>OFGB01001468.1_pt1 | contig 14310 bp, 23 predicted proteins | sample 1521491 | NCBI WGS metagenome assembly OFGB01 (sample SAMEA3504095, study PRJEB24116) | mouse gut metagenome | biome: mouse gut; feature: mouse-associated habitat; material: faeces | place: Denmark | collected 2011
CGCCGGCCTGTCACGCCGGAGGTCGAGGGTTCAAGTCCCTTCCGCGTCGCCATTTATGCTGCTATAGCTCAGTCGGTAGAGCGCATCCTTGGTAAGGATGAGGTCTCCAGTTCAAATCTGGATAGCAGCTCCAATGTTTAACCGCTTAAATCGAAGGATTTAGGCGGTTTTACTTTGTTTATATAACTTTTGGACGGAAACTGTGATTTTGCCGAAATGGGACTTCAGCGAGAAGCTGACACAAAAACTGACACCGACAAGAAAAAATAAGCTGGACAGGGTGCTATCCCTGCCCAGCTTTCTTTATGGCCTCCCTGACAATCTGGGCGGCCTGACTGATACTCTCCTGGTCCGCATGGGTATACATCCGCAGGGTCACGGCCTTGTCGCTATGGCCCAGGGCCTCGCTGACTGAGGCCACGTCCGCCCCATTGGTGATGGCAATACTGGCGAAGGTGTGCCGGAGCTTGTGGGGATGCAGGCCCGGGACCCCGTACCGCTCGGAGAACTTCTTCAGGTAGCGGGTGGGGCTTTGGGGGTGCATCGGCTCCGGGCTGATCTCCTGAGTGAAGACATAGGCGCTGATGGCCTTCCCGGCTTGATCTGTGCGGAGCTGGCGGAGAAGGTCCAGGGTGTGATCCCCAGCGTATACAGTCCTGGTGTGGCCGTTCTTCGGGGTGTCCAAGTATACGCCCCTGCTGCTGGTGTAGCACAGATTTCTGGCGATGGTGATGGCGCCGGTGGTGAAGTCGATGTCTTGCCACCGCAGGGCGCAGCACTCTCCCCGCCGGATGCCCGTATCAATCAGAAGGTGGACAAGGGCCTGCCATTTCAACGGCTCCCGCTCCAGGGCGGTGATAATCTTCTGGACCTCCGCCGGGGTGTAGGCCAGCGGTCCATCGTCCTGGACTTCATCCTTCCTGGGCTTTGGCCGCTCCACCTTGTCCATCGGGTTGCGGTCTACCATGTCCCCCAGGTAGGCCATTTTGAAAAAGCTGTGCAGGATGGTGTAAACCTTGATGACGGTGGAGTGGGCCTTGCCGTCGGCCTGAATGTCCAGAAGCAGGGCGGTGATCTGGGCCGGGGTGATCTCCGGGAGCTTGAAGTCGCCCAAGGCGGGGTAGATTTTCTTGTTCAGGTAGCTTTGGTAGTTGGCTCGGCTGTTCTCGCTCATGGTGACGGTTTTGGAGGGCATGAAGACCCGCTCGCCGTACTGCCTGAAGGTGAGTATCTTTGCGGCCTCCGCCGCTTCCTGGGCGGCCCGTTCTCTTTGCTCTGCCCTGCTGACTACCTCCCCGGCGTCGCATTGGCGCTCGAACTCCGCCGCCACCGCCGCCAGCTCCCGCTCTATGGCCTTCCTACTCCAGCCGTCCGGGGCATACCAGCGCCGAGTGAGGCGAGACTTGTCCCGGCCCCTGCTGACGTTGATTTCATAGTAGACCCGCCCGTCTTTGGTGAGCATCTTCCTGGTCGATGCCATGCGGTATCATCCTTCCTGGCCTGTGGGCCTGGTTATTCCTCTGTTTCGTCACCTTCCGGGGCCGTCTGACGGGGGATAGTATCTCCATAGGCCATAAGCTTTTGCTGGGCTTGGACGGCCTTCATGTCTCGCTCAATGAATAATCTAAGCAATTCTTTTCGTAAATTGGCGCTATCTGCTACTATTTGCAAACAATGATTTGCCAACTCCGCATCAAGCCTATATGAAAATAAATCGTCCCTATCTGGGCTATCTGATTTCTTGTAGTCATAGACAGAACACGCATACGCACTTCTGACCTTTTGGAGGTGGTCTATGATTTCTGATAGATGGGTCAAAATAATGGCACAAGATTCTGTGTCATCCTCGTATTTCAGGAAGTTTTCCAGGCTTGGAAGAAGCCTTTCTCGAATATCAGGGCGAAGTTTTTGGAGAAAGAGAGCTATGCTACCGCTGCGCTCCTCCGCATTATCTTCTGCCTTTTTCTGGGCCTCTGGATTTCGGTAGTTAGTTAATCCAAGGAGATAATCGGTTGATGCCCCGAAAATCTTGGCTATATCACATAGGATTTCGTATGGAGGTTCCCTCCCGTTCTCATACATGGACATCACTTGGGTGGAGATGTTTAGTTGTTGACCGAGTTGTCCCTGTGTCAAACCGGCCTCTTTTCTAAGTGCCCTTATTCTATGACCGTAAGTGAAACCTCCAGCTCCCACTTCAACCCCCCCCCTTTTTTTCCAAGTATACCACAGCAGTATCTAAAAATAAAGAGAGAAATTAAATATTTCCTTGTATTGATGAATTACTATTGACATTAGCCGTATTGTTGATTATTATGGAAGCAGAAAGGAGGGCTGAATATGCGCCTTGTAACTGTGAAGCAAGCATCTGTGGCGGTAGGGATTAGTTCGTATGCCCTGCTGAAAGGTGCGAAAGAAGGTATTTATCCGCACGAGAAGTCCGGCAATCGTTTCCTTTTTGATGTTGACCTGCTGGAGGAAACCATCCGGGAAAGGATGCTCAAATCCTGCGGTGAGCATAGCGGAGGCGACCTGACATGAGTAGAGCAGAAGTAAAGCCACCCCCGGAGGTGTGGCGGATCAATGGGCTGGAGGTAAAGCCCTTCATGAAAATCCCGGATGCCTGCCGGGTAAGCGGTCTGTCGCAGATTTACCTCCGCCGTGGCGTCCGGGATGGCACCATCCCCCACATAGTGTCAGGCCCCAAGAACAACGGGAAGGGGACCGGGACCTATTACATCAATATGCCGGCGCTGCTGAAACAGTTGGGGGTCCCGCTCCAGGGCGGGGACCTCCCGGGGCTGGGGTGAGGTGGTGATCCGTTGGAGCTGTACGACACCATTATGGGCTTTGAAATAGATATGGACCACTTCTGCATCTCGGACAAGGCCCAGCTTCTTTGGTATAAACTACTGTTCCAGGTGATGCTGAGAGAGACGAATGTCATAGAGGCCAGGAATGAGGATGTCCGCAAATGGACAGGGTGGTCTATCCGAACCATAGCTACCGCCCGCCAGGAGCTTGTCTCTTTTGGTCTTCTGGAATTCAGAAAAGGGGTGAGGGGTCATCCAGGGGTCTATCATCTACTGAATGTTCCTCCTGGGGGGGTGGGGTCACCGTCATGGGATATATCGACTACATGAATACCTTCAACAGATGGATTGAAGAAGGCAGACCATCAGACAAAGCGATTGTCCTATATTATGGCCTGCTTAATCTGTTCAACCAACGTCGATGGCCTGAGCAAACGGCTATAGATAACCCACGCCTATTGTCGCTTACCCGGACCACTGACAAAGGCGTTGCAAAACGGGCAAGGGATGATTTGGTAAAAGCTGGGTTTGTTGAATATGTGCCAGGAGTAGGGAGGGGAAGGGCGACGGAGTATCGGTTATTAGAAAAAGGGGAGGATTATCTACCCATAAAATCCCCCCCTGAAATCCACCCCGAAAGTCCCCCCCCTAATAAGATAAAGAAAAAGATAAAGACATTCTCTGGTGGTGGTGAGGGGGCCGCCACGTCCGAGGGCGAGAGAGCTGTCGAGGATTTTGCCACCGAGCATTGTGATAATCTCGATGTGTACCTGAGGATGACCGAAGATGTGAAGACTGAGGTCTGCAAGGTTACCAAGGAGCTTTTCAAAAAATATACGACACGGGAACCGACGCAGATGGATGAAGCGAGGGTGTTTCCCTATGTTCGCCCGCTCGAAGATGGACCTATATTGCCATTCCCGGAAAATCGGATTCAACTATTGAGCTATGCCTTCCAGCAGGCCAACGAATCGGGAAAGCCTGGGAACTGGAGGTACATCATTGGAGTGCTGGCAAATCTGTACAAGCGAGGGCACGACACCGTGGAAAAGGCGGAGGACTACGATGATCTGCTGGGCGACCTTCGTGGGTCCTGAGACGAAATGAGGTGTATAAACATGGGTAGGTCTTCACAGCGCAAGGGTGCCGATGGCGAGCGGGAGCTGGCCGGCATCCTCCGAGGACGTGGCTATGACATCGAGCGGGGCGGATCCCTGTCCTATGGGGAAGTGCCTGACCTGGTGGGGCTGCCTGGGGTACATATCGAAGTCAAGCGGGTGGAGCGGCTGAACGTGCCCGAGGCGATGGACCAGGCCACCCGGGATGCTGACCGCTTCGGAGGTTTTCCCGCCCTGTTCCATCGACGGTCCCGCTCCCCCTGGCTGGTGACCATGCGGCTGGCCGATTGGCTGGAGCTGTACCAGGGCTTTGAGGAAAAAGAAAAGGCCACCCCCTGAAGGATGGCCCGCCGCCTCCCCCGCAGGGAGACAGCCCGTGGCAGGACTATACTATACCACGGGGGAGGCGGCCACGTCAATGACGAGGGGTGAATTAGAGAGCGCCATCACGATGGCCGTGGAGGTTGGAAGGATGGTAGCGGCCCGGACAGCAAAGGACGCCTTCAAGGCCACCGAGCGCCGCCTGTGCGCTATCCCTGATCTGCGGGAGAAGCTGAAGGATGACGAGGATGAACTGGAGAAGGTCCGGAGGAACGGACTGAAAGAGCGGAGCTACAGCGTCCCCCGCTTTGGGATAAAGCTGCCCCCCGAGGAGATCATGGAGGCTGTCGTTATTGACCTGGAGGCCGCCATCTCCGCAACCAAGCATGAGCTGGAGGCCGTCGAGAAGGCCCTGGCCTCTATCCAGGACGACCCCTATTATCTGGCCGTTGACGGAAAGTACATCCAGCGGTTGACTGACAACGAGATAGCTGAGAAAATCCACTGTGATCCTGTGACTGTGCGGAGGAACAGGAAAAACCTTGTCCAGCGTGTGGCCGTCCGCCTGTATGGAGCGTACGCTGTGAAATAGCCTGTTTGCCCCGTAGCGGGCCGCACAAGCATGGGCAGCCTCCAGGGGTAGGGAATTACCCTCTGGAGGCTGTGCGAGCGTTTACGGGGCGTCCTGAAGCTCTATCTTGAAGTAGATGGTCCCGGTATATGTGCCGTCGATAGTGTCATCTAAAGCGGACACATCTGCATGGAGATAACCATAGGAACTTGGCGATGTAGCACCGTTCTGGAAAGTGGCAACGGTGGCGGTACTCGCTGAGGATATCCATTCCCCAGTGGTACCGTAAGTGTCGGAGCGATAAAGGTTGCATATGGCCTTAATATTTGGCCGCTCCGTATTTGATAGGAAGAAAAAGCCATTTTCATCGAAGGTCTTTTCGCAATCGACAGATACCGTCAGGAGTTTTCCAGCTCCGATGTCGACATTGCTGGCGGTGATGGAAAGGCAGGGGATGGTGTTGGTATCATATGCTGCTGGTATACTTACTTCGTATGTGGGCTGGGCCGGTGCTGGAGTGACAGGAGGGGCCTCAGTCCTGAATCCTGAAAAGGTACAGTAGATTTGGGTAGTAGTTTCTGCTGCCGAAGCCGGTAGGGGGAGCGCCAGGAGGAGCGCCAGGGAAAGGAATGCGGCGAGGGCTTTCTTTTTCATGGGTGGACCACCTCTCAAATTATTTCTATCGTGAGCTTTACATCAGCCCCATTCATGGGCTGCATACTGTCCAGGGAATAACAGCTATATCGGAGGATGGAGTTTTCATAAGCCCCTGCCGGCGGGACTGAGGCAAGGGTCATGGTCGATAGGCTTTCCCCTGGAGGGACGAGGCCTGATCTGAAAATCTCCTCCCCGCTCGGGAGGAACAGGGAGATGACGAAATAGCAGGCGTTTCCTGCCGGATTGTAGAAGGGGGCCGCCTGCTGGCCGGTGCTGGCCGCTATCTGGAGCCTGTCGAAGCCGGGGATGGTGGTAGACCCCTCCGGGGCTGTGGCCTGGGCAGTTGGTGTCGCTGAGGAGGCAGCAGCAGGTACCAGCAGCGAGGCCTCTGCTGCTGGCGCCGGGGTGGTGGCCCCTTCCCCCATGTGATACCCCACCATGCCGGCCAAGAGCATGAAGGCGACCGCACATAGGACGCCCAGGGAAAGCACCAATTTGTCACGCATAAAGTTCACCCCCCTTCTTCGTCTGCCGCCCCTATGGTATCAGCTCCCGGGCTGGATGGACAGGCAAAGTGGGTGGGTGATTTTTTCCACCTCCGCATGGTGGAGTTATCGGCAGGGCAGGAAGCTGTGGCCCCCGCTTCCACGGCCTCGATGACGGGGCTGGCGTAGTGTTTATATGGGCGCATGAAGTCTGGAAGCTCCAGGTGGAGCCTGTGACAGGATGGGCACCGCAGGCGCCGGAGCTGGAACAGGAGGACGGCCCCTGAGCCGTCCACCACCCGGCGGGGCCTGGTGTCATAGCCTGAGAGCAGCACACCGCAGGCGGGGCACAGGGGCGGGTCCCTGGCCCGGATGCGGTAGACCCCTGCCCCCTTCTCCACGGTGTAGTGGGTCACTACCAGCATAGGCCATGCTGACGAAGGAAGGGGTCCCGCTCCACCAGGAGAGGGACCCCTTGACTATGCAACGAACCACGAGGGAACAACGAGAAATGGGGGGGGCTACGGGTCATCGGGGACATAGGTCATAAAGTCCCCCGGCTGGCAGTTGAGCCGCTTGCATAGGGCCTCTATGGTGCGAGAATCAATCCCCCCACTGACCTGTCCGAGTAGCTTTTGCCTTGTTGCGCTTCCGATGACCTTTTCTGCATTCAGCTTATAGATGGTGGTCCCGTTGGTCTTCAAAATGTCTTGGAGGCGGCTATAATCCATCGCCATGCTGTCACGTCCTCTCTGGGGGCGGCGGCTTTTTATAAAAGCCCGCTCTCCTAGTATAGCTATATTATAGCCCAAAAGATAGGCAATGTCTAGGCTAAAAATGGACAAAGAAAAAGCCTAGAGTTTGGCTATAATGTCAATAGACAATAGGCAAGAATTAGGCTATACTATAATCACAGCAAGGGGGAAGACCCCAAGCGGGCCGGGTCAACTGGAGAAGGCCCCCGGAGGGGGTAAAGCACCAGGGACAAGGGCGGGACGGGATTTCCGAAAGGGAAGGGCCTGAGTAGGACAGAAGCCCCCCGCCACCCGGCCAAGGGGACAACGGCAATCGTTTATAAGCCTAACACCGAGATTGCGTATAAGAGCGGAACGGTATAGGGAATGGGAAGCAGATGAGGCCACAGCCCTAATGACCCCCGCCGCCGGGGTCCCCGCAAAAATCTGAAAGGAGATCACACCATGAGCATGAACGAGATGGAGAGCAAAATCCGAGAGCTGCGCCAGCTCCAGAACCTGATTGAGGAGGCCCAGGCCGAGGCTGAGGCCATCAAGGACAGCATTAAGGCCCACATGGGGGACGCCGAGGAACTGAGGGCCGGGGAGTACCGGGTGACCTGGAAGGCCGTCACCGCCTCCCGCCTGGACACCGCTGCCCTGAAGAAGGCCCTGCCGGAGGTGGCCGAGCGGTTCACCAAGACCACCACCTCCCGCCGCTTCTGCGTGGCATGAGAAAAGCCCCTTGCATCAATGCCCGTCAAAGCTGGATGCAAGAGGCCCCCACGGACCCACCTGGGCGGGTCTGCTTCCCCAGTATAGCAGGCCCGCTCGAAAATATCAAGGAGGAGTTTATATATGATTATCACACCTGAGCTGAAGGTGAAGCAGCAAAAAATCCTGGACATCTTCAAGCGAATGACCCTGGACGAGCAGTATGTGGTGGTCGGGTATCTCAGTGAATATGCGGACCAAAACTACATGAAGGGTATTCACAGGAATCTGGGCGGGGGCGGTAAGGTTGTCCAGTTTCCCACCGTCGCCCGGTAGAAGGCGAATCGGTGAGGGATGCCGGGGGTTTACACACGTGGGAATACGTGCTATAATAGATACTGCCGGGAGGGGCAGACTATGAGGGTAAACGAAGTGAAGCAGATGCTTCGGAAGAACGATTGCTATTTCTACCGGCAGGGCAGCCGGCATGAAATTTGGATCAGCCGGAGGACCGGGAAGAAGTTCCAGGTCCCGAGGCATGGGACCCAGGATGTCCCCCCTGGGACCCTGAAGTCCATCAAGGAAAGTGCTGGGATCGAGTGATGTGAGGAGGATTGAAATGGCAAAGTACGCATATCCCGCAATCTTCACCAAGGAGGAAAAGGGCTACTCTGTGGCCTTCCCGGATATAGAGGGCTGCTTTACCTGCGGCGACACCCTGCCGGAGGCGATGGAAATGGCCGAGGACGCCTTGTGCCTGATGCTCTATGACCACGAGGAGGATGGAGAGGCCATCCCCGCCGCCTCAGATGTGAAGACCATCCAGGAGGGGACGGCGGAGGTCGTTTCCCTGGTGTGCTGCGACACGGTGGAGTATCGGAAGCTCTATGACAACAGGGCGGTGAAGAAGACCCTCACCATCCCGAATTGGCTGAACACCCTTTCTGAGCGGGCGGGTATCAACTTTTCCACCGCCCTGCAAGAGGCCCTGAAGGCAAAACTGGACATCCAGTGAGAGGAGGACACATCTATGCCGTTGCCGCAAGAGAACCGTTACACCCTGGCCGATGCCCTGGCCTGGGACGAACAGGACCGCATCGAGTTGATCTATGGGGACCCGGTGATGATGGCCCCGCCCACCCGGGCGCATCAAAAGGCCGTCATGGAGCTGTCAGCGCAGCTCCACGCATACCTGAAGGGGAAGAAGTGCGAGGTCTATCCCGCTCCCTTCGCCGTCCGCCTGTTTGAGCAGGACGGGGACCGCCCGGAGGATGTGGACACGATGGTGGAGCCGGACATCTCCGTGGTGTGCGACCCCTCCAAGCTGGATGACATCGGCTGCAAGGGTGCGCCTGATCTGGTGATGGAGATACTTTCCCCATCCACCACCCGGCATGACCGCTTCACCAAGTTCAACCTCTACCAGCGGGCTGGGGTGCGGGAATACTGGATCATAGACCCTGCCGAAAAATCGGTACAGGTCTTTGCCCTGGAGGATGGGCGGTATACCGCCAAAGACTTCGGGGCCGCCGGCGACAGGCTGCGGGTGAACGTCTTGGAGGACTGTACCATTGACCTGTCCCAGGTCTTTCCTGAGTGACCAATAGAGGCCGGAGGGTGATCCCTCTGGCCTTTTACTTCATCTGGAGGTGGTGGCATTGGCAAACGCTGAGAACCTGAAGGGGAAAGGGCTGGACAGCCGAACAGCGAACGAACAACGAGAAATAGCCCGGAAGGGCGGTCAAGCCTCTGGAGCTGCCCGAAGGCTGAAGAAAATGCGTCGGGTTGTGGGTGAGATACTGCTGGATATGCCCGTTGAGGATAGGGAGTTGCAGCGTATAATGGAGCGGCTGGGGATTCCTGAAGAAGAACGCACATACCGAATGGCTGTCGTGGTGGCTATGCTTATTCAAGCCCTAAAGGGAAATGTCAACGCTGCGTGTTTCATCCGGGACACCATTGGGGAAAACCCGAGTGACCAGCTCCGGCGGGAGAAGCTGAAGCTGTCCAAGGCCAAGTTCGAGTATGAGAAGGCCGGGACCGAGCGGGAGGAGGCGTCCCTTGCTGAGGCTATCCAGGCGGCCTACGAGGCCCGCATGGAGCGGGAGGGGCTGGTGGACCCTTCCCGGGATGCTGACGGCGGTCATACGGAGGCGGAGGGGGCTTGACGGGGCCTTGTGTAGGTTGCCAGCCTGCCCGCTTCCCTGCCGGTATGGTGATTTGTAGGGATGAGGTCAGGCGGTGCGGCTCCCGAGAGAAACTGACACAAAACTGACACGGATATGGAATGGGAAGCATTTTTAACCATTGACAAGGGATGATAAGCAGGGACAAGAAAATGGTGGGAGGCGTTGGCCTGCAAGGGCTGGAGGATGATAAGACAGAATAAACAATGACAAGGAAAATCAAACGGTTATGAGTTGGTAAGGATGAGGTCCCCAGTTCAAATCTGGGTAGCAGCTCCACAAAAACCGCTTAAATCGAAAGGTTTGGGCGGTTTTTATTTTGTTTTTGCAACTTTTTGAGGCGGTTTGAAAATCTCAAAAGACCTCGTTACTAGAAAAAAGGTCTTTTTGCAAAAGATTTTGCAATTTTAGAAGGGTCCTAGAGGCTTCAAACCCTTGCGGCACAAGGCTTTCCGGGGTTGGTCCGCTGCAAATATCCTGCAACTATGCAGAATAGGCCCGGTCAACGACTGCGGCGGCCTTGCTGATGGTCTCCCGACCCTTGACATAGTAGCGTAGGGTCATGGCTGAGGTGGTATGTCCTGCTGCTGCCTGGGCTAGCTTTATGTCCTTAGTCTGGTCGTACAAGTCAGTGAGTACGGTAGTACGGAAGCGAATAGGGGTGATGTTCTCGGAAAATCCCGTGTCCCGCTTGATACGATTACACATCTTCCGAACCTGGGTATAGGATAGAGGCCGTCTGCCGCCGAATACAAATTCATCCGCTTTGACTTGAGGAAGATGGGGAACAGCTAGAGCGGAGAGGCCAATAGTCCGGGCGCTGCTCCGGGTCTTGGTGTCCTTGACTTCGGGTTGATTGCGGGTGGGATGGGTGACGGCCCTACAAATGTGTATCTCCCCGTTCTCCGGGTCAATGTCGGCCCCCTGTAACCCTAGCACTTCCTCCAGGCGTAGAGGGTGTAGGGCCTGGATTGCCAGATAGGCCCGGTCTATAGGGTCTTGGATATCGTTGATGTGCTGGACCAGGAAGCGCATTTGCTCCACCGTATAGGGGGCGGTGGGTTGGCTGGCCTTGCCCGTGATTTTGATACGTTTGGAGCGCAGCGGGCTTTTTGTGATTATGCCATCCTCTACAGCTGCGTCCAGGATTTGATTTAAAACCATCTTAGTTTTATCTTTGGAGGTCTTAGCCCCGGTCATGCCGTTAAAGAGCCGCTGCACATCATCGGTGGTGATATCCTCCACGGCCAGCCCATCAAAGGCCGGAAGCAGGTGGCAAGTCAGCTGCCGCTTGTAGGTGGTGGCCGTCACCGTCTCGATGTTGGGCTTGGAGTAGGTTTCAAACCAGGTTAAAGCGTAGTCGCTGAAAAGGTGCTTGCTAGGCTCTGGGGCGGCGCTGGAGGCGTTCTGAGGGGCTACCAGCTTCAACAGCTTGTCAGCGTATTCCTGCTCGGTGCTGGCCCTTATCCAGTGTTTAACGCCGTTTATAGTGACTGTACGGGTGATTTTTGCCATCTCAATCTCTCCTTGAAATGGCGCTAAATCCCAATTTTTGCAGTTGTCAAGGTGCTGCGCCTCTTGGCTGTCAAAGGCGGGCGTGCTTATCTCTACATCACTATTATAGCACAATTTACAGCTTTTTTCAATAAAATTCTCTAAAATCCTCCTTGGAATCAATGTTTTTCCTGCGATTTGTGTAAAACCGATTGCTCCGACCTTTATGAAGCTGTCCACTTGAGCGGAGCCTGTCCGTAGTATTTGGGCAGCTTCTTGGACTGTAAGCAGGTCGGGCCAATGCTCCAGTAGGCTCATTGTAACCTCTTTCTCTGGCGAGGTTACGCCGATGTGGGTTACTTTCTTGGGGGTTTCTTGGCGTTAGTGCCAGCTTTTAATTTTTTTATTTTTAATAGTCAATAGAAATTATTTATTCCTGAAACCTGAGACTATTTAAGAGGGGGGCAGATTAGTGCGCTCAGCTGGAAGCCGCAGCGTTTACTATGACGCTTCCAAAGCTTCAGCTTTTTCTGCCTCAATCACCCAATCCGGGATGTTGGGCTTCTTGGGCGGTGGTTGGTCTGGATCAGTAGCAGCGGTTGGTAACTTGCCGTTTTTGTAGCTGCTAAGCTGCCACAAAATTCTTCTGTAGTCTTCTCCCGATACCTCTACATACTTTACATATCTTGACAGCAAAGCCCGGATTTTCTCCCGGGTCCTGCGTCCTAGCTGGTTAATCGTGCCGCACCCTTGCAGAACGGCATTGAGGATGAACCGCTCGGTCTCCGTCGCTTTGAGTGTTTCATCAAAGCCTATCTGCAAATTATTCAGATAGTAGACGGTTGGGAAATTTACTTCCTTGTACGGTGTTGACGGGTCTAGCGTCAGCTCCAGCCGGGTAAGAGGGCAAGCTAGATTAGCTTCCACAGCTTTGTTATACAGCTTGACCCGTCCCACAGTGGAGGACTTCGCCCCTAGATATTGGGTCCACTCCTGGCCGTGGCGGCGCTCGATATAGGCCCGATTGTCCTTGACCAAGAACACGTCTTGACGCTGCACCGGAATATCGACTGCTAAGTCAAACCGCCTCACAGTCCGGTGCATTGGCCGGGTATTTGTTACCAGGTAGTCCAGAAGCAACTGGAAAACCTCATGCTCCGCCACTTTGTTTGGGTTGAAGTCCATCCGTACCCGGCCCCACTCAGGTTTGCGGCCATTAAGAACAGCACCCAGCCAAAAGCTGTTCCCATCCTGAAAGCGGATTGTGAACTGCTCCCTAAAACTGCCTGGACGGAAGCTGTTCCAGTGCGTGACCTCTACGGCATGGCTGATGGGCAGCTTGTCCAGCAGAACCATAAGCTGGTCCCTTGCTGGTGGTGCCGATATGTAGAGGTCCATCACTATGTTATCTATTGACAATGTTAAATTGTCAGCTGCCGTTATGGGGTTATAGTGATGTAGTAATAGAATCACCCCCTCCTCTGTATTATTGTACAAGAAACAGGTCCTACTAGATGTGGGACCTGTTCCATGGGGGCGGGGACGTTGCCCGCTGGCTTGGTGACCCGGGCGGGCCGTCCTCCGCGCTCCGCTGCTCCGTCCTGGCCCTGGGTCCCCCACGCCGGGAGGCCAGGACAGGCCCGGCACTCCCAGGGCGGGAATAGTTAGATAGTGGTCACAGTCAAATAAACCGTTGACCAATTTTTAACGGGGCCTGGGTAGTCCGTAGCGTCGTAAAAGTCAGCCTTGACGCTGCTGCGCTCGTTGTACTGCTGCATAGCACTACGAAATACCTCTATGAAATTCTCTGGTTCCACATCGTCACGAACTTCCACTTGAAATTCATATAGACGATGTTCTTCGACGTTACGAATACAAATTCCGGGGTCAAAACAATCAATGAAGGAAATGGGGCTGTGTAGCCCCATCTCCAAAAGTATAACAGCGACCCTGTGGTAAATCACCTGGTCCATCTTACCAACTCCCCAGCGTCAGCCCGACGAAACCGCCCGGCAGCTGCTCAACACGGAGCAGCACCAGAGGGGGGAGGCAATTCGCATAGCAGGTAGCCTCAAGGGCTTCCTGCACAGCCCGACCGAACGCCATGGGGGAACGGAACTGCTCGTTACGACGTTTCACTGCTACATAGTAGAGCGGTACGCCGCTGTCAGTTATAGCCACGCCGTTAGGGACCGCCAGCTGTTCAGGCAGTCCAGGGGTCATCAGGCCCAGGGCGGGGGCATACTTGCGCAGCATTTCAGCTACGACGTCAAGAACATCATAGTAGAGGGCCATTGCCATCATCAGCCGCTGATTCAGAATTTGGTTCATAGTTTTTACTCCTTTCATATTGAGCCCCGGGTGGCCTCGGACAGGGCAGCCCGGAGCAACGTGTCTAATCAATAACAATGTCGTCAACCAAACGCAAAGTAGCAACCTTGCCGAAACGATTATAGTAAATCTCGACGGTTTGATTGACTGCGGGAACGAAGTCAAGCGCAGCCAGTTTAGCCGCACTCAGAAAAAAACGGTCGCCTTTCTCCCCCTCTCCACGTTGAGAGGAGATGGTCTCAGCGGTGTGAAAGGTGGTACCGCTGATTCTTTGACCATCCTTGGCGATAAAATCAGTCGTTTCCCGACCTATAATCCTAACTATTAAGTTCACCCCCTCTCTGAATATTTTCACAAAAAAAACAAAAACGCCGGAAACACCAATAACTCCGCAAAAGCAGAGTAAGAAATGGTTTTTCAGCGTCTTTTAAAAAATTTCCTGGTATTAATTTTCACTCCAGTATTTACCAAGCCCTGGAGCATAGCAATAATTGCAATCTTTTGTTTTTTTAATCCTGTCAAAAGGTGTCCAAACTTTCGACAAAATTATAATACCATAGTTATCGTAAAATGTAAAGATAGCAGTGTGGATTTTCCTTGAATAAAGTTTGAATAAAATGTAAATTTTGAGGTTATAAACCATAAAAATAGTTGAAAAAACAAAAGTTTTCTTTTAAAATTATGTTTTACTTTTTGTAGTTGTATTATTAAATTGGTATAGTGATATTAGAGAGTATTCTGAGCAAATGAAAGGCACCCTACCTTTGAATTGGTAGGGTGCTCTTAATTCTATTTTATTTTTTGATTACTTTAAGTATGTGGCGAAATTGACTGTCTTTATCGGATGTAATTTATTTGCCGCCGTAGCCGATGGAGACTTCTCCAT
>OFGB01001469.1_pt1 | contig 14305 bp, 11 predicted proteins | sample 1521491 | NCBI WGS metagenome assembly OFGB01 (sample SAMEA3504095, study PRJEB24116) | mouse gut metagenome | biome: mouse gut; feature: mouse-associated habitat; material: faeces | place: Denmark | collected 2011
TGCGCCCTCTTTTACGCCAGCCACATCGTGGCGGTGGCCAAGGTGTCCCCGGGGAAGGACATCACCCTGCTCACCATATTTCAGTTCGCCTTCGCCGCCCTCTACGCCTGGGTCTGCGGGGCCCTCACCGAGTCCTTCCCCGCCGAAGCCCTGGCCGACCCGGCCCTCCTCCTGCCCATGGCCTACCTGTGCGTCATGGCCACCACCGTGGCTCTGCTGTTTCAGAACGTGGGCCAGGTCTGGTCCGACCCCGCCTCCGCCTCGGTGATCCTGTCCCTGGAGTCGGTGTTCGGGGTGGCCTCCTCGGTGGCCTTCTACGGCGACCCGGTCACCGTCCGGCTGCTGGCCGGCTTCGCCCTCATCTTCGTGGCCGTGGTGTGCTCTGAAACCAAGTTCTCCTTCCTGCGCAAAAAGGCCTGACTATAGGGCATATAGTTGACACACTTGAAAATCGGTAAAAAGCCGGGGCTGTCCCTTGGAACAGCCCCGGCTTTTTTGCCGCTGATTATGGATTCAGATGGTTGACATACTCAATGGCGTCTTCAATTCCATAGCTGTTGTGCTCCTCAATGGCCTTTCTGGTGTACTCAAGGTCCTTGTTCTTGATGCCCAGAACGATGTGGTTGTGTACCAGCTTGGACTTTTCCGCGCGGGTGAACTCCCCCTCCTGGTGCTGGCCGAAGTAGATGATGTTGGCCAGCAGGACGCGCTGCCCCTGATTCTGCATGTAGATGTCATACAGCCGCTGATTATCGGCGATTTCCATTAAATAGCGCTTAAATTCCTCATCATTTTCCATTGGAAACACGTTGTTCGCCTTCTCCTCCAACACGCGCAGCTTGTGGTTCAGCTCTTCGGTGGGGGAGTTTTGAAGAAACCGGATCACCCGGGCGGCCGCTTCCGTCTCCGTCATGATGGAGACGCTGAAAATCTCGTCAATGTCCTTGAGGGTGGGGGCGAACACGTAAAACCCCCGGGAGGAGGTGTTGGTGAGCAGCCCCTCTTTTACCAGCCTGCGGATGGCGTCTCGGATGGGTGTGCGGCTGATTTTAAACATGGCGGCAAGCTGGGAATCCACCAGCCGCTGTCCAGGCGGGAATTCCCGGCTGATGATTCTTTTCCGTATCTCGCCATAGGCAAGCTCATTTAGATTGGTACTTTCTAATACAACGGCATCCAAACAACAGCACTCCCAACACTTTTAACGGTATTTATATCCTCAATTATAAGCGCTGCCAAAACAAAAGGCAAGTAGATTTTATTTTTAGGCGCTGTTTGAAAAATGGAAATGTGCCCGCCGCCCCTATAGGCCGCGCCCATTCTGATGACTGCGGTAAAACGCGTGGACGTTTCCTGGATGCGGGAGCGTCCAATTCGCAGATTTTTATGTAGGGGCGGACATTGCCCGCCCCTACAGAGCACGCCAATCCGCGTGAGCGCAATAAAATGCACGGTAGGACGCTTCCTGGATGCGGCCCACTTGAATTCCACCCGCCTTTTGTGGTATGCTTAGGGCATCTTCATTGGGGAGGGAACCTTTATGGACAGAGCGATTGTAGACCGGACCCCGCTGCCGCCGGGGCGGCGGATTCTTGTGGTCAGTGATATTCACGGCCACCTCCCCTTTTTCCAGGCCCTGATGGACAAGGTGGCGCTGGCCCCGTCGGACATTCTGATTCCTCTGGGGGACTTTCTGGAGAAGGGGCGGGACAGCCTGGCCCTGCTGCGCCATCTGATGGAGCTGTCCCAGACCCACACCCTCCGCCCCATCTGCGGCAACTGCGACGAGCTGGTCCTGAATTTCTTCGAGACTGACGAGATGGACCGGCGCTTTTTCGACTCCTACCTCCCCCGGCACCCGGAGTCGGCCATCCGCCAGATGGCCCGGGAGGGGGGCTTCGAGCAGCTGGAGGACCTGCCCCGGCTGCGGGCCGACCTGCGCGCCGCCTTCCCCCGGGAGTGGGCCTGGCTGAAAACCCTGCCCACCATCCTGGAGACGGAGCATCTGGTCTTTGTCCACGGCGGCGTCCCCTCCCTGGAGGGGATGGAGCGGCTGGAGCGGTGGCGGTGCATGAAAAACGACGATTTTCTGGGCCAGGGACACGCCTTTGACAAGTGGGTCATTGTGGGCCACTGGCCCGTGACCCTCTACGACCCCCGCATCCCCTCCGCCGCCCCCATCTTCACCCGGGACCGGAAGATCATCTCCATCGACGGGGGCTGTGTGCTGAAGGCGGACGGCCAGCTCAACGCCCTGATCCTCCCCTCGGAGGATAGCGAGGACTTCACCTGGACCGCCTGGGACGGCCTGCCCACCGCCACGGCCATGGACGCCCAGAAGGCCAACTCCTTCCCCATCAACATCCGCTGGGGCCGGGCGGAGCTGGAGCTGCTGGAGGAGGGGGATGAGCTCTCCCTGTGCCGCCACCTGGAGTCGGGGCGGAAGCTGTATATCCTCACCGACTACCTCCGCCGGGAGGGGGATACCGTCTGGTGCGAGGACTCCACCGACTACCGCCTGCCCGTGGAGCCGGGGGACCGGCTGAGCGTGGTGCGGAAAATCCGGGGCGGGGCCCTGTGCAAGAAGGACGGCGCCACCGGCTGGTACTTCGGCCGGCTGTCTGCCGCGTCAACGACATAATGGAGAGGAGAATGTTTATGACCAACCTGGAAAAGATACAGCTCTGTCAGGAGATCGTGGACCAGATCCAGGCAGAGAGTGGGCGGCCCGTGTGCCGGTTCCGACTCAGCCATGAGCCCTTCGGCGTGGCGGACAGCCACCTGGGCGGCGTGCCCTATGTCCCCCGTGGCGGCCAGATCCCCACCGACGGGGACGGAAACCAGCTCTGGCTGTGCGCCCAGATCAACTTTTCCCAGATGCCCCGGCTGGAGGGCTTCCCGGAGTCTGGCATTTTGCAGGTATTCCTGTCCGACTGGGGCATTGACGATTTCGGCCTGTGCGGCGAGGACGACGGAGAAGGCACGCCCCAGGAGGATTGGAAGATCGTTTACTACCCGGAGGTGGATGGGGCCGTCACCATGGAGGAGTGTGAAGCCAAGATGGCCGTCCCCTGGGCGGAAGCCAGCAAGAAAAATATGCCCCGCCCGCCCCACCAGTTCGACTTGAAGGAGATTGAGGATGGGGACATCGACCTGTGGCGCTGTCCGAACGCGCCCCTGAAAGTGGACTTTCTGCCCGTGGAACAGGAGGGCGTGGGGGATGAGGAGTATCTCTTCGACGAGCTGTTTGCCGCCGCCCTGAAAGCCCGCCTGCCCGACGCCGACCCACGGGAGTTCATGCCCCTGTATGCGGAGGCCCCCGAGGAGCGGGAGCCGGTGGACCGGCTGGAGAAGCAGCTGGAGCGCGGCGGCTGCAAAATCGGCGGGCACCCCCGGTATTACCAGTCTGACCCCCGGGAAAACCCCTACCGGGGCATGACGGAGGAGTCGCTGAAAAAATACAGCATCCCCCCGGAGGAGGTCCGGAAGGCCCTGGCCCGGACCGCCTGGGATACCCTCCTCTTCCAGCTGGACGACGATGCCAGTGATTTCCCGGCGGGTGACATCGGGGACATGGACCTGTACCTGGGGGGCAATGGCTCTCTGAACCTGCTGATCCGGTCGGAGGATTTGAAAAACCGGGACTTCTCCCGGGTTCTGGCCCAGTGGGCGTGTACATAGAAACCAGAATCCCGCAGGCCTAACCTGCGGGATCGTTCACTTTCTCAAGACGCTGTGTCCGTACCCTCCGGGCTGGTGAAGGACGGCTCCCCCTCCACTGCGGCCTTGGCGGCTTCCGGGTCGTTGGCCACCACCATCAGGACGGTGTTGTCCTTGATGCTGAGGTAGGCCTCCTTCAGCTTGGGGATTTCGGCGGGCCGGTAGTTTTCATTGGCCTTGATCTGGTCATTCAGATAAGTATACAGCCCCTCCGCCGCGCGCTTAGCCTGCTCATTGCCGGACAGCACCAGCACTGCGGCCTCCTCGCAGGTGGCCCCGGCGGAGCGGAGGACGGCGCACTTTTTCACGTCGCCCTCATCCAGGCCGTAGTCGGCCAGCTTGTAGAGGAGAAACGCGGTGTCCCCGTCCAGCTCCTCCAGCTCCTCGGAGAAGGCCCCGGCGTCCACCATAGCCTGGACGTCCCCGGTGGTGTACTTCTCCTCCTTCCCGCCGCAGGCGGCCAGAGCCAGCGCCAGGGACAGGGCCAGCGCCATATGTAAAATCTTTTTCATCCAGGTACACTCCCATCAGCAGTTGTGTTGTCCGGCTCCGCCGGCTGGACCGGTTCCGCCTTGGGCGGGCCGTTGGGGTACAGGTCGTCATATTCCACGGTGTGGGTCTTCAAATACTCCAGCCAGCGGATGCAGGACTCCTTGCCCAGATGGACGCCGTCCCGGCTGGACCCCTGGGGCAGCTCGCCATTCTCATCCGCAAAGGCGGCGTACAGGTCCAGATAGACCACCTGCTTCTCCTCTGCGGCCCTGCGCATCAGGTCGTTATACACCCGCAGGTGCTCGTTGGACAGCTTGTACTTGTTGCCGTTGTAGTTGACGATCTCGCCCTCGTTCACGGGGATCAGCCCCTGGATATAGATGATGGCGTTGGGCTGGGCCTGGCGGATTAGCTCGATGGCCTGGCAGTAGCTCTCGTAAAAGGCGTCGTCCTTATAGATGCCCAGCTCGTTGACCCCCAGGCAGAGGTAGACCTTGCCGTATTGCCCCAGCTCCAGGGCTTCCAGGAGGGTGTAGTCCTTCCCGTCGATGGTCAGGGCCTTTTTCTCCGCCAGCTTGAAGATGGACAGGCCGTTGGAGGTGAAGCCTTTCCCCGTCCCCACGCCGCTGTAGAGCATGAAGCCGTCGGTGCGGGAGTCCCCCACAAAGGCGGCGTCGTCAAAATAGCTGTTGTCCACCGCCGCCCGCTCCGGGGCGGGCTGGGTGAAGTCGTAGCGGGGGAGCTTGGGCGGCGGGGGATCGGCCTGGACCGGGTCCGTATCTTGGGCGCTTCCGCTCCCCGCCTGGGACGGCTGGAAGTTCCCTACCGGGGCGCTGGGCTGGGCGGCCCGCCGGGATTGGATGTAGTGTCCCAGCGCGGCGGCGGCCAGGACCAGGAGGAGAAGCCCGCAGAAGACCAGAACCGTCCTTCTTCCGCCCCGCTCTATGGCCCGCTTGCCCCGGTAAGGGTTAGACATAGACCATCACCTCCCGCTACATTGATCTCTTATCAGACGCCAGCTTGTCGAAACCGTTCCTTTTAAGGATAGCACATATTCTTCAAATTTCAAGTGACAAATCTGTTACAATCACGCCTGTCTCATAAATTCAGGAAACCCTCCAAATGTAGGTCAAGGGCTCCGCCTTATTCCCTCCCCTTGAGGGGACAGGCAGGGGTAGAACCCCTGCCCCGCAAGACGTACCGGCAACATTTCCGAAAGATTTCCAAATTGATGAAACGGGCGTGCTGTTACAGCATCCTCTATTTATGGGGCTATTTTCCACTCCGCCGGCCCTGTGGGAAGGCGTTCCATCAGCCGAAGCGCGCGGCCCGGCGGATAAGCCCCACTCCGATGGGGGAGGGCCCGGTGTGGACCCCGATGGTCACCCCGATCTGATAGGGCCGCTTCACCTCCGGGCGGTCGGCCCCCAGCTCCAGCAGCCCCTCGTAGACCGCCTGGGCAAAGTCCTGGTGCTCCTCCCTGTCCAGGCCGAAGCCGGTGGCCAGGCGGTAGTCCTCCAAATTGACCCCCTCCCGCTGGAGGTGGCGGAAGAACAGCTCCCGCACCTTGGCCAGGGACTTTTTCCGGCCCTGGGCGATGCCGTCGGAGATCAGGCCGGCGTCCTTGTAGCCGATCAGCGGCTTCACCTTCAGCAGCGCCCCGGTGGCCGCCGCCGCCCGGCCGATGCGCCCGCCGTGGCGGAGATACTCCAGGTCGTTGGTGGTGAAGAAAATGCGCCCGGTGGCGGGCAGGGGGGCCAGCGCCTCCACCGCCTCCTCCAGGGTGAGCCCAGCGTCCCGCAGGGCGGCGGCCTCCTCCACAAACAGCCCCTGGAGCACCGTGGCCAGGGTGGAATCCAGCACCTTCACCTGGACCCCGGGGAACTCCTCCCGCAGCTCCTCCGCGGCGTTCAGGGCCGACTGGTAGGAGCCGCTGAACGCGGCGTTGAGGCAGACGCACAGAATGGGCATCCCCTGGGCCGCCGGAGGCCGGAAGGCCTCCAGGTAGTCCTCCATGGTGGGCATGGAGGTTTTGGGAAACACGCCGGGGCGGTCGGCCATCCTCTGGTAAAATTCGTGGGTGGAGATGTCCCGCTCTTCACGGAAATAGTCCTCGTCCTCAAAGCCCACATAGTAGGACACCATGCTCACGCCTATCCGCTCCAAACCCGCTCTCCCCAGGTCGCAGGAGCTGTCGCTGACGATATGAAATTTCATAATTCTCTCCTTGGTTTCGTGGCCCGGCGGACCGTGACCGGGCTCCGCCTGGTGGGTAATAGTATAATTATAGCGGAAACAGGCGGAAAACTCAACCACTATTTTCGCGGCGGGAGTGTCCTCATGCGCATTTACCGCAATCACATGAATTGGTGCGCTCTGTAGGGGCGCGCAGCGTGCGCCCACCGGCGGACACTGTCCGCCCCTACATTAAGAACCAATAGCCTCAGCACATATCTTTGCGGCCAAAATTGCTGTTGGCTGCGTTAAAAAAGTTTGAAATACATCCAGTATTCCTGCGCTTTTTTGCCTTGCCAACAACGATTTTGTCTCGCAAATCGGCGCGCTTCGGCCAATGGTGCAGCTTCTAAGAAGCTGCGAAGCGGCCCCCAGAAAAGGCAGGCGCTCTCCGGGGGCCGATTCTTGTGGCGATAGGTTTTCTTGTGTCCGCCAAGCCATTCGAGGCGTTACACGGCGTTAGTGCCTGGTCTGTTCCAGCAGCTCCAGCAGCAGGCGCTCGTTCTCACAGGCGGCTTGGGTGAGCTGGGCGGATTTGTCCCGCAGGCGGGCCAGGACGGCGTCGTAGTCGGCCATCAGGGCGTCCGCCCGGCGGATGGCCTCCGCCCCGTCGAAGGCCTCCACCTGTCCGGCGGCGGGCAGGTCCAGCTCCTCTAAGTAGCTGGCCACCTTGGGGTCGTACACCAGCCCCATGGCGGGCACCGCCATCCGGGCGGCGAAAATCAGGGTGTGCAGCCGCATAGCCAGGCACAGCTTGGCCTGGCCCAGGGCCCCCATCAGCTCCCGGGGTGTGGTGGGCAGGTCCAGCACGTAGGAGGGCTCCTCCATCAGCCCCCGGACCCGGGCGGTGGCCGCCCGGTCGCGCTCCGGCTGCATCAGCAAAAAGAGGAGCTCCAGCCCGTGGACCCGCCGCAGGTGGTCGCACAGGCGGGCCAGCTCCTCCCAGAACCCCTCCGTGTTGGGCCACTCCCGGACGGAAGCCGCCACAAAGGGCCTGCCCTGGGGGATGCCGGCGGAGGACAGCAGGGCCAGGGACTTCTCCGCTCCGGCGGGCATCAGGTGGAACACCGGGTCGGCGGTGACCTGGACGGAGCGGCCGATCCCCATCTCCGCCAGCTCCCGGGCGGAGCTGTGGTCCCGGAGGGTGACCAAAGTGGCCCGCTCCACCACCTTCTTCACCCGGCGGCGGTTGATGGGCTTGCGCACCGGCCCCACGCCGTTGGCGTAGAGCATCACCGGCTTGTTCAGCCACTGGGCGCAGCGGATCACCGACAGGTAGTACAGCAGCGAGCGGGTGGAGGTGGTGTCCTGGAGGAGGCTCCCCCCTCCGGACAGCAGGGCGTCGGACCGGCGCAGGGCGGAGAATACCCGCAGCACCCGGAACCGGGGGATGGCCTCCAGGCCGTACTGCTTTTGGGTCAGCTCCGGGTCGTTGGACAGCACGGTGACCGACACGTCGTCGCTCACCGCCTGGATGGCCTGCTGGATGGACTCCAGAATGGCGTCGTCCCCGGCGTTGGCGAAGCCGTAGTAGCCGCTCATCACCACCCGGTACCTCTTCCGCCGGACCTTCTCATAGACGGACAGGCAGTCCTGGGCCATGTGGGACACCGAATACAGCTCCCGCACCGTCTGGCGGCCGAAGGCCCCCAGCTCCGCCCGGCGCTCCGGGGGCAGGGCCAGGGCGGCCAGAAGCTCCTCCAGGAGCTGGTCCTCGGCGGCCAGGGGGTCGGTGCGGCAGCAGAAATTGGTGTCCACCGCCTTGTCCAGCAGCTGGGGGGTGAAAAGGCCGGTGTGCCCCTGGGCGCCCGACAGCACCACCGGCTTGCAGGCGGCCATGGCCTCCAGCGCCGCCCGGGACACCCCCACGAACAGGCCGCAGGCGGCTATGATCCGGTTTACGTCGGTGCGGGGGCCGGTCAAAATCAGGCACTCCTGGCCGATGGACTGGTTGACCCGCTTGGCCTGGGCGGCCAGCTCACTGTACACGTCGCCGCCGCCGATGATCAGCACCCGCACCCCAGGGACACGCTGGGCCAGCCGGGGGGCCAGGGCGATGAGCTGGCGGGCGGTGTAGGAGGCGGCCTGGTCCAGGCGGCTGACGTGGCCGATGACTGGGGCGCCCCCCAGGGCGAACTCCTGGCGGATATCCGCCCCGGACAGGCCGGGGGAGAACTTCTCCGTGTCGATGCCGTTGATGGTCAAGGTGATCCGCTCCGGAGGGACGCCGTACTGCTCCATCAGGTAGTCCCGGATGTCGTCGGAGACGGCCAGGGTGTGCTCCCCCCAGTTGGACAGCAGCTTCAGCGCGCCCCCCACCTGATAGACCCCGTGGCAGGAGGTGACGAAGGCGAACCGCATCCGCCGGTGGAGGGTGCCGCACAGAAAGGCAGGGATGCGGGCGTGGGCGTGGACGATGTCGGGCCGCTCCAGGCGGATCACCCGGCGCAGAATCTTCCAGGCCCGGCTCATGGCCAGCAGGCTGCGCTGGTGGAGGGGGGCCTGGTAGTGGCGGATGCCGGCGGCGGCCACCTCCGGCACATAGACGCCGCCGTTGGAAATAATGATCACGTCGTGGCCCTGGCTTTTCAGCTCCTTGGCCAGCTCCACGATATGCGTCTCCGCTCCGCCGATGTCCAGGCCCATGGTGGCCATTAAGATCCTCATAGCGCCTCTCCTAGCTAGAAAATATTGGATATCGTCCCGGTGAACTGGGCCAGATCGGTGTAAAAAGTCCGGGAGGCGTTGAGCCCCAGGTCATAGACCCGGTTGATGGTGCGGCTCTTGCCGTTGACCAGCCCGGAGCCCTTCACCGTGAGCAGCAGGTTGACGCTGTCCTCCACCTCCACCGGGCCGGCGGTGCCGTCGTCCAAAGCGGCCACCAGGGTGCCGGGCTCCCTTACCACCTGGATTTCGGTGACCTCCCCCAGGGAGCGGCCGCCGCTGGCGTAGTTCAGGTCGTAGAGCTGGTCCTCCACCCGGATGGCGTCGGCGATATAGCTGCGCACGCCATAGACCTCCACCTGGAAGACAATCGTTTCCTCGGGCACACTGGTGCCGGTGATGGCCTGGCCGCTTTTGAAGCGGAGGGCGGCGGCCAGGACGATGACCACCGCCACCACCAGCAGGTCGATGACGCTGATTTTGCCGAACAGGCGGCCCTCATGGTCAATGATCTTCATTTCGCCACCTCCCGCTGGATGGACACGACGGGCCCGCTGCCCATGTAGCCCGGCCCCTTGATATAGACGGTGGTCCCCACCCTCAAATCGAAGCCGCCCCCGACCTGGATGCTCCCGTTCACGATGGCGCAGGGGGCCTGGACGGTGACCAGTATGTCCTCATAGCCCTCCACGATGGCCTGCCGGTAGATCCGGTTCTTGTGGTCCAGGGAGGTCATCTCGGCGGGCGCCGTCTCGGTGGACACCACCTGGCCCAGCTCGAAGTTTTTGATGTTGTCAATCAGCTGGTCGTCGGGCTGGATCATCTCTCCAGTCCCCTCCCGCCACCGCTGGAAGCGGACGGTGTACTGTACGGTGGAGGGGGCCGACTGGGGGGCGTCCTGGCTGGCGGCCTGGGGCTTCCCCGCGTTCCACAGCAGGAAGGCCCCCACCGCCAGGGCGGCGATGAGGATGATGCCGTCGAACAGGTTCAGGCGCAGGCGGAATTTTGGGGTATTCTGTTCCATTATTTGGCTCCTTTCAGAACATCCAGGTAGATATTCTCGATATTTCGGGCAAAGGCTTCTGCGGTAAACCGCTCCTGGTAGCGCGCCAGGGCACGCTGGCCCATGGCTTCCCGCTCTTGGGGGCTGTCCATCAGCCGCTCCATCGCCCGGGACAGGGCGGCGGCGTCCCGGGTGGGGAAAATCAGCCCGCTGGCTCCGTCCTCCACCACCCAGGGGTTGCCCCCGTAGGCGCTGGCGATGGTGGGCAGGCCCAGGCTCATCCCCTCCAGCAGGGCCATGGAGGTGGCTTCGGTGCCGTAGGAGCAGTTGAGCTGCACGTCTAAAATGTTCAGCAGGGCGGCCGCGTCGGACCGGAAGCCCAGCAGCTTCACCCGGCCCTCCAGGCCGGAGCCCTCCACCGCCTGGGCCACCAGCGGCTCGAAGGGGCCGGTCCCGGCGATGAGGACGGTGAAGCCCTCCCGGCCCCGGGCTTTCAGCAGGCGGGCCGCTTCCAGCAGGTCCAGGTGGCCCTTGTAGTCCTCCAGCCGGGCCAGGATGCCGAACACGACATCCCCCGGCGGGATGGACAGCGCCTCTTTCAGGGCCGCGCGCTCCGCCGGGGAGGTCCGTGGCACCGGGGCGGCGCCGTTCATCACCACCGCGATCTTTTTGGGGGAGACGCCCCCCTCCACCAGGTTGTCCCGGGTGGCGGGGCTGACGGCGATGATCCGGTCGGCGTAGCGCTGGTTGACCCAACGGTTGACCCACCGTCCCGGGGGGTAGCGCAGCTTGGCGGGGACGGGGAAGGCGGAGTGCCGGCTGTAGACCACCGGCACCCCGCACCGCTTGGCGGCGATCCGGCCGGAGAGGCAGCCGTGGGTGTGGACCAGGTCGGGCGGCGACCGGCGGAACAGCTCCGTCAAGGCCTTCACGTCCTCCCGGTGGTAGGAGCGGTCGGCCATGCCGTCCACCTCGACCACCTGGGCCCCCGCCTCCTCCAGGGAGGGCTTCAGCAGGCTCCCCCGGGGCAGGACGGCCGTCGTCTCGAAGCGGGCCCGGTCGCTGCACCGCAGGTAGTTGAGGATGACCCGCCCCGCCCCGCCGATGTTGGTGTCGCTGATGACGTTCAGTACTTGGATCATGCCAGAAGCCTCCCCTCGGGCAGCCCGCTCCGCCGGGCGGACAGGGCCCCCAGGGCCAGATAGGCCCAGAAGATGAAGAGGACCCGGTAGTTATAGAAGGAGTAGTCGGTCATGGCCTGGACCAGGAAGCCGCACACCCCGCCGGTGAAGGCGGTCTGATACATCCGGCTGGTCCAGTCCTTCTCCCGGTGGAGGGCGGCGCACATCATGCGGAAGTAGACAAATATCAGGATCAGGAAGACCGCCAGGGCGGTGATGCCCGCGTCGCACACCAGCTGCAAAAACAGGTTGTGGGAGTGGGGGGCGTTGATGCTGTTGTAGCTGAAGGCGGGGTAGACCCGGTTGAAAGCCTCGTCCCCCGGCCCGATGCCGCACAGCCAGTAGTGTTTCAGCATGTCCAGGGTGCCCAGCCAGATGGACACCCGGTAGGTGGTGGAGCCGTCGGTCATGTCGCCGATGCTGGTGAAGCGGGAGATCACCGTCTCGGGCAGGAGGAACCACAGGGCGGCCAGGGCCGCGGGGGCCAGCAGGATCAGCCGGGGGTTGAGCAGGACCACGAACACCGCCCCGGCGAAGAGCAGGCCCAGCCACGCCCCCCGGGAGAAGGTGAGGATCATACACACACACATCAAGGCGCAGCAGCCCAGATAAAGAAGCCGGCGGGGCCAGTCCCTGGCGGACAGCAGCTTGGCCGCCCCCACCGGCACCATCAGGATCAGGTACTGGCCCAGCATGTTGGGGTTGTCCAGGGTGGAGGGCACCCGGAACTCGATGCTGGAGAACATGTCGCTGTCCACCCAGGAGGCGGACTGGTAGCCCCAGCGGAACATATACTGCAAAATGCCGTACGCGGCCACCGCCGCCCCCACCAGAACCACGCCGTCCAGAAGGACGTCCAGCTGGTTCCGGCTGTCCACGGCGTTGAACAGCACCAGGGAGAAGAGGACGAAGCACACCGTCAGCAGTCCGGGGTTCAGGCTGGACCGGAGGTTGACGGAGAACAGGGTGCCCGCCATGTAGATGGCGGCGTACAGCAGGATATAGCGGTTGGTGGGCGCCCAGGCCAGCCGCCGGTTCCGGTCCCGCACCAGGTTCAGGGCCAGGGAGCAGTAGGCGATGGCCGTCAGCCCCAGCACCGCCATGGTGGGCAGGACGGGGGCGGCCGCTGCCGGCAGCAGGCACCAGAACCAGGACTTTGTAAAGACGCTGCCGGCAAAGAGCTTGTCCAGCCGCAGCTTTTCATACAGCCAGCACAGCCCGCCCCGGACCAGGGACCACAGCTTGTAGAATACGCTGTGCTCCGAAGCCGCCGGCGTCCAGCCGCCGGGGTGGAGGAACCACTGGACCACCCCGCTGGCCCGCCACTGATCCCCGCACCACCGGCACAGGGACATGAGCCACCGCCACAGCAGGCTGGCGTTTAAAATGTTTTTCGCTTGTTCCATGGATTGAACCTCACTTTTGGGAATTATGGCGGTCTGGGGCCGCATAGTCACTCCCCCTGCCACGGCTCCGCCGTGCCACCCCCCTCCCAGAGGGGGGCTTTTAGGCTCCCTCTCTGAGGGAGCTGTCAGCTGTAAAGCTGACTGAGGGAGTTTCACTTCATTATTTTTTCTTTTTAACCAGAGAGACTGCCATCCTGGCTTCGTCCACCCGCAGGAGGAGGGCCAGGGCGAAGTAGAGGGCCGCCCCCAGCCCGGTGCAGAGGGCCAGGCAGGCCAGCTCGCCGAGCTTCCCGGCGGGGAGGAGGGGGGAGGCGGCTCCCAGGACCGCCCGCACACACAGGCCCATCACGGCGGAAGCCAGGGCGGTTTTGCACAGATTTACCAGCTCCCCGGCGCCCAGCAGGCCCCCGCCCTCCCTTTGCAGGGGCAGCAGGAGGAGCAGGGCGTAGACGGTGGAGGAGACGGCGCTGGAGAGGGCCAGGCCGGCCACGGAGAAGCGCCCGGCCAGGGCCCAGCACAGGGCGGTATTGACCAGGATGGAGGCGCCGCCGGCGATGAGGGGCACCCTGCCCTGCTGTCTGGCGAAGTAGGCCCGGCTGAGGATGTTTTGCAGGGCGTAGCCCCCCATGCCCAGGGCCATCCAGCTCAGGGCGGAGGCGGTGATTTGGGTGGAGAAGGCATCGAACATGCCGCCGCCGTAGATCAGGGAGATGAGGGGGCGGGCCACCGCCATCAGCCCCGCCGACATGGGCAGGACGAAAAACAGGCTGACCCCCAGGGTCTGGCGGATGGTGTCCTGAAACTCGCCTTCCTTCCCCCCGGCGGTGAGCCGGGACAGGCGGGGGAAGATCACGTTGGTGATGGACAGGATGAAGGTGCCCGCGATGACCAGATAGAGGTTGGAGGAATACTCCAGGGCCGACACCCCGGCCCCCTCGTACAGCCGGGAGCCAAACCGGGCGTTGATGGCCTGGTTGATGGGCTGCACCCAGGTGGACACCATCACCGGCCCCATCAGGGCCATTACCTGCCGCATGCCGGGGGAGGACAGGTCCAGGCTGGGCCGGTAGCGGTAGCCCAGTTTGACCAGGGGCGGGACCTGGATGAGCCCCTGGACGAGCCAGCCCAGCAGGTAGGCCCCGGCCAGGCCGTAGATGCCCAGCTTGTGGTCCAGGGTGAGGAAATAGAGGATGACCACCCCGTTGGAAGCGGCCGACATGAGGGCGGGGGCGGTAAAGTGGTCCTGGGCCTGGAGCACCCCCACCAGGGAGAAAGCCGCCCCGGAGAAGAGCACCGTGGGGAACATCACCCGGGTCAGGGAGGCGGCCAGGGCGGTGGTCTGGGGTTGGCCGTAGTCGGCGAAGAGGGCCACCAGGGGCTGGGGAAAGGCCATCCCCGCCAGGGTCAGGGCCCCGGTGAGCAGGACGATGGCGGTAATGAAGGAGCTGGCGAACCGGAAGGCCTCCTGTTTTCCCTTTTTCTCCAGGTATTCGCTGAACACCGGGATGAAGCAGGCGGCGATGGCGGAGGCGAACACCGCGTCGAAGAACACCCGGGGGATTCGGCTGGCGGTGAAAAAGGCGTTGGCGGCGGCGCCAGTGCTG
>OFGB01001473.1_pt1 | contig 14301 bp, 12 predicted proteins | sample 1521491 | NCBI WGS metagenome assembly OFGB01 (sample SAMEA3504095, study PRJEB24116) | mouse gut metagenome | biome: mouse gut; feature: mouse-associated habitat; material: faeces | place: Denmark | collected 2011
TCAGTTGTCAATTTTCAGTTAGAATCACATTCATTGAGATTCCGAGAAGTTATATCTGACTTCCGGGAATCATAAATCCTTATTTTATAAGGCTATCACATTTCCTGTCATTCTATTACGGAATTGTCCGCCAGAATATCCGGCAGATGCCGCATACTGTCCGCCCCGGTAAGCTTCCGTATCACTCTGCACGGAACGCCGGCGGCAAAGCTGTCGGCGGGAACATCCCTTGTGACCACGCTGCCGGCGCCGATGACACAGTTGTCCCCAATCGTCACACCGGGACAGACTGTCACAGAAGCGCCGAGCCAGCAGTCATTGCCGATATGTACGGCCCTGGCATAACACAAGGATTTTTTCTCCCCGTTCGCTGTCAGCATTTCCCGCCGCTCCTTGGCGAGCATGGGATGGACCGGCGTCACAATCGTCACATTCGGGCCAAAATTGCAGTTATCCCCTATGGTAACCTCTGCATCATCCTGGATTGTCAGGTTGAAATTTCCGAAAAAATTTCTGCCGATTTTTGTGTGTTTACCATAGTGAAAGGCGATGGGGCCCTGGATACGCCCGCCTTCTCCGAATTCGCCGATAATTTGAGAAAGGATTCCCGCCCGTTTTTCTTCCTCTTGCTCATAGGTATTGTTATAGTCCACATTCAGATTGTGAGTTTTCAGCTTGATTGCCTTTAACTCAGGATCTGCGGGACTGAATAAGATTCCGGCCTTGATTTTTTCTTCCTCTCTCATATTTCCATTCTCCTCTCTGTTGTGTGATTGCCATAAATCTAATGTAAGTCCCCAATACTCGTTGCGCAATAGAAAATTCTGAAATAAAACTGTCTTTAGATTTGTGGCTACAAGCTGCTTCGCCGCTGTCTGTGCGCCTCATACGCAAGAAGCGATGCCGTGACCGCCGCATTCAGGGATTCCACCTTTCCTTCCATGGGAATCTTCAGATACTCATCCGCCGTCTCTGCCAGTTCCCTGCTTAAACCCATTCCCTCGTTTCCGATCAGGAATGCCGTACCCGCCCGGAATGAAAAGCTGTCATAATATTTCTCTCCTTCCAGATGTGCCGCATATGTCCTGATGCCATTTTCCCGCAGTGTCCCCACCGTTTTGACCAGATCTTTTTCATAGACATGGGGAACCCTGAAAACAGACCCCATGGTTGCCCTTATGGTCTTGGGATTATACACGTCCACTGTCCCTTCGCTGAGAATGACCCCCGTGACCCCGGCCCCCTCTCCTGTCCTTAAGATGGTTCCCACATTTCCCGGATCCTGCAGATTCTCCAAAACCAGGAGCAAAGGCCCGGAAGAAGAGAGCATCTGTTCCAGGCAGTATTCCGGACGCTTTACCACGCACAGAATCCCCTGGGGCGTCCGGGTGTCGGACATCTTTCCAAACACCTCCGGAGAGACCGGCTCCCAGCCGGTTTTATCCAGTTTATCACGGAGGGCAGAATCTGTTCCTGCCTTTTCCAGTGCGTCTTCCGTGACATAGACCTCCTGCACCCATTCTGCCGGCACTTCCTCGTACAATTTAAACCCCTCCGTCAGAAAAATGCCTCCACTGCGCCTTTCCCTGGCTTTTGTCTGCCACTGTATGATCTGCTTCACCCTCTGGTTTGAACTGCTGGTTATCATATCCGCTCCTTCCGCCTCCCCCTTCCTGATGTCTCTGTGCAATCGCAGGAAGGGGTGCATGTTGCGTCAGCAACTATTTTCCTTATGCACCCGTGTTCAATCAAGTAGGGGAATGCTCTTCTCCTCTACTTGCCGCGCCGGGTGCTTGTTGCGTCAGCAACTATTTTCCTTATGCACCCGTGTGCACAAAAAAGGCGGCCATTCCCTGCCGGACAGCCGCCACACCTTCCAAAATCTGATCAGATAGCCAGCATTTTTGCCACTTCATACTGATATCTGTCAATATCCTTCTGCATCATCAGGGCCTCTTCAATGCCGAAATCCGTAAACTCGCCGTACCGGTAAGCCACCACACGGTTGGTCTTTCCTTCCAGCATCACATCCACCGCATATGCGCCCATAATGGAGGCATAATAACGGTCCATGGCAGTGGGGCTGCCGCCTCTCTGCATGTACCCCAGTATGGTGGCCCGGGTCTCAATTCCCGTGGCGGCCTCAATACGCTTTGCCATGGAGGTGGAATGTCCGATTCCTTCCGCATTGATAATCAGATGATGAATTTTTCCCTTCTTCCGGCTCCCTATGATATGGTTGATGATCTCCTGCTCATCATAATCATAATTCTCCGGAAGCAGAATATCCTCCGCACCGTTGGCCACACCGCACCAAAGTGCAATATAGCCCGCATGCCGCCCCATTACCTCGATAATACTGCACCGCTCATGGGAAGAAGAGGTGTCCTTTACCTTGTCAATGGCCTGCATTGCCGTATTTACCGCAGTGTCAAACCCAATGGTATATTCCGTACACGCAATATCCAGGTCGATGGTTCCCGGAATGCCCACCGCATTGATTCCGTTCCTGGAGAGAGCCTGGGCACCCCGGTAAGAGCCGTCCCCGCCGATCACTACCACGCCGTCAATTCCGTGTGCCCTGCAGATATCAGCCGCCTTCTGCTGATACTCCGGTTTCTTGAATTCCAGACATCTGGCCGTACCCAGAACGGTACCGCCTCTCTGAATAATATCGGACACATTGCGGGGTTCCATATCAATAATGTCCTCATTCAGCAGGCCATTATAACCCTTCTTGATTCCTTTTACCTTCAGTCCCCTATAAATAGCAGTGCGGACCACCGCCCGAATGGCAGCATTCATGCCCGGGGCATCGCCGCCGCTAGTCAAAACTGCAATGGTTTTTATTTCATTCGCCATCTCACCAATCTCCTATTCCCATTTCACTTCTGCCCTTCCAGTGCCATCTTTGGCAGATTTCGTTCATTTATCCATTTTATACCTTTTTGCAACGGTTTTCAATAGGACCTGTCAAAAATTTAACGGATTTTTACGTTTTCCGTTCCAAACATTCCCCCCAGCATCTGCTGCAGGGAAGCGTCCGCATGCACCCGGCGGTTGGGCGGCAGCAGTTTAAATGATTTGGTATCCCTTATATAGATTACCACATCATCATTTCCATCCGAATCCGCAATGGCGGACAGCAGTTCTTTCTCCCTTCCCAGATAACTGTCCGTGTCGGGAAACTGAATCCATATCCCCCTGGGAATTCCCCCCTGATGCTGCTTCTCCCTATGGACATTTACGTTATTTTGTTTTCCATTATCCCCATAACCGTTTCCATACCGGCCCTGGAACAGATATTTTCCCTTTGCCTGCCCGGCCTCCTCAAAACTGATAATTTGTTCGCAGATCAGCTTGCCGTCCTTTTCCTCCTCCACATTGGCCCGTCCCTTCACGAAGATCCTGGCTTCCTCTGTCAGCAGGGCACTGTATTTTTCATAATCCCTGGGAAACACCACCACCTCCACATTGCCCACCAGGTCTTCCAGGTTTAAAAATGCCATCACCTGGTCTGTCCTGGTGTACTTGATGGTCTTGTCCGCAATCATTCCGCCTATGACCACTCTCTCCTGGTTTGCCACCCTCACTTTCCCGCTTTCCTCGTCCAGGACGAAATCACTGGTGGTTGCGGTAATATATTTCTGCCACAGTTCCTGGTCGGCCTCCAGCGGATGCCCGCTCAGATAAATGCCCAGCACTTCTTTTTCAAGGGCCAGGAGCATCTGCTTTTCATATTCGCCCACATCCGGCATCTTCAGTTCAAACTCTTCCTTCTGGGAATCGTCCGCAATGTCAAACAGGGAAATCTGCCCTGCCAGATTGTTCTTTTTCTCTTTTGCAATATGATCCATGATCTGCACATACACCATCATGAACTGTTTTCTGGTTCCCCCCAGTCCATCCAGCGCCCCTGCCTTGATAAAGTTCTCTATGGCACGCTTGTTCACATCCTTGTCGGAAATCCGTGTGATAAAGTCCTTCAGGCTGGTAAAAAGCCCCTGTTCCCTCCGCTCCCTGACAATGCTGTCAATGGCAGGACGGCCTACACCCTTGATGGCGGTCAGCGCGTAACGGATGCTGTCCCCGCTGACGGAAAATCCGCTCTGACCCTGGTTAATGTCCGGCGGCAGCAGCGTGATTCCCATGTTCCGGCAGGTCAGGATATACTCGGATACCTTCTTGGGACTGTCTATCACGGAAGTCAGAAGGGCCGCCATAAATTCCACGGGATAATAATATTTCAGATATGCGGTCTGGTAGGCCACCACCGCATACCCCGCCCCATGGGATTTGTTAAACGCGTACTCCGCAAAGTCAATCATGTCGTCGAACAGACCGTTTGCCACCTGTTCGCTGATTCCTTTGGCCATACAGCCCGGCACACCCTCTTCTTTATTTCCGTAAATGAAATTAGCCCGCTCCTTCTCCATGACGGAATGTTTCTTCTTGCTCATGGCGCGGCGCACCAGGTCACTCCTGCCCATGGTATACCCGCCCAGATCCCGGACAATCTGCATCACCTGCTCCTGATAAATAATGCAGCCGTAAGTAGGGCTGAGTATGGGTTCCAGCTGCCGGCATGCGTACTCCACATGCTCCGGGTCAGCCCTGCCCCTGATGTACTTGGGAATGGAGTCCATGGGGCCCGGCCGGTACAGGGAGATTCCGTCTATAATGTCCTCCAGCGTCCGGGGTTTCAGTTCTTTCATCAGATTTTTCATCCCCGCACTTTCCAGCTGGAAGATCCCGTCTGTTTTTCCCGTCCCCAGAAAGGCATACACATTTTCGTCATCAAAATCCAGCCTGTCCGCGTCAATCTTCTTCCCCGTGGACTGCTCCACAAACTTCACCGTGTCCTGAATCACGGTGAGGGTTCTCAGCCCCAGGAAATCCATTTTCAGCAGACCCAGCTCCTCCAGGGTGGTCATGGTAAACTGGGTGGTGATGGAGCCGTCGCTTCCCCTGGACAGAGGCACAAATTCGTCTGCGGCCTCCGGACAGATTACCACTCCGGCCGCATGCATGGAACTGTGTCTGGGAAGCCCTTCCAGGCGTTTGCACATATCAATGAGGCGGCGCACTTTCTCGTCTTCCTGATATGCTTTATGAAACTCGGCATTTTTCTCCAGCGCCTTGGCAATGGTAATATTCAGCTCCCCGGGAATCATCCTGGCAATGGAATCCACAAAGGCGTAGGGCAGGTCCATGACCCGGCCCACATCCCGGATCACGCCCTTTGCCGCCAGGGTACCAAAAGTCACTATCTGCACCACTTTGTCGGCCCCGTATTTCCGGCCCACGTAGTCGATCACTTCCTGCCTGCGGTTATAACAGAAGTCCACGTCAATATCCGGCATGGAAACCCTCTCCGGATTCAGGAAACGCTCAAACAGCAGATGATACCGGATGGGTTCAATATTTGTAATCTTCAGGCAGTATGCCACAATGCTGCCCGCGGCGGAGCCCCGGCCCGGCCCTACCGGAATTCCGTTTTCCCTGGCGTAATTGATAAAATCCCACACGATCAGGAAATAATCCACATAGCCCATTCTCTGTATGACAGACAGTTCGTAGTCAAGTCTCTCCCGCAGGGTCTGTCCCGTGTCCCCCGCCGGCCGGTTTCCATCCCCATAGCGTTCCTTCAGTCCGTCGTCGCATAATTTATTCAGGTATCCCCAGGAATCATATCCTTCCGGCACCTCATACCGGGGCAGCTTGGTCACGCCGAAGGAAATCTCCACATTACACCGGTCGGCAATCTCCTGGGTATTCTCCAGCGCCTCCCAGGCATAGGGAAAGAGCCCCTTCATTTCCTCCTCGCTCTTTACATAGTACTGGCCTCCCTCATAGCGCATCCGGTCCTCGTCCGCCAGTTTTTTGTTCGTCTGGAGACACAGCAGGATATCATGGGAATCCGCATCTTCCGCATAGGTATAGTGGACATCATTAGTGGCAACCAGCGGAATATCCAGTTCCCGGCTCATTTTCAGAAGTTCCGTGTTCACCATTCTCTGCTCCGGGTATCCGTGATCCTGCAGTTCCAGAAAATAATTTCCCTTCCCGAAACATGCCTCATATTTCCCGGCAGCCTTCCGGGCTTCCTCCGGAAGTCCCTTGACAATATTCCGCTGCACCTCGCCTGCCAGACAGGCCGACAAGGCAATCAGCCCTTCATGATAGCGGTTCAGGACTTCCATGTCCACCCTGGGCTTGTAATAATATCCTTCCGTGAAACCTTTGCTGACAATCTTCATCAGGTTGGCGTAACCGGTATTGTTCTCTGCCAGCAGCACCAGATGATAATACCTGTCCTCTCCCCCGGTCAGTTCCTTATCAAAACGGGAGTTTGGCGCCACATACACCTCGCAGCCGATAATGGGTTTTATCCCCGCGCTTTTGGCTGCCCGGTAAAAATCAATGACACCGTACATGGCACCGTGATCCGTTATGGCAGCGCTGTTCATCCCCAGTTCTTTCACCCGGGAAACATATTCTTTGATTTTATTGGAACCGTCCAGAAGGGAATATTCCGTGTGGACATGCAAATGTACGAATGCCATGCGAAGACTCCTTTTTTTATTAAATATACCCCATGACAAGGGGATTTGTAAACAAGAAAAAACTCCGGAATTGGCAATCCGGAGTTTTCGGTCAATTTTCACAGCACTGCCATGGCAGGTATCTGTCCGTCCAGCTATCTTTTCCCTGATTTTACAAGTACTTCTTCAGACTTTCTGCCTTATCCACGGCCTCCCAGGGAAGGGATACATCATCACGCCCGAAATGTCCGTAGGCAGCGGTAGGACGATAGATGGGCCTGCGCAGGTCAAGCATCCTGATGATGCCTGCGGGACGCAGGTCAAAATTCTCCCGGATGATGGCCACTAATTTTTCATTGCTGACCCTGCCCGTGCCGAAGGTATCCACCATGATGGATGTGGGCTGGGCCACGCCGATGGCATAGGAAAGCTGAATCTCACACTTGTCTGCCAGCCCTGCGGCAACAATGTTTTTCGCCACATAGCGGGCGGCATAGGCGGCGCTTCTGTCCACCTTCGTACAGTCCTTGCCGGAGAACGCACCGCCGCCGTGACGGGCATACCCGCCATATGTATCCACAATGATCTTCCTGCCCGTAAGACCCGCGTCTCCCTGGGGTCCCCCGATCACAAAGCGGCCTGTGGGATTGATGAAGATCTTGGTGTCCTCATCTACCATCTCCCCGGGCAGAACCGGATCAAAGACATATTTTTTAATATCCTTGTGAATCTGTTCCTGGGTCACATTCTCATCATGCTGGGTGGAGAGCACTACCGCCTCCAGGCGAAGGGGCTTTCCGTTCTCATCATATTCCACGGAGACCTGGCTCTTGCCATCCGGGCGCAGATAGGAAAGTGTGCCATCCTTGCGGACCTTTGCCAGCTGTCTGGCCAGTCTGTGCGCCAGGGAAATGGGATAGGGCATCAGTTCCGGGGTTTCGTTGGTGGCATAGCCGAACATCATTCCCTGGTCGCCTGCCCCTATGGCGTCCAGCTGCTCGTCGCTCATGCTGGCTTCCCTGGCCTCCAGGGCTTTGTCCACGCCCATGGCGATATCCGGGGACTGTTTGTCCAGGGCCACCATCACGGCACAGATATTGCCGTCGAACCCAGTTTTTGCGTCATTATAGCCGATCTCGTTGACAGTCCTGCGCACAATGCCGGGAATGTCGAGATTTGCGGTGGTAGTGATCTCGCCTGTCACCAGGATAAAACCTGTGCAGCTTGCTGTCTCACAAGCCACGCGGCTCATGGGATCCTGCTCCATGCAGGCATCCAGGATGGCATCCGATACTGCGTCACACAATTTGTCGGGATGTCCTTCCGTAACGGACTCTGAAGTAAATAAATGCTTTTCCATCTGTTTTCTTCCTTTCTCTATGTACAATATCCATTTCCGTGACAGAAACTTCCAAAGGTTCCTCTTTACCCGTCAGCCTTTGCCGACATTCTTCCTCCGGGTGACCGTGTACCTGATGCACCCGTGTGCACAAAAAAAGTCCGCTTACGGAATAAGCGGACTAAGATTTTGTACCCAATCCTCTTATTGTTCGAATAATACTCGCTCAGGGAGGCACCTTCCACAATGGGGTTGCCGTGGCTTCATCGATCCTATGTATCTCCACCAACTCTGAATAAGAGAAATCCTATGAAATTTCTATCTATTACCTTACTACAGAAGACCCCTGCTGTCAAGAGCCTGTTTTTACCATAATATCCTGCCGTTTACCCGATTATTATGTGGAATATGCCGGTATCACTTTATTCCATGTTCCCAAGCCTTTTTTCCATGTATTCATACCCATAATGGGTCCGGTACTTCAACGCGGTGGATTTGGTAATTTTTCCCTCCCGGCACAATTTCAGCAGATTCCCGTCCATGGTGCACATGCCTTCCCCGGCGCCGGACTGCATCACGGCGTTCAGCTGGTTCACCTTATTTTCACGGATCATGTTCTGGACCGCGTCCGTGGATTTCATAATTTCAAAGACCGGAATCCGGACCAGACCGCCCTCTCCATCCTCCTCGGTGGAGGGCACCAGCTGCTGGCAGACCACGGCCTTCAAAACCTGGGCCAGCTGCGTTCTGGCCTGCTCTTTGTCAGGAAATACATCCACGATACGGTTAATGGTATCCGCCGCGCTGCTGGTGTGCAGGGTAGAGAATACCAGCACGCCTGTCTCGGCCGCAGTCAGGGCTGCCGAAATGGTATCATAATCCCTCATTTCCCCCAGCAGTATTACATCCGGGCTCTCCCGCAGGGCAGAGCGGAGGGCCTCCAGATAGCCGGGCGTGTCTATGGATATTTCCCTCTGGGTCACTATGGACTTTTTATGCCTGTGAATATACTCTATGGGGTCCTCCATGGTGATAATATGGCAGTCCCTGTTATGATTGATACGGTCAATCATACAGGCCAGTGTGGTGGATTCCCCGGTACCGGCCGCTCCGGTCACCAGCACCAGGCCGCCTCCATTGTCCGCCAGGGAGAGCACCTCCTCCGGAATTCCCAGCTTCTCCGCATCCGGAAGGCCAAAACGGATCACACGGATCACCGCCGCCAGGGAGCCCCTCTGCCGGAACACATTGACACGGAAACGCCCTCCCGGAAAATCATTCTTTCTGGAAAGTGAAATGGAAAAATCGTCATCCTCCCCCCGCTCCAGCCTTGTCCTGCCGCGCCCGCCTTCTCTATAGATCTCATCCACCAGTGCATCGATGTCTTTCGGCATCAGCATCTGCTTCCCCACCCGGTTCTGCCTGCCGCCGCTCTTCATGGTAACCGGCAGACCCGCCACCAGAAAAATATCCGAGACATCCTCATCCTTCACCGCCAGTTCCAGAATCTCCTGTAATTCCATCTCTCCTGCCCGTCCTTCCGCTTTATACTCATTCTCCCGTCCAGAGCCCGCCAATGCTTTCTTCCGGTTCCCATTCCTTCTGAATCCGCCATTCCACCACCCGGAAACCTGATTCTCCATCCGGTATCATTCCCACCTTCAGGCTGAAACTTCCTCTCTCGATATTCCTGCGCACCACGCCCGTCTCGTCTTCAACGGCCCCTTCCAGAGAGGAGAGGCTTCCTCCTGCCGCAAGGCATTCCTCCGCTTCCCGGAGAAAAAACTGCCCCTCCCGCTCCAGTTCATACCGTTCCCGGACCGTGTCGGCATACTTTTCCGCCAGGCTGTAATCTGCCCGGGCCGTGGTAAAAGCCAGGATACCCAAAGTCGTCATACAGATGCTGATCACCGTCAGCAGCAGCGCCAGCGGTCCCAGTCTGATCGGAATATGTTTCATAGATTATCTCGTTTCTGCGCTGCTTTCTGCGTATCTTAAGTTTGTGGATGCAGCGCGGACACAAACATCTTCTCACCCTATTGCCCCAGATATACTGCCGTCTCCATACGATATACCGGGCCGGTTTCTTCCTGCCAGTACACTGCGATGGCACTCTGCACCATACTGTCGTCCCCTTCCCGCACCCAGGAGATTTCCACCCGGATTCCCGCTTCCGACTCCGGAACCGGATTCATTTTCTCATCATACCATGCCTGAAGCACCGCACTGCCGCCCTCTTCCTTCATCCCCGCATTGCCGTTTTCGTCCAGAAATCCCAGCAGGGTTTCCGCGCTGTCAGACGCTGCCACCGCCTCTGCCGCATTTTCTGCCAGGTGCACCGCACTGGTGAGAATCCCCGCCTTTCTGCTCAGCTCACCGGACACGGCAAATATCTTCGTCAGAATCACAATGACTACGGTAAATACAATCACGAGAATCAGCGTCTCCATGTAAAAGCCTGTATTATGCGGCTTATTGCCCTTGTCTATGCCCATGCCGGCCCTGCTGCTCATCTGTCATCAGCCTCCGTCGTTTTTTTGCCTTCCCCGCATCTCGTCCGAAAAAACACCTTTCCTTCATCGGTGGTGACAATATAGGTGCCGGCCGCAGCTTCTTCCACCGCAAATACTTCCGTCCTGCCAATCACATGCGCCATGCGGGGATTCAGGCTGTCTTCCAGCCTGCCGTAATCTTCCACCAGGTTTTCCCCTTCCTGGTAAATACGTATCCCATACCCTGTGTGGCCATCCGCAATGATCAGCACCGGTCTGTCATCTTCCCGGGAAAAAGTCACCGCCCCCTCCATGTCGCCGGATCTGACACAGGTGGAAATATAGGACAGCAGGGCTCTTTTCTGGTTGTTCCCGGTCTGACCTGCCACAATATCCCGATAGGTCTTTGCGCCGAAAACTATGGTCAGAAAAAAGACTGCCAGAAACAGACAAGCCACTCCCATCATATAAAAGCCCATCGCCGAACTGCCTTTCCGTTTCATGATCCGCCCCCTTCCCCGGTCTGCGGCCCAAAATCATTTCCCGCAGCCGCAGCGTCATTTCTCCCTCACCACCACCCTCACATCAGGCGGCACATTGGATGCAAACGCGCTGTAGATAACGTAAAATTCCTCATGATTAATCTGTAAACCGTAATTTTCTTCCAGATACTCCAGGCTGGGTGGATAAACGCCCTCCACCACATAGCACTGCATGGCACTGCGCTCCACTGCCGCCTTCAATGCCGCCATGCCTTCCTGGTCCATATCCCGGCCGGATCCGGAAAACACCCCCTGCCACAGCAAGACCGCCGCAGTCAGCACAAGCGCCGCCAGGAAAATCACCGGGCCGGAACCTCTTTTTTTGTCAACATACATTTCCATTCACCTGTTTTCGTCTCTGAAACGAAATATTTACCCTATGGAATTCATCATTCCGATGAGGGGAAGCATAATGCTCAGCAGGGACAGCCCCACTGTCAGCATCAGGACTCCCGACAGCACCGGATCCACGATTCCCACCAGCCGCTCCACCAGGCCCGAACAATGCCCTGCCAGCAGATCCGTCAGCTTTCTGAGCACGGACTCCAGATTGCCGCTCCGCTCCCCGGCCAGAAGCATTCTCCCGTAAACCGGCTCAAACAGCCCCTCGTCGTAAGCCGCCTGGGCAATCCCGTATCCCTGGCCCATACGCTGTGCACAGCGATGTATTTTTTCCTCCACCGGCCTGCAGGCAGCCATCTTCATGCTCTCTGCCACCGCAATATCCTGCATCTCGCCGCTGGCCAGAAAAGTGGACAACGCCGCGGTAAAACGGAACATGCCAAGACTTTCCATAATAGAGGCACAGATGGGAATCTTTTCCAGTATTTTTTCGGCCGACCTTCTCTTTTTGCTGTTCCAAAGCGCAAACCCGGCCCCCAGTCCCGCCGCCAGCAGCACCATAAGGCCCAGCGCCAGCCAGCAGAACCCGTAGGCCCACCGCACATAAGAATACGCAGAGACAGTCAGGCTTCCTGTCAGGTGGTCATATACATCCGAAAAAGCAGGCAGCACCATGGTCAGCATGATGATCAGCACCGCGATAATGATCACCAGCATGGCCACCGGATAAATCACGGAATTTTTCAGTCTGGCGCTCATTGTCTTCTGATCCGCATAGTACCGGGCAAGCTGGAACAACACATCCTCCAGACGTCCGAAGTTCTCCCCGGCTGCCACCATCCTCACGGCATATTCCGGAAATATTCCCGTCTTCTCCATGGCTGCGGAAAGCCCTTTTCCCAGCTCCGTCTCTGTCTGCATGACTACAAGTCCTTCTTCCAGGATTCCTCCACCGCCGTTTCCCGACCTTAGCAGCGCCACAGCCTCATCCATCTGGATTCCGGACTGGCACATCATCGCCATACTCTCGCAGAACGCGCTGACTCCCAGACTATCCAGTTTTCCACGTCTCATATTCTCCCTCCCAATCCAAAGCAGCGTTTCACCCGGACCAGCATATACCCCCAAACGCATATTTGTCCCGGCCATTTCACACTAATAGAAATAGACATCCGAATAGTTGCCCCCATCTCCGATAAACTGGACGTCCGTGCCGTTTGCCGAAAACGTCAGGTCCAGCCTGGACCAGCTGTCTGCCTTTACTTCGTATCCCACCGTCACCCAGCCGGTTTCTTCCGTATAAAACATATTCCAGGCGTGATAGACATCATCCGGCGACACATACCCCATCACAAGTTTTGTGGGGATTCCCTGGCTGCGCAGCATGGCCGCCACCAGCGCGGCATAATCAAAACAGATTCCTTTTCCCGTCCCATATGTCTCATCCGGGTCCGGCAGATATCCAGTCTGAACCGAAGCCGCCTTCTCTTTGTCATATTTCACATTGTCACAGATGTATTCATACACCTCTTCCACCACACCCAGCGCGCTCCCCGCATTCTGGGCCAGTTCCGCGGCTTTCTTCACGCAGTCGGAGTCCTGGTCATAATCCACATATGCACTGGGTCTTAAAAAAGGCTGGAATTCATCCTTCAGGGTCACATCCGCCTCCATCGTATAAAGGACGGCATATTTCTTGTCCACCACATGCTCCCTGAAAATAAAAGTATATGTGCCGTTCCCGCTCTGGAGGGGAAAAATCTTCGGTGTACCGTCTGCCGGCAGGTCATATGTATATTCCTCATCCCCCTTGATCACCTGGAACTTCAGCCGGGAAGCGGAAGTGGCGGAGACTCCCACGATCCCCAGCTCCGCGCAGGACAAATCAATCCTGGCATTTTCGATTCCCTCTGCCTTGTCTTCATGGAAGACCGAATCCGCAAACGCCGGTGCCTGATAGGGTTTGGAATCTCCCTGCGGCCTTCCCGGTTCCCCTTCTGCGCCGCACCCGCAGAGACCCAGCAGCAAAACCATCACCGGCACAAGGCACAGTTTTGTGTTCGGCCGCATGATTTACCACCACCTCTCCATTCTCTCCGGCCATCATACCGATTTTAAGAAAGAATCCCTCCTTCTTCCGGGAATTCTCACCCTGTGGGAAACTTTCCCCGGAGCGTGTTTGAAAATTGCTATCTGCCAGATGTGCGTCACAATTTGTGGGAGATTTTGGTCAAATGAAGGGCGCATAGTGGGCTATGTAACCTGAATCTGACCCATAGATACCGCAAATGTGAGGACGCGGTTACCGCGACAGATGGCGGGAATGAATTTTCAAACACACTCTAATAAGAATAAGGCGGGCATTTCATCCCACCTTCAATTTGAACTTCTGGACATCCTTATCGGTCTCCGCCACTTCAATCTGGGCGCCCAGTCCCTGAAGCTTGGAAGGAAAGTCCTCGTATCCCCGTTCAATATATTTAATATCGTCAACCACCGAGAATCCCTCCGCAGCAAGGGCCGCGATCACAAGTGCTGCCCCTCCCCGAAGATCGGGCACGGATATACTGGCTCCGGTATATTTTTCCACTCCGGTAATGATGGCAGTATCCCCGCCTTCCACTTTAATGTCGGCGCCCATACGCACCAGCTCGTCCACATACCGGAAACGATTCTCAAAAATACTCTCTGTCACAATGCTGGTTCCCCCTGCAAGGGCAAGGGCCACTGTAATCTGCGGCTGCATATCCGTGGGAAAACCCGGATAGGGAAGAGTCCTCACCTGGGTATGCATGGGTGCCTTTGTGGCCACCACACGGATGCAGTCGTCCGCTTCTTCCACCTCGCATCCGATCTCCAGAAGCTTTGCCGTGATAGACTCCAGGTGTTTGGGTATCACGTTTTTCACCGTCACGTCTCCCTTCGTGACCGCGGCGGCAAACATAAAGGTACCGGCCTCTATCTGGTCCGGGATAATGGTATAGTCTGTGCCGTGAAGCCGGGCCACCCCGCGGATCCTGATCACGTCCGTACCGGCTCCC
>OFGB01001480.1_pt1 | contig 14219 bp, 9 predicted proteins | sample 1521491 | NCBI WGS metagenome assembly OFGB01 (sample SAMEA3504095, study PRJEB24116) | mouse gut metagenome | biome: mouse gut; feature: mouse-associated habitat; material: faeces | place: Denmark | collected 2011
ACTTTTGTTACATTTTGCCCTTTTTCCTGCTGAAAATAAAAAATTTTCAAAAATATTTTATTCAATAAATTTAAGCAATAAATAAAAATACATCATTGTCCCACTGAGCTCTTTAAAATTGTACCAATGCAAATACATCACAGCATGATAACGCCCATCTGTCATATTTCGAAGGAGGGAATCCCCGTAAGTTTTCCAACAATTGCTCCTTTTTCTGCTGCGCAAATCATGTATAATGAAAGCAGAACAAAAAGGTTTCTCTTTTCCTTCTCTGACAAAGCTTATAATATTTCTTGATACCTTAGGAAATAGATGTTTATTGTCAAAGTTCGTCGGATTGCAAAAAAGATTTGAAATTGCCTTGCAATTCGGTATAATGGTAGTTAGTAGGATTTTGCGTGAATGACCTTTTGTTTCATACAGCTGTACATCAGGCGGTGCAGTGGGCGGCAAATGGCAGGACGCACAAAACAATTACAAAAAACCAAGGAGGTACTAGAATGATTATTTTAACTATCCTTTGCTGGGTTGCTCTGATTGCATTCATCGGATTGTCTGTAAAGAAATTCATGGATTACGGAAAATTACCTCAGCATGGCAGACAAGACCTGTATCCGATTCCGCTGGAATCAGATGAAAAATTCCGCTATGGCGGTTCTTACATGGAAGAAGACAAATGGTACGAAAAGGAACGGCAGCACAATCTGAAACGCGAACTGATTGATATGTTTGAAGAAATGCTGTTCATCAAAAAACTGTTTATCCATCAGAACAAATTCTGGTGGCTGTCCTACTCTTTACATTTAGGTATGTACGCCGCAATCGCCTGGAGCGTATTGTGCCTGATCGGCGCTTTTGTGCCAGCCGGTGTATTTTCCACCATCATTATTGTCCTGACCACATTGGCCGGGATCGTTGCTGGCGTGCTGATGACCGTCGGAGCTATCGGTCTATTGTGCAAACGTCTCTTTGTCAGAGAGTTCAAGAGCTATACCACACCGCAGGAATATTTCAACCTGGTGATTCTGTTGGCAACCTCTGCTTTTGGTCTGCTCAACTGGCTGGGCGACATGACCTTTGACTTCGGTCGCAACATCGCTCACGCTATGTTTACATTCCAGTCTTTGGAAGTATTCTATCCAGAAGGCGTTCCTGCCGTTTTGGTTCTGTTTATCCTCTGTCTGGCTTTCATCAGCGTTTACATTCCGCTGACCAAGCTGAGCCATTATGTGGGAAAATATTATACCTTCCACAAAGTAATCTGGGATAACGCACCAAATATGCCTGGCAGCAAAATTGAAGCAAATATCATCGCTGCATCTCAGAAACCAAAAGATCCAAACGCTTTGAAATGGTCCGCTCCACACGAAAACGGTCCTGTAGAAGCCGAAATGCCTGTACAGAAATAATCAATTGAAACGGAGGAATGTATTGTGAAAAACGGTAAAGAGTTAAGACCGCGCGATATGGGCGACATGTCTGAGCAGTTAATTGAACTGACCGTCGCTGACTTAAAACCGTTGCCGGCTCCTTTTGACAAACCGGAGATGGAACCAGGTTTTAAAGCACCAAAAGCCGAGTGGAATGAAAAATATAACAGTGAACTAGATGGTTTTATCGCCATTGATACCTTTGAAAGACCAAAAACCAAAGAAGAAGAAGACGAACTGGTACAGAAATTTCTGCGCGGCGTAGAAAAAATGCTGTCGCTGGATACCAACGGCGGTATCATGCAGGTATTAAACCTGACCATGGAATATTGCGCTAAATGCAACACCTGTTCCGGCGCTTGCCACATCTTTGAAGCCTCCAACGGCAATGAACTATATCGTCCTACCTACCGCGCTGAAGTATTGCGTATGATTGTGAAAAAATATTTCGACAAAAACGGCAAATTAATTCCTGGCGGCAAAAAAGGCGTTATGGTAAAATTCGTCGGCGGCGATATCGACTTAAACTGGGAAACGGTAGCACGCCTGGGCGAACTGTCCTACCGCTGCAACCTGTGCCGTCGCTGCGCGCAGACCTGTCCATTGGCTTTGGACAATGGTCTGATTGCCCGTGAAATTCGTAAAATTTTCAGCCAGGAAATGGGCTACGCTCCAAAACCATTACATGAAAAAGGAACGCAGCTGCAGTTAAAAACCGGTTCTTCTACCGGTATGTCCAAGGTTCCTTTCCTGGACACTGTAGAATTTTTGGATGAAGACGCTACCGATTTGTTCGGCGAAGGCGTAACCGAATACAAAACACCAATGGACGTAGAAGGCGCTGATATTCTGCTCATCCACAATGCCGGAGAATTTAACGCATGGCCTGAAAACCCTATGGCATTCACCATGCTGTTCCAGGAGGCCGGTCTGTCCTGGACCTTATCCAGCGATATCTGCGGCTATGACAACGTAAACTACGGCTTGTGGTATGATGACGCACAGTGCAAAAAAGTTGCTGTAAAACAAAACGAAGTTGCTAAAAAATTAGGCGTAAAACGTATCGTCATCGCAGAATGCGGCCATGCCCACAAAGCAGCTGCCATCATGGCAGACCGCTACTATCCAGGCAGCGACCGTGTACCAGTACAGAGCTTCCTGCCTTTGATGCGTGATTTGGTATTGAGCGGCACCTTCCAGATTGACCCGAACCGCAACGACTTCCCTGTTGTATTGCATGACCCATGTAACTATGTTCGTCAGATGGGTATTGTAAAACCACAGCGTGATATCCTGAAAGCAATCATGAAGCCAGGACACTATGGCAACATGGGCCTGCCTTACTACGAAATGAAGGATCACGGTGTAAACAACTACTGCTGCGGCGGCGGTTCCGGTTTCGCAATTATGCAGTCCATGAGCTTCCCACAATGGCGCAACAATATTGCCCATCGTAAAAAATTAGAACAGATTCTGGAAGCATTCGGTCCTGAAGTTATGGAAAACACCGATATTCCAAAATATATCTGTGCACCATGCTCCAACTGCAAAGGCGCTATGCGTGATATCATTGAGCATTATGGTCTGCACCGCTACAACGTTCATTACGGCGGATTGGTGGAACTGATTGTCAATGCCATGACCAAATACAGCTCACCATATATGGAATTCCTGCGTGATGAATAAAATAGTCTATCTTCCATATCCTAATCTCATATAGGAAGGAAAGACAGCCAAAACACCATTCTCTCTTTTTGAGAGAATGGTGTTTTTAAATACATAAAACCTATAGCTTCATTCCTTCACAGCCTTGTAAAAAATATCCTCTTTTCTTTTTTCCCATTCTGTTATAAAATGTTAGATAAGATATTTTACAAACAGAAACTATAAACATGTAGGAGAATCGAAACATGAATTCAAGAGACCCTCACAAAACCACACAAAGGCAATCCCTTCACTATTATAAAGAACAGCGGGAAAACCGCTTGCGGCAACGACAGCGCACCATCATCAAGCGACGTATACTATTGGGCAGCGTCCTCCTCCTCTGCCTGGTACTCATTATCAGTGCCAAAATAGGCGCCGCCCATTTTCTCACAGCCAATCCGATAGAAGCTGCTCAGCCGCTTCCCGCAGAGAATGGGCCAGCCTATATTGGCGCCACAGAAGTGCAGCGCGGCTATGATTTTTCCGCCACAGAGCAAACTGTCACCCTAAATGACGAGTCTATTGCCAGCACCCAAATCCTTTTAATCAACCTAAAAGACAATTCCATTGTGGCGCAAAAAGATGCACAAACCATCATTTCTCCCGCTTCCATGACCAAAGTGCTGACTATCCTGGTGGCTGCCGAACATCTCCAGGATCTCAATGATACCTTTACCATCTCCCGCGAGATTACCGATTATTGCTATCAGCACAAATGCAGCGCTGTAGGCTTCTCAGATGGGGAAACAGTTCCCGTCAAGGACTTATTTTACGGCACCATTTTGCCCTCAGGCGCAGATGCCGCCGTAGCCTTAGCCATCTACACAGCAGGCTCTCACGAAGCATTTATCGACTTGATGAACCAAAAACTGGACGAGCTAGGTCTCTCCCAAACCGCCCATTTCACCAACTGCGTCGGTCTTTACGATGAGCTGCACTACTGTACCGCCGCTGACATGGCCGTCATTATGAAAGCTGCTTTGGAGAATGACTTATGCCGCGAGGTGTTATCCACAAAAAACTACACTACTGCGCGCACCTCACAGCATCCAGATGGCTTAAACATCTCCAACTGGTTCTTGCGCCGCATTGAAGACAAAGAAACCAACGGAAGCGTCATTGCCGCCAAAACAGGCTTCGTCAATCAGTCGGGCAACTGTGCCGTCAGTTACTTTTTGTCTGCCAGCGGCACGCCCTATATCGCTGTCACTGTAAATGCCTTCAGCAGCTGGCGCTGCATTTATGACCATGTAGCTCTGTACAGCACCTATGGCGCATAAAGAAAAGACACATCGTTTTCATAAAATTATGAAATACGGCAACAAACAATAGGGGTTTGATAAACCGCCTCTATAAACGATACCTCCAAATTGGGAAAGGCTTCCTCCATATCAACTAAAAACATACGCAAGAGGATTCCCCTCTCACATAGGTGACGAACTGGCAGCCTGGCACGCTGTCGCAGGCGACGCGCGCCACTTCCCGAAAGTTGGCCCAGTCCACGGCGGGAAAGCGGGTATCGCCTTCCGGTCTGCCTGCCACCAGAGTCAAATCCAGCTGCTGTGCCAAGGGCAGCGCTTCTTCATAAAGGCGTGCGCCGCCGATAATAAAAATCTCCCCGCCTGTTTCGCTGGCCAGATGCAGCGCCTCCTGCAAGGAGCCCGCTACGCTGCATCCCTCTAAAGATTGCAATGTGGTGGACACCACGATATTCCGCCGTCCGGGCAACGGGCGGCCAATGCTCTCATAGGTGCGCCGCCCCATAATCACAGTCTGTCCCCATGTAAGCGCCTTAAAATGGGCCAAATCGGCAGGAATATGCCAGGGAATCCCGCCGTCTTTGCCGATGATCCCGTTTTCCGCTACTGCTGCGATGAGATGCATCATGTCTATACCCGCCTTTCCTGTAAATGCTTGCGGATAGTTTCCGCAAAGTCTGCCGCCTGCTCATCAATCCTGTCAATTTTATTGATGCTGAAGGGATCGTTGGCCGTGGCCAAAAAGGCGAAATTGGCCGGCAAGTAAAAGGTCTTGTTCATATTCAGAGCGCCCAGCACCTGCTTGGCCACGATATCACCTCCGCTGTAGCCCGATACCACCAGACAAAACACCGCCTTGTCGTAAAAGCGCACCTGACTGAACAGCGCTGTCAGCCGATTGATAAAGGCGGAAAGATTGGCGCTCACTGCATCATTATAATTGGGGCACAGCATAATCAGCGCATCACAATCCAGAATAGCAGGATACACTTCCTCCACGATCACGCCGCCATAGAAACAGCTGCAGGTTTCGCCAAAGTGCCGACAGGTCTGATAAGGACAGCCATTGCAATCCACCACCGTTCCATTTTGCAGAGGAATCTCCTGAATGATACAGCTATCCTCCAAATGCTGCCGCACCTTGCGCCACAGTGTCAACGTGTTGGAGGTGGCCCGATTGCTGGCATGCACGGCCAGAATCTGCGGTTTTCGCCGCAGCGGCAACTGGAAGGCCAGCAGCTGCTCCACCAGTGCGCGGGCAGCCTGCCGGTATGCGCCCATGCAATCTACCCCCAGATTGCGGGACTGCACCAGAAAATTGTCCAGAGAAGCAGTACCCTCCACCAGCGGTTTCCCGGGAAATATACAGCCCTGCCCATTGGCAGCAAACACCAGCTCCCGCCCCTCTGCTTTGGTGTAGAGCTCGCTGTCTGCGTCAAGCAAGACGGAGCCCACACAACCCTCCAGACACCCGGGGCTGCGCCGCAGCCAGCGCAGTAATCGCTGATATTCCAGATTGATGCCGTCGGCGCCCAGATTGAGTACAAAAAGGATTCGTCGATTTTTTAAGGGCACAAACTCTCGTTCCTCGTACCAAAATTCCGTATCATATCCGGCAATGGCCTGGGCCAGCACGGCATCCAGCCTTGCATTTTCTGTCTGCTGTGCATCCTTCGGCATGATCACCAATAATTCCTTTTCCGCTCCGTCCATTGGTCACTCATCTCCCGTTCCTTTTTATGCCTGCTGCTTTAGTATTTTTCCAGCTCCGCTGCCACTGCCTCCAGGCGGGCTAAAAGCTGCGGCGGCAAAGGCAGCGCCTCCAGCTCCAAACCGTTTCTGGTACTGCGATTCTTGGCGCCCATATAGATTCCGTGCAAAAAGTTTGAGCTGTAATGCCATTCTCCCCGCAAAGTCAACAAAAGGGAAATGGCCGCCGAGGACACCGCTGGCGCAATATAGGGCTTGTAGCCCAGCGCCCGTATCTCCAGATTGGCCTCTACCGTCAGCCTGGTCAACTCCATGGACAATGCGTGGTCATAGTGGGTTACACTGTTGGCAATGACCAGCTGCTGCCCGTGGGGACCGTATGCTCTGCCCTCAGTGAGAAATGACTGAAACCGTGCATCCTGCTTGGCGTAATAGGCGGCCCTGCTGTTCATCACACCCAGCCCATAGCCCTGGACTTGCTCCGGCCTCAGTCCCTCGCCGTCCCAATTTCCCAGTGCATCCCGATTGCTGGCGCGCCACACGCTGCAGCACAGCTGGTCCACCGGATCGGACACTACCGCAAACAGGCCCTGAAATCCCGCTTCTCTGGCCAGCACGCCGTAACGGCTGATGATGGCACTGTTGGCCTCATATTGAGCCATGCGCACGTCCTGCACATCGGCCCCAATCGCCGGAATAGACTTGGAGGCGCAAAAGACAAAGACATCACACTGAAACAATTCGTCCTCTGTCAGCACCCGCACCGCAGGCAAGCAGTCATAGGCCCACGGATAGGCAATCTGATTGATTTCATGCTCCCAGCGCTGACACAGCCTTTCGTTGAAATCATAGATGCCCAATTCTCGCACACAATCCCCGCCCAAAAGAGCCAGAGCCATCAGTACCGTGCTGCCCACATCGCCCATAGCCAAAATATGTACAACTTTTTTGTCTGCATTCTCCTTTCGCGCCAGCAGCTCCTGTGCCTGGGCCAAATCAGCGCAGACGCCCATCACACCACCAGCGGCAATCTTTTCCTCCAGCCACTGAGGCACATCCTGGACCTGTCGCGCCAACACATCCTGCTGATTACCATCCAGACACCACAGCCCTTCTTCCGCCTCAGCCAAATAGGCTTTGTGGCTCACCAGCCAGGCCATCTTGCCTGCACCTGCCCGCCTACTCATAAAAATTAGCCGCTGCGCCTTGCTGGCCTCCTCCTCTGTGATTTCCCTGATACCCGCCAACGCTTCGCGGGAAACTAAAACCTCATCCTGCACCTGATAGTAAAACATCATTCCGCCTCCCTTTCTTCCATTCCGTTCGCCTTTCCATTCATTGCGATATACGCACGTTCATTTCATCGTTTCATACTCTCTATTATACCACAAACTGGTAAACACAGCAGTGCTTTTTCCTCATAAAGTGACAGCGCCGAGTGCATCCCCGGCGCTGTACGGCGCAATTTCCCCTTTTTCTGATTCGCCGCCGAAACTGCGCCCTGTCCCCTAGCGTGCCATAATACTTTCCAGGCGCACCAACCGCTGAATATCATCCTGCACATACACAGAAGCAGCAATATTTTTGTCGTAGCTGCCGCAATTCCCCCTGTCAGGACAGCGCGGGGAGATAATGGCCTCCCCTAACCGGCCCAACGTCAGGCGGCGGCCGAAATGCTGCTGGTATTCCTCCTCCAGCACCTGCAAAATTTCATGCACATTTTCCAGACAAGTTAAAGAAAAATAATACAGCGCTTCCCGGGGCACATCCTTCATATAGCTGGGCATCACATAGGGCAGGATAAAGTTGATCGAGGAAATCAGATTGGCGTCGCTCTCCTCATTGCGCGCTACCATGTCGCCGCCGATAAAAGGATACAGCGTGGATTCCACATACCAGCCCTTGAGCCGCGGCAGAAAATAAGCGCTCTCCACAGGGCACGCCCGCTCTGCCATCAAATCCTTGCCCCGAGCCGACAAAATTCCCACCACCATCCGGTCAATCTGCACCTGTTCCTGCCGCAGAATAGGCTCCAGACCGCGAATGCGGTGTCCCTTATGCAGCAAATCATCTACCAAAATGACAGGACGGTCAAAGGATTTGATGGTGCGCACCTGATTTTCCAAGGTAGAATAAAAAGGGAAGTTCTGAATGGTGAACTTTTTGATATCCCCGTCATAGACCTTCTCACTGTGCAGCGTTTTGGTCACTGTGTTGGGCACCACCATACCGCGCAGGATTTTGCCAAAGGGCACACACATATTTTTGCCCAGTTTGCGCACCGGCAAAGGTTCATTGGGCACATGGTTGGCCCGCGTGATCTTCTGCAGCATTTTGTGATGCATAATCCCCGCATCTATAGATAACACCAGACTGCCCGGGTAAAGCTCCGTCATAGCCTCCTGCAAACGGCGATGACTTTGCTCCACCACAGCCAGCAAACGCGCATTGCGATTGAAGGGCTCCTTGATGGTGGTTTCGATATTTTTCATCAACGTCAGCGGACGACGCATATCTACCAGATAAAGTCCCTGCTCCTGTTGGTTCAGCGGCACCGGTAAGAAGCCCTGACGCTGCAGCAATTCTTCCAGCCCCTCAGTCTTCTCGCCCCAATAGAGCGCATAGCCATAATCCTGCTCCAGATAATAGGCCAACACTTCCGTCAGAAGCAGCTGCGAGGCATTTTTTACAGCATGACCGTGCAGCTCATACAAACCGCTCAAAACCATGGTCTTGCCAAAAATACGGCTGCGCAGCCATTCCACCAGCTCCGCGTCATGGAACATCCCGTACATATCCGTCGTTTCCATGGTGTAGGTAAGGGCAAAGGCCACGATGCCATCATTCTGGCTGCCATCCCGCAGCACAGCCAGTGTAGCACCTGGCTTTTGCCAGTGCTCACTGAGCATATCCATCAGCTCATCCATCTGCGCAAAGCTGACCAGGAGCTGATACACCTCAGAAGAGCTCTCCTCGGTCACAAAATCAAACTTGATATTCTTAGCCTGCAAAATAGGTTTATACTGCGGTTCCCGCAGATAGAGCCCATAATGATAGATATAGTTTTGCGCCAGAGGACTGATTAGATTGGAAATATCCCGGTTGCAGTCAATATTTTCCCGAATCCGCGTGGAGCTGATATCCTCCAGATAGGTAGGCAGTGTCAGATAAATAAGCTCTCCCTTGATCGTATTGCGCACCGTTTCCTCCATCTGCTTTTCCACTTCCGCCGCGATGGCTTCCTCTTCCTCCTTGCCCTGCACCCGCCGGAACACAATATGGTTGAAATGATGGATAGAGCCGGGCTTAGCCGGCTTGCGATAGGAGGACGCATTTAAAATGACGTCGCTGCCCACCACAATGTAAACCTCCTTGTCGGGGAACAATCCCTCGAGCCGTGCCATATCGCTGTCATTGGCCAGATTGATGGGAATCTCGTCGGGAAACAGATAGACATTTTCCTCATCGGCCACCGACATGGTGATAATCTGTCGGCGAGTCATCCGCGGCTGGGTTTTCTTGCTCCAGGAAAACTCATCCAGCGCCAGATAAACCTGAAATCCCAAATTGCGAATCTCCTGCACAATCCCCTTGTGGCTGGAGGAAAAGGGGTCAAAGGTGCCCGGGAAGAAGGCCACCCGCTCCAGCTCCGGCACGTCAAATTTCTCATACTCCATCAGATAATCAGAAATAAACCGATAAATATGATTCAGCGAACCAGCCCGATTGAAAAAGGCCAGGCCGCTCATCTCCTTGTCATGAATGAGAATGAGCATCCGCTTATAAATCAGGAAAAAGATTTTATTTTTTTCCTCCAAAGACAACAGCTTTGAGCCGAAGAGCTGATGCCCCAGCACAATAAAGGCTTCCGAGCTCACCTCTTCATCATAGCTGGACAACCCGCTCAACAGCATCCCCAAAATCGTGCTTCGGCGCGTCTCTATCAGTTCGTCCGTCTCGCCGAAGCGCTGCTGATAGGCCGGATAATATTCCAAAATCACACCCAATGTATTCAGAGCCACCGATACCACCCGATTATTGGCATTGCGCAGCAGCTTCTGCAAATCCTGCACAATCTCATCCAGCTCCTTCGGATGGAGATACAACGCAATCTGTCCCAGATATTCAGGAATATACTTGGAGAATTCATATTCTCCGATTTCCAGCCCTTTGGTCAGCTCGATGACCAGTTCGTTGCGTTCCTCCAAGGTGAGCAGCGGCGCAATATCCACCAGCCCCTGCCCTGCTCTGTGCCGCACGCTGATGCGCTCTCCCACCTTCAAAATATTGGAAAGATGGGTCGCCACCTGCAAAAGAGAAATGGCGCGGTGCTTGGCAACCTTCAAGAGGAAGTCAATATTGGTCAGCTTCAGCATCCACGGCGTAGCGACCTTGAGATTTTCCAAAAACAGCTCCGACACCGCCTTTTGCTCTTCCTCCTCCGACATATGGAGCGCAGCAGACAAGCTGTCAGCGCCCAAAGCCTGATAAATATTGCGGAGATTATAGTGAAAGCCCAGCGGAACCTTCCCGATTTCCAACGATTCCAGCATAGCGAGAATCTGTCTGTGGAAGCCATCCAGCATCCCCTTAAAGGAAGCCCCATATTCCAGAAAGCGCAGCGCCGCAGCCTGCAGCTCGATATTCCCGCGCTTCAGAATATTTGCGGTGAAATCCAGCAGCTCCTGTATCTGAAAAGGCTCGCAAAGCTCCAGCGGCACAGCAATCAGCGTATCCATGAGAATAAATCCTACCTCATCATCCCAATGGGCTTCATGATAATAATACAGCAGCACATCCAGATAATCATAGCGTTCCTGCTCAGGGCAGTTCTCCAGCACCGTGGTCACCATATTTTTCAGCGTGTAGCCCAGCCACCGCTTGTGGCGCTCCGTAATCTTATGGTCAGGAATGACAATCATACTCAAATATTTGTGCCAGAGGGACAGCGAAGTAGTCTGTCCTACCGGCAGCGTGATATCCTCCGGCAGCTCCTTGCGGTAAATCTCATCGTAGCGCAGAATAATATGACCCATCAGCGTAGCTGCCTGGCGGCGAATATCGCCCTCCCGGTGCATCAGGAGCTCATACAGGAAGTTCAGCGTCATGATTTTTTGCCGCTGCGTCATATACGTATAATATTCCTCAAAAATATGAATATAGGCGCGGGTGTTTTTCCAGTCCTTTTCACTGCGCGCCGCTTCCAGCAGCGTCCCGAAAGAAGTTTCTGTATTGAGAAACTCCATCATCCAGATGTTATGGCGAATAGCTAAAAATTTAAAATTGGTGATGGCCTCCTGGGCATCCACCAGAGCGATATGCTTGGGCACAGTGGGTGTCAGCGTGCTGCGGGTGAAATCGGTATTCACCCCCAGACTCTCCATATAATCCTCAAAATCCTTCAGCTTGGCATAGACATAGCGATAACGCCGCTCCTTGGCCACATCTACATTCTCCAATTTGCTGAGAATGATATGAAAAGAATCCTTCAGCGTAAAGATGCCCATTTTTTCCTTGGGCGCATCGGCAGTGTCATCCCGCCGCACACGGAAATCCGCATAAATCAGCACCAGAGATTCCAGCGGCAAATTTTCCAGCTCCAAATCCCATGTAGAATGGTTCACCGCAATATGGGCGATGGTGGGCATATTTTTTTCCTCAAACCACTGCCCGGTATAATAATAATGCAAATGGGCCATCCGCTTCATTTCGCTGGGCTTGCAGCCAAACTTGCCGATATCATGCCCCACTGCCGCACCGCTGACCAGAGCCAGATTGATAGGCACGCCGGCTTCCTTCAGCTGACAGGCCACATGCATGGCCACATAATGCACACCGGCAATATGGCTCAACGTGTTGAAGAAAAAGATTTCCTTGCCGATGTACATCAGCTCATAGATATAATATTTGCGAAAATAGTACAAAAACCGTTCATATTCCTCTTTAATCACATGATCCGGCAGCGTGTCCAGCGGTAAAAACGAAAAATCCGTAAACGGGTCAAATGTCTTGTGCATCGCTCCATAATCCAACGCACAGCGCAGCACCCGCATGAGAAAATGCATCCCCGGCTGAAACCGCTGGGGAAATTCAAGAAACACACTCTCGGGATAGGACCAGCTGATAATATACCAATAGGTAAATTCCAACCAACCCTTCTCCGGTGTCTCCTCATACCACTGGGGACAAATGTCCCGACACAACTCCAATATATCATCGCAAGTCCATTGCCGCTGTTGCCCTAACAACAGCGCCAGGCCCGATTTCAGCTCTTCCTGCTGTACTTCCGCCTGCCGCAGCAGCAAATCTGGCTGCTGCAAAAAAAACTCGCTGATTACATTTTGCTCAAAAATCCCCTGTAACTCACTGACAATGTTGCCCATCCTGCCACCCTCTTTTTCTGTTTTCCTTCTTTCTATTATGCAAAATTATAAAGAAAATTACAACAGAAAATCGCGAAAAGAACGCTATTCTACTGAAGTTTCGCGAAAGAATACAAAAAACAATTCCACAGAAACTGCTTTGACGGTTGTCCTGTTTCCAGAAGCAAAGTAGATTGCGCGCGCTCATTCTGTGATAGACAGGATACAGGAATAGGATTTCTGAGCATTATGCAGATGTATGTTCTTCTCGCAAATACTCCTGCATTTTCGCTGCCAGCGCCATATTTCCCCGCAGTGTACGCATATTATCCAGTACTTCAAGCTCTACCTGATTGATAAATTTGATTTTGCAGCCGCTTTTTCCTTTTTGTTCTGAGAAATCTTTCACCCTATTCAATCGCACATACCCATTGGCCTCGTGATAAGGGCTAGAGGTCAAACGCACTCGGATTGGCACCAGACAAAACTCCTCGTTCAATATCAGTGGCAATCTGCGCTGGTATCGTTTGCCCATCTGTGCGGCAATCTGGCTGCTCTGCTGTTGTAATATCGTTTTACTGCTGCACTTGTAAGCTAATAAATCGTCAATTACCCATGAAAAACTAAAATTCACCTGCTCCACACCGCCATCCTCATAAAGAATCATGCTGCCGTTACAGCCGTCGGGCAGATAGGCGGGGAGCAATGCGCAAATATCGCGCCATCCCCTTTTATAGCGCGGCAAGCTCCATATGTTTTTCATAATTTTCGACATGTCAATTCCTCCTTTGCTTCTCCCCTCACAGCTACAATGCAGGAATGCTTCTGCTCAAATCATACTGATAGGCTTCGTCAGCGGTTTTGATGTCCCGCTGCTCAAAGCGCCTGTACATCCCTTCGATATAGCGCCAGTTGAGCTTTTCTGCGGCTTCGGCCTGCTCCACGGCATATTTTAAAAGATCGGCCTTGTCCCTGTCCAACACACCGACAGCCACGCCGTTGATTTCCCTGCGGGCCACGGTATACTTCATGATCTTGTCAATATCAAATTCATTGAGAATACGCCCAAAATTGTGTTTTTGGAATAAATCCCGTGCAAAATTCTGAATCTTTTTCAATTCTGTTTGTGTGACAGGATACTTGTTGGCACCGTAAAGAAGAATTTCCTCGTTCTGACAAGGTTCCGCACGCACCCCAATCTGTTCCTCCTGAACTTTGTCCTCCTGCTGATATTCTTCTTGTACCAATATTTTTGGTATATCTTCTTCCTGTACCATATTATTGTGTATAGGTTCTTCTTGTACCAATATAGTTGGTGTATCTTCTTCATCTACGTTCATTTCTTGTATTTCTGTCTCTTCTACCAAGAAACTTGGTAAATCTGTTACCTGTTCTGCTGTCACTGCTTCTGTCTGTACTTCCGTTGCTTGTTTTCTGCCGCCTTTTTTGCCATTTTCCTGCCGCTTGCGGTTGCTGTCGATGAGCGGCTTGACTGCATAAAACAGAAGATTCAGTATCCAGTTGTCCGTTTCCGACTCTGTCCCCTCCAGGGCATAGGCACAAATCATGCCATAGGCCGCCAGCTGGGTTTCGCTGTCGGGAATCAGGGCAATCATATCGTGAAAGGACTGGTAAAATACAAAACGGCTCTCTAAGGTTGTGGTTGTCATAAAAATCCCTCATTTCGTTATTTTTTGTCTGCCTTTGCCTGTTCCTCCGCTGCTCCGGACACTTCCCTTGGTTGTCCACTT
>OFGB01001481.1_pt1 | contig 14212 bp, 8 predicted proteins | sample 1521491 | NCBI WGS metagenome assembly OFGB01 (sample SAMEA3504095, study PRJEB24116) | mouse gut metagenome | biome: mouse gut; feature: mouse-associated habitat; material: faeces | place: Denmark | collected 2011
CCGATCATAACGCCGCAGACGAGGGACTGGATGAATCTTTTGCGTGGATCTGCCGCCGCCATGGCTTCTTTGGTTGTCATGACTGGTTTTATGATGAATTTGATTCCCAGAAGGAAGGTCATGAATACCGAGAAACTGCCCATAGTCTGATTTGGTACGAGGCTTGCGATAAAACTTCCGACCAGGGTGGAGCAAAGCACGGAGATCATCATGACGATACCGTTTCTGATATCGAGATTTTTATTCTTTCCATAAGTATAAGCGCTGACGGCGCTGGCAAGAACGTCGCTTGCGAGAGCGATCCCTACTGCGTCGTATGCCGGCATGTGAAGAAATGTGATGAGCATAGGGCTGATTACAGCGGCGGCGCTCATTCCGGCGAAACCGGTTCCTAATCCGGCGCCGATCCCTGCGATAAAGCATATCATAAATTTCGTAAGCATTCTTATTTCCCTCTATTCTTATAATCTCTTATATTCCGGTTAATTCGTTCAAACTCTTATATTATACGATTATTATACGATATAGGTATGTTTGTCAAGTGTGAAGTCACAGTATAGGAGTGAAACGCGGCAGTGAACGAAGTGCAGACGGCAGGATCTTCTGCCAGGGGGTAGACGATTACTGTAATTTGTGATATATATAGGAAAGTCTGGAGGGAAGGAATAAAAGAGTTATGGGAAAGTATAGGGACATCTTGATAAAATGTATTCATGTCATATCTGTTATCTTATTTGCGTGGATTATTTTTCTGGTAATTTTCTGTGCGGATATAATGGAATATGCATGTAAGATAAAATTTATTGTTTCGAATATCGTTATCTGCATCTTCTTAATAGGCGCTGTCTTTTTGTACCGCGTCATAGTGAAGAGGAGACAGATAGCGTTTCCGGACTTGAATTACGGGAAAATAGTGAAGGTATGCACGGTAATTTTTTTCGCTGTTCAAGTATATGTGTGTTTTAATATATTTTTTATCACGGGATGGGATTCGGGAGAGTATGTGCTTCCGGCTGCACAGGCGCTGGCGGAGAGCGGCAATATCGAAGCGGCGAAAGGATTTCTGGATATATATCCGTATGATTTCAAGACGATTAAAGGATTTTTGGATATGTACCCAAATAATTTATTAATTGTAAATATCTATTCTGTTATCCTTAAATTGAACGGCAAGATGGGGATTTTGACCGGAGACTATCAATGGATGTCCATCGTCGTCTGTAATTGCGCGATATCTTCATTCTCCTGCAGGCTTATATATGTAATAGCAAGTAAAAAGCTGGAGGAGAAATATGCGTTTGCAGGATATGTAATCGCGTTGGCTTTAATAGGAATGTCCCCGTGGATGGTGATATGTTATTCAGACTCATTGGCGCTGTTTCTGCCAATCTTTATGGTTTATGTGTATATGAATGAAAAGATCCCTTATATTTTAAAATATTCAGTAATATTTGTGGGAGGATATTTGGGATATTGTGTCAAGCCCCAGGTACTTATAGTAATTATTGCGATTATAATCTCAGAATGTCTGAAAAGAATCGGTCAAGCGGACAGGAAAATGTGGAAAAGGGACGCTGTCGTTGTATGTATCAGCGGCGCGGCCGTCATACTCGCGGCGTCTTATCTGAATAGTTTATACAAAAGAGAAGGATTTGATCCGGACAGCGATCAGAAAATCGGTATGACGCATTATTTTATGATGGGGATGAATCCGGATAGATTGGGAATGTGGAGCGGGGAGGATGTTAACCTTTCGGCCAGTTGTAAGAATCAGGAAGAAAGGTCGAAAAAGAATATAGAAGTTTCAAAAGAAAGATTGAAGAATTACGGTGTAATCGGATATTTTAAGCTTTTGTCGAAAAAGATGCTGACGAACTATAACGACGGTACTTTTGCTTGGGGAGTTGAAGGAAATTTTTATGCGATGATTCCGGATGATATTAATACCGGCGTATCAGGAAGGTTAAAACAAATATATTACAACGACGCTCCATATTCCTGGCTTTTTTATCTTGTGGAGCAATGTATCTGGATGGGAGTGATTCTGTTCATCGGGGTTCGGACGGTATTTGCGGCTGCTGCGGGGAGCCGGGAGAGAGATTACGAGTATCTGGCGATCATATTGTCGCTGATAGGATTGACATTATTTGAACTGTTGTTTGAAGCCAGAGCGAGATATCTGTACATTTATACGCCTGTATATGTAATTGCGGCAGTGTATGGAATCAGGGATTTGGATTATAGATTGAGAAAGAAGGATAAAAATATGTATTAAGATTAGACAAAGCTGTCAGTTCATAGTATAATATAAAGAGTTTGGAAAATATTAACGATAGTGGAGAAAGAATATGAGAAAAGTAGCGTTGGTTATCATGGCGGCAGGGATCGGAAGCAGATTTGGCGGCGGGATCAAGCAGCTCGCGCCTGTAGGTCCGAATGGCGAGATTATTATGGACTATTCTATCTACGACGCCATGGAAGCAGGATTCAATAAAGTAGTGTTTGTGATTAGGAAGGATCTGGAAAAGGATTTTAAGGAAATTATCGGGAATCGGATCGAGAAAATTGTAGAAGTAGAGTATGCTTATCAAGAGCTTACGGATATTCCGGAGAAATTCAAAGATAAGTTAGAAGGAAGGACGAAGCCCTGGGGGACAGGCCAGGCGATACTCTGCTGCAAAGAGGTGGTTCATGAGCCGTTCCTGGTGATCAATGCAGACGATTATTATGGAAAGGAAGCATATCGCGCAGCTTATGCAGAGCTTATTAAGGAGCAGGATGAGACAGAGGCAGCGGACGTCTGCATGGTGGGTTTCCGTCTTAAGAATACACTGAGCGAGAACGGAACCGTAACCAGAGGCGTGTGCAGTGTGGATGATAACCATATGCTTCAGGAAATCGAAGAGACTTATGAGATAGAAAGGCGAGGAGACTATGCGGCGGCCGTAAGAGACGGAGAAGAGATCAGACTTGATCTTGACTCACCGGTGTCTATGAATATGTGGGGGCTTAAACCGGCTTTTTTTGATATACTGGAGGCAGGATTCCATGAGTTCTTAAGTAATGTGAAGAAGGACGAGCTTAAGGCGGAATATCTGCTGCCCCGGATCATCGGACAGCTTCTTAAGGACGGAAAGGCGAGAGTGAAAGTGTTAAGTTCCCATGATCAATGGTTTGGAGTTACCTATAAGGAGGATAAGGCGGCGGTTGTCACGGCGCTTGGCGGACTGGTGGAGAGAGGAGTCTACCCTGAAAGGCTGTTTGAAGAGAGATGAAGAAGCTCATAGAACAGATTATGAAGTTTGGAGTCGTGGGATTTATCTGCTTTGGAATTGATTACGGATTGATGATAGTGTTGACGGAGACTGTCGGAATCGGTTATCTGATTTCATCGGGCGTCTCTTTTTCCGTGTCGGTGATCGTGAATTATATATTAAGTCTTAAATATGTGTTTGAGACGTCCAGGGATAATAATAAGATCGTAGAATTCTCTGTATTTATCATACTTAGTGTGATCGGACTTTTCATCAACCAGATATTGATGTGGGTGTGCGTCGACGGATTCCATATATTCTATATGATATCAAAGATCGGAGTGACTGCCGTGGTGATGGTCTATAACTTTGTTACGAGGAAGCTGATCCTGGAGAGGCCGCGGTTAGCCGCTAAGTGGGATTTTACAGAAAATGCAGACCGTAGACAGATATAGGGACAGATATAGAAGGAAGTGATAGAAAGCTATGGAACTTATCAGTGTGATTGTGCCATGCTATAATGAAGAACAGGCAATTCCGTTGTTTTTTGAGGAGATGAGGAAGACGGCGGAGCAGATGGGGGAGGTTGATTTAGAGATCATTTTCGTGGACGACGGGTCTAAAGACCGGACTCTTTCTGTGTGCAAGGCTTTATGCGCGGAAGATCCTCGGATCAAATATATCAGTTTTTCACGCAATTTTGGCAAAGAGGCGGCGATTTATGCAGGATTTTGGCATGCCAAAGGGGACTATGTCGTATTAATGGATGCGGATCTGCAGGATCCGCCTTCTTTGCTTCCCGAGATGTTACGTCTGATCAGAGAAGAGGGTTATGACAGCGTTGCGACGAGAAGGGTGTCAAGAAAAGGAGAACCGCTGATCCGTTCATTTTTTGCCAGGAAGTTTTATAGGATTATGAGCGTCATATCTACGACGGATATTGTGGACGGAGCGAGAGATTACCGACTGATGACGCGGCGGTTTGTAAATTCGATGTTAGAGTTAAAAGAATATAACCGGTTCTCGAAGGGGTTATTCGGCTGGGTTGGATACAAGACTAAGTGGTTGGAGTATGAGAATGTAAATCGCGTTGCCGGAGAGACGAAATGGTCGTTTTGGAAACTGCTGCTGTATAGTATAGAGGGAATCGTAGCTTTTTCGACTATGCCTCTGATGATCGCCGTGTTTACAGGAATGTTTTTCTGCTGTATCGCGCTGCTCTTTATTATAGTAATTATCGTTCGTACCATGTTGTTCGGTGATCCGGTAGCAGGTTGGCCGTCGATGATCTGTATTATGCTTTTAATCGGAGGCGTACAGTTATTCTGTGTAGGGATTCTGGGAGAGTATCTTGCAAAGACTTATCTGGAAGTCAAACGCAGACCGATTTACCTGGTTAAAGAGAGTAACGCAGGAAAGGAAAGAAATTATGATAATCTTTGATCTTCCATAATTTGGGAGACACAGGATGTAAGATAGGAGTGTAGACGATGAGAAAGAGGAGAGAACGAGTAGTTGTAATGTTAGTGACGGCGGCGCTTATATTTACAGCCGCGCCTGCGGCGGTCTGGGCAGAACCGCAGGAGACGACGAAGGTACAGGCGCCGGAAGAGTCGGAGGATGTTATGAAGTCTGAGGATGTGACAGATGAATCAGCGGACTTAGAAGAAGGACAGGATTCCAAAGAAGCGGACTTAGAAGAAGGGCAAGATTCCAAAGAAGTGGAAGAATCGGAAGAAGAGACGTCAGAAGAACCGGAGGCTGCAGAGATATTGCAGGATGAGGAAGGCACGGCAGATATAACAGACAGTGAAGAAGGGCAGGATGAGATTCTGCAGAGTATGGATCAGGTACCGGATATCAATGAAGAGGAGTCAGTGGAAGATCAGATCATCGTAGTATATGAAGACCCCGGACAAGATAATGTGGAGAACCTTGATCTTGGCGTATCCGACGTGGTCCAGGGCGAATCCTTATGCGAGACGGTGGATCTGTTGGAAATGGAGGAATCTGTAGATACGGACCAGGTAATTGAAGAGCTGGAAGCAAAACCGGGAGTAGCGGCCGTAAGCCGTAATGAGATGATAGAATTGTACGAGCTTCCGAACGACCCTTATATCAAAGGCGGGCAGGCGTGGCAATTTCAGGCGATGGAGGCAGAGTCTGTCTGGAATCAGATAAGCGGCAGAAAAGAGATTAAAGTAGCGGTGATTGATTCAGGGATTGATATGAACCATCCTGATTTGAAGGGACGCTGTGAGATTGGGTATGATTATGTAGATAATACCGAGAATTCCATGAAAGATATGATAGGTCATGGGACGGCGGTAAGCGGGTTGATCGCGGCCGTCGCTAATAATGGTATCGGGATTGCGGGGATCGCAGGGAGCGCGCCGGTAAAGGTCGTGGCATATCGGGCGGGAGGCAGGAGCGCCGGAGAGAATATGCTGAACGGAGCATATGTGATCGCGGCTATGGAGAGGATAGCAACCCGCAATGATATACAGGTGGTAAATATGAGTTTTGGAAGCGAGACTCTTAGGGATGTTAAGCAGGAGGCGGTCAGAAAGCTTCGGGCTTCCGGCAAGGTTGTGGTGGCTGCCGCGGGAAACGACGGAAGCACAAGACATAACTATCCTGCTTCCTGCGCAGGAGTGATCTCCGTAGGAGCAGTCTGTAAGGACTACAGCGCGGCGGTTTTCTCGAATAGAAATTCGGAAGTAGATCTGTGCGCGCCGGGTAATCAGCTATATACGACGACTAAAGAGGGCGGGTATACCTGGGTAAGCGGGACTTCATACGCGTCTCCTCTGGTCGCGGGGGCCGCGGCAGTGTTAAAGTACGCCAATAACAGTTTGTCCGCGGATCAGATAGAAGCGACGCTGAAAAGTACGGCCAGAGACTTAGGGCCGGCGGGCAGAGACGATGCTTACGGGTATGGAATGGTTCGGCTTGGCGAGGTGGTGGAAAAGATGGGGGAGATATCGCCTCAGGTATCTTACCAGTCTCATGTACAGAGTATTGGCTGGCAGAATATTAAACACGACGGCGAGATGAGCGGGACAGAAGGGAACGCTCTGCGGTTGGAAGGAATTAAGATAAATATAAGCGGAAGCAAAGATCTGGGAATTAGTTATCGTTCGCATGTGCAGGGATATGGCTGGCAGGAGTATATGAACGACGGGGCTTTAAGCGGCACAAGCGGAGAAGCCAAGAGACTAGAGGCTATCCAGATCCGCCTGACCGGAGCAGAAGCGGATAAGTACGACGTGTATTACCGAACCCATGCGCAGACCTACGGGTGGCTTGATTGGGCAAAGAACGGTATACCGGCGGGAACGGAAGGGTTAGGGAAACGTCTGGAGGCGATTCAGATTATCGTGGTAAAGAAAGGCGCCGCCGCGCCCGGAAAGACGGACGCGCCGTTTGCCTCTCTATATACGACAGGAATAGTAAGATATCGTACTCATGTGCAAACGGAAGGATGGCAGACCTATACCTGCGACGGGAATACCAGCGGTACGACAGGCAGAAGCCGTCGTCTGGAAGGGATTAATCTCAGTCTGAGTCCTATGATAGCCGGGGGAATTCAATACCGCTCCCATATTCAAAAGACGGGATGGGAGGATAATTTTAAGAGTAACGGAGAGATGAGCGGAACAAGCGGACGATCATTGCGTCTGGAGGCGGTGCAGATCAAGCTGACTGGGGAAGCGGAAAAAAGATATGATATTTATTATCGTGTACACTGTCAGAAGTTCGGTTGGCTTGGCTGGGCGAAGAACGGCGAATCTGCCGGAAGTTCCGGGTATGCGTATCGCCTTGAGGCGATTGAAGTCCAGTTGGTTGAGAAGGGAGGAGCGGCTCCGGGAAGCGTTGAGAATGCATATTATGCGAAATAGGACGTCGTCCATAGATAACAAATTCTGTCATTCAGGAAGATTGGTTGAAATTTGCCATAAGTTGCGTTATAATCTTGAATGGAAAAAGTTATTAAACGGAGGTGCTTGATTGAAGAAAAGAAAAATACTGGCTATTATTTTGTGCTGCTGCATAAGCTGCATGTTTTTGGCAGAGCTTCCGGCGGCGGCTTCGGAAACAATAATAGAGGAGTCAGAAGTTAACGCTGACACAGTATCAGAACACCAGAACGAAGAGATTCAGGGTGAATTGAAGACGGACGCAGAAGAAGAGATTGCGTCGGAAGAACTTCAGGCAGTTATGGAAGAAGAGGGCGAAACGTCAGAGAGCTTAGGCGAGCTTGAGTATTCCATGGAAGGAAGTGAGATCACAAGTATTGATGAGAATGGCAACGTCTTTATCGTCGAGGATCAGGGAGACGGCGTCGTTGACGAGATAAGGCTTCAGGACGAGATGTTTGATGCGCTGCAGATCGTTAATTTCAGAGCGAACGCGGCGGGCAGGCCGGTGACCACGACAACCGAGTATACAGAATATCGGACTGGAGCCATCGGATATACATATGGAAGAAGCGGAGCAGACGCGGCCTATCTTGGGACAGAGAACGGTAAAGTAAAGTTTATGTTGAGCGGCGTGGTTGGATTAGTCGACGCCTCGAAGGTGCAGGTAGTCAGTCTTGCCAGTGCGAAAAGCTACAGCAGTTATTATGCGAATGGGACAAGACTTATACATCAGATCTGTATGGATATGACGACTCCCGGATACGGTGGGAAGATCGACGTAGGACCGCAGCAGCCGTATATGTCCGCCGGGGCGACGTATTTTAGCTATGACGGCCATTATTTTTATACAAGCTATGAGATGATGATCTCTGATTATAAGAATGAGACCAGAAGGAATTCCATTAATCCGGGTTCGCCGTACTATAATTATTTTCAATATCTTCCACTTAGAGGAAAGTCCGGATATACCCAGAATGAATTGAAAACTGCGGTGAATGGAAGAGCGGCGTCTGATTCCAAGATGTATAATACGGGAAATCTGTTTGTAGATAATCAGAACACGTATGGGGTCAACGCGCTTCTTATGGTAGGAATAGGCGCAAATGAGAGCGCCTGGGGCGCAAGCTCTATTGCGAAGAATAAGAATAATTTATTTGGAATCAACGCGGTAGACAGTTCTCCCGGAAGCAGCGCGACTTCTTTTTCAAGTGTGAACGCCTGTATCAAGGATTTCGCGGAGACATACATGTCGAAACGGTATCTGCGGGCAGGTTATACATATTATAATGGAGGATTCTGCGGAGATAAGGCGAGCGGAATCAATGTGCGGTATGCTTCGGATCCGTATTGGGGAGAGAAAGCGGCTGCAATCGCCTGGTCGTTGGATAACAGCGGCGGGAAAAAGGATCAGAATAAATACTCCGTCGGGATAAAGGATCCCATCGCAACGGGGCATACGGAGTTGAATATACGTAAGGAAGCGTCGGCGTCGGCGCCGATCTTATACAATACGGGAAGAGTTTCTAATTATGCATTCCTGATCCTGGAAGAGACAGGAGGATTCTATAAGATACAGAGCGATCCGGTACTGACCGGGGACAGGTCTCGTACAGATCCGAATACGGGAGTATATAACAGCGGCGCTATGTATGCATATGTCAGCAGAGACTATGTAAGGCCGGTATCTGGAAAGGTTCCTGACACGGCTCCGTCGCCGTCGCCGCCTCCATCTTCCTCGTCCATGCTCACTTACAATTCCCATGTACAGACGCATGGTTGGATGGGGTATATTCCGGAAGGAGAAATATCCGGAACGTCAGGGGAAGCGAAGCGTCTGGAAGCGATCAGGATCAGATTAAATAATCCTGATTATGAAGGATCTGTCGAGTATTGTACGCATGTTCAGACTTATGGATGGCAGGAATGGAAGTCGGACGACGCGGTGAGTGGTACGCAGGGCGAAGCCAAAAGGATGGAGGCGATCCGGATCCGGCTGACCGGAGAGATGGCGGAGAACTACGATATCTATTATCGTACGCATGTTCAGACCTATGGTTGGTTAGACTGGGCGAAGAACGGAGAGATAGCCGGAAGTACGGACGCGTCGAAGCGAATGGAAGCGCTGCAGATTAAACTGGTGAAAAAAGGCGGCGCGGCGCCCGGAAACGAAGGAAGGCCATATGTCCAGCCGATACTTAAATACCGTACACATGTACAGACCTATGGATGGCAGAATTATGTTATGGGCGGAACGCATAGCGGTACAACCGGCAGCGCGAAACGTCTGGAAGCCATTCAAATTTCCTTGAATAATACGAAGTATTCGGGAAATCTGAGATATAAAGTCCATGTACAGACTCATGGATGGCAGGAATGGAAAGAAGGAGGCGCCGTTGCCGGAACGACGGGACAGGCAAAGCGTCTGGAAGCAATCAGGATCGAGCTGACGGGTCAGATGGCTGAAAAGTACGACGTTTATTACCGAGGACATTCGCAGACCTACGGATGGCTTGGTTGGGCGAAGAACGGCGAACCGGCCGGAACGGAAGGATTGGCGAAGCGTCTGGAGGCCCTCCAGATCGTCTTGATTCCCAAGGGAGGAGAAGCGCCGGGAAGCACAGAGAATTCGATAGTAAAGAACTAGTTGATAAGGGGAGACAGAAAGGAGTATTAGATGAAGAAACTATGGACAGTTATTCTATGTTTTAGTCTTTTGCTGGCACAGGTCGGCATGACAGGGTATACGAGCTATGCGCAGGAGAGCGTGGTTATACCGGAAGAGGGCTCTTCCGACGAGGCGGATGAGACGGCTCAGACAGAGGCTGTCGATCCAAATGCGGAGGAAGCGGACACAGAAACAGAGGAAGTGAATCCTGTGGCAGAGGAGACAGATCCTGCAGTCGGGGAAGCGGCGCAGGAACAGTCGGAAGCGGAAGAAGCGGCCGTCCAGGAAGAGATAATGAGTATTGATAATACAGAAGAAACGACAGAAGAAGCGCCGGAAAGCGGATTGAAGGAGAATAGCTGGAGGTATTCGGACGGTGAGCTGTCTGTGCAGGAGATGTACGCAAGAAGTTACGCGAATGCCTGGAATAAAGAAAACGGCAGATATGTCAACAGCAGAGGCGAACCTATACCGGGCGCGGTGAAGAAAGGAATCGACGTAAGCGAACATAACGGAAAGATCGACTGGGCAAGAGTGAAAGCTTCCGATATTGATTTTGCAATTATCCGCTGCGGATACGGTCAGGACTGGGCGACGCAGGACGACGACTGGTGGGAATACAATGTATCTGAATGCGAGCGTCTGGGTATTCCTTACGGAGTTTACATCTATTCTTATGCCAACACGGCTGCATTGGCGGCCGGGGAAGCGGATCATGTGCTTCGATTATTGAAAGGGCATACCCCGTCTTATCCGGTATATTTTGATATGGAAGAAAATAAGATGTTATCTTTGAGTAAAGATATGCTGGCGAATCTGGCCAAGTCTTTCTGCGATAAAGTATCGGCGGCCGGATATAAAGTCGGAGTATACTCGAATCTGACATGGTGGAATAATTATCTGACAAGTCCTGTATTTGATAATAGTTCATGGTCAAGATGGATGGCACAGTATAATTACAAATGCGACTATAAATATTCTTACGATATGTGGCAGTGTACGAGTAAGGGAAGGGTTGACGGAATTACCGGAGACGTTGATCTGAACTTCTGGATGACGGAGACGCAGGATGTGGCTCCGATACCGACAGATATGCCGGATATTATCAATTATACGACGCATGTCCAGACCTATAACTGGCAGAACCCGGCTAATAACGGATATCAGAGCGGTACGACAGGACTTTCTAAGAGGGTAGAAGCGTTCAAGATCGAGATGGGTTCCGGATACGGAGATCTGGGCGTCAAGTACAGCAGCCATGTGCAGGGGATCGGGTGGCAGACTCCGGTTACGGCAGGCAAGATATCTGGGACAGAGGGCCTCTCTAAGAGGCTGGAAGCGATTCGGATCAAATTGACGGGATCTGAAGCCGAGAAGTATGATATCTACTATCGGATTCATTCGCAGACTTACGGCTGGCTTGGCTGGGCGAAGAACGGAGAATCTGCCGGTACGCAGGGATTCGGCAAACGTATTGAGGCGATGCAGATCGTTGTGAAGAAGAAAGGCGAAGCCGCTCCGGGAAGCACGGACGGAGCGTTCAAGCAAAGATTATTAGGTTATAGTTCACATGTACAGACTTATGGATGGCAGCCAACGGTATACGACGGAGATATGTGCGGAACGGAAGGACAGTCTAAACGTCTTGAAGGAATCATAATCTCTCTGAAGAGTCATCCAAATCAGAATCAGATCAGATACAAAACGCATGTGCAGACTCATGGATGGCAGGAGTGGGTAACCGGAGGAAATATGTCGGGAACCACAGGAGAATCAAAACGTCTGGAGGCAATCTGTATCGAGTTAACGGATGAGATGGCGAGAGATTATGATATCTATTATCGCGTGCACGCACAGACCTATGGATGGTTAGGATGGGCTATGAACGGGGAGCCGGCCGGTTCGGAAGGACTGTCTAAGAGGTTAGAAGCGATAGAGATCGTATTAGTGGAAAAAGGAGGAAATCCTCCGGGAACAGTAGGGGATGCATTTAAAAAGTAGAGGGGGAGACAAGAACGCTCGGAAGGTTTTAAGATAAAACCAATATTTCGGGCAGAGTAGTTAAAGGAGAGAATGAGATGAGAGCAAAGAGCACAAAGAGATGTCTGGCATGGATTTTGGCATTGGTATTTTCTTTCGGAGGTATATTTGCCGAGGGTCAGGTATATGCGTCTGAGGCGGACATGGTTATTACCGGGACAGAAAGTGAAGAAGAGAGCGGCAATACTCCGGCGACTGACGCGGGTATCGTGCAAGACGGTGAAGAAACAACCCTTCCGGATACCGGGACCGATGAAGAGGAAATAATCGTTCCGGATATCGAGGCGGATGGAGAAGAAGATTCGACTGAAAAAGAGACGACGGATAACGGCGTCTTGGGTGAAGCAGATCCGGACGATATATCGTTGGAGGAAGAAGACCAAGAGGACATAGCTTTGGATGATACTGTCCGGGAAGAAGAAGCAGATGATGATGCTGAGACAGAAGAGCTGCTTGAATCAGAACAGCCGGGCGTGGAGTATCAGGCTCATGTAGCAAGAACAGGCTGGCAGGATCCGGTATTCGACGGCACGACGGCCGGAACGATGGGACAGGCCTGCGCGATAGAAGCGTTATATATGAACCTGACGAATGTAGAGACAGACGAGCTGGCGGGGAGCGGGATCGAGTATAACGCTCATGTACAGTCTATAGGCTGGATGAATCCGGTAAGAGGCGGAGAACTTATAGGAACGGTAGGAAAGTCCAAAAGGATCGAAGCGGTAACTATCAATCTGACAGGACCCATCGCGGAAGAATATGATATCTATTACCGGGCGTATATACAGACCCATGGCTGGCTTGGCTGGGCGTCGGACGGAGCGAAAGCAGGAAGTATGGGATATGGAAAACGTCTTGAGGCTTTGGAGGTCCGGCTGGTAAAAAAAGGAGAGGAAGCTCCGGGTTCTGCAGACAGACAATATCTGTCTCCCAGAATTACATACCAGGCTCATTCCCAGTCGATAGGCTGGCAGGGTAAAGTAAGCGACGACGAACTGGCGGGAAGCGTAGGCAGAGCAAAGCGTCTGGAGGCGCTCAAGATAGAACTTCCGGAACCTGAGTATGCGGGAGGTATCGTATACCGCGCCCACGTGCAGTCAGAAGGCTGGCAGGAGTGGAGAAGCGACGGTCAGGTCGCAGGTACCAGCGGAATGAGCAGAAGAATAGAGGCGATCGAGATCGCCCTGACAGGCGAGATGGCAGAACATTACGACGTCTATTACAGCGTTCATATGGCGAAGATCGGCTGGAGCGATTATGTGGCGAACGGAGAGACCGCCGGATCGACGGGGCTTAGTAAACGTATTGAAGCCATCAAGATACAACTGGTCAGAAAAGAGACGGAAGGGGCGCCGTCGCAAGGCGGAGTCCGGTATGTGAGAGGCTTTGAGAGCGGAGACTTCTTCTATTCCGGCCAGATAAGAAGAGCAGGCTCGACAGGATATGTACAGCAGGGAAACACCATGGGAGCCGCAGAAGGAAACTCTCAGCTTCAGCATATTACGTTACACTTGAACAGGGCGGACGACGGAAGGATACCTGCCGGAGCGATTACTTATTCCACCCACGTATCAGGCAGAGGATGGATAGACTGGGTAGAGAACGGAAACGCCAGCGGATCGCCGGATGACGCGCATGGATTGGAAGCTGTGAAGATAGCTCTTTCAGGTGATCTGGCGAACTATTATGATATTTATTACAGGGCGTGTATTGAGGATTATGGCTGGCTAGGCTGGGCGATGAACGGTCAGGCTGCGGGAAGCACAGGCTGCAGTTATCGATTAGAGGCGCTACAGATTCGTCTGGTATCTAAAGATGCGGGCAAACCGGGAGCGAATGCGGATTATTATACCGAAACGAAGAAACCGAAGATGCCGCAGGATCAGCAGGATATGCTTGCGAGAGCGAATTTATATTCTAGTATGACGCCATATCTGCTCATGGTGAACAGAGATACCCATAGAGTAGGTATTTTCCAGGGAAGCCTTGGAAACTGGGAATATGTTTATTATTGGCCGTGTTCGGACGGAGCTCCGAGCACTCCTACCGTAACCGGCGAATTCACAGTACAGGGTAAGGGCATGTACTTTGATTCAGGGGCGGCAAGATGTTATTGGTATACCCAATTCTATGGAAACTATCTCTTCCATTCTGTTCTGTATAATAAGGACGGATCATTAATGGACGGACGTTTGGGTATGGGGCTGTCCCATGGATGCGTAAGACTGCAGATTGATAACGCGAAATGGATCTATGATAATATACCAAGAGGTTCCAAAGTCGTAGTATATTAATCAGGCGTTAAAGATTGGTTTTAACTCAATTAGAGT
>OFGB01001485.1_pt1 | contig 14200 bp, 15 predicted proteins | sample 1521491 | NCBI WGS metagenome assembly OFGB01 (sample SAMEA3504095, study PRJEB24116) | mouse gut metagenome | biome: mouse gut; feature: mouse-associated habitat; material: faeces | place: Denmark | collected 2011
AGCGCTTCACGGACTACTATGAGGCGGTGGCCCCCGGCGCCGCCGGATTCCTGGCGGAGGCGGTACGGGCGTACTATAAGGCGTAAGGGCCGGACCGTTCCTGCAATGGCAAAGAAACGCCCTCTCTTCCCGGAAGGGGAGGGAGGGGGCGTTCCTTTATTGCGTAACGACCGGGGGGATATCCAGGAAGGGGACTTTTTGACGTATGGCGTATTCCAGCGTGTGGCGGGTGCCGCCGCTGACCCCGTCGTAGACGGCGATGAGCAGGGCGCTGTGGTCCACCATGTACCGGTTGCGCCGGAGCATACAGCCCTTGGTATACTGCTCCTGGACCAGGGTCTCCAGGTCGCACTGGGCCAAGAGGGAGCGCCAGCGGGCCTGGTCCGCCTCCGGCCAGCCGCCGGACTGGGCGGCGCAGGGGATGGCGGCCTCCAGGGTGACGTCCCCTTTTTCCCGGCGCAGGGTCACTACGGCTTCCGCAAAATAGAAGTCGCAGCCTCGGGCCATGCCGCAGATAAAATGCCGCATCCCGCCGTCATAGGCGGACTCCACCGCGTCGCGGATCTTCTGTTTCAGCGCAGCGCAGCGGGGGTCCGTTTCATCGGACCCCCAGGGAAGCTTCTCCGGCCGGTGGCCGGTAAAACAGCAGGTATTGGCTCTTCCGTGCATTGCGATCGCTCCTCATTGTTTCTAACCCTTATTATAGAACGAAATTTCTGGTTTGTAAAGGGCGGGGAGGCAGATTTTTGAGGCGGCGTTGGGGGGTCACGCGCACAGGGAGGGCGGCTGGAGGTCGAAGACTTGGGTAAACTGTTCCTTCCGCTCCGGCGTGAGATGGTGGCTGACCAGGATGAGGGTCAGGTCCGGGTTGGCGAGGAGGCTCTTTTCTACGATATCCGCGTTCTTCTGGTCCAGGGCGCTGGTGCCTTCGTCTACCAGGAGGATGGAGCGGTTATGGATAAGGGCACGGGCGATGGCGACACGCTGCTTCTGGCCTCCGGAGAGATTGCCGCCTTCTTCGCCTACGACGGTGTCCAGACCGTCGGGCATGGAGGCAAGGTCGCCGGCCAGGGCGCTGTCCTGCAGGGCCTTCTCCATCTGTTCATCGGTGAAGGCTTCGCCCAGGGTGATATTGTCCCGGATGGTGGAGTTGAAGAGGAACACGTTCTGCTCAATGTAGCTCATCTGGGATTGTAGCTGCTCCGGGGTGAAATCCCTGGCGTCCCTGCCGTTGAAGCGAATGGCCCCGCCGTAGCCCGGCAGCCAGCCCAGCAGGAGCTTCAAAAGCGTGGACTTCCCGCAGCCGGAGGGGCCGGTGAGGGCGTACTTGCCGCCCTTTTTGAACTGGAGGGACAGGTCCCGGAGGACGGGCTTCTCACCGTACCGGAAGTCCAGGTTTTCGATGGTGATGGAGGTTTCTATCGGGGCGGTACCGCTTCCGGCTTTGACGGAGGCCTGGCCGGAATGGACGGTGATATTCTGGAAATAGGGCTTGGCGGAGGCAAGGGACATGCGGTGGCTGGCGATGGTCCGCAGGCCGTTGACGATGCCTGCCGTCAGGTTGCTGGCGCTGGCCATGGCCCCCAGGAGGATCTTCCCCTGAAAGGCCAGGAGGACCGTGACTACCTGCTGAAGGAACTGCAGGGAGACGCTGAAAAAGCCGGTAAAGCAGGAAATGCAGTTCTGCGCGCTGCTCCGGCGGCAGTTGGGGGCCTCGATCCCGGCGCTGGCCTCACCGCCCTGGCGCAGGAAGCGGTCCGTCCGGCCGAAGGAGCGCAGCACGTCAAAACCGGCCAGCAGGTCCTTCAATTTGCTGACGCCCTCCGCCTCGGCGGCGGCGCAGGACTCGCCCAGCCGTTCCATCCGCTTCTGGAACAGCTTGGGCACCACCAGCATCACCGCTGCGGACACCAGTCCCGCCGCCAGCATGAGCCAGTGCAGGGAGACAAGGGCCAGAATGCAGAAGACGACCAGTCCGGCCTGTTGGACGCAGCTGAAAAAGGGGGCCCAGGCCAGGTGCTCCATCTGCTTGACGTTGGTGGTCAGCCAGGAGATGTACTCGCCGGTATCCCGGCTGTGGTAGTCGGCGTGGGGTTTGTCCAGCAGGGAGAGGTACAGGTCCCGGCGTACCTGGTTGTTCATATCCCGGATGGCCCGGGCCTCCAGGACGCCCTCCAGCGCCGCCAGGGCCAGATAAAGGGTGTAGAGCCCCAGGTTGACCGCCGTCCAGAGCAGGAAGCCGCGAAGGTCCAGGCTGATGGCCGCGTCGAACTCGCGCATCATCACCAGCTGAATGACCACGTAAAGCCCCTCGCAGAGCAGGCCGATGGAGCAGGCCAGGGCAATTTTTTTCCAGTTCTTCTTGAAATAGTATTGCATGTCAGTTCTCCTCCGTTTCCTTCCACTTCTCTCCCCGCAGCATGGGGGACTTCCGGTAGGGTCCGTTCAGGAACCCGCCGCCGCCGGTGGTCATCCAGCGGGCCAGATACAGGAAGGGCACCAGGGCCTCTTCATCGCTGAGCAGATAGGCGGGGATGATCCCGTCCTCGGTCTCCAGCTCCGTCTTGCTCAGCAGGTTCAGTCCGGACAGGGCGTCCATAAGGGCCTCCGCCTCCGGCGCTTCCAGCCCCATGGGCCGGGCGATGGCTCCCGGCGTGTAGCGGCGGGCCATGGGCGGCTTGCTGTAGAGGTATTCCAACAGCTCCAGGCAGCGGGGCCGGGCCAGGACCTCGAACAGGCGGCGGCAGAGGTCGTTGTCCGGCAGGAAGGGCTCCCAGCCCTCCTCCGGCTCCGGGAAGAGGATAGCGAAGGACATGTCCTCGGCCCGGACGCCCAGCGCGACGCCTCCCTCCGTGGTGATCCGGGTCCGCCGCAGCCAGCGGACCGGCTGATCGGACGTCTCGTCCTCCGACTCACAGCGGGCCGTGTAGGCCAGCGTGTCCGCCACGTCCTCCAGCTTGCCGCTCATGGCCGGACCCATGGCGGCCCACACCAGGCGGCACAGCTGGTCGATCCGCTGGTCCTGGGGCAGGGTGACGATCCAGCGGCGGGCCGCGTCCCGGATATCCACCCGCTCGCCGCCCTCCCGTCCGAAGAGGGCGTCTGTTGTGACGCCCAGGGCGTCCGCAACGGCGGGCAGCAGGGTCACGTCCGGCGCGCCGCCGCACTCCCAGCGGCTCACCGCCTGGGCGCTGATGCCTACGGCGCGGCCCAGGTCCTCCTGGGTCATGCCCAGGGCTTTTCGGTATCTGGCGATCTGCTCGCCCAGTATGTTGATGTTCATGGCGGGACCTCCTTGGCACAAGTGATGGTTGGATTATAGACCAAAAGAGGCTTGTATACAAGGCAGGCGTTATTGGGAGAAAACAACGGAGCGTTGTTTTCCCGCGCCGGACGGGAGCGGGGCGGAAAAAAGGACTTGCATTTTTGGCGGAGATGTGTATAATGGACCATGACAACCGAACACTCATCTTCAGGGCGGGGTGCAAGTCCCCACCGGCGGTAAGCGTCCGTAAGGAGGCGAGTCCGCGAGCGCCGAAAGGCGTTGAACCGGTGCAAGTCCGGTACCGACAGTGACAGTCTGGATGGAAGAAGATGGTCGTATTGGCGCGCCTTGCTGCGCTCTTTTGCGGCGATACTCCGAAGATGCAGCGTCTTCGGGTATTTCTGTAAAGGAGTGTATTTTTTATGTCTACCGCAGCATCCACCGCAGCCGCCCAGAGGTCCCGGACCCACAAGATCGCCGTTACCGCCATGCTCTCGGCGGCGGCCACCGTCCTTATGTTCCTGGAGTTCCCCATCCCGTTTCTGATCCCCTCCTTCGTGGAGCTGGACTTCTCCGAGCTGCCCGCCCTGCTGGCGGCCTTCAGCCTGGGGCCGGTCAGCGGAGTCGTGGTGTGCCTGGTGAAGAACGTCATCAAGGGCCTGCTCTTCTCCGGCACCGGCGGGGTAGGGGAGATGTGCAACTTCCTGCTGGGCATCTGCTTCGTCATTCCGGCGGGGCTCATTTATCACTATAAAAGGACCCGCTCCGGCGCGCTGGCCGGTGCGCTGGCGGGGGCGGTCATCATGGCGCTGTGCAGTATTCCGGTGAATTACTTCATCTCCTACCCGGTCTACACCAAATTTCTGCCGATCGACGTGATCATCAGCATGTATCAGGAGATTGTCCAGTCCTTCAACGGACTGCTTTCCCGGGTGAGCGCGCCCTTTGCCCTGCCTGCCGTCGATGGGCTGCTGAGCTGCCTTATCGCCTTCAACGCCCCTTTTACCCTGCTCAAGGGCCTGCTGAATATGGGACTGTGCTTTTTGATCTACAAGCCGCTGTCCCCACTGCTCCACAAATAAGGAAACATATATTCGGTTTCCTCTTTTCAAATACATAAAAATGTGGTATGCTGTTTTACACGGCATACCACATTTTCATGAAAGGGGGACGCGCCATGGATCGGGCCATCCTGCACTGTGACCTCAACAGCTTTTACGCCTCGGTGGAGCTGCTCTCCAAACCGGAACTCCGCGCCCTGCCGGTAGCGGTGTGCGGCGACCCGGAGAGCCGGAAGGGTATCATTCTGGCCAAAAACGAGCCCGCCAAGGCCTTCGGGGTAAAGACGGCGGAGACCATCTGGCAGGCACGGCAGAAGTGCCCGGAGCTGATCCTGCTGCCGCCCCACCACGGACTGTACCGGGAATTCTCCAGGATCGTCAATGAAATTTACGGCCAGTATACGGATCTGGTGGAGCCCTTCGGTATCGATGAGAGCTGGCTGGACATTACCGGAAGCAAGCATCTGTTCGGCGGGGACGCCGCCGCCATTGCTGACGGCATCCGGGAGCGGATCCGGAGAGAGCTGGGGCTGACGCTGTCGGTGGGGGTCAGCTTCAACAAGGTGTTCGCCAAGCTGGGCAGCGACTACAGAAAGCCGGACGCTACCACGGTGATCCCGCCGGAGAGGTGGAAGGAAATCGTCTGGCCTCTGCCGGTAGGGGCCATGCTGTTTGCAGGACCGGCAGCCCAGAGGGCCCTGGGGCAGTATGGGGTGAAGACCATCGGCGGCCTGGCGGCCATGGACCCGGCCCTGCCGGAGCAGCTGCTGGGAAAGCTGGGACGGCAGCTGTGGGAATACGCCAACGGGCTGGACCGCACGCCTGTGCGGTCCCAGTATGAGAAGGAGCCGGTGAAAAGCGTGGGGAACAGCTTTACCTTCCGGGAGGATCTGACCACCCGGCAACAGCTGCGCCGGGGCGCGTCCATGCTGTGCGACAGCGTAGCGGGGCGGCTGCGGGCACAGGGGCTGTACTGCGGGGCGGTGGCGGTGGGGCTGAAGGACCCCGGGTTTCGGACCGTTTCCAGACAGAAGCACTTGGGCCGCAGCACCCACCTGCGGGGGGAACTGCTGGAGGCGGCTATGGAATTGATCGACAAGATCTGGAAGCCATCGGTCCCGGTACGGCTGCTCAGTGTGACGGCGCTGGCTTTGACGGATGCGGTGGAGACGTATGAGCAAACCGATCTGTTCACGCCTCAGCAGCCGGTGGAGAACGCACGGCGGGAACGGCTGGAGCTGGCGGTGGACGGCATCCGCAAAAAGTACGGAGGCGGGGCCATCTCCTATGGGGAGGCGGCGGACCACCTGACCCATGGGGAGGAGGCGTAGGAGCTATATATCTTTTCCCAGCGCCTCCTCCAGCTTGCCCAAAGCACGTTTTTCGATGCGGGAAACATAGGACCGTGAGATGCCGTATTCCGCAGCCAGCTCCCGCTGGGTGCGGGGGGGCTTGCCTCCCAGTCCGTAACGCTGGCGGATGATATCCGCCTCCCGCTCCGTCAGGCATTCGTCTACCAGCTGACGGACACGGATATGGCTCTCCCGGGTATCAAGGTCGTCCAGCATGGTGTCCTCCACGCCGACGACGTCCATGAGGAAGAGATTGTTGCCGTCTTTGTCGGTTTCCAATGTCTCGGAGAGGGAGACCTCTCCTTGCAGCTTTTTTTGGCTGCGGAAGAACATGAGGATCTCGTTTTCTATACATCTGGCGGCATAGGTGGCAAGGCGGACGTTTTTCTCCGGTTTATAGCTGGAGATGCCTTTGATGAGTCCGATAGTTCCGATGGAGATCAGATCGTCCTGGTCTACGGTTTGGGTGTAATATTTTTTAATAATATGCGCCACCAGCCGCATATTCCGCTCTACCAGAACATTGCGCGCTTCCAGGTCGCCGCCGGCGCAGCGGGCGAGGTAGGCTTGCTCCTCCTCCGCGCTGAGAGGCTTGGGGAAGGATCCCGTATTTCCTGCCAGATGCAGGGATAAAAAAAGGCTGCTGCGCAGCAGCAGCATGGCGGTTGTCAGCATGTTCATTCCTCCTTTTTGATACCTTATGCGGTGCGGGACTGTCCCTATTCCCACTTCCATTTTTCTGCTTTTTATGCTATGGTATAGGAAGAGGAGTCCCGATTTGATGGAGGAGGAACAACCTATGGCAAAGTACATGATGGCGTTCGACGCAGGCACTACCAGCAACCGCTGCATCCTGTTCGACAGGCAGGGCAGGATATGCAGCTCCGCGCAGAAGGAATTTACCCAGATATTTCCCCGGCCCGGCTGGGTGGAGCATGACGCCCGGGAAATCTGGGCCACCCAGTTCGGCGTGGCGGCGGAGGCTATGGGCAAGCTGGGGGCTTCCGCCGCCGATATCGCCGCTATCGGTATCACCAACCAGCGGGAGACCACGGTGGTCTGGGACAGGGCCACCGGAGAGCCGGTATGCAACGCTATCGTCTGGCAGTGCCGCCGGACCTCAGAATACTGCGACAGCCTGAAGGAGCAGGGTTTGGCGGAGTCTGTCCGCCGGAAGTCGGGGCTCATGATTGACGCCTACTTTTCCGCCACCAAGCTGAAATGGATTCTGGACCACGTGGAGGGCGTTCGGGAACGGGCCGAGAGGGGGGAGCTGCTCTTCGGCACGGTGGAAACATGGCTCATTTGGCGGCTCACCGGGGGAAGGGTCCACGTGACGGACTACTCCAACGCCTCCAGGACAATGCTGTTCAACATCAACACGCTGGACTGGGATCAGGAAATTCTGGACATTCTGGACATTCCCCGGTGTATGCTTCCTCAGGTGAAGCCCAGCAGCTGCGTCTACGGAGAGACAGACCCCGGTTTCTTTGGCGCGCCTATCCCCATTGCCGGGGCGGCGGGGGACCAGCAGGCAGCCCTCTTCGGTCAGACCTGTTTTCAGCCGGGACAGGCCAAGAACACCTATGGCACCGGCTGCTTCCTGCTGATGAACACAGGTGCAAAACCGGTATTCTCTCAGAATGGCCTGGTTACCACGATTGCCTGGGGTCTGGAGAATCGGGTGGAGTACGCCCTGGAGGGCTCCATTTTCGTGGCAGGAGCGGCAATCCAGTGGCTGCGGGATGAGATGCGTCTCATCGAGTCCGCTGCCGACAGCGAATACCACGCCGGGAAGGTTAAGGATACCGCCGGGTGCTACGTGGTGCCCGCCTTCACCGGACTGGGCGCGCCCCACTGGGATCAGTACGCACGGGGGGCCATCATAGGGCTGACCCGGGGGGTGAACAAGAATCACATCATCCGCGCCACCCTGGAGTCCATCGCCTATCAGGTCAGCGACGTGCTGTACGCCATGCGGGCGGATTCCGGCATTGCCCTTCATTCCCTGAAGGTGGACGGCGGGGCCAGCGCCAACGATCTGCTGATGCAGCTTCAGGCGGACATCCTTCAGACTACGGTCCAGCGGCCCGTTTGCGTGGAGACCACCGCCCTGGGGGCGGCCTATCTGGCGGGACTTGCGGTGGGCTTTTGGTCCGGGCAGGAGGACGTCAAGCAGAACTGGGCGGTGGAGCGGACCTTCCGGCCGGGCATTTCCGCCGGGGAGCGGGATGAGAAGCTGCGGGGCTGGCACAGGGCGGTGGAACGGTCCTTTGACTGGGTCAAGGCTTGACAAATTTCCCCGGATATGGTACAAATAGAATACTTCATGGGGGAGTAGTGGCGGGATATTCCGCGGCAAGTCAACATACTGGTCCGGCGGGGCCTGGCTTGCCTTAATAAACGAGACCCATGTATGGCGGTATGCCGTGCATGGGAGGACTCTGGCCAGGCACGGTGTGCCTGGCCGGTTTTTTTCCGGAAATTGCCAAAGAAAACAGATGGAGGAAATTATACGATGGGACTTGCGGAGCTTTTTTTGATCGGTGTGGGTCTGAGCATGGACGCCTTTGCGGTGGCGGTCTGCAAGGGGCTGGCCATGCCCCGGATGCGCTGGCGGCAGGGGGCGGCCATTGCCGTCTCCTTCGGCTTCTTTCAGGCGGCGATGCCCATGTTGGGCTGGCTGCTGGGCCGTCAGTTTGAAAGCTACATTACCAGTATCGACCACTGGATCGCTTTCGTTCTGCTGGGGCTGATCGGCGGGAAAATGATCTGGGACGCTTTCCACGAGGACGAGGAGACCGACACAGAGGAGCATCTCAGCTGGAAGGAGCTGCTGGTGCTGTCGGTGGCTACCAGCATCGATGCCATGGCGGTAGGCGTTACCTTTGCTTTTCTCAAGGTGACGATCCTGCCGGCAGTCACGATAATTGGCTGTACAACGTGCATCCTGTCTCTGGCGGGGGTGTGCATCGGCCAGAAGTTCGGCGGAGCCCTTAAGAGCAAGGCGGCCCTCGCCGGAGGCGTGATATTGTGCTTCATTGGGCTGAAAATTTTGCTGGAGCATCTGGGCCTGCTGGGATGAGGACGGCGTGCCGGAGTGTGCAGAGAAGTGCCATGTACCATTTTCGGGAGGTACATGGCACTTCTCTGCTTCGGTTGTGCGTACGCTGTCAGCGCTGCTCTTGCTATGCCAGAAAAGTGATGCTATAATAAATGCTTAGAGCTATCATTACAAAATATAACGAAAGTGATTGATTACTGCCATGCCCTCATCATTTCAAGATTTTTTCTTTCTCTTTCTGGACACTTTAACGGGTCACATCATTCTGGCCGCTTTTTTGTTTACCATGATGGATGAAAGAATAGAATGGAATCGGTTGAAAAAGTTACCGCTTTTATTTATCTTGCCGGTCGCTGCCACTGTTATTGGTATTGTTTTGTTTGGGGTTATGCCTGAAGCTCAAATTGTCCGATATGCTCTTAAATCGATGTTCATTCTGTTCATGTGTACCCTTTGGGCTATGTGGACATGGCGAATAAATTTCTGGCGGGCTTTTTCTTCTGTGTGCATGGCTGGAATCTTACAGATAGCTACTACAGCCCTGACGCAATGTTTAGTCCAAATGCTCTTTCCAGAGAATGAAACACCACTTGCACTATTGATTGGAATTAGTAGCATCAGCTTTTTCGCTGCTGCCCTTTTGCTAAAGGGAGTTCATTTTGAAATCTATTTTCGCCTATTACTGGAGGATAACGCAAATCCGCACAGGACTGCCTTGTTGATTTTTGCCTTGGAATCGGTCATGGATACATTTCTTGTGCTGCAAATTGGTCTCCAAAGTCAATATCTAATGGCATATTATTTGCTGGTAGTTTCATTAGTGATTTTGATGGCAGGTCTTATAATTTATCTAGCGCAGCGGTTTGACATTTTTCGGAAATTCCAGGCCCAGCAAGATGTCATTTTCCAGCAGCAGCTTTATGAGCAGGACCTTGAGGCCATCCGTCAGGAAGTACGGACCTTTCGCCATGACTATAAAAATCTGCTAACAGGACTGTCCCAACAAGCAGGGGCGGGTGAATTGGAACAATTATGTGCTACTCTATCTGAGCTGAACACAGGTTTTGACCAGCGGTTGGGTGAAAAGATACAGGCATCTACTCAAATCGGCAACTTACAAATTCCCCAAATGAGAAGTCTGTTATTATCAAAACTTACTGCCATGAGGGAAAAAGGTGTGGAGTGCCGCCTGGAAATCCTTTATCCTATAAGCAACATTAACATGGATATATGGGACTTTGTGCGCTGCCTAGGTATCTTGATTGACAATGCTGTGGAGGCTGTCGAAGGAACAGACCACCCGTGGGTGGAAATTATCCTATTAGCTCAGGAGGGCCAAGTAAACCTCCGAGTGTCTAATCCATGGAATGGAGTTGCAAACCCGGCTCGCTTTTGGGAAGAAGGCTGGTCAACAAAAGGCATAAACCGGGGGCTTGGGCTGTCCAGTTATGTGCGTATCCTGGCACGTTACGCGAACGTTTCTCGCTGTACCAGTTGGACTAACGGGGTATTTTTGCAGGAGTTGACCGTTGGAGGTGCATCATGATTGATGTTTATCTTTGTGATGATGAACCGCTAGTTCGTCAGCAGATACAGCTTGCTTTAGAACGGAAGATATTGATTGAGGGTTGGGACATGGAAATCGTCTGCTCTGCTAATAACCCTATGACCTTACTGGATACGTTGGTGAGGAAAGACAGCAGGCAAGGTATTTACTTTCTGGATGTGGATTTGAAAGATAAAACCTGGGATGGCTTTCTTTTAGGACAAGAAATCCGCCGCATGGATCCCCATGCTACTCTGGTGTATATTACCAGCTATGGCAATCTGGCTTACCGTACATTCCAGTATCATCTGGAAGCCTTTGACTACATCGTAAAAGACCCGAAGCGGCTGGAACAATCGGTGTCTTTATGCCTTGAAGCTGTTCAGATGCGGTTGACAGCAGAGCGTCGGAATCCAAAAGAAGTGTTTACTTTACGGACGGGGGATATGATACAGAATATTCCATTGATCGATATTTTCTTTTTTGAAACTGCTCCCACCCCCCACCACATTCTGCTCTATACCGTTGACGGGTGGATAGATTTCCTGGGTAACCTCAATGAACTGGAAGCACAGCTTGGGGAACGGTTCTTGCGTATTCACCGCGCCTACCTGGTGGCGGCAGATAAAATTGAAAAAGTGGATATGAAACATGGAAAGCTATGGATTGGTGCGAGGGAATGTCTTATTTCTCGCGCTGGCAAAACGCTGCTGCGAAAGAAAATGGGAGGGGGCCTGTAAGGCTCCCTCCTATGCTGTTTAGGAAGGATTTCAAGCATTTTAGGAAATTACGGCTATCTGCCCGCACTGGTGTGGTATGGTGATTTCTGCAAACAGTATAGGGTGGGAAAGGAGTGTGCGTGTATGGCGAAAGAACGCTTCGTAGAAGTCTACTCCCAAGGCATCACCAATGTGGAAAAGATTATCGCAGATACGGAAACCGGCGTGAATTACCTGTTGGCATCTTCCACCTTGACGGCGGGCTGTGGGATGAGCATTTTGGTCAATCAAAATGGCAAACCCATCGTTACCTCTATCGGCTAACAGAACCTGTTTACAGAACCAATCTTCATAAATATCACCCTGCCTGCTTGCCTGATATTGTTATTTGGAGGTATTCGCTATGGCAACAAGAAAAAAGATGCAGCAGTCTTCTGAAGAAGCCGGACACAAGCCATTTCAAGCCCTGCAGCTGGAGCTTCAGAAGGCGGGATATCAGGAACAGAACATCACCTTTTCCTCTGCAAGAGCCATTACATTGGGGTTACTATGCGCCCTTCCTTTTGCTGCCCTTTGGGGTGTAATTTATCGCCTGTTTCTGATTGATAGGGCGCAATTATCCGATGCCGGAGGAAGCGCGTTCTATATCATGGTTCTTATCATTACAGCAGTTTCCGTATTCGTCCATGAACTGCTCCACGGTTTTGGATGGGCAATATTTGGCAAAAAGGGGTGGACGGCGATACATTTCAACATCAGCGCCTTGATGCCCACCTGCACCTGTCAGGCAGCATTGACGAAGCGCCAATATCTCGCTGGTGTTCTGGCCCCGTTCTTAGTGCTGGGCCTGGGAAGCGCAGCCTTCTTATTGATATATCCGGGAACAGTCTCTGTAGTTACCATGATGGTGAATTTTGTGGCAGCAGGTGCCGATTTGATGATTGCGATTTCTGTTTGCAGACAACCGAAGGATGTGCTGATAGCAGACCACCCTAGTCAGGCAGGGTATATGGCATACAGCAAAATTGATGTTTCTTATAAAAAGTAGCCTGCCGTACGACGGCAAAAGAGAAAGCCGCCGTTTTTATATCCACGGCGGCAGCAGGAGGCTGATTTTCCGGTGAATCTATGGGAATAGCGAAGTCTACAGAATTGCAAAACTCCGCGTCATTTAGAACCGTTATTCATGACCGGGGGATGCCGGATGGGCGAGGATTTTTCTCGTCAGACAAGGAGATTTCCCTTGCCATCCGTCAGTATGGCAAGGGAAATCGACACAGTATGGCGGGAAAACGACCGGCCAGACGGCGTTCAACGGTTGTAAATACAGGTTCTTAGTTCTGGGCCAGCTCCCGGCGATGCACGAGCCGGTCATACCCGGCATAGTACAACGGTTCAATAAAGTCGTTCCAGATCTGCTCCACATGCTCACCCCGCTTCCAAAAAGAGGAGACCCTGCCGGAGGTCTCCTCGAAAAGACGGGCGGTCTTCGCCCCTGTATTTTTACATCCCCAGCACAATGCCCACCACGGCGGAGGCCAGGATAAAGATGATGGGGTGGAGCTTCTTGGTCTGCTTGACCTTGTTGGTCAGCACCCAAAGAACGATGGCAAGGATCCATCCCTTCCAGTTGAATACCGCCAGGGAAAAGCCGTTTTCCAGAGCCCCGGCGAAAAACAGATTGGAGACGACGACGGACAGCCCCGCCGCCGCGATCAGTCCCGTGGACGCCGGGCGCAGGCCATAGAACGCGCTGTCCACGAACCGGTTGTCCCGAAAGTTCTTGAGAAAGGAGGCGATGATGAGGATAACGATAATGGACGGCGTAATGAGCCCCAGGGTAGCGATCACCGAGCCCAGAATGGCGAAGGGAAGCCCGCCCACGTTTCCGCCGGTGATATACCCTACATAGGTCGCCATGTTGACCCCGATAGGACCGGGGGTGGATTCACCTACGGCGATCATGTTGTCCACATCAAGGCGGGTAAACCAGCCGGTGTTGTCGGCCATGCTGTAGAGAAAAGGTATCGTCGCCATGCCGCCGCCCACGGCAAACAGACCGGTCTTGAAAAACTCGTAAAACAGCCGCAGATAGATCATCATTTTCTCACCCCCACATTCTTCAGCACGATGCCCAGCACAGCCGCCGCCAGGACGAAAACCACAGGGCTGAGGAAGGTCAGGAAGTAGCTGCCCAGGGTCACTGCAATAAAGATGGCCATGGTTGGCGCGTCGATGACCGCTTTTTTGAAGAGCTTTACCACCGCATTCAGGATCAAGACGCACACACACACCCGGATACCCCCGAAGGCGTGATTTACCCAGGCCAAGTGGGAGAAGGTGGTGATGACCCCTGCCAGCAGGGAGATAATCACCAGAGACGGAAATACCAGCCCCAGGGTGGCGATGATTCCCCCGGAGGTCCCCTTGTTCTTCTGACCGATAAAGGTGGCGGTGTTCACCGCGATGATGCCCGGCGTACACTGGCCGATGGCGAAATAGTCCGTCAATTCCTCCTCGGTGGCCCAGCCCTTGTTCTCCACCACCTCCCGCTGGAGGATGGGCAGCATGGCGTAACCGCCGCCGAAGGTCATTACCCCCACCTTGGCAAAGGTGAGGAATAAGTCAGGGTAGATGTTCATAATATGCTCCTTCCATATTCGTTATTGGCTCCGTGGGGAGCGGAGCGGACGCGTTTGATGCGTTCTGCAATCAGCACAAGCCAGGTTTCCGGGACGGTGAACCTGCTCAGAATCAAATTACCCCCGTCCATGTGGAGGAGCCGGGCCCGCGATACCGGCGGTGTATGCTTTTCTCATGGGGCTTCCCTTATTTCCAGGGAAATGGCAGGGCACTCAGCTCCCCGCCTGTCAGCAGCCATACCGCCAGCGCCGCCAGCAGGACCACCAGGATGCCCGCCAGGACCCACAGTGCGATTTTCTTCCACCGGGACTTGCCCCGGTAGGCCTGGTAGGTGTTAAAATATTTCTTTCTCTGCCGTTTCATACCTGTTCACTCCGTATATCCATAAAGTCCACGTACCGATACCTCTCCGGTGCGTATGGTCTTCTCGCTGCCGTCCGGCATCCGGACCAACAGCCCGAACTGGCTGTCAATATCCAGGGCCAGCGCCTCCTCCTGCCGGCCGGTCCACAGAAGCCGGACCGGCTTGCCCAGTGTGACGCAGTCCCGC
>OFGB01001509.1_pt1 | contig 14037 bp, 17 predicted proteins | sample 1521491 | NCBI WGS metagenome assembly OFGB01 (sample SAMEA3504095, study PRJEB24116) | mouse gut metagenome | biome: mouse gut; feature: mouse-associated habitat; material: faeces | place: Denmark | collected 2011
GGCAAAAGCCCCATCCCCGCTGGGGATGGGGCCTGTATGCTCTCAGCCGATCAGCAGCGGGGTTCCTCCGCCGGCTTTGCCTCCCTTTTGCGGAAGGGCACCAGCCCCGTGCGGTCCATGGCCACCATCACGGCGGGTATGACCAGCAGCTGAAGGACAATGCCGGGGATGGCGGAGAGCACCGCCCCGGACAGGAACGCCTGCCAGGAAAACTCCAGCTTCCCCAGGCCCAGCAGCACCACGCACGCCGCCCCCCACACCAGCCGTCCGGCGATCATGGCGGCGATCAGGCAGCGGTACAGTGCCCGGAGGCACTGCCAGCGGGACCGGGCGTACAGGAAGCCCGCAACCATGCCGTAGGCCGCCAGCTCGAAGGCCATGGCGGTGGCGGTGATCAGCGGGGGCGTCCCAAACAGCGTATGCCGCAGCAGGGGCAGGACGAAGCCCACCAGCCCGCCGTACTGCCAGCCGCACACCAGCCCGCACAGCAGCACCGGCAGGTGCATGGGCAGCATCATGGCTCCCACCTGGGGGATCTGCCCGGTGAGGAAGGGCAGCACCAGCCCCAGGGCCATAAACATGGCCGCCAGCACCAAATTTTTCACGTATTGTCTCAGCCTGTTCCGATCCATACCCACAGCTCCTTTTGTCCATTAGAAGCTGTACCAATAACCGAAGTATTCAGATTCGCGAGTCAGAATTGCCGGTGGCAAGGCGAAAAATCGCGGGAATACTTTGTGTATTTCAAGATTTTTCAACGCGGCCAGCGGCAATTCTGGCCGTTAAGCTGGGTGCTGAGGCTATTGGTACAGCTTCTTACAATTTATAGCGAAATTATCATATCTGATTTTTCCCCCGCCGTCAACCGCTTTGGGGAGTTTTTGCCCGTTTTTTTGCCGTCCGCCGCCAGCCCCTGTGCTCCGGCGGAAAACGAGGCGTCCTATTTTCATCCATCTCATCATTACGGAGGATCAGCTATCATGAAAACAGCGGAAAACCTGCGCGCCGCCCTGCGGGCCATCGACCACCGGAGCTACCCCGCCTACAAGTCCCTGGCGGGCCGCTGGGCCTTCGGCAGCTACGTGCTGAACATCGAACGGGTGCAGGGGGACCCCTTCGCCGCCCCCTCCCAGGTCAGCGTGGCCCTGGACAGCCGGACGGCGGACTTCCCCCCCTCCGCCTGGCAGTCCCCCTGGTGCCGGACGGCCCTGGAGGACTACCTGCTCCGCCGCTTCGCCAGACAGGCCGCCCGGTTCTCCCGGCAGGCCCACGGCTCCGGCAAAAGCGGCGTCCTGTCCGTCACCAGCCCCGGCCAGGAGGTGCTGGAGCGGACGGACTGCCAGATCCGGGACGGGGCGGTGACGCTGCGCTTCGAGGTGGGCTTCCCCGCCAACGGGCGCACCATCAACGCCCCGGAGCTGGAGAAGATCCTCTTTGACTTCCTCCCCGTCTGCGTGGAGCAGGGCCTGCGGTACGCCAGCACCCCCAAGGGGGAGGCGGCCCAGGTCACCGCTTTGGCGGAGGACCAGCACTTCCTCCGCCGGGAGCTGGACCGGCTGGGGCTGGCGGCTTTTGTGGCGGACGGCTCCGTCCTCCCCCGGGAGAGCGGCGTGTCCGACCGGCCCATGCGGGACGCCGTCCCCTTCCAGTCCCCGGAGTCCATGGCGGTGACGCTGAACCTGCCCCACCGGGGGGCCCTCCGGGGCATGGGGGTGGCCCGGGGGATCACCCTCATCGCCGGGGGCGGCTACCACGGCAAGTCCACCCTGCTGAAGGCCCTGGAGCGGGGCGTTTACAACCACATCGCCGGGGACGGGCGGGAGTATGTCGTCACCGACCACACCGCCGTAAAGATCCGGGCGGAGGACGGCCGGAAGGTGACAGGCACGGACATCTCCCTGTTCATCAACCACCTGCCCAGCGGACGGGACACCACCCGGTTCTCCACCCTGGACGCCAGCGGCAGCACCTCCCAGGCCGCCAACATCGTGGAGGCGTTGGAGGCGGGCAGCTCCCTGCTGCTGATGGACGAGGACACCTCCGCCACCAACTTCATGGTGCGGGACGAGCTGATGCAGCAGGTCATCGCCCGGGAACAGGAGCCCATCACCCCCTTCCTGGAGCGGGCCAGGGACCTCTGTCAGCAGGCCGGGATCTCCCTGATCCTGGTGGTGGGGAGCTGCGGGGCCTACTTCCACACCGCCGACCGGGTGGTGCAGATGGACGCCTACCGCGCCAAGGACATCACAGGGCAGGCCAAAGCGGCTCTGGCGGGACGGCCCGCCCCCGCCCTGTCCGCCCCCGGCTTCCACCTGCCCAGCCGGGGCCGGATGATGCAGATCCCCGGCGGCAGCCAGACCCGGAAGAACTACCGGGGGGACGGCTTCCGCCAGGAGCGGCTGAAAATCCGGCAGCAGGGCAAAACCGCCTTTTCCGTGGGGGAGCAGCAGCTGGACCTGCGCTGCGTGGAGCAGCTGGTGGACGGGGGCCAGACCCAGGCCCTGGCCTGCATGGTGCGCTACGCCAGGGAACACCTGTCCGGCCTGGGGGTGGCGGAGATCGTCCAGGCCCTGGCCAAGCTCCTGGAGGAGCGGGGGCTTGGGGCGGTGTGCGGCGGGGAGATCGTCCCCGCGGGGCTGGCCCTGCCCCGGCTTCAGGAGATTTTCGCCTGCTTTAACCGCTGTTGAGCACCAAAACACGCCCATGGGGAACTTCCATGGGCGTGTTTTTTGATCGCGCCTCCTTTTGGGCACTTCGTCCCTGATCTCCTGGAAACGCCCCGCATTTTTTGGATAATTCGCGCCAAATGTCAAGAGTAAATTACAAAAAAGTTCAATAAATTTTCCCGACTTATGAAAAACAGGGGTTCCGACGCATTCGGAACCCCTGTTTTTGTGCAAAAAGGCAACAGGAAATAAAACCGGGCGTTTTTTCGCTTCCGGCTCCGCTCCCTTTCTGTTCAATTTTTCGGGGGCTATGTTATGTACCGCTCGAAAAGCATTTGCGGCGTTGCCCAGCCCAATATCCGCCGGGGATAGTTCGCCAGCCACTCTTCAACTTCTGCAACCTCCGCCGCGGTCACTTCATCAAAGCTTGTTCCCTTTGGAAAGAACCGCCGGATAATGCGGTTCATGTTTTCATTGCTCCCCCTTTCGTATGCAGAATACGGGTGGCAATAATAAATCTTTGTGCGGGGCTTCCGCGCCCGCTTTGACCTCTCCATTCCGGCGCAATCCTGAAATTCGCTTCCGTTGTCAACCGTTATTGACCTGAACACTTGCCGGAACCCCGCGCCCATCCTCCGCTCTATACGGTCAAGCCCCCGCACGACGCTTTCCATCGTGTGATCGGGAACGCGAAAAATCACGGGGTAACGGGTCAACCGCTCTGTCAGCACCACCAGCGCGGCCTTGCTTCCCTTACAACCTATAATGCTATCCATTTCCCAATTCCCGAAAGTTTCGCGGTCTGCTACTTCCTGTGGGCGTTCCTCTATGGTGTCCCCCTTTGCGGGCCGCGCCCGTTTCTGCCTGTCCCTGTCCTCTGGCTTTCTGTGGTCCCCCTTATACAAAAGGTGTTCCGCCGTAACATTCAAGAAAATGTCGCCCCGATAAATCCAGTTATAAAGGGTCGTTTCGCAAATATGGGTGTCGAACTCCATTCCGTCAATCGCAATTTGCGCCAAAGCCGCGCCGGGGGACCTCTTCTTTTCAATAATCTGTTCTTCGATATACTCCGCAAAAGCAAAGTCTTTCCCCAGCTTTATGTCCGGCCCCTTTGCCCGCAAATGCTCTTGATACTTTCGTTCCGCAACGTCCGCGCAATAGCGCGACACGGGTTCCAGTTCGCTTGTAAGCTGTTCGCACATTCCCCGCGCAATTTCATTGTATACGGTTTTCAGGCAAACGCCCAAAGCTTCCGCAATTTTCGGTTTCGGCGTTTTTATCTTTAGCATACGTTCAAGGGAAAGCCGATCTTCCCACTTCAAATGCTGATTCCCTTTGTAATTCATAGGCCCTCCATGCAGGAAAACCCGCCCAAGCTATAAGCAAGGGCGGGTTTCGTTTTCGCTATTCTCTGTTATTCCCCGTTCATCTGCTGTGCCGCCGCGTCAAGCGTTGTTTCTATCCATTCATTCAACGACTTTCCAGCCGCTTTTGCCGCGGCAAGGTACTTTTCCTTTTTACCCTTTTTTACATACGGGTATAACCGATCATAGTTTGCCGCGTTCCATTTGTTTTTCGCGCGGGTGTTGCTTGCATATTTCTTTTTTTCCATGTTCAGCCCTCCTTTTACTCTTGTTCGTGATTATACCACTTTTCAAATACTCACGCAAGTATGAATATTGCACAATCTCACGCGAGTATCTTTGTGCGATTTTGCGTGTTGACTTTTCATACTCACGCTAGTATAATTAAAGACAGAAAGAGGGAACACAAGCCCACCCGCCGGGGCGTAAAGAATACGGCGGGGGCCAACCTTACGGGCCGACACGAAAAGGGGACCGACACGGTACAAGGTAACGTCAACAATTCATTTAATATATGGAGGTAGTCAAAATGAAAAAGTTTGAAATCGGCAAGGAATACTTTGATACAAGCGCGTGTGACCACAACTGCATTTTCACAATTAGAATCGTGAAACGCACCGAAAAAACCGTGACTTTCGAGCGGGACGGCGAAACCCGGCGGACAAAACTGTTCAGCGACGAACGCGGCGAATATATCATTCCTGATCGCTATTCTATGGCCCCCGTTTTCCGCGCTGAATATGAAGTTCAGCAGAAAGAGGAACCCGCCGCCCCCGCGCCCGTTGCAGGGGACGCGGCCCCCTCTAAAATCGTGACGATCTCCCAGCCCGCCGACGACGGCACAGTTATTGTCATGCTGGGTCAGCGCGTCGAATGCGTGTGCGGGGCTTGCTATCCCGTTCAGGGCGGAACGGTCGTCGGATTCTGCGACGAACCCGCCGGACGCTTCACCCGCGGCGGCGTTTTCGCCTTGATTCGCTGGGACGAACGCCCCGGCAAGCCCGAACGGGTCCGCCTTTCCGATATTCACCGCCGGGGCTGGCGTTCTGCGGGCGGCTCCCCCCTGGGCGTGTTCGTCTGCTGATACTTAACACAAAAGCCCGCCGGGTTCCATTCCCGGCGGGCTTTTAATCTTCCTGTTCTGTCAGCCATTCCATAGACACGCCCAGCACCTTTGCAAGCACAGTCAATTCATAGTCGGTAACAAAGCGGGTCCCGATCTCAATTCGGCTTACGCTGTCCCGCTCCATTGTTACCCCTGCAATCTGCAAGCGGGCGGCAAGTTCGGCTTGCGTTATGTTCCGACGGGCGCGGGCTTCTTTTATCCGCTGTCCGCAAAGGTTCTTTCGGCCTTTGTATTCGTAAATCTTCAATGCGGCTTCCCTCCTATGTGTTAAAATTCCGCTTTATTCTTTACTTTAACACGTGGCAAGTGTATAATTGTGGTAAAGGTCAGAACGATGTTGAAACAGACGGTTCCACCTTTGAAAAAATAAGCAAGCCGCCTAACCTTTCGGGCGGCGGAATGGAGGATTCCAAAATGAAAAGGGTTCTTTCTCTTATCCTTGCGGCGGGGCTTGCGCTGTCCCTCTCCGCGTGCGGCGACGTGCTGGTTGATCTCGACACGCCGAAATCAAGCGAACTTTCCGCGCAATATGATTTCTACCCGGATTCGATGAACACAATTCGGGCAGATATGCAGATCACGCCGGAACAGGCCGACGACGTTTTCATTGCGCTTGTGTCCTGCGGCCTTGACGGGAAGATCAGCACGGTTTCCGAAACCGACGGCGTTTACAAGGTTCGCTGGGGGGCAAATACCCTTGAAGTCACAATGAACGACGATGGCACGGTTTCCGAAATCAGCGACGGCAAGAATATTCTTTACCCAGAATACAAGCAATATAACTTCCTGCTTGACTGCAAGGTTAAAACCGATGATGTAATAAGCGGTTCCGGCGACGTGATCGGGCAGTACGCATATATAAGCGTTCTGAAATCCCAGCTAAAAGAGTTGACGGAAGATAACTTCAAAGAGTTTATTAAGACGGTTATTGAAAGTGGCGAATACAAGGGATTCAATTATTTCTTGATAAAATGCGACGACGGCACGGGAATTCATTATAGCGGCAATGATTTAATTCTCATGTATGGGGAAATAAACTCTGATAACATGATAGAACATACCGAATTATTCCTTGTGTTAGACGACAATGGGCATTATCAAGAGAAACTGCCGGAAAGTGAAGAGTAGTTCTTAAAGCAAAAAGCCCGCCGGGGCAAAATCCCGGCGGGCTTTCGTTTTGTCCGAACCTGTCCGAATCGGACGGTTTATTTTTCGTTCATGGGAACTATCGTCCCCGGCTCTGCTTTCAATTCTGCGGCGATTGCTTCGACTTCCGGCGGGGAAGCAGTAACGACAATTTCGGTCGTCGGCTCAATATACGCCGCTATGTTCTCATTGTTGCCCCACGCCTTTTTCGCTTCCGCCAGCGCGGTTTCGATCATGTTTTCAATGTCCTTTTCGCTGAAAAGCAATTTCAGGACGGCGGGAATCCGCTGGTAAATCCAGTCGGACACGGCGGCAAGCTTCAACTTGCCCGTTCCGCCGCCGAACTGCTTTTCGGCTTGTGTAACAAGGCCGAAAAGAACCTTGTTCAGCACCTTTGTTTCGCCGCGCTTGACAAGTACGACGATCAGCGCAAGGAACGCAAGAACAACCAGCACGCTGTCCCAATTTGCAAACAGAAATTGAATGATGTTCATTATTGTTTCCCCTTTCTTTAGCCGACGACGGAACAGGCGGATTCAGGAACCCAGCCCAGCCCGTCAATATGTACGCCGCATTTGCGGCCCGGATAATAATATTTGACCGTGTACGTGCCGTTCACGTTCATTCCCTGCCCGTTTCCGTTGCTGTCCCGGTACAAGGGGCCGGAATACTTCACCCGCGCACCGACGCGCATTTTCGGGGCCGTTGCGGTCCCTGCGGACGTTGCGCCCTGAATGTCTGCAAGGTCAACCCATCCGTAAACCGTGGACCCGCCGCCGCTTTGTGCGATAAGGTGAACAGGGTGTTTCGTCCCCGGCGCAAGCTGTGTGACCTTTGCCGTCCCCGGTCTGCACGCGGGGCCGCTGTTTGCGTTTGCGCTTGCATAATGGACCGCCCCCGTAAACTGCACCACGTCGCCCACAGCGGGCATTGCCGCGCCCTGCGTATCATTTGACCCCGTGGACGTTGCGGGCGGCTCTGCGGGCCGTGTGGCGGTTCCTGCGGGGGCTTTGACCGTGACCGCCGAAAAATCAGGCAACCCGAACCCCCGAATATACCGCCCATTGACAGCAAGGTTTCTATGCCCCACCGCATTGCTCATGTTTCCCTCAATCACTTTGATTGTGGAACCTGTGACAGAAACCACGATTCCGACGTGATCGGGCGCGGCTGTGTTATCGGTCGCCGCATAATTCGCGCCGTCGTTCCAGTCGTAAAAAACCACGTCACCGGGGGCCGGAATGTATGCGTCGTTTTCCTGCCATCGGCCCAGCTTTTGATACAGTTCTATCATTTTGCCGCAACCGACTTCTTTCGGCATAACCGACAACGCGCCGCCCTGAATGCTTACCACGGACACAAAGCAAGCGCACCACGCGTCGGTGTACTTCATGGGATAGCCGCGGGCCAGCGGCTTGTCCGCGTTGTAAATGTCGATAATCTTTTTGTGGCTCCCGTCGCTCTCTCTGCACCCGAAAAAGCTTTCGGCGATTGCAACAATGTTCGCCCTGTTCTGTTTTTCCTTTGCCGTCATGCTTCCTTGCCCTTTCTCCGCTCCCGCGGCATATTTGTTATAATAGGTCTGCCCGTACCCTGCGCGGCGTTCCTGTGCCGCCGCGCTCTGATCTGCGGGCCGCTCAAATTTCAGCAAAACCGCGTCGGACGCGGCCCGAACCGAACCCGTCGTTTTCAGGACAGACAAAACCGCCGTGTAACCCGTGTTCAGTTCGTGAAGCAAAAATTCAAGCTGTGTTTCAAGGTCGCCCACCGACGCGCCCCGCGCCCTTACGAACTCCAAAAGGGCTTTTTTGCGGCTCCAATATGTCCATTGTGCAAGGCCATACCCGGCGCAATCGTTCACAAAATTTCCGTATGCGCCGGAATCAACCGCCGCCGTGTAAGTTTCGTCAGTAAATCCCAGCTTTTTTTCATAGCTGTTTTGAATGTTCGTCGGCTTCAAGCCGCTTTCGGCGTACAGATTCCCCATAAGGCCCGCGGCCCCTGCTGGGGTCATGCCCTTTCCGATCAGGAAATTATAAATCTGTTCTTCCGCCGTTTTTCCTTTCAATGCCATTTGTAAAACCTCCGTTTATGGCTGAATGTTGTTCAGGTCAACGGGCAACCCCTCTGTTTCAGACGGGTTCGCCTTTTTGATCTTCACGACGTTTTCCGCCTTTGCTTTCCACGAATAGAAACCGATAACCGTTGCCGTAGGGGTTCCCACGTATGCAAGAAAAACCCCTAATTGCGAAAGGTCAACCAGCACCGCCCAAAAGCCCAGCCCGAACCCCGCAAAATAAGTCAAAAGAACCGCCGAAAGAACAAGCTTTGAAAACTCGATCTTTCGGGCGGTTCCTTTTCCCTCTTTGACGGTCTGTGCGGCTCTGCTTCGCGCGTGTCTGTGTTTCCTATACTGCCGCCGCTCAATCAGCGCAAGGGCGGCAATGCCGCCGATAAGTCCGGCGGCGACGGCGAATACATATCCCATGCCGCACCGCCTTTCTTTATCCCTCTAAATGGTCTGCGTGGTCGGTTATATCCTCCAGCCGCGAAATTCTCTTGTGCGCCTGTTTTGCGGATTCTTCAACCGCTGTCAGACGGGTAACGAAATCCGTATTCATTTTCCTTTGCTCCCGCTGTTCCTGCTTTATGTCGTCGATTCCGCTTTTGATGTACCCGATTTCCGTAAAAACGGTCGCGTCGTTCTTTGCTTCGTCTGCCGTGTCCTTTTTCCCATTGCGGGCAAAAGCGGCCCAGCCGAAAATGATTGCACATATCGGGCTTAAAATCCCTATGATTGTTATAAAATCCTGCATTGTGTCTACCTCCCGCAAATAAAGTCCATGTATACGCTTTTCAGCGAATACGGGGCAATGCCGGGCGGCTCCCCGGCTTTCCCGTATACGGCGCGTTCATAGGCCCATATAAGCCACCGCGCCGTGTCCTCCGCCCAAATCGCAAGGGGCATAATCAGGAACCACAAAAGGCCGAACACGGGGCAAATCTGCCCCAGCACGTTGCCGGGCTGATTGCTATAATCCCAAATATCAAGCCCCAGCCATAGGTTCAGCACGCACCCGCTTACAAACTCAACTGCAAGGACGATCAACGCCCCGATCATTGCTTGCACAATGACCGGGGCGCGGTAAAAACCGGGCCGCTGATTGATTGCCCCCACAAGAACCCCGCAAAGCCCGCCGACAATCAGCATTGCAGGGTGGGACCGTCCCCGGAAGAGGATTTCAAGGGCAACATACACGGCCCCCAGCGCGGCCCATATCGTCAAAACACGTTTCATGCCGCACCACCGCCCGCGGCGGCGATAATTGCCGCCATGCTTGCCGCAAGGTCGTTCGGAAGTTCTGCGCCGTAAGCAATCGCGGGCAGTTCTTCCAGATCGGCCCGCGCAATCCACGCGTTCATGTGATTGCAGTATGTCCGATGGTAGAACACGTGGGCCGTTGCCGCCTGTGCAAGCGCGGTAAACTCTTCCGCCGGGTACATACGGCAAAGTTCCCCGTCTGCGTGATAGGGAACCGCCGCCGCGCCCTCTTTGACCGTCTGCGCCTGTGCCATCAATTCTGTTTGGTCGTGTTCGGTCAGGCTATACCGTGACCCGTCAACTTCAATCCCCGCATAGATCGCGGCGGAACAGGCCGCGCCGATCTCTTGCTTTTTCACCGCGCGGACCTGTGCAACGTCGTTCCAGTCGGCGGGGGGCTGAATCCCCATCCGCTCCAGCCGCATATTGCGAATACTGTCTTGCTTGTGCTGTACGCTCATTCGAAATTCCCCCCTGCCGAAACAATGTAGCAATCGCCCGTTGCCCCGTTTCTCTTGACCTTGATTCGGAGATTGAACCCCCATTGTGCCGCGGTCTTTGTGGTGTTATTCAAAAAGAACTTGTTCCCGCTTGTGACGGCCTGTGTCACGTCCTCCCACGTGGGCGACGCGTCAAAGGCATTGTTGCAGGCTTCAACGGTAAAGGTTGCCCCCGTCGGAATCTGCCGCGTAACGCTCATGATTGCCTTTGTAACCGCGTCGTCGGAAGTCAGCGGGGTGGCCAGCGTCATTTCGATTTCGGTTTCGTTCTTTGTGAACGTATAGGTTCGGGTGGCGGTTCCGCCGACGTTATCCGCGGCGGAGATTGTCAGGGTATGGGACCCGTTGGCAAGCTTCACCCACTCCGCCGCCGTGACGTTGAACGAATAGTTCTGCCCACTGGTCGCGGTATAGGTTCGCTTCACCGTGTTGTCGATCTTTTCCGTGACGGACAGCGTTTGCCCGCTGTCCGGGTCTGTGACTGTGTAAGCCTGATTGAACGCCCCGGTTTTCGTTCCAAGATCGCCGTTGTTCCCGCTGATTGTGGGCGGCGTGTTGTTTATGACGGTTCGGGTCGGGCTGGTGCTGTATGCTGATTCTGCGCCCGCGCTGTCGTAGGCTTTAACCCTGTATGCGACGCTTTCCCAGCCCTGCGTGATCGTGTCGGTATAGGTTTTATTGATACCTTTGTAAAGCTGTTTCCACGCGCCGCCGTTGTTCTGCCGCTCCAAAATGTACCCGGACAAATTGCCGTCTGCGTCCGTGGACGTTCCCCATGTTACGGTCAGGCTTTGCCCCCCGCGAACCGTCGTCGGAACGGTCAGGCTGGGCGGCGTGCTGGGGGCGCGATTCCAAATGATTGTGTATGCGCCGTCAGAATCCGGGGAATCAGATACCAAGATTGAAGATAACAAATTACAAAGCGGGCGAACGCCCCCGAAGCCGCTGTACGCGCCGTACCAGTTCAACGCGCCGGAGGAATGGACGAGGCGGACGTAGTACGAGCGGGACGCGTAAGCGTCGCAAAGCCAGTAGTACCAAAACGAATTTGTGTTGAAACTGCTGTTTGTGTACTCACTTTTCGACACACATTCCGCCGTGGGTTTCGCCCGTCTGGAAGCGTCGTCCGTGAACAGGGCCAGCTTGCTCCCGCATACAACGTCGCCCGTCAAGCCGACTTCCGTTGACGACGCAAAAAAGATTTTGTCGGTGCAAGTTTCAGTTCCGCCGCCGTCCACCGACGCTTTGCCGACGGTATGCGTTGTAGTAAGCAGGGCGGCGACAAAGCTTGCCGAGAACCCCGCAAGAAATCCCGCTTCCCCGTCGTATTCGTTGTAGTTGCTCCATACGTTAGCGTTTGACGGGGGCGCGTCTGCGCTGTGCTGTGCGGCGTACCATTTGCCCGCCGCCGCTTGACTGTTCAGCCACCGCCGGATATTCGAGTAAATCCAGCGGTTATTGCCGTAAGATCGGCGGTTGCTGTCGCTGTTGCCCGATTCGATAGCGTCAAAGCATTTCAGCGAAATAATGCGTTCTGTAATCAGCGTCACGGAATTTGCAGGATAACCCGCGTGGCCCTTGTCGGCAATCTTCCAGACAATGGGCTTGCCATTGTAAAGCGTTCCCGTGTCCTTTACCAATGTACCGACGGCAAGAGAACTTAAAGCTTTTGCCATTATGTGACACACTCCTTTTCTGAAAGTTTTTCTTCAAATAGGGTTTTATACAGTTGGTCCATTTCGCGGATAAGGTGATAGCAATTCCCCTTTTCCGCGTGGCTCCGCCAGCTTCCGTAGGATTGTTTAATCTCCCGCATGGTGATTTTTCCGCGGTCCAGCAAAGCCCGCTGTTTCTTTAGCTTCCGTTGTTCATTGCTCTTGCTTGCCCTCCTTACTTTCCGAATCACTTTGCCGCTGTCGGTCAGGTATGAATGAAACCCTAAAAAGTCAATACCGTTCCGCAAAGGAAAGATGTTCGTTTTGTTGTTCAAGGTCAGCCCCAGCCGGGCAACATACCGTTCTATTTCGCGGCGGCAATACTGCAAGTACGCCTTGTCCTCATGTATCAAGTAAAAGTCGTCCATATACCGCCCATAATAGCGAATACCCAGCTTTTCCTTGATGAAATGATCTAACCCCGAAAGGTACATGACCGCGAACCATTGTGAAGTTTGATTTCCAATCGGAACGCCCGGATTCTCCGTACTTTCAATAATCATATCGACAAGCCATAGAACGCCGGGGCTTTTGACGTACTGCCGTACCATCTGTTTTAACGGTTCATGCTGAATCGAATAGAAATACTTCGATATGTCGCATTTGAGAACCCAGCCGTCGGCGTAATCGGCGGCTTGCGGGGCGGGCCGCGGCAACCCCTCCTCCCGGCCCTCCCGCTCCGCCTTTGCCTTGTGTGAAAAATAATAGGACCGCATGAACTCTTCCAGCCTGTATAGGCCGTCATGCGTCCCGCGCCCGCGCTGTGAAGCGTAGTTGTCCCGGATAAAGGCGCGGGAAAATGCTGGTTCAAGTATGTTATCGCATAGGGAATGCTGAACGACTTTATCTTTGAACGCGTTTGTCATAACGACGCGCTCTTTCGGTTCGTACACCCGAAAAACGAAATAGTCAGACGGTTTATACGTCCTGTTTTTCAGCATTTCCGAAAGTAGGCAAATTGCTTCCAGCAAATTCGCTTCAAACTTTGCGACGCTGGCTTTGCCCCTTTTACCTCTGCGGGCTTTCAGGAACCCCGCATACAGGTTTCCGAAATCATATACCCGCGTAAAATCTGCGTCTGTCATTATAAAAACTCCTTGCCGTGTATAGAATCCGCCTTGCAGGGCGTTTCCCACCCCGTCAATGCTTCATCATCGGACCCCGCCACGCGCCCGCGGCGGGGCGGAAGCTGGTTCCCGTGGGCCTTGCTTCACCAATCTTGTATTTACCGCCGCCCTCTCACCGCGGCGGAGGGATACACCTTCCTTTGATAGTGGGCCTCTGTTTTCGGCTTTTGGCTTACTCAATCGCGGAAATCCACCAAAGCGGGCGAACGCCCCTGTTGCCGTTGTACGCGTTGTTCCAGTTCATCGCGCCGGAGGAATTGACGTTGCGGACGTTGTACGAGTTGGACGCTACAAGGCATACCCCAAAGAAAACCCGGCGGGCTTTATCGCCGCGCCGGGGTCCCTCTCTGCATAGTTGCCGCCCTCTGCTGATCTTGCTTGCGCCACTTCGCCGTCATGTACTTAACGTCCAAAACGGCTTTTGTCCATGCGGCGCATTGATCGTTTGAAATAAGTTCCAGTTCAAGGGAAAGTTCAATCAGAAAAAGGACTGTCTTGCATTTTGTCAAAGCCTTTTTCTGTTCGTATCTTCGTTCCCGGAACTCTTGCAGGTCGGCAAGGTCAAGTTCGTTTGCTTCCTGTATATGCTGGAAAATATCAATCGTCAGGTCGTGTAATCGGTTCACAATAGTAAAGCGATACTTTTTCGGAAAACGCCTGTCATTCGTCATTCGGAATGTATGCTTTACAAGGTCTTTCGCCTTTGTGATTATGGTAAATTCGCTTTGTTCAGCTTGTTTCGGCGGCGGGTTCATTTCAAACACCGCCTTTCCCTGATTCGCGCAACCTCCGCCGGGTTCCCGTCAAACGTGAACCCGTGTTCTGTGACAGTAAGAACCGCCCGCGCCCCGGTGTAGGTTGTCCCGCTGATCGTCAGCACGTCAGCGGCCCCGCACCGTTCGCAAGGCGGTTCAATTTCTGTAAACAGGTTCCCAATTATGCAGGACAGTTCCCGGCGTGTGCAAGCATATTCCGTCAACATTCGATTCTCTGCCGTTCCGCGTTCCAAATACCCTTAGTCAGAATGATTCCGTCAAGGGAATCAAAAGACACAAGAAACGGGTTCCCGGT
>OFGB01001515.1_pt1 | contig 13979 bp, 14 predicted proteins | sample 1521491 | NCBI WGS metagenome assembly OFGB01 (sample SAMEA3504095, study PRJEB24116) | mouse gut metagenome | biome: mouse gut; feature: mouse-associated habitat; material: faeces | place: Denmark | collected 2011
CAGCTTCACCGCCAGCGCTGCCGTTAAAGCCGGCAGATACGTGCGGTCCGCCTTTGTTACATGGCGCAGCAGATACAGGACATTTGCCGCTGTTGAGTGCCGCTTTTTTCCTTCCAAAAAAATCCCTCCTTCCTGTTCGCTGACCAGTATAGCATATCCTCCCATAAAAAAACGAATCCGTGCGCGAATTGCAGAAATTCGGGCACGGATAGCATATACGCTTTGTGTATGGGGATATCTACAAAGGCAGCAGGACCTCTGTGGCAAATACGCCGGGTTCGTTTTGGCGATTGACGTAGCCGCCGTATTTCTCCACCACACGGTCAATGCGCTTGAGGCCGTGGCCGTGATTGCCCCGTTTGGCAGAAATATAGGCAGAGTCAATCGTTCGTACAGTCTCTGCCGTGGCGTTGGAGATAGAAATGTAAAGCTGCTGCTTGAGTACGCCGATGTAGAGCCGCAGGAAGCGTCCGCCCTCCTCCACCTTTTCACAGGATTCCATGGCGTTGTCGATGAGATTGCCCAGGATAACGCACAGGTCGATGTCGGACACCGTAAGGCTCCCGGGCACCGTGGCCTTGAAGCTGAGGTCAATGTCCTGCTTCAGCACCAGGGAGAGCTTGGCGTTCAGGATGGCGTCCACGCTGACGTTGCCCGTCTCCGCCAGGGCGCGGATGCCGTCCAGGTCGTTCTCCAGACGGTCCAGATATTCCCTTGCGCTCTCGCTCTGGCCCATATCCAAACGGGCCTTGAGGGTTTGCAGGTGGTTGTGATAATCGTGCCGCCAGCCCCGCATGGTCAGGTACAGGTTCTCCACCTCCGCGATCTGCCGGGCCAGCAGCTTGTTCTGATAGGAAGCGATACGCCGGTCGCTGCGCCGCAGCAGCACCCATACCGCCGCCGCGACGGCCCCCGCTGCCGCTGCCGCCAGACCGGCGGCCAGCAGGATGATCCAAGGCTTCATGTCGTGCCCTCCCGGTAGTAGTCAATGAACGCCCGGTTCAGCTTCTCCCAGGCTCCCCGGCTGACGGGAACGCTGCGGTTTCCCTCCAGCAGGCATTCCGTGCGCCCAACCCGCTCCACGCGGCGCAGATTCACCAGGAAACTCCGGTGGGCGGGGACAAAGTCCTCCCCCAGCCGGCGGGAGAGTGCGGAAAGGGGTTCCTTCACCGCAACCGGCCCATTCTCTGTCTCCAGCAGCACCGTATGGCCCCGGGCTTCCAGAAAGAGAATGCTGTCTGCCTCCAGGCGGCGCGGCTCACCGTCCACTGCTACCACCAGATACCGGCTGACCCGTCCGATGCGCGCCAGGACCAGGTCCAGCAGGGGAAAGAGATTTTCCTCCGCCACCGGCTTCATCAGATAGCGCAGAGCGGAAACCTCGTACCCCGCGAAGACATACCCCGGGTGGTTGGTGAGGAAAGCCAGGGCCACCTGCCCGTCCGTCTGCCGGATCCTCCCGGCCAGCTCCAGTCCGCCGAGATTCCCGCCGCCCAGATCGATATCCAGCAGAATCAGGTCAAAGGGATAGCTGCCCGCCGTCTCAAACAGCAGCTCTTCGCCGCTGGCAAAGGCGCGGACAAGGCAGGGGCGGTCATGGACTCCGCTCCAGCGTCCGATCAGCCGTTCCACCAGTTCCGTCAAAGCGGGTTCATCGTCACAAATGGCAATACGCATTGCCGCACCTCCTTATCCGGACAGATGATTGATTCCCATATGCCCAGCCGCCTGCTTCGGGGCAGGCGGCTGACCGCAACTGCGTCTATGGTAACACGGAAAAGGAACCGTGTCCAGTGGGGACGGGCACGGAAGAAGAAAAACGCCGCCGTTCCCGCAGGCTCCTGCACACCGAACCATGGAGGCGTTTCCTACATAGGATACGGTGCAGAACGCTGATGCAGCCAACGCAGTTGCTGCCGGTGAAATTTTCAGCGGCGGCTTGAACAGAATCCATTCAAGTGTCCTGACAATTATAAGGAGTATTTTTATGTATAAACCATCCTTCTGCGTCTCCTCCGGAGACTGGCTCTGTTCCATTCTGCGCGGCAGGGCGCAGGCGGCGGCCAGAATTACGGGCAGCAGTCATTATCCCGGCCTGTCGGGCGAAGTGCGCTTTTTTCAAACCGGCAGCGGCGTGATTGTCTGTGCCAGGATCTGCGGCCTTCCACAGGACGGCGGCCCGTGCCATGAGCGGATTTTCGGATTTCATATTCACGAGGGAACCGAATGCGGCGGCCCGGCGGAGGATCCCTTTGCACACGCCATGTCTCACTATAACCCGGGCGGCTGCGAGCATCCCCGCCACGCCGGAGACCTGCCGCCGCTCTTCGGAAACGATGGCGCCGCAGTTTCTCTGTTTCTGACCAGCCGCTTTTCCGTAGAGGACGTTATTGGAAAAACCGTTATCATTCACGACAGCCCGGATGATTTTACAACCGGGCCCTCTGGAAATGCGGGCGAAAAAATTGCCTGCGGTGTGATCCGGAAGACAGAGATGTCCTGCGGATAGGCCGGGACTCCTGCGGACAGGTGCGGCGCAAATTGTACGGAATTTTACGGCTTTTTTTCTTAAGACCTTGACAGGAAGAGCCCGGGAATGTACAATTGCAGCCAGGAGCAGCCTGGGTTAACCGGATGGGCGGCCCACTATTTCATCGGGAGGAAGCATATGGAAAAAGAAATTAAGCGGATCGGCGTTCTGACTAGCGGCGGCGACGCGCCCGGCATGAACGCCGCCGTACGGGCCGTAGTGCGTGCAGCCTTGAGCCGGGGGATCGACTGCGTGGGCATCCGCCGGGGCTGGAACGGTCTAATTACCAGTGATTTTGTCCGCATGGACACCTCCAGCGTCAGCCATATCATCAACAAGGGGGGCACCGTCCTCTATACAGCCCGAAGCGAAGAATTCCGGCACGTAGCCGGACAGGACAAGGCTCTGGCGACCTGCAAGCTGCTGGGGCTGGACGCCATTGTGGCCATCGGCGGCGACGGTACCTTCCGGGGCGCCCTGGCCCTCTCCCGCCGGGCGGCGGAGACAGGATATCAGCTCCAGGTGGCAGGCGTTCCGGCTACCATTGATAATGATATCGGCTGTTCTCACTATACCATCGGCTTCGATACGGCCTGCAATACGGCTGTAGAGTGCATTGACAGGCTGCGGGACACCATGCAGTCCCACGAGCGCTGCTCCGTGGTGGAGGTTATGGGCCGCCATGCGGGCTATCTGGCGTTGTACGTAGGCATTTCCGTGGGCGCTACCGCCGTCCTGATTCCCGAGCGGGAGCTGGACTTTGAGCGGGATGTGATAGAGAAGATCCGCCGGGCCAGGCTGGCTGGTACGACGCACTACATGGTGGTGGTGGCAGAGGGCGCCGGTAATACGATGGAAATCAGCCGGCAGATCCACGAGGAAATCGGCCTGGATCCCAGGGTGACGGTTCTGGGCCATATTCAGCGGGGCGGCGCGCCCTCTGCGAGGGACCGCGAGACCGCCAGCCGCATGGGCTTCAAGGCGGTGGAAGCTATTGCCCAGAATGCAGGGAACTGTGTGATTGCCACACAGGAGGGCCGGCTGGTAGTGATGGACATGGAGAAGGCTCTGGCCATGACCAAGGCGTTCAGCATGGACCGCTACGATATTCTGGAGGCCCTGACCAACAACTCAGGTATCCATTAAGCCGGCGGCGGGGGAGCGGAAATCCGCTCCCCCCAGGCGCGTTTTCCGGAATATTCCTCTGTGCTGTGGACAAGTCCGTATACGCAATATATGCTGTCGGACAAAGTATAAGTATTATAATAAAGGGAGGTTTTTGCGTGTTTCAAATCATTGACCAGGTCAAGCCTGGCCTGCAAAAGCTGGTCCGCGCCCTGCGGGAGACGTACCCCTACGCCTCTGTGCTGGCAGTGGCGGACGAGAACCGCTCCTGGAGTATCAGCCGGGGCGGCATCAACATTTCCGCCTCCGGCCGCGGAGGCGGAACGGGGTACGTGGTCCGGGTCTTTGACGGCACGGGCTGCGCGGAGTATTCCTTCAACGAGTTCGCGGAGGAGAACATTCCGGAGCTGTGCGCCGTTCTGGCCCGGCGCCTGGAGGAGCAGAGAGAGGCCCTGGAGGGTTTCGAGCCGCTGCCCACGCCGCCGCTCTCCGATGAGCCGGCAGTGCTGAAAAAGCTCAGCACCTGGCGGGTCCATCCCCGGGAGCTGGGGGACGAGGCTATTGTGGAGAAGCTCACCGCCCTGCGGAAAAAGGCGCTGGACCACGACGGGCGGGTCCTGGACGCCCAGGCCCGGGTATCCTACCGCGCCTGCCGGAAGCTTTTTCTGTCGGAAAACCGGGATCTGGACCAGACGGTCATGTGGACCACTGCCATGGTGGCCGTCCTGGCCTCCCGGGGACAGGAGATCAAGATGGCCTACCGCCCCTTCTCCAACCTGGGCGGCGCGGAGGTGCTGGACGAGATGGACCGGAGGGTGGAAAAGGTGGCGGACGACGCCCTGGAACTGCTGGAGAGCCAGCCCATTGTCCCCGGAGAATATGAGTGCGTCTGCGACCCGGAGACCACTGGCATGATCGTCCACGAGGCCTTCGGCCACGGCGTAGAGATGGACATGTTCGTCAAGGACCGGGCCTTGGCCCGGGAGTGCGTGGGCGAATACGTGGCCAGCCGGCTGGTGACCATGCACGACGGCAGCGCCGTGAACGAGGCCGCCACCATGTTCTTTGACGATGAGGGAACCCTTACCGGGGACACGGTCATCATCGACAGGGGCGTGCTGCGCCGGGGGATGTGCGATGCCCTCAGCGCCGCCCGGCTGGGCGTGGCCCCCACCGGCAACGGACGCCGGGAGAGCTACGAGCGCAAGGCCTACACCCGCATGACCAACACCTATTTCCAGGGCGGCGAATATACGCCGGAGGAGCTGATCGCGTCCGTCAAGGACGGCTTCCTGCTGGAAGCGCCCTCCAGCGGCATGGAGGACCCGAAGAACTGGGGAATTCAGTGCATGGTCACCACCGCCCGGGAGATCAAGGACGGGAAGCTGACAGGGAAGCTCTTCTCTCCTATCGTCCTCACCGGCTATGTGCCGGATCTCCTCAAGAGCGTGACCATGATGAGCAAAACTCCGGTACTCAGCGGCAGCGGCTACTGCGGCAAGGGGTATAAGGAGTGGGTGAAGGTTTCCGACGGCGGCCCTTACATGAAGGCCCGCATCCGGCTGGGTTAAGGAGGTGCGACCATGATCGAGAGAATCAAGAGTGCCCTGGAGCGCTGCGGCATCAGCATGTGGCGCATCAATGAGCGCCTGGACGAGACCACGGAGCTTTTCTTTGTGAAAAAGCAGCTGGACACCCGGCGCACCAAGGACGTGCGCAAGTACGAGGTCACCGTCTTCCGGGACGTGGAGAACGGCAGCGGCAAGCCCGGCCGGGGATTCACCTCCATTCCCGTCCTTCCTTCTATGGACAGCCGGCAGCTGGAGGAGGAGCTGAAGGGAGCGTACTATGCCGCTCAGTTCGCGGCCAATCCCTATTTTGAGCTGCCCGACCCGGTCCAGGCCCCTATGGCGGAGGAAACCGGGGAGCTGGCCCAGGCCCCTCTGGCCCGGAGCGCCGGGAAGATGGCACGGGCCCTCTTCGCTCCCGACATCCATGAGGACGCTTTTGTCAACTCGGCGGAGCTGTTCGTCTGCCGCGTCCGCCGCAGGATCCTGTCCTCGGAGGGGACCGACGTATCCTTTGTCAACACCGGGGTGAACGGCGAGTTCGTGGTCCAGTGCAGGGAGCCGGAGGACGTGGAAATCCACAACCAGTTCGAGTACGACGCTCTGGATGAGGAGGCTCTCTCCGCCAAGGTGGCGGAGGCCCTCACCTTTGTCCGGGACCGGGCTCACGCCCGGAGGGTCCTGAAGAGCGGGAAATACGACCTGATTCTCAGCGGCGACGCCATGGCCGAGGTGCTGTCCTACTACAGCAACCGCTCTGCCGCCGGGATGGTATACCCGCAGTATTCCACCTGGAAGCCTGGGGAGGACATTCAGGGGGAGGCCGGCGGCGAGCGGCTGTCCCTGACCCTCCGGGCTTTCCATCCCTATAGTCCGGAAGGCATCCCTACCGGGGAGGACCTGCCCCTGCTGGAGGACGGAAAGCTGCTGACCTGGCACGGCCCCAACCGGTTCTGCCGGTATCTGGGGGTGAAGCCCACCGGCAATTATCAGAAAATCGTCTGCTCCAACGGGACGCTGCCCTTCACGGAGCTGAAAAAGGGTCCCTGCCTGTGGGCCGTGACCTTCTCCGACTTCCAGATGGACGCTATGAGCGGACACTTCGGCGGCGAGATCCGGCTGGCCTACCTCATTGAGGCGGACGGCACGGTCACGCCGGTCACCGGCGGCTCCGTCAACGGCAGCATCCTGGAGGCGCAGAAAAACCTGACCTTCTCCACGGACCGCTACCTGTCTATCGGGTACGACGGTCCCTACGCCATGCGGCTGTCCGGCGTGAGCGTGGCCGGTACGGAAGAATGACGAGCCTGAATCTGACGGCGCTGGCGGAAGAGCTGGCCCTGCCGGAGGCGGTGCTGGGGCCTCTGGCCCAGGCGGCGGAGCCGCTGCCGGAGGGACTTCCCTATGAGAGGCTGGCTTCGCCGGAGACGGCAGAGGGCGCCTGGAGGGACATCACGGCCAGGCTCCCCGCCTGGGAAGAGGACGGCGGCATGGCCCAGCTGGCGGCGGCGCTGGCGGGCGCGTGCCGCACACGGCGGGCATACCGGGAGCGGAATATTCCGGATGAGATTTTTCTGAACACGATGGGCTGCTTCCGGCGCTTTCTGATGGAGACCCACGAAATGTCCGGACGGTGGGCCTTCGACCGGGGATTCTGGACCTGGCGGCAGACCGGGTGCCTGCTGTTCCGGCTGGGGACGCTGGAGTTTGAGTACTGCGGTCCCATGCGGGGAGAACACCGCCCGAAGGAGCTGGCGGAGGCTCCGGTGGTGAACGTCCACATTCCCTCCGACGCCGTCCTGACCCGGGAGGAGCTGGACCGCTCCTATGACCGGGCGGAGCGGTTTTTCGCAGAGGAGGGACATGCTCTCTGCCATCAGGGACCGCCCCGGGCCGTACTGTGCGGCACCTGGCTGCTGGCTCCCGCGCTGGCGGAACTGCTGCCGGAGGGGTCCGGCATCCGCTGCTTTGCCGGAGACTACCGCCTCTACGCGGTGGAGGAGGATGCCCCGGACTTTTACCGCTGGCTCTTCGGCAGCGAGGAGCCTCTGCCGGTGAAAGCACTGCCGGAACGCACCTCTCTGCAGCGCCGGGCAAAAGCAAGGCTTGCCGCCGGAGGAAAAATCGGCGCTGCCTGCGGTATTCTGACCCGGTAAGGCGCACACAGGCCAATGCAAAACTGCCCAAGTCAATGCCGGCTGCATTGACTTGGGCAGACTTTTTGTCCTCTTGCCTGTCAGGGCAGGCAGTACAGCGCAATGCAGAAAAACTGCAGAACGCTCCCCGCCAGCACAAACAGGTGCCAGACAAAGTGCATATACTTTCCCTGGGATTTGTAGAAGACGATCCCGGCGGTATAGGCCACGCCGCCCGCCGTCAGCAGTCCCAGTCCCAGGGGCGGCAGCGTGGCTATGATGGCCTTCATCGCCACTACCACCAGCCATCCCATCAGGGCGTAAAGTGCCAGAGACACTTTGTCAAAGCGCTTGAGATCAATGGTATTGAGTACAATACCCACCACCGCCAGGGTGGTGTTGGTCATAAACAGCATCCAGCCAGTCCGCCCGCCCACTACCAGCAGGGACATGGGCACATAGGTTCCCAGGATCAGCACAAAAATGGAACAGTGGTCCATGATGCGCAGGGCCCGCTTGATTTCCGGATTCCGAACGCCGTGATAGACCGCCGAAGCGGTGTAGAGCAGGACCAGACTCACGCCGTAGGCCGTCAGGCTGAACCCGGTTTTTACGGAGCCGGACAGTATTCCCCGCACCGCCAGCGGCACCGCTCCTGCCAGAGCAAGAACTGCTCCCAGCCCGTGCGATATGGTGTTGGCGATCTCCTCGCCCCTGGTTTGGCTGCGCTTGATTTTCTCAGCTGCCATTTGATACCTCTTTCTCTGATTTCAAAAATCAGTCTATCTAATATTTAATATTAGTATACCCTGTTCCGGCAGATATGTCAAGCCTGCCGGCCAAATTATTTTTTGATTTTTCATATTGCATTATACGCCGGAATCCGCTATACTTGTGGCAGAAAAAAGGAAAGGGAGCGGATGTGAATGCTCAACGGAAAAGGAGATCCCGCACAACGCCTGTCGGAATGGCTGAACAAGCTGGCGCAATTTGACCTGCCGGACTGGGAGAGCCTGCCACAGCTGGATTTGTATATGGATCAGGTAATTCTGCTGCTGACCCGGTATCTTTCGCCTCTGGACCGGTATGGAGAGGAAAAGGCCATTACCGCCAGCATCATCAACAACTATGTGCGTATGAAGGTGATGCCTCCTCCGGTGAAGAAGCGGTATTCCCGGGTGCATCTGGCCTATCTGGTCATCATCTGCACCTTGAAGCAGAGCCTGAGCATTTCCTGCATCCAGCGGATGCTGCCGGAGGACTACAGCGAGGGATCGGTCCGCACGCTGTATGAGGCTTTCGTGCGGCAGTACCGGTCCTCCATTCGTTTCCTGTGCAGCCTGCCTGTTCAGGGCAACCGCCTGACAATAGCAGCGGACGGCGCCAGTCTCGCCCTGGAGGGCGAGGGCAGTCTGGTTACCACTTCCGCGATTCTCTCCACGCTGTCCAAAGCGCTTACGGAGTACCTGCTGCAGGAAGACGCCTGCGGCGAAGAGGAAAATGATATGGAGGACGACGAATAAGAATCTGTATGTACAGGCGGCGTCCATCGCCTGTGCATACAGATTTGGAGGGCGGACAGGGCATGACCTGTCCGCCCTCCGCATATCCTGTACCGGTGATGTAAATGAAAAAAGCGCTGCCTGCGGTCTCCATACTGGCCGTGGCTCTTCTCCTGCTGCTCCGTCCTCAGGAAGCCGCCGCCGCTGTACGCGACGGACTGTCGCTGTGCGGCCGGACGGTCATTCCCTCTCTGTTTCCTTTTTTCGTGGTGATCTCCCTGCTCTTGCAGCTGGGGTTGGCGGAATCCCTCCAGCGTGTCTGCGGCGCCGTGATGGGACCGCTGTTTCATCTGCGGGGAGCATGTGCCCTGCCGCTGCTGGCGGGACTGCTGGGCGGGTATCCCAGCGGGGCGGGAGCAGCTGCCGGACTGTATCAGCAGGGCAGCATCTCCCGTCAGGAGGCGGAGCTGCTGCTGGGATTCTGCGACAACTGCGGCCCGGCGTTTCTGCTGGGTTACGTGGGGGCTGGCGTTCTGGGGAACACCGGGGCGGGGGCGCTCCTCTTCCTGATCCATGCCGTCTCCGCCCTGCTCAGCGGAATGCTTCTGTGCCGCCTGTGCAGGGACCGGGGAACCGTCCCCGCCGGGAAGCGGAGGGCGGTCCGGACCGTCTCTTTCCCGCAGGCCCTTACCGCCTCCGTCTCCGGAGCCATGCAGTCCATGCTGAATATCTGCGCTTTTGTAGTCCTCTTTCGGGTTTTGGCGGCGCTGCCGCCGGTTCCGCTGCCTTTTCCGGTGCTGGGCGCATTGGAAATGGTCTCCGCCGCCGCCGCGCTTCCGGCGGGCAGAGCGGCTTTTCCCGCTGCCGCTGCCGCTGTGGGCTGGGGCGGGCTTTCGGTTCACTGCCAGGCTATGTCCCTCGCCGCTCCGGCGGGCCTCTCCTTTCGCTGGCATTGGCTGGGGAAAGCGGTTCAGGCGGCGCTGTCCTTTCTGCTGGCCTCGGCCCTGCGGAACTTCATCGGATTGTAGTTTCCTTCCGGTCCGCCGGGATGCCGCCGGACTTCCGTCGATTTTGGGCGGAAGTCCGGCATTGCTGTCTCCTGGGTTCCCGGAAGCCGGCTTTACCGGCCCAATGAGAGAAAATACGGTCGAATATAGTCCGATTTGACTTTTCAGGAATATTTTTACATTTTTGTCGAACGAAATTCAGGCTTTTTAAGGCGGAAATTCCAAGTTTCGACTTGTGTTTTCTGTCTGTTTATGGTAATTTGTAAACAAGGCGCAACGAAGCTTCGATATTTCGTCTAAACAGACGGATGGCCCTCTATTCATGTCGACATGCAAATTTTTGAAAGGATCAATGCGTATGGACAACAGAATAAAAATCATGCTGGCGGACGCCGATACCGATGCCTGCGGCATGCTGCAGGATGCTCTGGAACAGACCGGCCGCTTTGCCGTAGTCGCTTCCACGGGTGATGGCAGTGAAGTGCTGTCCCTGGTTGGCAGAACAAAACCGGATATTCTGGTTCTCGATCTGGTGCTGCCAGGCCTGGATGGCTTAAATATCATGCAGAGGATGGAGGGCGATGATCTTCCGATGGTTCTGATGACCTCCTCTATCGCCAATCATGAAACCATTGCCCAGGCCGGGGACCTCGGCGTTGCCATGTTTATCCGGAAGCCCTACAGCGAGACGGCCATGGTGGACAGCCTGCTCCGTCTGGCGGAGAAGGCGGACCCCAAGATTCACGCCCCCGGGCTGGAGGAGCTGGTAACCTCCATCATCCATGAGGTAGGCGTTCCCGCCCATATCAAGGGGTATCAGTATGTCCGCGAGGCAATTATGATTACGGTGGAGGATATGGATGTCATCAATTCCGTCACCAAGGTCCTCTATCCGGAGGTAGCCAAGCGCTACCATACCACCCCCAGCCGGGTGGAACGCGCCATACGCCACGCCATTGAAGTGGCATGGGACCGGGGCGATTTGGAAACCCTGCAAAAATTCTTTGGCTATACCGTCAGCAATGCCAAGGGAAAGCCCACGAATTCTGAATTTATCGCCATGATTAGCGACCGCATTCGACTCAAGCTGAAAATTGCCACCGCTTAATCGCGCTTTCCGCCGCGCAGGAAAACGCAGCACTCATGCCATGCCAGGATTAGAGAGAACCGAATGGAATATGCGCCTGTTGACCACTCTCCCTCGCCGTGCGCGGCGGCGGGGGAGTGGCCTTTTTCTGGCTTTTCTGACGGAATACCTCTTGACAAACCCGGCTTTTCCGGCTATACTACCACCAGTTAACGCAATGATGAGAACCAGTAGCGCGGCACAGTCCTGCCAAGAGAACCCCCGGATGGTGGAAGGGGGAGAGGGCGGCGGCGTGAATACATCTCTGAGCAGCGGACCAAAGCGGTGCAAACCGTGCGTAGGCTCCGCCGGGCGCGCCCGATACAGCGCCGGGGTCCTGTCGGGGACCTCACGAGGCCGCGCCCTGCAAAGGGGCGGCGAATCAGAGGTGGTACCGCGAGCTTTCGCCCTCTGTCCTGTGGGACAGGGGGCGTTGTTTTATTGGCGGAAGGAATGTGAAAGGAGCGGCATATGCTGGAAAATAAAATACGGACTCCAGAGGAGGTGGAGGCCTATCTCCACGAACTGAGGGAGTGGATCGCCGGTGAGGAGGAAGCAGCGGCGGAAGAAATGTCCGCGTTCTTCACCAAGCGCCTGGCGCACTACGAGGACGTCCACCTGGGGAACTGGGGAGAGCTGTACGCCCATATCGCGGATTTCTTTGACGGTGGACTGGAGACGCTGCTGGACATTGGCTGCGGCACCGGGCTGGAGCTGGAGGCCGTCTACCGCCGGTTTCCGGAGGCGGCGGTCACCGGGATCGACCTCTCCGGCGATATGCTGGCAAAGGCCCGGGAGAAGTTTGCCGGGAGGGGCTTTCGGGGGATCGAGGCGGACTATTTTGTCCATCCGTTTCCGGCGGGGGTCTTTGACGCGGCGCTCTCCTTTGAGACGCTGCACCACTTCCCGTTTGAGAAAAAAGGACAAATCTACGAAAAGCTGTTTCAGGCGCTGAAAAACGGCGGATATTATATCGAGTGCGACTATGTCGCCTGCTGTCAGGAGGAGGAAGACCTGTGCCGGGAACGGATGGCGCGGGCCCGGGCGAGAAGCGTGCTGCCGGAGGACGTCTTCCTCCACATCGACACTCCGCTGACCCTGGAGCATCAGGTGGAGCTGATGGAGCGGGCCGGGTTCCGGGTGCGGGTCCTGTACCAAAACTGCGGGACTGTGGTCTTCCGGGCGGAGAAGCGGAGGGACGCGTAATGGAACGGGAATGCTGCCTGCGCTGCGGCGGGAAAATGGTTCATATCGGGCAGGAAAAGCTGCAATTGGGGCAGTATTGGGACCAGCTTTTTTCGGGAGCGCTGGAGGTAGACATCTACTGCTGCCGGGACTGCAAGAAGCTGGAGTTTTACGCGGTGGAAGCGCCGGAGGAGGAAGAAGACAGCATTGCCCAGGTCCCTTGTCCCTACTGCGGCCAGCTCCATGAGATCGACGACCCCAAGTGCCCCCACTGCGGGCAGCGGCTGCTGGAGTGAGCCGCCGCACAGTAATAAGTGAAATAATTACAAAATTATAATAAAAGGAGACGAACTATGCAACTATACGAAGAACTGGCAGCCCGGGGGCTGATCGCCCAGGTCACCAACGAGGACGAGATCCGCGAGATGATTAACGCAGGCAAGGCCACCTTCTATATCGGCTTTGACTGCACCGCCGACAGTCTGACAGCGGGACATTTCGTGGCCCTGACCTTCATGAAGCGCCTGCAGCAGGCGGGCAACAGGCCTATCGCCCTCATCGGCGGCGGCACCACCATGATCGGCGACCCCTCCGGGCGCACCGATATGCGGAAAATGCTCACCCGGGAGGACATCGACCACAACGCTCAGTGCTTTAAGCATCAGATGGAGCGGTTTATTGAGTTCGGCGAGGGTAAGGCCCAGATGGTCAACAACGCAGACTGGCTGCTGAACCTGAACTATGTGGACCTGCTGCGGGAGGTGGGGGCCTGCTTCTCCGTGAACAACATGCTCCGGGCGGAGTGCTACAAGCAGCGTATGGAGAAGGGGCTTAGCTTCCTGGAGTTCAACTATATGATTATGCAGTCCTACGACTTCTACCACCTCTTCCAGAGCCACAACTGCAACATGCAGTTTGGCGGCAATGACCAGTGGAGCAATATGCTGGGCGGTACAGAGCTTATCCGCCGGAAGCTGGGCAAGGACGCACACTGCATGACCATCAACCTCCTCACCGACTCCCAGGGCAACAAAATGGGCAAGACCGCCGGCAACGCCGTGTGGCTGGATCCCAACAGGACCAGTCCCTACGACTTCTACCAGTACTGGCGGAACGTGGAGGACGCGGACGTGATGAAGTGCATCCGCTGGCTCACCTTCCTGCCCCTGGAGCAGGTGGACGAGATGGACGGCTGGACTGGCAGCCAGCTCAATCAGGCCAAGGAGATCCTGGCCTGGGAGCTGACAAGCATGGTCCACGGCAAAGAGGAGGCCGACAAGGCTCAGAACGCCGCAAAGGCCCTCTTTGGCGGCAGCGGGGACAACGCCAACATGCCCACCACGGAGCTGACCTCCGACAGCTTCGGCGACGGTCAGATTGGAATCATGAATCTGCTGGTGGCCTGCGGACTGGCTCCCTCCAAGGGGGAGGCACGGCGGCTGGTGCAGCAGGGCGGCGTGTCCGTCAACGACCAGAAGGTGACGGACATCGATCAGAAGTATGGCTGCGAGCTGTTTCTGGGCGAGGGCGTTATCATTAAGAAGGGGAAGAAGGTCTTCCACCGGGCGGTGATGAACTGAATATCCTGGCCCGGCACGGGGAATCCCCGTGCCGGGCGCATATATGGCAGATGATTTCTGATTTCTATATAAATTTTCCTTCTGTATCCGCAAATTTGGTCACTTTTGTGTGAAACTGTAGGCATCACACAAAGGAGGCCATTCTATGCCAGTCGCAAGGATCGAATTGGAGTCATTTTCATCCAGCCTGAAGCGAGAGGAGCGCACCCCCGGGACCATCG
>OFGB01001517.1_pt1 | contig 13961 bp, 9 predicted proteins | sample 1521491 | NCBI WGS metagenome assembly OFGB01 (sample SAMEA3504095, study PRJEB24116) | mouse gut metagenome | biome: mouse gut; feature: mouse-associated habitat; material: faeces | place: Denmark | collected 2011
CCCTGCCGGACTTCACGCCGCACCAGTCCGTCGCATACGCCAATTTCTCCGTAGTCAGATTCACCACAAACTCCCGGGTTTCTTTCAGCATATGATAAGAATAACGCTCGGGTCTCACTGAGATATAGAGCATAGCCGGGTCCGAACAGATCGTTCCTGTCCACGCCACCGTAAGAATATTCGCATTTCTCTTAAGATCCGCCGCGCTTACTAAAACCGCGGGAAGCGGATACAGCATATTCCCCGGCCGCCATACCTGCCTCCTGTTTTTGTTTTCTGTCATCTCAACCTCCCAAAAAGGATTTTCTTCATATACTCTTTACTGCTGCAGCACGCCTACCAACGTCGGGATCAGCTGCTTCTTCCTGGACACGACTCCTTTAAGAAGAATCTTATCCGTATCCCCGTCCAGATCGAACGCATCTACTATATATTCTTTCGCGTTATTTCCCACGCAGAGCAGCTCCGTCGACTCGTCCAGAATATCCGTCAGCATAAAATATACCATCTGAAGACTGTTCTTCTTTAAGACCTCTGACAGATGAGGCTCGACAACCTCCCTGATCTCTTTCAGCTCATCTTTGTTCATGGAATTAATCTGACCGACTCCGAATACGATATCATTAACCGTAAACTGTTTGAAATCCTGGAAACAGATCTCTTCTGCGCTCTTTCCGGCAAGACTGCTTCCCGCCCGGAACATCTCTCCCGCCATCTGCTCCATATCGATTCCGGCAATCTTCGCCAGCCTTCTCGCCGCCTTCTCGTCCACCTGGGTACATGTCGGCGAACGGAACAATAACGTATCCGAGATAATCGCGGAACACAAAAGTCCTGCAATCGTCGGCGTAATCTTCACATCAGACTCCAGATACATCTGATAGACGATCGTCGCCGTACATCCTACCGGCTGATTCCGGAAAAATACCGGTCCCATCGTCTCTATGCTGCCAATCCTGTGGTGATCGATGATCTCCACAATCTCTGCTTCTTCAATTCCGTCTACCGCCTGAGACTTCTCATTGTGATCCACCAGGATCACTCTCTTCTTACTGACATCCAGGAAACGCCGCCTGGAGATCAGTCCTTTGAACCTTCCATGTCTGTCAAGAATCGGGAAATCTCTGAATTTCTTCTTTGTCATGACTTCCTTGATATCGTCCACATAATCCGTCATATAGAAAGACGTAAGCGGCGCCTTCGTCATAAAATGCTTTACCGGAATACTCTGGTTGATCAGTCTTGCCGCAGTAAACGTATCATGCGGCGTGCTGATGATAACGATGCTCTGCTCCTCCGCCCTCTTGACCAGACGTTTCGAGATCTCGTCGGTCTGACATACCACAAGACAGCTCGCGTCGATGTCTACCGCGCATGCCTGTGATTCGTAGCGGTTCCCAAGGATGACAAGATCATCCTTCTCAATAAATTCTTCCATCATCTCCGGACTTGACGCTCCGATCGTTACCTTACCCTTAGTAAAATACCCGTGCTCATTTCCGCAGATTAATTTCCCGTCCAGCGTCTTCACAATATTCTTATACTGTGTTTTCGCGTTGGACAAAATACAGTTATCATAGACGTCCATATGCGAAGTCGCAATATCCCCCGTAGAAATAACTCCTACCAGCTCTTCATCCTTCAGAACCGGAAGCGTCTTTACATTCTGCTCCTTCATCTTCTCCCACACATCTTTGATCGATACGTTCGGTTCTACGCCCTGGATCTTATGTATATCCATATCCTTTACCTGCAGCTTCACGTTCGTCAGCAGAGTAGGCGCGCCCACCTTGAACTTCTTCAGTACATAATGTGTCTCCTCGTTGATCTGCCCCGCTCTTCTCGCCGTATATTCTTCCCCCGTCAATTCTTTCTTTAGATTCGCATATGCAATCGCAGAACATATAGAATCCGTATCCGGGTTCTTATGCCCCACCACATAGATCTTTTCTGACTTCTTTCCCATTTTTTTTCCTCACATCCTATATCTAATCTTTTTAATCGTTCCCCAGTACTGCATTTGAAAATACCTCAACTGACCCATACTGTTTTTTCTCTATAGTAAGAGTGCCATCTTTTTTCACATTCGTCAACCATAAATTCTATAAATATGATTAAATGTGTTTTTTCCCTTTGAAAAGTGACTATATTCTATGTTATACTAGAGGCAGTATGTAACAGGGAGCTGTCAAGGACGGTAAATATAAGCACTAAAACTTATGGTTCCTAACAGCATACGAGTCTCGACCGAGAAAGGGAATATTACTATGAGCGAAGAATTATTACAAGAAACAGCGGCAGAGGAAACTGCCCTCAACAGCACGGAAGAAACAACCATGGCAGATCTTGAGGAACATTTCGACGACGCCAATCCATGGAATCTGGTCACATCTTATATGGAAAAAGGCACGGTGCTTCCAGTCAAGGTAGAAGGAATCGTAAACGGCGGCGCGATAGCTATGGTAGAAGGTCTTCGCGGATTCATACCGGCGTCACGATTATCCTTATCTTATATCGAAGACCTGGAAACCTATCTGTTGAAAGATATCGAAGTTAAAGTCATCGATGTAGACCAGGCAAATAATCGTCTGGTATTGTCTGCCCGCGAAGTTCTCAAAGAGAAAGAAAAGAAAGCGATGCAGGAGAAGATCGCCAACGTCAAGATTGGAAGCGTAATGAAGGGCACGGTAGAGAGTCTTCAGAATTACGGCGCTTTCATCCGCCTGGAAGACGGTCTGTCAGGATTGGTACATGTGTCCCAGATCAGCCAGAAACGCGTAAAAGCTCCAAAAGACGTCCTGAAAGAAGGAGAAGAAGTTAAGGTTAAGATCATCGGAATCAAAGACGGTAAGATCAGCCTCAGCATGAAAGCATTGGAAGAGGTACATGAAGAACCTGCAGAGAAGGTTTCCATACCCAAGTCCGAGAGCATCGGCACAAGCCTGGGCGATCTTTTCAAAGGAATCAAATTGGATTAATGTATCATAATCAAATCTATAATCAAAAGAACAGTCCACCCGGATGCCAGATTCCGACTGGACTGTTTTCTTTTATCTATCATTTGAATCTGCTGCGTTCAAGATCCTTAAGCCAGCTTGCCGCGCACGCGTCGCTGGGCATCCTCCAATCACCTCTCGGAGACAGGGCGACGGTACCTACCTTCGGGCCGTCCGGCAGACAGGAACGCTTAAACTGCTGGGTAAAGAACCTTCTGCAGAATGTCTCAAGCCATCTGTAGATCGTATCGTCGTCATATATATCTCCCAGGGCATATCTTGCGATCCTGTATATCTTACCTGGTTCATAACCGAACCGCAGGAAATAATACAGGAAGAAATCATGCAGCTCATATGGTCCCACCAAATCCTCCGTCCTCTGCGCAATCTCCCCGTCTTTCGGCGGAAGCAGTTCCGGACTGACCGGCGTATCCAATACGTCGTAAAGCACTTCTTTTAATTCCTCGTCTTTGCAGGTATCTGCATAATAATGTACCAGATGCCGTACCAGTGTCTTCGGCACAGACGCATTCACCCCGTACATAGACATATGATCTCCGTTGTAAGTCGCCCATCCAAGAGCCAGCTCCGACATATCCCCGGTTCCGATCACAAGCCCGCCGTTCTGATTCGCCACATCCATCAGTACCTGGGTACGTTCCCGCGCCTGAGCATTCTCATACGTCACGCTGTGGTCTTCTATATCATGTCCGATATCTGCAAAATGCTGCGTAACTGAGGCTCTGATCGGAATCTCTTTTAAGGTAACCTTAAGCTTCTCCGACATCTTACACGCATTCTGATAGGTTCTGTCCGTCGTCCCAAAGCAGGGCATCGTTACCGCCGTTATACCGGATCTGTCAATTTCAAGCATATCAAAAGCCTTCACCGACACCAGCAGCGCAAGGGTAGAATCTAATCCTCCGGAGATACCCACCACCGCGCTCTTCGCCCTCGCATGCTCAAGGCGCTTCTTAAGTCCCATAGCCTGTATATTCAGAATCTCTTCACATCTCCTGGCTCTCTCCCCCTCCTGGTCAGGCACAAAAGGTCTCGGCGGAAATACTCTCGTAAGCTCTGTCTCTTCAACGCATATCTCGAAAGGAATACGCATAAGCTTCGGCTCTTTTACCGCCTGGAACGTCGTATTCTTCCTCCGCTCGCCAAGCAGACGCTTCAGATCGATCTCCGTATAGACTGCCCCGTCCGTAAAACGAACGCTTTCACTCAATATAATGCCGTTCTCGGCAATCAGGTTGTGTCCTCCGAATACCAGATCGGTCGTAGATTCTCCTTCTCCGGCGTTCGCATAGACATATCCGCATATCAGACGGGCCGACTGTCCTTCCACCAGACTTCTGCGATAAGAATCCTTTCCTATGGTTTCGTCGCTTGCCGAGCAATTGACGATCAATGTCGCTCCCTCTAACGCCGCGGCAATACTGGGCGGAACCGGCGACCACACATCCTCGCAGATCTCCGCGGACACCACTAAAGATTCCATGGAGGAAGCCGCAAACAAAAGCTGGGGTCCAAAAGGAAGCTTCTCATTATCAAACAGAATCTCTCTCGCCGTCTCCGGCCCCTGACGGAACTGACGCATCTCATAGAACTCTCCATAATTAGGCAGAAACGTCTTCGTCGTCAATCCCAGAATCCTTCCCCGGTTCAGCGCTGCCGCCACATTATATAATTCCCCTTCCACCGTTAGCGGCACGCCTACGAACACCAACGCATCCTTCCCGCTGGTATACGCAGCGATTCTGTGAAGCGCCTCTTTCGCCTCCTTCAGCAGGATTTCCTGGGTAAAAAGATCTCCGCAGGTATATCCGGTAATACATAATTCAGGAAATACGACGACCTTCGCGCCTGCCTCCGTCGTCTTATCGATCAGACGGCAGATATTCTCCGTATTATACGCGACGTCTGCAACCCGTATCTTCGGTGTTGCCGCCGCCACTTTTATGAAACCATCTTTCATGCTGTTCTTTCCTTTCCATCGCGTACAGTCTACCTGCTGCGCTTAAGAATCTCCTTCAGCTCTTCTACCGTATATTTGTAGGCGGTATTACAGAAATGACACTTCACCTCTATGTCCTCTCCGTCGCGGATCATTTCTTCAATCTCTTTCTTTCCGATACTGACCACCGCCTGCTCTACCCTTTCTTTGGAACAGTTACAGAAAAACCGTGTCGGAATCGTATCCGTAATCTCCAGTCCAAGACCCTCGAACAATACTTCAAGCATCCTCTCAGGCGTATATCCCTGATCCAGAAGAGACGTTACGGAAGAGACCTTTTTTAAATTCTCTTCCAGCCTGACGACCGTCTTCTCCTGTGCGAAAGGCATCATCTGTATGATAAATCCGCCCGCACAGCGCACCGTATTATCCTTCTCCATCAGAACACCGAGACCTACAGAAGAAGGAATTTGTTCCGAATTCGCAAAATAATACGTCAGATCTTCCGCAATTTCACTGGATACCAGAATTGTCTGCCCTGAATACGGCTCTTTCAATCCCATGTCCTTAATGATCTGCAGCAGACCGACCCCCACTGCTCCTCCGACATCCAGCTTTCCCTTCTTCGGCGGAAGCATCACATCCGGATTGCCTACATAACCCTTTACATTTGCAAAACTGTCTGCTGTAACCGTAATTCCCTCTATCGGACCATTCCCGCGTATCTGAAGCGTCAGCATATCCGTAGCGTTCTTCATCATACTTCCCATCATCGCTCCCGCGCTTAAGAGACGTCCTAAAGCCGCCGTAGCCACCGGACTGGTATTATGATGCTGTCTCGCCGTCTCAACTAACTGTTTTGTCGTAGCGGCAAAAGCCCGAACCTGATTATCGGCTGCCGTCGCCCTTACTATATAATCTCCCATATCTCTCCCTTTACATAACTATAGCCTTTTTATTTCCCATACTCCTGGGCCACTACGCAGACCCGTCCGCTGGTATACATCGGAGCTTTCTTTGTATACGCGTCAAAGGCCGTGATATAACGAAGCCCCGCTTTCTCAATCAAAGTCTTAATCTTTTCTAGCGTATACGCCCTCTGATAATGCACTTCCTGATACTTCCGATAAAGCTCAGGGTTTTCTTCACTCTGCACAAATAAGGTCAGTTCATATTCATTGATCTTATCCTGTTCATTATAATAGTTGTCCCAGATAAAACTACACTCGTCCCTCTCTTCCGCAATCACCCGGTTTCCTAAGATCTCCCGATATTTGTATTCCGTATTGAAATCAAAAATAAAAATTCCCCTGGGGTCGAGATAATTATTCACCAGGCGGAAAACTTCCTTGAGTTCTGCTTCATCCGTCACGTAATTGATCGAATCGCAGACGCTTATAACCGCCTTAACCGTACCGAACAGTTCAAAAGACTGCATGTCCTGCAGAAGATACAGGATGTCGTGACCGCTTTTCAACCGCTTTTCCATCGCCAGCTCAAGCATATCCTCAGAATTATCCACTCCGATCATATCATAGCCTTTTGATGCCAGTAATTCCGTCATATTCCCTGTCCCGCATCCGAGTTCAAGTAAAGTTCCCTCATGAATATTATATTCTTCCATGATATCATGCAGATATTCCGCCCATTTTTCATAAGGTATATTATCCATAAACATGTCATATACCCCGGCAAAAGTCGTATACGCTTCCATTCTTACTCTCCTTTATTATACGCATCTCCTGCTGGTTTTAAGCAGAAGAATAAGCTATTTTCAAACTTACATCCAGCGCTTCACCGCGTTAATTCTTTCAATTAATATACTGCTATTTTCCTGGATGTTCACTATTATAGCATGAGAAAGAATGATTTTCAATTTAGGGATATACTTTTTCAGAACTTTTATTAAAAAGAAAGCGACCGACAAAAGAGCCGAGGCATTTTCATGCCCCGACTCATATTTATTATTCGATACCTTTTGTCTCGATGATGAATTTCGTGCTGCCGTCCATTCCTTCTTTGATTCCGGCGAAGGATTTATAGCTCTTTCCAAGCTCTGACATGGCGTCAATCCTGGACTTCACTGACTGAATATCATTATCGAAAACATCCGTCAGCTTATCGACACCGGAAGTCTTGAATTCTGACATGCCGTCTGCAAGCTGTTGATTACCGTCTGCGAGTGCTCCGGCTCCTTCCGCCAACTGCTGATTACCGTTCAAAAGAGCTGACGCTCCGTCTGAAAGCTGTCGGTTCCCTGCCGCCAATGCCCCGGCTCCGGCTGAAAGCTGTCGGTTACCTGCCGCCAATGCGCCGGCTCCGGCTGCGAGCTGCTGATTTCCGGCCGATAATGCATCCGCCCCCGCCTTAAGCTCCTGGCTTCCGGCAAGCAGCGCGTCTGCTCCCGCCGCCAGCTGCTGATTTCCGGCTGACAACGCCCCCGCTCCCTGAGAGAGCTTTGATGCTCCGGCTGACAGCTGATTTACACCGGCCGAGAGCTGCGGAACACCGGCTGAAAGTTGATTGATACCGCCCATTAACGCTTCGTTCTGACCAGCCAACCGACTCGCGCCGGCAGATATGCCTCCGATCCCCGCCGACAGATCGGCCGCCCCCTGGGACAATTGTGTGACTCCGCCGCTTACTTCCTGAAGCTGAGCCGCCAGTTCCCTTAACGTCGCTTCTCTTACAGCCTGTGCGTTCGCTTCTTCACTCTGCGCGGCGCTGATCGAATTCTGCGCAGCCGCGATCTCTGACATAGCTGCGGCAATCCCCGCCGATAAATCCGTTCCTCCAACAGGAATCGCATCTACATAACTGTAAATCAACGCTTCTATCGTACCTTGATCCACCAAACCGCCTGTCAAATCCGCGATCTGCGCAGCCGCGTTTGACACGCCTGCCGAATTGAGCTCATACTGCCCCGGCGCAGGGTTCGCCCCGGCCAGTACATTGTCCGCCGATGCCAGCGCATTCCCTGCCGCCGCAAGCGACGCTGCCGTGCCGCCGTCAGGATTTACTACGCTCTGCAGACCTTGCGAGACAGCCGCAAGACTCTGGGAAAGAAATTCCGCATTCTGATTAAGGCTGTCTGCTCCTGCCGCCAACCGGCCCGCTCCTGCTGCCAGATCACTCACACCGTTTGTATATCCTTCCACACCGGACGCCAGTGCGTTTACACCATTGATCAATTCGCCGCTTTTGCTGTTCAGCTCGTTCACTCCTGCTGCCAGCTCCTTCGAACCTGCCTCTACTTCCTTTGCTCCATCGGCCGCGCTTTTGGTCCCGTCTGCTAATTCCTTAACTCCGTCCACAGCGCTCCTGGTTCCTTCCGCAAGTTCCTTTGCTCCGTCGGCCGCGTTCTTGGTTCCGACTGCAAGTTCTTCTGCACCTGCCGCCGCGCTCCCGGCTCCTTCCGCAAGTTCTCCTGCTCCGCTCGCCGCTTCCTGTGATCCCTCCGCCAGCTCTTTTGCACCGTTTGCCGCGTCCCGGGAACCGTCCGCCAGTTTCTTTGCTCCGTCCGACGCGTCTTTCGAACCGTCCTCTAACTTGGCCGACGCGTCTTCCAGTTCATGAAGAGAATCTTCCAAACTGTCGAAGTCTTCAACATCATTCAGACTGAACTCATTCATAATCTCCGCAGAAGCCATAGTAATCGTAGGCCCTACGGAAGCGTTCCTAACATCTGCAGTGACCGTTACACTCTCCGGGATATCCACGTCTGCGTCTTCCAGCTTCAGATTCTCGGCAAGCCCTGGGAAACCGAGTCCGACCACAATATTCTTATCCGCATCCGACATGATCTTTCCGTTGTCAATCGTCACATTGCTGTACTCATCCGTCGGAAGCATCATCGCCGTTACCATGGTAAACGGTGTATACATCTCTGAGTTCTCACCCCTGACCTTCACATTCTGCTTTGTATGATTCTCATAGTCGATATGAATCTCAACCTTCCCGTCTTTTCCGGCCAGCTCTTCTGCTTTCACAGTCTTTCCGTTCAGTTTATAAGAAATATTTACATCCACCGGAAGTTTCTCATTGATTGTTCCCTGATAATAGATATCGTTCCCTTCTGATTTCCACTTCAGGTCATTCCCGTTCCCCCTCGTAAATTCTTCTTCGCCTTTGATATTTTTAATATCCTTCAATCCGGATTCGTCTTCAAATTCACCGTTCTTCGGGTTCTTAATCCACTCTGTAACCGTGGTCTTATCCACGTTTCCTTCCGGATCTGCTTTCACATATACGGATTCTTCCTTGAATAATCCTTTTCCGGGATCTGCGGTCTCATTCGTCTCCTTACTATCCGTACTGCCTTCTGCCGTTACAATTCCTTCTTCGCTTTCGGTTCCTTCACTGCCTTCTAACACCGCGCCGGCAGCCTGCTCAAGCAGTTCCGTCGTCTCTTCCTCTGCCATTACCACTCCTGCGGGATTCTGATAATTATATGCTCCAACCACACTTGTCGCCATCGCAACTACCATGGCTCTGGCTATTACTTTTCTGTTTCTGTTCATACATATACCTCCTGTTTCATTTCTATACGATACTATAAGACACTTCCGTCTTCTTCGGCAGGAATCCTCTGCTCGTCTTCACGATCACCTTATCAAATACCATAAACATCGACGGCAGGATAAACACGACGACGACCATACTGATCACGGCGCCCCTCGCCATCAGGATACACAGGGAACTGATCATATCAATATTTGAATACAACCCTACGCCGACAGTCGCCGCAAAGAAACTGAATGCGCTTACCATGATCGACTGTGCCGACGCCTGATGCGCGATGGTGACGGCGTCATATTTATTCTTACCCTGACTTCTCTCCCTCTTATACCGCGTAGTCATCAGGATCGCATAGTCCACGGTAGAACCAAGCTGTATCGTCCCGATTACGATAGACGCGACGAAAGGAAGCGTGGTTCCCGTATAGAACGGAATTCCCATATTGACAAAGATCGCAAATTCTATCACGCCTACCAGGATAACAGGCAGGGAGACTGACTGGAACAATACCAGGATGATAACGAAGATTATCCCGATAGATACGACGCTTACCGTCTTGAAATCCTTATCCGTAATCTTAATCAGATCTGCAGTCAGAGGGCCTTCTCCTACCAGCATCGCACTCTTGTCATACTGATCCATGATCTCGTTGATCTCCTCGATCTGTCGGTTTACTTCATCCGACGCCACCTTATACAATGAATTAACCATGACCATCTGGTATTGATCCGTCTTCAGCATCCCTGTGACGGATTCCGGGAGCATATCTGACGGTATCCCCGGACCTGCCAGTTTATCTAAACCCAGCGCCCACTTTACTCCGTCAACGTCTTCAATCTTCTTCAGCATCTTTCCTACGTCAGATGAGGGCACGGAACTGTCCAGAAGGAGGATATGGGTCGTGTTCATCTCATAGTCTTCTTTCAGCTTCTCATTTGCGATGATGCTGGGCAGCTCTTTCGGAAGCGTCTCATCCAGATTGTAATAGACCCCCGTATGATTATTTCCGTAAACCGCCGGAACCAGAAGAACCATGAATGCTATAACATACCAGAGATAATGTTTCGTAACCTTCTCCGACAATCTCCCGATATCCGGAAGCAAGGGTCTGTGCTTCGTCTTTTCGATCAATCTGTCACAGCACAGGATCATGGAGGGCAGGATCGTCACACAGGCAATCACGCCAAAGACAACTCCCTTCGCCATAACCACTCCGATATCCAACCCCAATGTGAAGCTCATGAAACACAGTGCGATAAATCCGGCGATCGTCGTAACCGAGCTTCCCACGACCGATGAAAAAGTATGAGAGATCGCATGCGCCATAGCGCGCTTCTTGTCTCCGTCATAGCGCGCCTGCTGCTCTTCGTAGCTATGCATCAGGAAGATTGAATAATCCAGCGTAACCCCAAGCTGCAGCACCGCCGCCAATGCTTTCGTAATATATGATATCTCTCCCAGGAAATAATTACTTCCCAGATTATAAAGAATCGCCATTCCGATACTCAGAAGGAACAACACCGGTACGAAGAAGGAATTCATCGTAATGCCTAAGACCAGCACCGCCAACACAACCGCAATCATGACATACAGGGGGGTCTCCTTCTCCGCAAGATTCTTTGTGTCCGTCACGATGGCCGACATCCCGCTTAAGAAGCACTGTTTCCCCGCCGCTTTCCGTATTGCCTCGATCGCCTCCATCGTTCCGTCCGAAGAAGTTCCCTCGTCAAAGAAAATCGCCATCATCGTTCCGGTATCCGAATTAAACACCTCATAGAGATCATCCGGAAGCATGCTTGCCGGAACCGAGATATCCATCACAGAATCATACCACAAGACACTCTCTACATGTTCAATCTCTTCGATATCTTTCTTTAGCTTCACAATGTCCTTATCCTCCATGCCGTCCACAATAAACATGGAGAACGCTCCTGTTCCGAAATCCTCCACCATGATATCCTGCCCCTTCATGGTCTCGATATCCTTCGGCAGATATGTCAGAACATCATAATTCACTCTGGTATTCACATACCCAAGCACAGAAGGAATCAGCAGCAATAAACTGACGATCAAAATAAACGCTCTGTACTTCACCACTTTTTTCCCAAACTGAACCATACTCACCTGCTCCTTTTCTTTTTCTGACTATCAGTCATTTCTTACAATATGCACTATACTACAAGAATGACCATTAGTCAATACATTTTATGACTTTTAGTCATTTTTCTGACAAACCTCTTGAAATTCGATAGTTATACTGGTTATAATAGATATATCCAGTTACCGTTTATACTGCCGGTACGATTCTGTCCGGGGAAACTAAAGCAGTTCTTCGATCAATACAGCCGGCTGCTTCGAAAGGATTATCATGGGGAAAATTGACGAAAATAAAAAAAAGAAAAAAGAAACTCTATTTAACAGCGCTTACGAACTTTTTATTACGAAGGGCATTAATTCCACCGCGATCTCTGACATCGTAGAGAAAGCCGGAGTTGCAAAAGGAACCTTCTACCTCTATTTTAAGGACAAATACGATATCCGGAATAAACTGATCGCCCACAAGACCCTCGAGCTCTTCCGCACGGCTAAGCTCGCGCTTGACCAGGAAAGCGAACCTGTGGAAGGTCTGGAGGAACAATTGATCTATATAATGAACCACATTATCGATACTCTGGTGCTCAATGTTCCTTTACTGAATTTCATTTCCAAGAACCTGGTCATGGGCGCCCTGCGTTCTGTCCTTCTGACCGGAGAACGCGCAGACCATGATTTCTATGAAGTATTCCTGGATATGGTTGCGAGGGACAAATATGAATACGAAGACGTAGACGTCATGCTCTTTACTATCGTAGAACTCGCAGGCTCCGCCGGATATAACTCCATACTTTATAAGGAACCGCTGCCTATCGAACAGTACAAACCTTTTCTGTACCGTTCCGTAAGACTGATCCTCGACAGCCATCGTACGAAAACTTCAAAAACTCCAAAAAGATAAATATTTCTTGAAAAAAAGGTCTTTTCATGTAATAATAGAGCATGTTCTAAAATAAGGAATGGTATTATTATTTTGAGGAGGTTTTTACATGAAAAACAGAAGCAACTTTTCCAGCAAACTCGGTTTTGTACTTGCTGCAGCCGGGTCTGCTGTCGGACTTGGGAATATATGGCGGTTCCCCTATCTCGCCGCGCAGTACGGAGGAGGAACATTCCTGCTGATCTACTTAATTCTCGCAGTCACTTTCGGATTCACCCTTATGATCGCCGAGATCGCCCTGGGACGCAAGACAGGCGTAAGCGCCATCGTTGCGTTTAAATCCCTGGATAAACGTTTTGGATTCCTGGGATTACTTGCCGTAACCGTCCCGGTCATCATCTTTCCATACTACTCCGTAATCGGCGGATGGGTCGTTAAATATTTCGCGGTATTTGTAAGCGGGGGAGTTCAGGCATCTGCCGGAGATACCTATTTTACGGATTTCATCAGCAGCACGACAGAACCTATCTGCTGGTTCCTTTTATTCCTGGCTCTGGCGGCAATCGTAGTTTTATTCGGCGTTGAGAAAGGAATCGAGAAAGTAAGTAAGATCATGATGCCGATCCTTGTGGTACTTACTATTATAATCTCCGTATACGGACTTACCCTGGACGGCGCTATGGAAGGACTTATCTACTACATTAAACCCCACATGGCAGACGTATCGGCCAAGACGATCCTTGCGGCTATGGGACAGCTCTTTTACTCCATGTCTCTGGCGATGGGTATTATGATCACATATGGTTCTTATATGAAGAAAGACAATAACCTGGAAAGTTCTGTACGTCAAATCGAATTATTCGATACCGGTATCGCGTTTCTCGCGGGTCTGATGATCATCCCCGCCGTGTTCGCGTTCTCCGGCGGCGACCGTTCCGCGCTCAGCGCAGGCCCCGGACTGATGTTCATGACGCTTCCAAAGGTATTCGCAAGTATGCGTTTCGGCGGAATCATCGGAACCATCTTCTTCGTACTCGTATTCTTCGCCGCGCTTACTTCCGCCATCTCCCTGATGGAAACTATCGTATCCGTCTTCATGGATAAATTTGGCTGGAAACGGCGTTTTACCGGTATCTTCGTATTCATACTGGCGGCAGTCATGGGAATTCCTTCTTCCCTCGGGTTCGGAGCGCTTGGCTTCATCAGTTGGAACGGCTTGTCTATTTTGGACATTATGGACTTCATAAGCAACAGTGTGCTGATGCCGATCGTCGCATTCTTTACCTGTATCTTCGTGGGCTTCATTATCAAGCCGAAAGCCGTTGCCGACGAAGTAAAGGCAACGGACGGTACTTTTAAGGGAGAAAAGATGTTCAATGTCATGATAAAATGGATAGCGCCTATCTTCCTGGTTCTGATTCTGGCAAGTTCCGTTGCAAGCGGACTTGGATGGTTTAAATTATAGGCATAAAAAGACTATCGAGATATGATTAATCCTAAAAAGCGGGAGCTG
>OFGB01001538.1_pt1 | contig 13840 bp, 13 predicted proteins | sample 1521491 | NCBI WGS metagenome assembly OFGB01 (sample SAMEA3504095, study PRJEB24116) | mouse gut metagenome | biome: mouse gut; feature: mouse-associated habitat; material: faeces | place: Denmark | collected 2011
CCTCCAAGTGGTAGTAGCCGTGTGCTGTCCCCTCGATCTTCTCAAAGCCCATAGGAACGGGAGAGGTCTTTTCCAGTGCGGCGAAAAAATCCTCGTATTTAACGCTTGTTAAGAGAATAGCACTACCATACACAGATTCCCCCAGTGGTAGCCTGGTTTTTGAAGAAACGGAAAAAAGGATTAGAAAATGAAACGAATTGGAAAGGTTCGGCTGGAAATGGGAAAGTGTGGGCAGCTACATGCCTTTTATGTAAACCATTTATGAGTAAATCTGGGTACACTTAAACAAAAATCTCGATAGTTCCCTATGCCGCCGAGGATAAGCGGGCTGCAAATTGTCTTTAGGTAAAGAACAAATTTGTTTAATCCTACAGTTTTGCTCATTGAACAGAAACTGTCTCTTGGCGTAGCCGCAGCAGGCATCCAGAGACCATTTGTGCTCCCGCGCCTGCTTGACCACCCGGGCGATGAACGGCTTGCAGGATTCAGCCTTGCGGGGCTTGCAGCTGTTCACTCTGTGGGCCTTATAGACTGCCTCCCCACGCTTTGGGGAGTAGCCGGGGGCTTTTCCCTTGCTGCTCCTGCGGGGCGGTGTGCCTCGCTCCAACTCGTTTGTAACGGTGCTTGGAGCGCAGCCAATCGCTCTGGAAATGGCTCGCGCGCGCCAAACCCATGTTTCTTCAGGGCTTTGATGGCGCCTCGTTCTTCCGGGCCTAAGTGCGGCCCCCTCTTGCGTTCTGCACAAGAGTCAAATAATTGGTAGCTTTCTTTTCATAACGGACCAACAATTTGCGAAAACGATTGAAAAAAGAGTGCGTGACCTCAACGGCCCAGCGGCGGGCCCGGAAGTCCGGGTTGCGTTCCGGTTCTTTTTTGCTGCTTGAACATGACCTCAATTTTCCAGCGATGAGTGTAATGACCCAGGATTGTTTCATCAGCCAGGCCACAATCAGAGCAAATGAACACACGCAACGCATTTTTATTGCCAAAAGCACTCTTTGGATAAGAAAGCAGAACGACAGCTTTGTCAATTCCGTTGAGCGCCCCGTCATAACGATGGAACCAATACTCGTGACTGCCCACAGTAACAAGGTGGCATTGGCCGTTTGGGAGCGTGGCAGCGAGGTCTTGAGCACTACAACGGTAACCGTCAGGACAAAGGATGCGATTGGTTTTCATAGCGCCAATGAGACTTGAACCGCAGCTCACTCATCCAGCTTCAGCACAGCCATAAACGCCTCTGTGGGCAGCTGGACCGTGCCCAGGTTGCGCATCTTCTTCTTGCCCTCCTTCTGCTTCTCCAGCAGCTTCTTCTTCCGGGTGATATCGCCGCCGTAACACTTAGCCAGCACGTCCTTGCGCATGGCCTTCACTGTCTCCCGGGCGATGATCCGTCCGCCGATGGCCGCCTGGATGGGCACCTCGAAGAGCTGGCGGGGGATGTTCTCCTTCAGCTTTTCGCACAGACGCCGGGCTCGGGGATACGCCTTGTCCCGGTGGGCGATGAAGCTCAGCGCGTCCACCTGGTCCCCGTTGAGGAGCAGATCCACCTTCACCAGATCGCTCTCCCGGTAGTCCGAGAGCTCGTAGTCCAGGGAGGCGTAGCCCTTGGTGTGGGCCTTGAGGGTGTCAAAAAAGTCGTAAATAATCTCGTTGAGGGGCATCTGGTAGTGGAGCTCCACCAGATTGGTGTCCAGATACTGCATGTCCTTGAACTCCCCCCGCCGGTCCTGGCACAGGGGCATGATGTTGCCTACGTACTCATTAGGGGTGAGAATGGACACCTTCACATAGGGCTCCTCCGCCGAGGCGATGACGCTGGGGTCCGGGTAGTTGTGGGGGTTGTCCACGCTCACCAGGGAACCGTCGGTCTTTGTCACCTTGTAAATGACCGAGGGCAGGGTGGTGATGAGATCCAGGTCAAACTCCCGCTCCAGCCGCTCCTGGATAACCTCTGTGTGGAGCATCCCCAGAAAGCCGCACCGGAATCCAAACCCCAGGGCCACGGAGCTCTCCGGCTCAAAGGTGAGAGAGGCGTCGTTGAGCTGGAGCTTCTCCAGGGCGTCCCGCAGGTCCGGATACTTGCTGCCGTCCTCGGTGTACACGCCGCAGTAGACCATGGGCTGGGCCTTCCGGTAGCCGGGGAGGGGCTGGGCTGCCGGGTTCTCGCTGGAGGTGACGGTGTCGCCCACCTCCGTGTCCCGGACGTTCTTGATGGAGGCGGTGAGGTAGCCCACCTGCCCGGCCTGGAGGCTCTCCCGGCTCTCAAAGCCCAGAGGCCGCAGCAGACCGCAGTCCAGCACCTGGTACTGGGCTCCGCTGGCCATCATGCGGATGGACATTCCCTTTTTCAGGGTGCCGTCCACAATGCGGAAGTACACAATCACCCCCTTGTAGGGGTCATAGCAGCTGTCAAAGATCAGGGCCCGCAGGGGGGCCTCCGGGTCCCCGGCCGGGGCGGGGATGTTCGCCACCACATCCTCCAGCACGGCGGGGATGTTCAGCCCCACCTTGGCGGAGATCTCCGGCGCGTCCATGGCGGGGATGCCGATGATATCCTCAATCTCGTGCTTGACCCGCTCCGGATCCGCGGCGGGCAGATCAATCTTGTTCACCACCGGACGGATCTCCAGGTCGTTGTCCAGAGCCAGGTAGGTGTTGGCCAGGGTCTGGGCCTCAATGCCCTGGCTGGCGTCCACCACCAGCACGGCCCCCTCACAGGCGGCCAGGGAGCGGCTGACCTCGTAGTTGAAGTCCACGTGGCCCGGGGTGTCGATGAGGTTGAGGGTGTAGGTGTCGCCGCCTTGGGTGGTGTAGTCCAGGGTCACCGCCCGGGCCTTGATGGTGATGCCCCGCTCCCGCTCCAGCTCCATGTTGTCCAGAAGCTGGTTTTCCATGTCCCGCTCCGCCACGGCTCCGCAGGCCTCCAGCAGCCGGTCCGCCAGGGTGGATTTGCCGTGGTCAATGTGGGCGATGATGGAGAAATTTCTGATTTTTTGTTGATCCATAGTTACCTCGCATGTCGTATTCTTCCGCGGGCGCTGCCGCCCTTTGGGGCAAGGGGCTACTCCTCCAGCCGTTTCACCCGCTCGTCCGTGTTGTGGAACACCTGGGCCAGAGACTGGCTGAGGCCCTGGTAGGCGCTGGCCAGGGACTGGTCGTCCACCGCGGGGAAGTCCCCCCGGTAGTCCTCCAGCGCCTGGACGTAGCGGATGCGGGAGAGGGTCATGTCCGCTGCCAGCACGTCCATGTCAAACCGGGTCCGGTCCGTGGAGAAATAGCTCTCGTTGCCGCCGGCCGCCCGGTACAGGGGCCGGAAGAGCTGGTAGAGGGCGCTGCTCAGATAGGCCCCCGCCTGGTCCGCCGCCGCCCGGCTGCCCAGCTGGCCCAGCAGGTCAAAGAGGATGCTGGCCGTGTTCACCACCAGCTTCTTCTGGAGCTTGGCCATAATGCTGCCCCGCAGATCCTCCCGGCCCTCGCTGGCGTCGGGCAGCTCCTCCGCCTCAATGATGGCCCCGTCCCGGCTGAGGGTGCGGCCCAGCATGTAGTCCGCCGCCACGTGGTAGTAGTCGCAGGCCTTGGTCACAAAGGCCAGACCCGGCTCCCGGATGCCGTTCTCGTAGTGGCTGAGCAGGGCCTGGCTGATGCCCAGGTCCGCCGCCGCCTTCCGCTGGCTCACGCCCTTCTCCTGCCGCAGCAGGGACAGGACCCGCGAAAAATTCGACTTCATTTCTCTCTGCGCTCCTCGCTGTCTCATTCTCTCTGTACAATACAGGAAGTATAGTATAACAGATCGTATATCAGTTGTAAAGAGGGTTTTGGGCGTTTTTGGATGCGCTCAGGGCCGGAGAACGCATCCCCGGCCCTGGTTTGCTCCCTAGGCGTACCAACATCTAGTGTCCATTTTTCTTCTCTTTTTCGTACTCGTCCAGCTTCTGGATGAGGTTGATGATGTGCTGGCGCATGATTTTGCGGGCCTTGTTGGGGTTGTGGTCCTTGATGGCCCTGTAGATGCTCCAGTGATCGCTGGAGTTCTTGTGCCCGCAGGCCCGTATGATGTACTCGATGGTCTGAGAGTGGTCCTGCTCGGTGCGGGCGATCTTCAGGATGGACTCCAGGATGGAGTTGCCGGAGGCCTTGGCGATCTCCGCGTGGAAGGGGCCGTCCGTGGGGGCCATGCTCTGGCCCGCCGCCGTCAGCTGGTCCATCTGGTTGAGAATGCGCCGGATGGCGGACATGTTCTCCTCCGTGGCGCTCTGGGCCGCCAGGGCGGCCATCTCCGGCTCCACGATCTTCCGGGCCACCAGCATGTCCCGGAGCTGTTTGTCCAGATTCTCTCCCAGCAGCTCCATCACAGCCCGGATGGACTTCTGCCTGTCATCGTCCAGGGAGAGCTCGCTGAGCCTGCGCCGTCCCGCCTCGGTAATTACACGCCCTCTGGAGCGCCCGTCATAGCGCTCGCTGGCCAAGTACCCCCTCTGCTCCAGGGAGCGCAGATACCGCCCCAGCGTGGCCTCGCTGAGGATAGGGTTGTTGTCTGTCTGCAATGCGTTGAAGAGGAAGCCCGCGCCGATCGGTCCGCCCTGGTCCGCCGCCTGCTGGAGGATCCTGTACTCCACGTCCTTGCTGTAACCGCTGATATCGTCCCCCGCCTCTCACGTTTATGATAAATTCATTATAATTTTTCTCCGCAGGGTTGTCAACACCTCCGCGGTGGCGCGGCGGACCCGGGCAGGGGGAACCTGCCTATTTCATCGGCAGCAGGTTACGATTCGCCGCGTTGAGCGCCACGCCCAGCAGAATTGCCGCCATACATATCAGCTGGAACGGGCTGACCGGCTCCCGCAGGAATACCGCCGCGGTCAGGATGGTGATGGGGCTGATGCCATTTAAGAAGGCGGCGGAGGCGGAGGCCCCCACCGACGCGATGGACCGCTGCTGAAGAAGGTAGCCGAGGCCGGAGCAGAACACCCCCAGATAGAGGATGGACAGCCAGGCTCTGGGGCTGGCGCGGAGGTTGATCCCTCCCTGGGAGAGGAGGGCCGGCAGGAGGGTGACAGCAAAGCTGACAGCCATCATCCAGAACACGGCGCAGGCCGCCGGGGTCCGCTGCAGCCGCCGGCTGAATATCGTGTAGACAGCCAGACACAGCACGCTCAGCAGCTCCGCCGCCTCCCCCATCCCCACAGACGTCAGCTCCGCCGCCTCCCCCGTTCCAGCCAGAAGCAGCGCCGCCACGCCCAGGAAGGCCAACACCATCCCCACCACCCGGGTCTGGCGGATGGCCTCCCGGAGGATGACTGCCGCCAGGGCGGCGGTGACGATGGGCCCCAGGGCGTAGATGATAGCCACGCTGGTCAGATGGGTCAGGGCGATGGCGTTAAAATAGAGGTAGTTGCACAGCACCACGCCCAGCAGGGCCAGCCCTGTCAGCAGACCCCCCTCCCCTTTAGCGGGACGGAGGCCCGCGCGGAGAGCGAAGGGCAGCAGCGTAAGGGCCCCGAGACCGCTGCGCAGGCAGAGGACGGCCATAGGGGAGAACTCTGCCAGTGCGCAGGTGGAAACAATGCCCATGGACCCCCAGATCACCATCACGCACAGTATGGGAAGGTAGGGACGGACCGCCGCGCTACCCATGGAGCTTTGCGGCCTCTGCGGCCAGCCGCTCCACGAACTGCTCCAGATTGGCCCGCTGGGTGGCGATGTTGATGCGCATAAACCCCTGGCCGCCGGGGCCGAAGGTGGGTCCGGGGTTGAGGGCCGCCCGGACTCTCTCCAGCAGAAACGTCTGGAGCGCCTCCGGCTCCAGGCCCAGCTCCCGCATGTCCAGGAAGAGAATGTAGGTGGCCTCGGAGCGGACCAGCCGGACCTGGGGTACCTTCTCCATCAGAGCCCGGTCCAGGTAATCCATGTTCCCCTTCAGGTATGCCATCAGCTGGCGATACCAGGGTTCGCCCCGCTGGTAGGCCGCCTGGGCTGCCGCCAGGCCGAAGGTATTGCAGTTGGCCACGTGGAGGCCGTAGCGCAGGAAGTGCTGGTACCGCTCCCGCCGCTCCTGGTTGGGGATGGTGATGAAGGACGCCTCCAGGCCGGCGATATTGAAGGTCTTGCTGGGGGACATGGCCAGAATGCAGTTCTCCCGGCTCCAGTCGGACAGGGAGGGGAAGAGCAGGTGCCGCGCCGGCTGGTAGACAATGTCGCTGTGGATCTCGTCGGAGAACACCAACAGGTTGTTTTTCCGGCAGATCTCCTCCGTCCGGGCCAGCTCCTCCCGAGTCCAGACCCGGCCGGCGGGGTTGTGAGGACTGCAGAAGACGAACAGTTTCGCCTCCCGGGCCCTCTCCTCCAGATCCGTGAAGTCCATGGAGAATCGGCTGTCCTCGTAGCGCAGGGGATTGTTGAGCACCTGCCGGCCCAGGGCCTCGATGGTGCTGCTGAAGGGGAAGTACACCGGAGGCTGGATGAGCACCTTGTCCCCCGGCTCCGTAAAGGCCAGGATGGCCGCGGACAGGGCCGTCAGCACGCCGGGGGTGTGGCAGACCCACTCCGGCGGGATATTCCATCCGTGGAGCTCCTGCACCCAGGCTGTGAAGGCGGCGAAATAGCCCTCCGGAGTGGTGTTGTAGCCGTAGACCGGGTGGTCCGCCCGCCTCCGGATGGCCGCGGTAATCTCCTCAGAGACCGGGAAATCCATGTCCGCGATCCACATGGGCAGCACGTCGGTGCGGCCAAAGGTGGCCGCCATGCCGTCGTACTTGGTGCAGTTGGTATTTTTTCTGTCAATGGGCTGGTCAAAATGTATGCTTGTCATATCCGCACATCCTCTTTTACAAAAATCACCCTCACCAGGGCAGGCTGGTCCCCAGCCCCATCTCCCGGGCCCGGAGATAGGCCGCCTTGGCCACGCTCAGGTCAAAGATGGGCAGGCCGAAGGCGTCGAACATCACCCTATGGCCCGGGGCTGCCCGGGGGACAGCCAGAGCGCCGGACACAATGGCGCCCAGCTTTCCCGTGATCCGCTCCTCCGGCAGCAGTCCCTCCCGCCAGTACCGGAACAGGGACTGCCCGCTGACGGCTCTGGCCTCCTCCCAGGCGTCCACCACAATGCTGTCAAACCGGTCCACCGCCTCGAAGGCGATTTCGTGGAAGCCGATGTGGCAGTACAGGGACACGCTCTCCAGATGGCGGGCCGTGAGATAGGGCGAGGACGCGGAGGTGGCGGCGATGACCACATCGGCCCCCTCCGCCGCCTCCTCCAGGGTCTCTGCGGCCCGGACCGCCGTGCCGCCCACGGCATAGCGGTCCGCCAGAAGGCGGCTCCTTACGCCGCCCCTGCTCCAAATAGCGATCTCCTCCAGCCCGGGCAGGGCCAGCAGAAGGGCCTGAAGCTGCCGCTCTGCCTGGCCGCCCGCGCCGCAGAGGGCGGCCTTTCGGGCTCCTGCCGGCGCAAGGCGGCTCAGGGCGGCGGCAGTGACCGCGCCTGTGCGGGCCGCGCCGATCTCCGTGCCGTTGAGCACCGCCAGGGGCCTGCCGCTGTCCGGATCGTTGAGCACCACTGCCGCGTGGATCCGGGACTGCCCCGGCTTCGCCGCGCTGCCGTGGGCGGACCATTTCAGCCCGCACACTCCCACCTGTCCGCCTACATAGGCCGGCAGGGAGTAGCAGGCCCGGTCCTGCCCCGCGCCATGGAGGCGCAGGGCGGCCTCCGGCGCGATGACCGCCTGGCCTCCGTCATAAAGCCGGAAGGCCTCCTGGACAATGCCGGCGGTCTGCTCTAAATCACACACCCCGGTGGCGGCCACATCCGCCCCGGAGAGCCATAAAATAGGATCCATAGGCACCAAATACCTCATTTCCTTGTTTCTGCCGCCGGACAGGCCCACCCTCTGCGGGTGGGCCTGTCGGTCAGTTCTTCACCTGCTCCAGGTCAGGCATGAGCCCCTCCGGCAGAGGGCTGACATAGGGCTCCGTCTGATGGGCATGGAAGTTGTCCCAGGCCTCCTGGACCAGCTGGGGATCCTCCAGCAGCCGCAGTCCCGAGAGGGCCAGGACCTTGGCCGCGCAGAGCATACTGGCAAATCCCACATGGTGGCCGCTGTAGGCGGTCATCTGCCAGGAGTGGCCGGGGCAGCCGATCCCCTGGCCGGCCACGTAGATCTGGTAGGTGGGGACCACATGGCTCACATCCCCCACATCTGTGGACCCGGGGGCTACCAGCCGGTCCTCGATCACCTTGTCAAAGACTACGTCGCACAGGAACTTACCGTCTCCGTCCACGCCGTACTCCTCCTTCATGACACGGCGGTCCCGGTCCAGAATATCGGGATAGGTCTCTGCCATTTTTTCAGCAAAGGCGTGGTCCTCCGGGGTGAACCGGGGTGCGCCGGTGTCCTGATAGGCCTGAAGCATCACCTTCTCCAGCACATCGTTGGGCATGACCTCGCTGCAGCCGGTGAGGAACTCGATGTCAAATGTGGTCTGAGTCATCAGGGCTGCGCCCCTGGCGCAGTCGCACAGCCAGCTGTATACCTCGTCCACGTCCCGCCGCTTGGGGGCCCGGATGTAGTACCACACCGAGCACTCGTCCGGCACTACGTTGGGGGCGCAGGAGCAGATGGTTGCGTAGTGGATGCGCACGTCCGGCTTCACATGCTCCCGCATGTAGTTGGCGGACACGTTCATCAGCTCCACCGCGTCCAGGGCGCTCCGACCGTCGAAGGGGTGGCCGGCGGCATGGGCGGCCTTGCCGTGGAAGTGAAACTTCACCGAGTTCATGCAGGTGTAGCAGGCTCCCCAGGCCCCGTTGTAGGCGTGGGAGTGCCAGGTCATGGCGCAGTCCACGCCCTCAAAGGCGCCGTCCCGGACCATGAACACCTTGCCTACCAGGGTCTCCTCCGCCGGGCAGCCATAGAAGCGGACCGTCCCCTGGGCCCGGCCGGCGGCAATGGCGTCCTTCAGGGCCAGCGCCGCGCCCACCGCGCCCACGCCCAGGTTGTTGTGGCCGCAGCCGTGGCCGGGGCGCTCCGGCTCGTCCGGATACTTGAGCTCCTTGTGGTCCGCCACCTCCTGGTTGAGACGGGGCAGGGAGTCGTACTCCCCCAGGTAGGCAATGACCGGGCGGCCGGAGCCGTACTCGGCGCGGATGGCCGTGGGGATGGAGCCCACCCCCAGCTCCACCCGGAAGCCCTCGGCCTCCAGGAATTTGGCAATGGCCCTGGAGGACTTCATCTCCTTCAGGCCGGGCTCCGCATACTCCCAGATCTCCCGGGACAGGGCGGTAAGGGCCTCCTCCCGGGCATCCACGGAGGCAAAAATCTGTTCTTCCTTATTTCTGATCATCAAGCCACCCCGTTTTCATCAAAAACCGTCCAATAATGATGGATCCGAACACGCTGATAAGGATTGCCATGGAGCTGTCGAAGATGCCGGTCTTGCTGATGGCCAGGGTGACGATGCTCAGGGGCACGGCGATCAGGGAGATCTTGGGCGCGTAGAGGATCATCTGCATCAGCATGGCCCCGTAGAGGGCGGGAACCAGATACACCAGGGCGTTTACCACGCTCTCCGGGATCAGGGCGATGATCTGGCTGCCCAGGAAGACCCCCAGGGTGAGGATGGCCAGATTCACCACAATGGACACGGCCACGCCGATGGTGGAGAGTACCGCGCCCTCGGGCGTCCCCTCCTCCACCCCGGCGGCCTGCTGGGCCACAGAGGAGCAGGGCACCCGCAGATTGGAGAGATTGCCGGAGAGGAAGGCCATGTAGGTGCCGGGTATGCCCAGCACCGGCTGGAAGGAGATGGGCTCAATAAAGTAGTACACCAGGCAGGCGCTGATCCGGATGGTGGCGGCCGCCGCGATGGCGTCCAGGGCGGGGACCACCTTGAAGACAAAGGAGAGGATGACGACGGGGAAGAAGCTGGCTGCCACGCCGATAAGGCTGGTCAGCCGTCCCCACTTGATACTGTAGGGGATATATTCCTGGTCATAGATCTGCTGCGTGGTCATTTCTTCGTTCATTGCTCTTACCTCCCGTTAAACGATACAGGCGAAGATCAGCCCGACGATCATCGCCAGCGTGGCGCTCCAGTTGCTCACCCACTTGGCCCTGCGCTTCTTGTTCCACATGGTCAGCAGGAGGATGGTCAGCGCGCCGCCGATGGTGGCATAGATGTTTTTGTTGTCTATGGCCACGGGGTACATCTTGTTGAAGGTGAGGCTGCAATAGCAGCCCAGGGTGGCGGCGGCAGTGATGATGGGCAGGGCCTTCTGGTTGCCGCCGGCCAGTCTGGTGCGCAGGCCGTCGATCTTGTGGGTGAAGAGGCCGGAGACGATGATCCATCCGACGCTGCCCAGAATCATGGCCCACACGCCGTTGGCAAAGGCCTCGGCGGTCATGGAGGACTGCTCGAAGGCCACGCCTACCGCCTCCGCGCCTACGTCGGCGGAGGTCATCTCGAACATGACCGCGCCGATGTAGGAAAGCCGCATCCAGGCGATCGGCGCGCCCATCATGACCATCAGGGAGACCATGCCCGTGAGGATGGAGACGGAGGGACCGATGGAGGCGGACGCGGAGGCGATGACGGCGCTCTTGATCTGTTCGTTTCTAACCCCCATCCGCCTGCCGTCCCGCAGGGACCGCCTGAGCAGCAGAAACACCTGCCAGGCCAGGACGGCCATGGGGACGGCTACGGCGAACCACATCCATCCGCTGTTTGCTATTTTGAGATAATCCTGCATTTGAAAGCTCCTCTCTCCTAATTAATTAACTCATCAAAGATGAGTTGTTAAGCGTATTGTAATATGCAACGCCCGGTTTGTCAATCGTCATTTCCCGCGGAAAAAATCTGGAAGTGATTTGTAGGCTTTGTCAAGAATGACCCTTCCTTTTTGCCATAACCGCCAAAGGACGGGAATCCCCGGCCCGCAGATCCCCCTTTGGGGGCAAAAAACCGTCCCGCAACCAAAAGTTGCGCCACAAATTGGTAGACGCAACCGGCGGGATGTGGTATACTGAGCCCGAAAATTCAGGAGAAAGGGGGGATCACATTGGGCGCAATGAAAATGCACCACGCCTCCGGCTGGATATCCGCTGTCTCCATTCTGACCACGCTTCTGCTGCTGGCCCTGGTGGCCGGCGGGGCAATCCTTCTCTATGTGCTGCTCAAGGGCGCGAAGGACCGGCGCAGCCGCCGGGACAACGAGGCGCTCTACCAGTCCCTGGCCGAGGCCCTCAAGGCCCGGCGGGCCGCCCACGGCATGAGCCAGGAGCAGGTGGCCGAGGCCCTGGGCGTCAGCCGCCAGGCGGTGAGCAAGTGGGAGAACGGCACGGCGGAGCCCAGCACCTCCAACCTGCTGGCCCTGGCCAAGCTGTACGAGGTGGACGTCAGCGAGCTGCTGCGGGGCATCCAATAGGAGCCCCGAGACAATAGATCATATCAGCGGCGCAATGTATATAGTATGAATGAAGGAGGAGTTTTTTATGAACACCGCACGCAAGAGGAGGGCCGCCGCCGGACTGCTGAGCATCCTGACGGCGCTGGCCCTGGTCCTGCCGGCCGCCGCCCACCACGGGGGAGGCCGCCACGGCTGCCGGACTGCCGCCCAGATCCCCGCCTGCACGGTGGAGAACTGCGCCATCGAGGGCCGCCACTTCCACAACGGCGTGACCTACTGCGGCACCTACCACGCCAATGGCGTCTGCACCGCCGGCTGCTACAGCCAGGGCGTCAACCTGAAGGTGAGCGCCTGTACTGCGGAGGGCTGCACCCTGACGGGCCGCCATCTCCACGACGGCGTGACCTACTGCGGCACCAGCCACGCTGACGGCTGCTGCACCGCCGCCTGCTACGCCAGCAACGCCCAGACCGTGACCGCCTGCACCGTGGAGGGCTGCGCCATTGCGGGCCGCCATCTCCACGACGGCGTGACCTACTGCGGCACCTACCACGCCGACGGCGTCTGCACCGCCGGCTGCTACCACCAGGGCAGCGGCCAGTGGGTCCCCGCCTGCACGGTGGAGGGCTGCACCCTGACGGGCCGCCACGTCCACGATGGGGAGACCTACTGCGGCGCGCACCACGCCGGCGGCTTCTGCACAACGGACTGCTACGGCGCCCATACGTCCGGCGGGCACCGGGGACACTGCTGAGCAACGAATACCGCCGCCCCCTCCGGGGAAAAACGTATTCACGGTAAAGAGAACAAGGGGCTGGGGCCGCGGGGCCCCGGCCCCTTGCCGCACTTGACGGGCCGTGGGGCAGGTGGTAAACTGTCTGACAGAGGCTGGCCGGCGGCCCTCCGCCGCCCCCTCCAGGTCCCTTTCCTGCCTTTTGAGGAAAAAGGCTGTCAACTCTCATAAGTAAAGGAAGAACGAACGATGGAGAAACAAGTTTTAGCCAACCTGGAGCCGAAGAGCGTGCTCCGCTTTTTCGAGGAGCTGTGCGCCATCCCCCACGGCTCAGGGAACACCGCCGCCGCCAGTGACTGGGCGGTGGACTTCGCCAAGACCAGGGGCCTCCGTTACCGCCGGGACGAGGCGGGCAACGTGGTCATCTGGAAGGACGCCTCTCCGGGCTATGAGGACCACCCGGCGGTGATGCTCCAGGGCCATCTGGACATGGTGTGCGTTGCTGACGCCGGCGTGGACCACGACTTCACCAAGGACGGCCTGGAGCTGGCGGTGGACGGGGACTGGATCAGGGCCCGGGGCACCACCCTGGGCGGCGACGACGGCATCGCCGTGGCCATGGCCATGGCCGTGCTGGATAATGACGCCATCCCCCACCCGCCCCTGGAGGCGGTGTTCACGGTGGACGAGGAGATCGGCCTGCTGGGAGCCACGGCCCTGGACTGCTCCGATCTCAAGAGCAAATACCTGCTGAACATCGACTCCGAGGCCGAGGGGATCCTCACCGTGGGCTGTGCCGGAGGCGCCCGGTGCGATCTGCACATCCCCCTCCCGGCGGAGGCCGCCTCCGGCGATGTCTTTACCCTCTCCGTCTCCGGCCTGCCCGGCGGCCACTCCGGCGCGGAGATCCACAAGAACATTCCCAACGCCAACCGGGTGCTGGCCCAGTGCCTGGCCAGCCTGTCCGGCGTCCGGCTCATCTCCCTCCACGGCGGCGAGCAGGACAACGCCATCCCCGGCCAGGCCGAGGCCCGGGTCCTGCTGCCCGCGGGCGGGGCGGACAGCGGGCTCCTGGAGAGCGCCTTCCGGCAGGCCCTGGCGGGCGAGGTCCCCGGCGCATCCTGTGCCCTGGCCCAGACCGGCGGCGGGTCCTGCCGGGCCCTCTCCGGGGAGGACAGCCGCCGGGCCCTGGAGCTCATCCTCTCCGCCCCCAACGGCGTGCAGGCCATGGAGCCGGATCTGCCCGGTCAGGTCCGCACGTCCCTGAACCTGGGCATCCTGCGGCTGGAGGAGGGCGCGCTGCGCCTGACCTGGAGTGTGCGCAGCAGCGCGGCCGCGGAAAAGGAGGCCCTGGTGGAGAAGCTCAAGGCCCTGTCCGCCGCCGGGTCCTTCACCCGCAGGGGGGACTACCCCGCCTGGGAGTACCGCAAGAACTCCCCCCTGCGGGATGCCATGGTGGCGGTCTTCAAGGAGCAGTATGGGAGGGAGCCCAAGGTGGAGACCATCCACGCGGGATTGGAGTGCGGCATCCTGTCCGCCAAGATGCCGGAGCTGGACGCGGTGTCCTTCGGCCCGGATCTGGCGGACATCCACACCCCCCGGGAGCGGGCCTCCATCTCCTCCCTCCAGCGCACCTGGGCCTATCTGGTGGCTGTGCTGGCCCGGCTGTAGCAGTACGACCCAGCGGCGCGGCCGGCAGCCGCGCC
>OFGB01001541.1_pt1 | contig 13831 bp, 12 predicted proteins | sample 1521491 | NCBI WGS metagenome assembly OFGB01 (sample SAMEA3504095, study PRJEB24116) | mouse gut metagenome | biome: mouse gut; feature: mouse-associated habitat; material: faeces | place: Denmark | collected 2011
CTGCTTTTTCTTCCCGAACTTACTTTCCCCGGATGCAAGGTCATCACATATCAGTGCATAGAGATATTCGTTGACCGACATCCCGATTGCGGATGCTGCTGCCCGTATTCTTTCTTTTTCCCCTATTGGTATTTTGAAATTTATCCGGTCGTAATGCTCTTTTGCGTGTTGGTTTTTATACTCCGTCCGGTTCACTGATACCACCTCTTTTCCTGTTTTTTGCATCATAAAATTGTCGTGCGCACGACACAAGGAAAAGATTTTCTTATTTGTCAGTTACGTGTCAGTTACGCGTCAGTTACGTGTTAGTTACCGTGAAAATTTTGTGTGATTTTGTACTGTTTCATAGGAAATTCAGAGTATAAGAAAACCCCGGAAACACGCTGTTTCCGGGGAATGTCTCTCTTTTGCAATATTCGCTTGAATTATCGCTTGCTGAACTGCGGTGCACGACGTGCTGCTTTGAGACCGTATTTCTTACGCTCTTTCATACGTGGATCACGTGTCAGGAATCCTGCTTTCTTAAGCACCGGTCTATAATCCGGATCTGCCTCAAGAAGCGCTCTTGCAATACCGTGACGGATCGCTCCTGCCTGTCCTGTGTATCCGCCTCCCTTTACATTCACGATGACGTCGAACTTTCCGTCTGTTTCTGTTGCAACCAACGGCTGACGTACAACAACCTTCAGCGTCTCAAGTCCAAGATATTCGTCAATATCTCTCTTATTTATCGTAACCTTACCTGTACCTGGTACTAAATATACTCTTGCGATTGATTTTTTTCTTCTTCCTGTTCCATAGAATCTTGCATTAGCCACTGTAATATCCTCCTTTCAGACTTTTCCTACAATTTCAGTTCTACCGGTTTCTGAGCCTGCTGTTTATGCTCCGGTCCGGCATACACGTGAAGTTTCTTAATCATAGCTCTTCCCAAAGGTCCTTTTGGAAGCATACCCTTAACGGCAAGTTCAATTACCTTCTCTGGCTTCTTGTCCATCATCTCTGCCAGCGTAGTCTCTTTCATTCCGCCTACATAGTCTGAATGATGATAATATATCTTCTGATCCATCTTCTTACCGGTTACCTTGATCTTCTCGGCATTTACAATGATCACATAATCACCGGTATCAACATGCGGTGTAAATTCCGGCTTATTCTTTCCTCTTAAGATCTTAGCTACTTCTGACGTCAAACGACCTAATGTACATCCCGCCGCGTCAACTACATACCATTTTCTCTCAATCTTATCTGGATTCGCCATATAAGTTTTCATCGGTTTACCTCCTAAATGAGTCATTTACATATTCATGATAATTATATATGGAAAATCTGACACATACAGTTTCCCACATATAGCTGTATCGAAATCAGAAAGGCTCCGGGGCTTTGGTTCCTTCCTGTTTCCCTTTTCGTCATACTGTTAAATTATATTATACGCTGCCACGTGTGTCAACCATTTTCTTCTATAATTTTACATATAGTTTTACTCATAACTTTACAATTTTACAATTCAGGAAGAACAGGAATAAATTCATTCATTTTTTGATAAATCAGATCAAAAATATCTATCTCCCCATACTTTTCCACAACAAGCTGATCCGAAATCCTTCCGCCTGCCTTTTTGGCATGTCCGCCGCCAGAGCCAATCCCCTCACAAACATATCTCGCCAAATCCCCCGCTGAAATCTGCTCGTCACAGCTTCTCACAGAAATCTGGTATCCCCCGTTAACAGAAGTATATGTAAAACATGCCAAAATGACATCAACCTGTATTACAAAATCACCGATAATACCCAAAACAGCCTGATCACAGCGAAGTGCAGATACAATTGCAAATCGTTTTTCAATATCATAATAGTGGTTAAACATCGCATCGTTGGCTATCATCAATTCCCCAACGGTCATACAGGATTTTGTCAGCTTTTCAAAAACAGGAAATTCTCCCGAAAGATCTATCCTCATTTTAATGTCCTTTTCCTTATATAGATCATAAAAGGACGACGTATCCGTAAACAGACCATACAACAAAGCCACACGGAGAGCCTCATTTTGTTTTACCGGATAATTTTCTTCCGCTAATAATTCCCATACGATCGTAGAACAGCTTTGATAATCGCTCTTGATCAATACCTTTTCGCTTTCCTGCATCACAGCCGGATGATGGTCAATGACTGCAATATCAGAGGCTTCAAACTTCTGCACATTTCCTTGACCGTACTGCCCATCCATGATCAAAAGAAGTCCCTTTATTTCCGGAAACTGTTCCACATAACAGATCGGTATATTACACTGTTCAATCATATACTTTAAATTGAATTTCTTAATTTGTTGTCTCCCGCCGTATATCATCTCGACATCAATACCTTGATCTCTAAAAAAGCAATACACCCCAAATGCAGAAGCAAGCGTATCGGGATCTGGATTATTATGGCATTGTATGTAAATCTTTTTATAGTGTAAAAATTGTTGTAAAAAACCCATACATTTTTACTCCTTTCAAACAAAATATTTTTCAGTATGTCGTATTTTTTGTATTGTCAATCTCTTCCCAGCTAATCAGACTTCCAGATAGAGAACCATAACCTCCGACTCGCATCCATTATGATACTGCGGACACTCTATACATTTTGTCACAAACGGCGCTTCCTCTCTCGAAACCACCCCAAACCCAAATCTCTCATAAAATTCCGGAACCTTTGCGGTAAGCCAGAGTCTCTTTGCTCCCCTCCGTCCGGCCTCGTCCATTACCGCCCTTACAAGCCGCGTACCATATCCTTTCCCTCTAAACTCCTCTTCCACGGCTACGCACCTGAGTATGTATTCTCTATGATCACAGCAAAGTCCGGATGCTCCGATTCGTCTGCCGCTTTTCTCATCAAGCAGTTCAAAACAAGTCAGAAAACCTTCCGGCCGGGGATCCTTCGGGCTAATCTCCAGCCCCGCTCTTACGAACAGATCCACCAGCGCTTCATAATCCATAGTTTTTCTTAACATGAAACTCCTTCCTCCCGATTACACAGACAATATATTTCTTTACTGATTTTGACTATAGCATATTCCCAATATTTTTGCTATAATATCCTCGGATTTTATTTATAATCAATACTCATGTATTGACACATAACAGCAAGACAGAAAGTGAGGTATTAATATCATGTGGGCTTATAATGGAGTATTTTATCAGATATATCCCATTGGATTCTGCGGAGCGCCCGTTCATAACGACGGGGAATGTGTACCCCGGATTCGAAAATTACTGGACTGGTCAGAATATCTTGGCAATCTTGGGATAGACTCTATTCTGCTGAATCCGATCTTTGAATCAGACAATCACGGCTATGATACCCGTGATTTCAGACAGATTGACTGTCGCCTCGGTACAAACGAAGATTTTACAGAAGTCTGCCAAAGTCTTCATGAGCACGGTGTGAAGATCGTCCTGGACGGCGTCTTTAACCATGTGGGACGTGGATTCTGGGCTTTCAAGGATGTTCAGGAGAAGAAGTGGGACTCTCCGTATAAGGATTGGTTCCATATTAATTTTGACGGTAACAGCGGATACAACGACGGATTCTGGTACGAAGGCTGGGAAGGCCATTTTGAACTGGTGAAGCTGAATCTCCAGAACCCTGCCGTTGTTGATTACCTCCTGGAATGCGTTAAGTTTTGGGTAGACACATTCGGCATAGACGGACTGCGCCTGGACGTTGCCTATTGTCTGGATCGTAATTTCATGAAGAGACTGCGTTCCTATGTCCAAGAGCTTAAAGATGACTTCGTGTTGATCGGAGAGGTGCTCTTCGGGGATTACAACCTGATCGTAAACGACGAGATGCTGCATAGCTGCACGAACTATGAATGCTATAAGGGTATCTATTCCAGTTTCAATTCGATGAACCTGTTTGAGATCGCCCACTCGCTGCACCGCCAGTTCGGCGCCGACCAGTGGTGTATCTACCGGGGCAAACATCTGATGACCTTCGTTGACAACCATGACGTCACAAGACTAGCCAGCATCCTGACGAATAAAAAACATATCCCGCTGGCATACGGGCTTCTTCTTGGAATGCCGGGTATCCCTTGTCTGTATTATGGAAGCGAATGGGGCGAGACCGGCGAGAAAGCGCCCGACAATGATTACGCGTTAAGACCATGCTTCGAGGAACCGAAACCGAATGAACTTACTGAATATATCCAGAATCTCATCAAGGTACGGCAGAACAGCGACGCCATCTGCAACGGCGCTTACAGGAATGTTGTAATCCAGAACCATCAGCTGATCTTCGAACGGCGCACCGATAAAGAACGTGTGTTGGTTGCAATCAACGCGTCGGATTCACCATATACGGCGCATCATCAGGACCTGAACGGCAGCGCTTTAGACCTGCTGACAGATGATGAGGTAAGTATGAACGGTCAGTTAGAACTGCCGGCATATAGCGTGCAGTATCTCAAGATGATGTAATCTTTCCGCATAGACGTAAGAATAATGGGTTGTTGTAATATGCCGGCTCCATTTAACATACGGCGCAATTTCATTGATATATGCCGCCGTATGTCATGGAACTGCTACATCCTGCAACAACCCCTTTTACTATTTCATAACAACTTTCCTGAAATTCTTCTTTCCTTTCTTTAATACGATTCCTTCACCAGAAAGATTTTCCGGCGTATACGCCGCATAGATATCTGAAACCTTTTCCCCGTCGACAGCCACACCGCCCTGAGTTACCGCGCGTCGCGCGTCGGATTTACTGGAAACCAGACCCGATTTTACCAGCATCGTAAGAATATCGATCTTACCATCCGCCATGTCTGCCTCCGTCAGCTCCGCCATCGGCATATCTGCTGCCGCGCCCTGGCTGAACAGTTCCTTTGCCGCATCCATTGCTTTCTTCGCTTCTTCTTCGCCATGAACCATCTTCGTAAGCTCGAATGCCAGAATCTCCTTTGCCTGATTAAGCTGCGCGCCCTCCCAGGCGTCCATCTTATCAATCTCTTCCAATGGAAGGAACGTCAGCATCCGAATACACCGCAGGACATCTGCATCCGCCACATTCCTCCAGTACTGGTAGAATTCAAAAGGAGTCGTCTTCTCAGGATCAAGCCATACGGCGCCTTTCTGGGTCTTTCCCATCTTCTTTCCTTCTGAATTCAGAAGCAATGTGATCGTCATGGCGCTTGCATTCTTGCCAAGCTTGCGGCGGATCAGTTCCGTTCCCCCTAACATATTGCTCCATTGATCGTCGCCGCCAAACTGCAGATTACATCCGTATTTCTGGAACAATGCATAGAAATCATAACTCTGCATGATCATGTAATTAAATTCCAGGAAACTCAAGCCCTTTTCCATTCTCTGCTTGTAACATTCTGCCGTCAGCATGCGGTTCACACTGAAATGCGCCCCCACTTCACGCAGCACCTCAATATAATTCAGCTCCTTCAGCCAATCTGCATTATTAACCATCAGAGCTTTCCCTTCCGAGAAATCAATGAAACGGCTCATCTGCTTCTTGAAGCAGTCACAATTATGCTGAATCGTCTCTTCTGTCATCATCTGGCGCATATCGGTTCTTCCTGAAGGATCGCCGATCATTGCAGTACCCCCGCCAATCAGCGCGATCGGCCTGTTTCCGGCTTCCTGCAGGCGTTTCATCAGGCATAACGCCATAAAATGTCCCACATGGAGACTGTCTGCAGTCGGATCAAATCCGATATAAAAAGTCGCTTTCCCGTTATTGATCAGATCTCTGATTTCTTCTTCATCCGTTACCTGAGCGATCAGTCCTCTCGCCCTGAGTTCTTCATAGATTCCCATAGTGCTCCTCTTCCTCCTGTTCTTGCTTTCTTTTCTCTGCTTCCCCTTCATATAAATATACGGCAGAATACAGTCATCCATATGCTGCATGGGACGGTATATAAAAGCATAATGACATAAAAAAACCGTCCCTATCATTAAAATAAGGACGGATATAATCTCCGTGGTACCACCTTGATTCGCCAGGCATTCACATGCCCGACCTCTGCAAGTTGCGTGTTCACAACTCATGCACGGTAACGTGTGCCCTCCGTCACAGCCTACTCATTATACGCCTGCCCTCTCATGTCCTGCAGCCGTGTACCCCTTTTCGGTGTGCAGCTCCGAGATGTATTCATAATCCATTCCTTCATGCGCCTCTCACCAACCGGCCGCTCTCTGTATGGGTGTATAGAATTATTACTTCTTCTCTTCTAAGCCTTTTGTCTGTCTGATTTATAAGCATCTATGACTTTCGTCTTTCCGCCTGAATAGAATCCTACCGTATTTCTCACATTTTGTCAAGCCGATTATTGTATATCTATCTTATACAATACGGTCTCATGATGATTCACACCTATCTTATAATAACCGCACAGATACCGGTCCGTCTCTTTATCCCCTGTATCCACCAGCATAGGGGCGCTCCTGAGGCTTACTAGCTTTTCTTTCGTGACAGCCAGTATCAGATTCTCCTTTGTAACCATTCTAATGATCCTGGGGCTGATCTGCTGGTTTCCTCTTCCGAAGAGGAATCCGCTGCCTCCTAAGCAGGTTACAATAATCTTCGCCGGGGCTCCTTCCTCTAACAGCCTGAAGATCCCTCTCTCATCTCCATCTTTTAAGACGATCCTTCTCCCTCTTGCCACGTCGACTCCCCGGAGCGTCCCCTCTCCTTCCAATCTCTCCTTCAGGCAATAGGTAGTTCCCCCCGGACCGATAATATAGAAGAAATCCTCCTCCATGGCAGAAAGGATATAATCGGCAAGCTCTTCCCTGCCTGATACGTCTCCCCGGCATATTTCCTTCCCTTTCTGTATCCTGATACCGTCGCTTATACACTGCAGGAATCCGTATAAGACCAGGCTTACAGACGGATTTTCCAAATCCTTCTCATCGATATCCATTATTTCCCGGTATTCAAAATTCATCTGTCTCCCGCGGATAAAATCTCTGAGCAGAAGACCAGCCTGATAAGGGCTCACGGCAAAGCAGGCAGAATACATCTTTACCCCTGCCGGGACGGCCAGGACCGGCACATGAGCCTCCACCGCCTCATAAATATCTCTCGCCGTGCCGTCCCCGCCGCAGAAGACCAGCAGATCTATCCCTTGATCCTCTAAAAGCTTCGCATAACGCAGCGTGTCTTCTCTCGTAGTAACTTCTCTTTCTTCCGGCGCTTTTTCGCCTATAATCTCTCTATCCGCAAGTCTTCCTGTTCTAATCTTCTCATACGGTATATTCGCCGCCGCAAGGATGTCTCCGCCCATCTCACCCTCCGGGGCAATCACGCGCAGGTTCTCTTCTTCCCTGATCTGTTTGATACATTCATATGCACGTGTTCCCGCCGTCTTTTTGTAACCAAGCCAGGCCGCGATCCCGCGCCCCTCGGCGCGGTCGCTTCCTTTCATTCCTGCCTGCCCTCCAAGCCCGGCAACCGGATTAACGAGAAACCCTATTTTCTTCATGCCGGTCTATATACCTTCCGGATGAATCATAATCTTAATCGCCTGCCTGGAGCAGAACATCTCAAAAGCCTTCTCCATATCTGCAAGCGCATAATGATGTGTAATCATCGGAGTTACCTCCACACGCCCGTCTTCAATCAACTGCAGGCATTCTTTGAACTCCTCGCGGGTATAGCAGATCGTACCGTGTATATCGATCTCGCTGCGGACAACTTTGCCCAGATCAGTTGGCGCAAGCTGGTGGAACAGACCGGTGATATAATAGTGTCCCGTCTTCTTCAGCGTATTCATGGCGATATCCACCAGCGGCACGGCTCCCGCGCAATCATGAACGAAATCCAGCATCTCTCCGTCCGTGATCTCCCGCACCCGCCCGACAGGATCCTCTACAGAATTATTGATCGTATAATCTGCTCCCAGCTTTTTCGCCATCTCGAGACGATCCTTGTCACAGTCCGCCCCAAGGACGATAATCTTGCGCGCGCCGCGCAGCTTCAGAAGCTGTATGGCATATAATCCGATGGGGCCGGGACCCAGGACCATAACCGTGTCCTTCGACGTGATGGGCATCTTCTTGACCGTACGGTATGCCGAAGCCACCGGATCAACCGCCGCTCCAAAGTCATAGCTCGTGGTATCCCTAAGCTTTACAAGAACCTTCGCCGGGACACGGACATATTCCGCAAAAGCGCCGTCCACATGGATTCCGGTTTCGGTCAGATGATCGCAAAGCGGCTCATTTCCTTCAATACAGAACTTACAGTTTCCGCAGCCGATCACGATACATGCGCTGACACGGTCTCCCTCTTTCCAGCCTTCCACCTTCGTTCCGACTTCCACGATATCGCCCGCAAATTCATGTCCGGGAATCAACGGAAACGGAACTTCCCTGGTTCCTGAAAGGATCGGTCCGTCAGAACCGCAGAACCCCACCGACTTCACCTTCACTATCACGTCGTCTTCCCCACACACCGGCATAGGAACGTCTTTGATTGCAAAGCCCGGGCCCATATGCTCTTTTACTACTGCTAACATCTCTTTTGTTCTCCTTGTCGAATTTTATTGTATTCCTTACACTTGGTCTGTATCGGCTAATTTCTTATATGCGCGCCATGTTGTTGCAAACTTATCCCATTCTGTCAGGCAGGACTCGTCAATCTGCGCTGCCAGAGCCGCTTTGTGAGGCGCGCTTTTTACCAGCTCCGGATTCTTATATGCTTCTTTTGCGATGGAGCGGAACGCCTCAACGAACTCGTCGATATCGTCCTTTGAATAAGTTTCCACCGGCTCCGGCGTGAATGGCTCCGGTATTACTCTAGGATGATGACTGGCAAAATAATCCTGGAATCCGTAATCCACGATCCGACGGCAGATATCGTCAGTCGTAACTCCTGTATCCTTTGTAAGCTTCTCCCAGCTCAGCCTTGCCTGTTCCATGCGGAACTTTCCCTCGGCCAGCGGCATACTAAGCCCCGGAATCGTCAGGAGCTTTTTCAGCATATAATTATTATTCAATATAGACAGCTCGCCCACCTGCTTCATACCATCCGGTCCAAGAGATCGGATGTAGGCATAAGCGCGTACTAAGACCGCCGGTACGCCGTAAAATTTCCTCAGCTTTCCGATGCTGTCCGGATGATTATAATCCAGATAATATTTTTCCCCGTCAAATTCCACCGTCGGAACCGCCGCAAACTTCTTTAATTTCTCGGAGACGCATTGGGCGCCTGCCGCAGGTCCCTGACAGCCGTGAGGGGATGAGAACGATTTATGCAGGTTATAGTGGCACATGTCGAACCCGGCGTCCTTCGCCCTGGTAATCCCGAACACACCATTCAGATTAGCCTGATCATAGACGCACAGACCGCCTGCCTCATGCACCGTATCCACAAACTGACGGATACGGTCGTTATAGATCCCGGTATCCTCCGGATTGGTGATCATCAGCGCCGCCGTACGTTCCGACACCGACGCTTTCAAAGCCTCCAGATCAGGAAGCCCGTCTTTGTCCGGATACAGCGTAATCAGTTTATATCCCAATGTGGACGCCGTGCCGGGATTGGCCGGATGTGATAGAATCGTCGTTATGATCTCGTCTCTCTGATCCCCCTCGCCGTTCGCCTCATGATATGCCCGGATAGTCTGTACATTGGCAAAAATCGCCTGGGAACCTCCGGAAGGCTGAAGACTTACACAATCCATCCCCGATATAGCTTTCAAATACTCCTGATCCCGGTACATGATCTCAAGGATCCCCTGAACCGTGCTCTCATCCTGATAAGGATGAAGCTCCGTAAGTTCCGGCGAACGTACAAACTGCTCGTTAATCTTAGGGCTGTACTTCATAGTACAGGTTCCAAGTCCGATATCTATATTGATATCCGTCCCGATCGTCTCCTGGGAAAGCCGCATATAATGCCGCAGCACCTGCATCTGAGACATCTCCGGAAGCGCCGGCTTCTTCTTCCTTCGAAGTCCCTCCGGCACCAGATCTTCTCCGCTCCCGACGCATTCTCTGACCTTATCCGAAGCAAGCGGGATCATTACGCCCCGCTCTCCCGGATTCCCCAGCTCCATAATGATAGGTTCGTCCCAGCGCGCTTCATGAAAATCCCGGTCAATTCTTATATTTCCCATATTAATGCTTCCCTCCCGTTACCTCTTCCAATGCGCTCCTAAGACTTTCGATCTCCTCTTCCGTCGTCAGCTCCGAGATACAGTACAGCGCGCTCTGTCCATACTGCGGGAAGTCTCCGCTCAAGTCCTTCCCTCCGAAGATCTTATATTTTAGAAGCTCCTGGTTAATCTCCTTTACCGTCTTCCCTGTCCGGTCAAAGTTAACCACAAACTCCTGAAAATTCGCCCCGCCGAACAGATTCACCTTAATCTGCCCCGCCTCGGACAGCCTGCGGATCGCATAATTCGTTTTCTGCAGGATGGTCTCTCCCAGTTCGTACATCCCCTGAGGACCCATGCTTGCAAGATAAATTCCTGCGGTGATTCCCCACAGCCCCGTCTCCGTACCAAAATACTCGTTCGCATTCTCCCTGCTTCCATGGGAGCAGCGGTAATTCATCGCACGCCCCCAGCCATAACGTCCTTCCTTTTCTGTCTTCGCAATACCATACATATAGGTAGGAAATTGCTCCGCAAGCTCAAGATCCTGTTTACATGCAATGAATCCGGCCTGTCCGCCGCCGAACTGCATATGCATGCCAAGGGGCTGGATATCGCCGCATACCAGATCCGCTCCCAGATTCATCGGACTCTCCACAATGCCAAGAGACGCCGTTTCCGGCTGCGCGATACACAAAGCGCCGTAACTATGGGCAAGCCTTGCTATCTCTTCCGCCTGCGTCTCAAAGAAGCCCAGATAAGACGGATTCTCATAGAATACGGCCGCTGCGTTTCCGTCTCTTAATTTCTCTTCCAGATCTCTCAAGTCCATAAGCCCCGTCTCCGCATCAGCGGCCACAGTCACGATCTCCCCTGCATTCCTGCAGTAGGCACAAGCCTGCGACTTTATCTCCGGATTCATGGTAAAAGGAACTAAAAGCGTCCTCTTTGCATTTCCTCTTGCAGCCTGCACTCTGAGCGCAATACGAAAAGCAGAAGACACCGCCTGACCCGCGTCATAGGTCGTATAGCTTACAATATCCGCGTCCAGCAATTCTCCCATCATGCTGGTATATTCAAAGATCGCCTGCATCTTCCCATGATCAGAGTATGTATCTCCGCAATAAGCCGTCAGAAATTCTCCCCGCATATTCAGCTCGTCGCAGATAGCCGGAATCTGATGACGGTAACAGCCCGCCCCAAGAAAACTTATATAATCTTCCGTCGTAATATTTTTCTTCAAGATTCCCATGACATGCCGTCTCAATTCATATTCACTGACAATCGGCTCCGGGAGATCCAGACGCTCCTTGTACAGCAGATCGTCCGGAATCAGACTTTTGTAGATCTCCTCGATACTCTTTACCCCAAGCTCATCTAACATCTGCCGCTTAACCGCGGGAACACTGTTCGGCATATAAGGGTGGACAAACGCCTTATCCTTTTCTATACTTCCCATCCGTTCTTCACCTTCTTCTTTCTCCTGTTGTTGGCACTGCTTTTCATAATTGCAAACACCATCTAATCACTATACAACTTTGTTTTAAACCTATTAGTCAAATGTTCTCGTAATATGATACGGACAATACTTCTTCAGACATTGCTGATTCTCATCAGAAAAAGAACATTCTATTTTATCAGGAATTTCCATCTCTATTCCCAATGTCTCCTTCACAAATTCCACGGCCTCCTTTGCAGCCGTAAAGGAATTCCGTTTACAGCATCTTGGCCCTCCAAGCTCTGCGATCGCCCCCAGCGCCCGCGAAGTCATCTGATTAGAAAGTTTCCATGATTTACCGGTGAGGGGAGTCGCTTTTGTAATAATGCTCATAAAGATGCCGGTACTCACAGACGCTCCGCAGCATCCCCATAACCCGCAGGCGCCTCCCGGATATTCCCTTCCCCTCGCTTTCATTTCCTCCAACGCACTTTCAAAAACTCGTTGTTCTTCTTGCGGTACCTGACCGCCTCGCTCCCTAAATCCTCCGCAGTTTTTGTATGCTGTGATCAACGCTGCTCCCACCATAACATGATGCTCCGGACCATGCATATAGATGTAAGGATCCTCCATCAACTTCTGCATGATAACGATGGGATCCTTCTCTTTACTCGTCAGGCATTCTTCTAAGATCACTTCTATTCCACGCCCGGCATGACACTCGTCGCATACATAATGACCGTCCTCACAGCCTGCATGACTCTCAAACACCCCATGACACATAACGCATTCCATCTTCTGTGCTTTCTCATAGTATATAATCGGCTTGCCGCACACCAGACAAGCGCCCACTTTTCTCGCCATTTCTGCACCCTCCGCTCTCTCAATCTAATACAACGATATAATAGTACACTAGTGTACAGACACATTAGCGTATCCTGATACCATCCTTTACCACTGCCCTCAGATTCAATTCCTCATCCAAAAGTACAATGTCCGCTCTCTTTCCCGCCGCAATAGATCCATACTCACCATAGATCCCCAGGCACCTTGCAGGATTCATAGTCGCACAGGCAACCGCCGTCTCAAGCGGAATCCCCATATTCACAACCAATCTCTTCATACACTCCATAAGGTTCGTCGCCGATCCTGCCAAAGCCCCGTTGGACACAAGAGTCGCTTTCCCCCCGGCAACATTGACGTCCAGACCTCCAAGAGTATACTTTCCGTCCGGCATGCCTGTGGCACGCATACTGTCGCTGATCAGAATAATCCGGTCGGCGCCCAGCATCTTGAAAGTAGCCCTCACTACAGACGGGTGGATATGAATTCCGTCACAGATCATCTCTGCATTTACATGGGCGCTGTCTGACACAGCGCCTACGACTCCCGGATTCCTGTGGGTAAATGCAGGCATCGCATTATACAGATGTACCGCATGATCAGCCCCCGCGTCAAAAGCCGCCATTGCCGTATCATAGTCCGCATTGGTATGGGCGAGAGATATATGAACCTTATCCTTCATCTCACGGATGAACTCTGCCGCGTTCTCGTTACGTTCCGGCGCAATCCCCACGAACCTTACCAGCCCTTCGGAAGCATCCAGAAAGCGCTGACAGATCTCGGTATCGCAGGAAACGATATTCCGTTCATCCTGCGCCCCTTTTTTCGCCTCGCTGATAAACGGCCCTTCCATATTCACTCCCACCAGATCTGCAGCCGTCCCGCAGCCGGAAGCGTCTGTTTCTTTCTGAACTTCCCTCTTATACTCCGCCGCAACCGACAAGATTCTCTCCAGCTCTTCAACCGGAAGCGTCATAGTCGCAGGAGAGATCGCAGCCACACCGACAGAGGCTTCATACTCAGCAATCTTTGCGATAGCTTCTTTCGTCCCGTCGCAGAAGTCATAACCACAGCATCCGTGGAAATGCAGATCGATCAGGCCCGGAATCGCATAACAGCCTTCCCCGTCGAGAACCTTCTCTTCACTCCCTTTCGTTCCGGATTGAGCGCTCTCATCATATTCCACTTCTTTGATCAGGCCTTCTTGAATCACGATCTCACCTTTCATAAATTCCTTCTCTTCCGTATAAACCTTTACATTACGGATAATCATACAACAATCACCACACCTTTCTTCTACCCCAACGTATCATTTACCATGTCCCTTAATTATAGTATATTCCCGTCATATTCTCAAGAATAAATGCCGCGATGAAAAATAACAAGGGGCGCCGGAAAAATATTTTCCGACACCCCGGCAGTCATTCTATTTATCAATCAAGATAACTT
>OFGB01001543.1_pt1 | contig 13826 bp, 10 predicted proteins | sample 1521491 | NCBI WGS metagenome assembly OFGB01 (sample SAMEA3504095, study PRJEB24116) | mouse gut metagenome | biome: mouse gut; feature: mouse-associated habitat; material: faeces | place: Denmark | collected 2011
AAAGCAGAGTCCCCTTTTTAGGCAGACTCTGCTTTGATAGTGTAACGATAGCTTCTCTATATGTTTCCCTGCAACAAACACGACTACAGGAAATATTTTACGCCGGCTGCAAAAATTTTCTGGTCTTTTTCTCCGATGATATTTTTAGCGATATGGGTGCCAATTCGTTCACTGTGCCCCATTTTCCCAAATACGCGTCCATCAGGGCTCAAGATCCCTTCTATCGCCATGCAGGAACCATTTGGATTATGTGCCACATCCATAGATGGGATTCCGGCGAAATCTACATATTGGGTAGCAATCTGACCGTTTGCCGCCAGTTGTTCCAATAAACTGTCCGAGCACACAAACCGTCCTTCACCGTGGGAAATTGGAATGGTGTGCAGATCTCCCACTTCCACCTTGGAAAGCCATGGTGATTTCACGGAAGCAATCCGAGTTGTCACATAGCGAGACTGATGACGGCCAATCCGGTTGAAGGTCAATGTCGGACTGAAAGCATCGGTATCTACAATTTTACCATAAGGCACCAAGCCTAATTTGATCAAAGCCTGGAATCCGTTACAAATTCCTAAAATCAAACCATCATTTTTATATAGCAGCTCATGAATGCGCTGTGTCAAAATAGGATTGCGCATGAAAGCGGCAATAAATTTCCCTGAGCCTTCTGGTTCATCCCCAAAGGAGAAGCCACCGGGGAAAATCATCATCTGTGCGTCCTTTAAAGCCTTTTCCATACGGGCAATGGAATCCTCCAGCATAACCGGCGTCAGATTGGCAACATTGACAATCTCTGCATGTCCCCCTACCCGCTCTAAGATACGGGCCGTATCGTATTCGCAGTTTGTGCCTGGGAATACGGGAATAACTGCTTTTGGCCGAGCAATTTTTGTTTTTGCTGTGTAGTCAGGACGTGCTGTGAAGCTGTATGCTTTGACTGTGCCATGATCTTCTGTGCGAGTTGGATATACATCCTCCAGTGTACCTTCCCATATAGCAGTCAATTCGTCCAGGGAGATGCTGGTGTCTCCCAACACAATTTTCGGCTGGGCAATGGTGCGGCCAATCAACACTGCACCATTGATGGGCGCAGTCGCCTCTACTACAATGGCACCATAATTTTTCTCAAACAAGGCCGGCAGATAAATGCTGTCCAGGCTACTGAAACCAATTTGATTTCCCAGCGCCATTTTAAATACAGCTTCTGCCACGCCGCCTTTTCCCAACGCCCAGGCAGCTGCAACTTTTCCTTCCATGATGGCATTGTTCACCAACTGCCACATTTCTTTGATTGCAGTCATCTTTGGCTGACCGTTCTGATCATAAGGCGCTGCAAATAAATATACTTCATGATCTGCCGCTTTGAATTCGGGAGATACAACCTTATCCGAATCAATCGTACCAGCAGCAAAGGAAACCAATGTCGGCGGAATATCCAAATCCATAAAGGAACCGGACATGGAATCTTTTCCGCCAATGGCACCAACGCCATAGGCCATCTGTGCTTTAAATGCGCCCAAGAGAGCCGATACAGGCATCGCCCAGCGTTTGGCATCCCCGCGTAAGCTGGGGAAATATTCCTGGAAGGTCAAATAGCAATCTTCTGTCTTGCCTCCGGCAGCCACAATACGAGCCAGAGATTCTGTCACGGCACACATAGCACCTAAGTGCTGATTCTTTTCGGATACATAAGGGTCAAACCCATAAGCAAAGAGGGATGCGGTATAGCTCTCGCCATCCAATACAGGAATTTTCGCTGCCATAGACTGGGTGGGAGTCAACTGCGTTTTCCCGCCAAAAGGCATCAATACGCTGCCAGCCCCGATGGTGCTGTCAAAATACTCCACCATTCCCCGTCTGGAACAAATATTTAAATCACCAAGCAGATCTTTCAAGGCAGCTTCCGCGTCAAAATTTTCTTCCGGCTCTGTCATTTCCACTGCCGGGAATGGCGCAACATTTACAGCAGTATACTTACTGTCCCCTGCGGAATCCAAAAAGGCACGGCTTAAGTCTACGATAGTATTGCCTTCATATTCCATTACTAGGCGAGGATTTTCTGTTACGTAGGCTACGACTGTCGCTTCCAGATTCTCGCTCTCTGCAGCGGCGATAAATTGCTCCAAGCTCTCTGGAGCCAGTACCACTGCCATGCGTTCCTGCGATTCGGAAATTGCCAGCTCTGTAGCAGATAAGCCTTCATATTTCTTTGGCACGCGGTCCAGATAAATGTGCAGGCCTGCTGCCAATTCTCCAATTGCCACCGACACACCGCCGGCGCCAAAGTCATTGCAGCGTTTAATCAATTTGCTGACTTCCGGGCGGCGGAACAAGCGCTGAATCTTTCGTTCTTCTACCGGATTCCCTTTCTGTACTTCTGCACTGCAGGTAGCCAAAGATTTCTCTGTATGACTCTTGGAAGACCCTGTCGCTCCGCCGCAGCCGTCACGCCCTGTGCGACCGCCCAATAACACAATCACATCATCAGGAGCAGGTACTTCCCGCACAACATTTTCAATTGGCGCTGCACCCAACACGGCACCAATCTCCATACGTTTTGCAACATAGCCAGGATGATACAACTCATCCACTAAGCCTGTTGCCAGGCCAATCTGGTTGCCGTAGGAGGAATATCCTTGTGTTGCGGTGGTTGTGATACGGCGCTGCGGCAATTTACCAGCTAAAGTTTCTTCCAATGGCTTGCGCGGGTCTGCTGCACCGGTCACACGCATTGCTTGATAAACATAAGAGCGCCCCGACAGCGGGTCACGAATTGCACCGCCCAGGCAGGTAGCGGCACCGCCAAAGGGTTCAATCTCTGTCGGATGGTTGTGGGTTTCATTTTTAAACATGAACAACCATTTTTCAGTCCCTTTATCGGTCTTTACATCTACCTTTACGCTGCATGCATTGATTTCTTCACTCTCATCCAGATTCTTCAAGATACCGCGTTTTTTCAAGGTTTTTGCAGCAATGGTTCCCATATCCATCATCGTAATAGGTCTGGTTTTGACCCCTTCGCCATACACTTCTTCTCTGGCTGCCAAATATTCCTCATAGCTTTCCTTTACCAGCGGATCATCCAAGGTAATATCGGTAATCTGCGTCATAAAGGTTGTATGACGGCAATGATCGGACCAGTACGTGTCAATCATTTTTAATTCTGTGATGGTCGGATTTCTTTTTTCCTCATCGCGGAAATAGCTCTGCATAAATCGCAAATCACCTAAATCCATCGCCAATCCGTATTTTTGCCGTAAAGCATCCAATTGGGAATCGTCCGCATTCACAAATCCATCCAGATAAAAAACAGGTTCCGGTTCTTCCACTGCGCTGATTAAGGTATCAGGTTTTTCCAACGATGCTTCTCTGTTTTCCACCGGATTGATTAAATACTGCTTCATTTTCTGCAAATCTGCATTGCTGATCTCGCCTAAGAACGCATATACCTTCGCAGCCTGTACCACCGGACGTTCCTTTGTAATAATCTGCACACACTGTGCAGCAGAATCGGCTCGTTGGTCATACTGACCAGGCAATGCTTCCACTGCAAAAATGGTATGTTCTCCAGCAATCTCCGGTAATTCTTCTCTGTACAGCTCATCGCACTGCGGTTCGGAAAAAATCAAGCGACCGGCTGCCTCACAATTGTCTTCTGTCAGACCGTCCACGTCATACCGATTAAAAATGCGCAATCCCGTCAGCCCTGTAATATGCAGGTAGCCCTGTAAGGTAGCTAACAGCCCTTGTGCTTCAATGTCGAAACCCGGGCGTTTTTCTACAAAAAAACGATAAATAGTTGCCACAGATTCCATCCTCCTATAGAAATGCTTTTTTGCCAATATCAGTACGATATTGCATATTTTCAAACTTGATCTTTTCTACACCTTGATATGCGTTGGCAATCGCCTGGGCAATATCTTTTCCCAAAGCGCTGATTCCCAGAACACGACCGCCATTGGTCACAATCTTGCCGTCTGCCTCTTTCGTGCCGGCATGGAAGACAATGGCACCGGTGGCGCTGGCTTCTTCCAGGCCGGTTATTTCGCGACCTTTGTCTGAGCTTTCTGGATAGCCGCCCGATGCCATCACAACGCACACTGCGGCTTCCTCATGCCATTCAATTGTCATTTCATCTAAACGGCCATCAATAATTGCCAGAAAAATATCTACCAGATCGGATTTTAACCGAGGCAGCACGGCCTGAGTTTCCGGATCTCCGAACCGTGCATTGAATTCCAATACCTTTGGACCGTCATCTGTAAGCATCAAACCAGCATATAAAATACCTGCAAAGGGGCGACCTTCAGCACGCATGGCTGCAATTGTCGCTTCCAACACCTGCGGCACTACAATGGCGTTTATCGCATCTGTATAGACCGGAGCCGGAGAATATGCACCCATTCCGCCAGTATTTAATCCTCTGTCGCCATCCCAAATTCGTTTATGATCCTGTGAGGAAACCATGGGAACTACCGTTTTACCGTCAGTAAATGCCAACATGCTGACTTCCTGACCTGTCAAAAATTCTTCCACTACCACGCGGCTTCCCGCATCCCCAAATTTGTTGTCCACTAAAATATCATCAATTGCGCTTTCTGCTTCTGCACTGGTTTCACAGATCAGCACACCTTTGCCTGCTGCCAAACCATCCGCTTTTACTACGCAAGGAAGACCTACCTCCTGCAAAAATGCTTTTGCCTTTGTAGCATCGGTAAACGCCCCGTATTTTGCAGTAGGAATATGATATTCTGCCATAAGATCTTTTGCAAAGGTTTTACTGCCTTCGATCTCTGCCGCTTTTCCGCTGGGGCCAAAAATTTTCAGTCCTTTTGCCTGGAATTTGTCTACAATACCCAATGTCAACGGTACTTCCGGCCCTACTACTGTCAAGTCAATCTGATTTTGCAGTGCAAATTCCAAAAGCCCATCCAAATCGTCAGCTTTAATATTCACACATTCTGCCAGTTGATTGATACCTGCATTGCCTGGTGCACAAAATATTTTATCTACTTTAGAGCTTTGACTGATCTTCCAAACTAAAGCGTGTTCTCTGCCACCGCTGCCAATTACTAATACGTTCATGTTATCCCTCCACAAAATTCAGCTGCTTAGTGTTTGAAATGACGTACACCGGTAAATACCATTGCAATCCCATGCTCATTGCAAGCATCAATGGATTCCTGATCGCGTACAGAACCGCCAGGCTGAATTACTGCGGTAATTCCTGCTGCTGCCGCTGCGTCAATAGTATCACGGAATGGGAAGAAAGCATCGGAAGCCAATACAGCGCCCTTACATTTTTCTCCAGCCTGTTCAAATGCAATATTGGCAGATCCTACGCGATTCATCTGACCTGCCCCTACACCAAGGCTCTGACCATCTTTTGTCACCACAATTGCATTGGATTTTACATGTTTTACAATATTCCAAGCAAAAATCAGTTCTTTCATCTGCTCTGCCGTCGGTGCTTTTTCCGTAACTACTTTGACATCTTCAGCTTTTAGAACATGATTATCTAATTCCTGTACCAAGAATCCGCCGCTTACCTTTTCAATCCACATATCATTGTTAGGTACTTTTTCTCCAATTTCCAACAAGCGCAAATTCTTCTTGGTACGCAAGATATCTAAGCTTTCTTCATCAAAGGACGGCGCAATCACAGCTTCCATAAAGGTCGTCACAATTTGTTCTGCAGTAGCTTTATCCATGGGACGGTTTACTGCAATAATTCCGCCAAAAGCAGATACCGAATCCGCCTCATATGCACGATGATAAGCTTCGGCCAATGTTTCTCCGATGGCAGTTCCGCAAGGATTGGTATGTTTTATGATAACAGCCGCCGGCTGTACAAATTCATTCACTAACTGCCATGCTGCATCCACATCTACAATATTATTGTAGGACAATTCTTTGCCATGCAGCTGTTTGGCATTGGCCACTGTGCCGCTGGCAGGAATTCCAGAACGATAAAATGCTGCTTTCTGATGGGGATTTTCCCCATAACGTAGTTCCTGTATCTTTTGACCGCCAAAAGCAATTTCCCCGGAAAAAGGATCTGCACCAAAAGCATCGCTGAGATAGTGACTGATAGCCGCATCATACTGTGCTGTATGTTGGAATGCTTCCAATGCCAGGCTCCGTTTCGTGGCCAAGCTCAATGCTCCTGTCTCTTTCAGTTCTGCAATCACACTGTCATAACGTGCGGGATTTACCACAATTCCTACACGGTCATGATTTTTTGCTGCAGAACGTACCATGGTAGGACCGCCGATGTCAATGTTTTCAATAGCGTCTTCCAAAGTCACGCCCGGCTTTGCGACAGTTGCCTGAAAAGGATACAAATTCACCACAACCAAATCAATAGGGGTAATGTTATGCTCTGCCAACACTGCCATATGCTCTGCGGTACCTTTAGCCAAAATTCCGCCATGTACAGCTGGATGCAACGTCTTTACCCGGCCCTCCAAAATCTCTGGAAAATGTGTTACATCAGAGATGCCAGTTACAGCAACCCCTGCTTCTTTTAATGCCTTTGCAGTGCCGCCTGTAGAAACAATTTCGTAATCCAACATTGTTAATTCTCTGGCAAACTCCACAACACCTGTTTTATCCGATACACTGATTAATGCTCTCTTCACGGTTTTATTCTCCCTTCACTTTTACAATGCGTCCACAGACTTCCAAGCGTCCCTGCGCGAACAATTGAATTGCCTCCGAATACGCTTTATGCTCCTGCTCCAAAATGCGTGCCGACAAAGTATCCTCTGTATCATTGTCTAATACCGGAACAACCTTCTGCAGGATGATAGCGCCGCTATCCATTCCTTCATCCACAAAATGCACAGTGCATCCTGCCACTTTCGCCCCATATTCCAAAGCCTGTCTCTGTCCATGCAGACCAGGAAAAGCTGGCAGTAAAGCCGGATGAATATTCATCACAGGGCAGTGTGCCTGACTGATAAAATATGGACTCAAGATACGCATATATCCTGCCAAACAAATAAGCTGGCAATCTGCCTCTCCAATAATGCGCAGTAATTCTTTTTCATAGGCTTCCTTTGTATCGTATGCTTTAGGATTTACATGATATGCGGCAATACCAGCATTTTTTGCATGTTCCAAAGCTTTCGCTTCCTCTTTATCACTGAGTACTACCGCAATTTCTCCGTCAATTTTGCCTTCCGCGATAGAGTGCATAATCGCCACCAAATTAGACCCCCTGCCTGAGGCCAACACCGCAATTCTTATTCCCATAATCCGCCCCCCTTTTTATCTGATTCAGTTATATCTAATTTCTATTCTAAGAAACTGGAAAAAGGACTGCCGCAGGAATTACGTTATTTCCTTTTGCAACAATCCTTTCCTCCTTTGCATCACTACTTACAGTTCACAGCTTTTATCAATAACCACTTTTTTCTCACCGCTGACCACGTTTCCGATTTCATATACAGGCTGTTCCATCTGAGCACATGCTTCTTTTACTTTTGCAGCATTTTCTTTATCACAAATAAGCACAAAACCAATACCCATATTGAATGTACGATACATTTCTCGTTTTTCCACATTTCCTTTTTCCTGAATCAGCTGGAAAATAGGCAATGCCGGCCATGCGGTACTGTCAATCTGTACCTGACAATTTTCAGGCAGTACCCGCGGAATATTTTCCAACAAGCCACCGCCAGTGATATGTGCCATGCCTTTGACCTCACACTTTTGCAATAACTCCAAAATTACTTTCACATAGATTTTTGTTGGAGTTAAGATTACATCACCCAACTTTGCACCCAAAGAAGCAACCTCTTCGTCCATTTTTAATCCAGCATATTCTAACAATACTTTACGAGCCAAGGAAAAGCCATTACTGTGTACGCCAGTTGATGGCAATCCCAAAACCACATCACCAGCACAAATTTTACTGCCATCAATCATTTTCTTCTTATCTACAATTCCTACAGTAAAACCAGCTACATCATATTCCCCTACCGGATAAAAGCCCGGCATTTCCGCTGTTTCGCCACCAATCAATGCACAACCTGCTTGGCGGCAACCTTCAGCAATTCCGGAAACTACTGCGGCCACCTGCTCAGGCTCACACTTTCCTACTGCAAGGTAGTCCAAGAAAAATAGTGGTTCCGCGCCATTTACCAATACATCATTAACGCACATAGCTACTGCATCAATCCCGATAGTATCATGTTTTCCCATTTCAAAAGCAATTTTTAACTTTGTACCAACACCATCGGTGCCAGAAACTAAAATTGGTTCTTCATATTTATCTTTATCAATCGCAAACAAACCGCCAAAGCCACCTAAATCCGTAACAACTTCCTTACGGAAAGTTGATTTTACAAGGGGTTTCATCAGTTCTACAGCCTGATTTCCTTTTGTAATGTCCACACCAGCTCCGCTGTATGTCAAGCTCTGTTCTGCCATCACCTTGTCATCTCCTTTTATTCTAAAGCTGCTTTCACATTGTCATAATTTGGAGTTCCCATTGGGTATTCCCCGCTCAAGCATGCAGTACAAAAACCACAACCGCTCCACTCTACCGCACGTAAAATCCCTTCCATACTCAAATAATGAAGGCTGTCCGCGCCAATATATTCACAAATTTCATCCACACTTTTCTTCGAAGCAATCAACTCATCGGGATTTCCTGTATCAACGCCGTAAAAGCAAGGATATTTTACTGGCGGTGCACTGATGAGCATGTGTACCTCTTTTGCACCGTATTCCCGCAACAGTTTCACTAACTTACGGCTAGTCGTTCCCCGCACAATAGAATCATCTACTACTGCAATCCGTTTTCCTTCTAAAGCATCTCGAATTGGATTCAGTTTCAATTTTACCATTTGTTCCCGCATTTCCTGAGTAGGCATAATAAAACTGCGGCCAGTATAGCGATTTTTTAAAATGCCTTGGGTATAAGGAATACCGCTTTCTTCTGCATAGCCAATTGCTGCTGTTGTGCCTGAATCTGGTACTGCAATGACGGTATCCACATCCAACGGTGCTTCTTTTGCCAACTCTCTTCCCATCAGGCGACGTGCCTTGTTTACATTGATTCCATCAATATTACTGTCAGGACGGGCAATATAAATGAATTCAAAAATGCACAGTGCATTCTTTTCATGATTAAATAGTTTTGTAGAGTGCAGCCCATTCTCATCAATTGTGAGAATTTCACCTGGCTCTACATCCCGCAAGAAGGTTGCGCCGATCGCATCCAACGCACAGGATTCAGAAGCCACTACATAACCGTCCTCTCCAATTTTCCCCAGACACAGGGGACGATTTCCATAGGGATCCCGCACTGCATATAATTTGTTCTCTGTCATAATTACTAAGGAGTAAGACCCTTTTAAATCAATCATTGCTTTTAGCATAGCCTGTTCCATGTCATCCTGTCCATGACTGGCAATCAATCCAACAATCTGCTCAGAATCAATTGTGGTGTGAAACAGGGAACCCCGTTCCATTAAATGATTGCGCAGCTCTGCAGCATTCGTTAAACTTCCGTTGTGCGCCAAAGCAATTTGCCCATGTTGAAACCGCGCTACAATAGGCTGGGTATTTTGCTGTGTTTTGGATTGTCCACTAGTGGAATAGCGTACATGACCAATTCCTAAATATCCATTTAGGCTATCTAATGTCGACTGGTTGAATACATCTGTCACCATACCTAAATTTTTATAGTGATTTATGGCTTTGCCTTCGCTGACTGCAATCCCACAACCTTCCTGTCCTCTGTGCTGCAAAGAGAATAAACCTAGATAAATTAACTCTGATACAGAGCGTCCCGGCGCAAAAATTCCAAAAACGCCGCATTCTTCATTTATTTTTTCCAGTCTGTCATCAAACACGATTCCATCCTCCTAAAATTCTTAGTTTAATACCTGTCTCAAACGGCTCAACACGGTCTGATAAGCTTCTTCTACATTGCCGAGGTCCCGTCTGAATCGGTCTTTATCCATTTTCTCATTTGTGGTCGCATCCCACAAACGGCAACAGTCAGGAGAAATTTCATCAGCTAAAATAATTTCACCATCCGTGGTCCAACCAAATTCAATTTTGAAATCAACTAAAATCAAATTACATTTTTGAAAAATATTTTTCAGGATCTCATTTATTTTCACTGTCTGCGCCTTAATTACGGCAAGATCCTCTTCTGTAGCGATACCCAACGCTATAATATGCGATTCATTTAACATCGGATCATTCAATGCATCATTTTTATAACAGAATTCCAGAGTAGGCTGTTTCAAAGGGGTTCCCTCTTCGACACCATAACGTTTGGCAAAGGAACCAGCTGCCACGTTACGTACAATCACCTCTAAAGGAACAATCTTGACAACCTTTACCAATTGTTCCCTGTCATTCAGTTTTTCTACCAGATGATGTTTGATACCGGCTTTTCCCAGTTCATTGAACAACAGCGTCGTGATTTCGTTGTTCATCACACCTTTGTCTGTGATGCTTCCCTTTTTCACACCGTTGAAAGCGGTCGCGTCATCCTTATAACGAATCAAATACAGCGATTCGTCATCTGTTTTAAATACTTTTTTCGCTTTGCCTTCATATAACTGTTCTAAAACTTCCATTGTTTTTCGCTCCCGATGATCAATTTATTGTATTCCTGTGCTGTTAAATGTATCTGCTTTGTTTAAAGCAAGCCACAACGTTTGAAAATATAGTCTACATTTTTAGTATGATAGCTGTAATCAAAGATATTGTCCAACTCTTCTTTTGTAATATATTTCATGATATTTTCATCCTGCAACACCAAATCTTTAAAAGGCGTCTTGGTATCCCACGCCTGCAACGCATTGGACTGTACCCATGGATATACAATATCTCTTGGAACGCCTTTGCCTACGATTGTCAGCATCAGTCTCTGAGAAAATACCAGGCCCAAGGTTTTCTCTACATTTGCCATCATTTGGTCTTCATGCACTTCCATATTTTTTACGACACCGATTGCCAGCTTCAAAATATAATACAATAATGTTGTACTATCTGGGATAATAATTCGTTCTACTGAAGAATGCGCCAAATCTCTTTCATGCCATAATACAGAATTTTCAAATGCGGGCACTACATTACCGCGAATAACACGAGCCAGACCACAAATACGTTCACAGGTCATTGGATTGCGTTTATGGGGCATTGCAGAAGAACCCTTTTGCCCTTTTTTGAATTCTTCCATCACTTCAAAAATTTCCGTTCTCTGCAAATTACGGATTTCCGTCATAAACTTTTCTAAAGAAGTGGCCACGATTGCCAAAGTTGTCATATATTCATTATAATGGTCGCGGGAAATCACTTGCGTGGAAACCAGTTCCGGTTTTAGTCCCAAATGCTCACAGACATATTCCTCTATACGAGGGTCAATATTTGCAAAAGTACCTACTGCACCGGAAATTTGCCCTACACTTACAGTTTCAATAGCTCTTTCCATACGTGCGATATTGCGCAGCATTTCTTCGTACCATACAGCCAATTTTAAACCAAAGGTAATAGGTTCTGCATGCACTGCATGAGTACGACCAATACATAAAGTATCTTTGTACTGAATTGCTTTTTCCCGCAGTATTTCTGTAAATAGTTTCATTTGCTCTAAAATTGCCTCACCGGCCTGTTTCATTTGTACTGCTTCTGAAGTATCTAGTACATCGGAGGAAGTCATCCCTGCATGCATATATTTAGCATCATCGCCAATATACTCACCAACGCAGGATAAAAAGGCAATTACATCATGCCGTGTGGTTTTTTCTATTTCATTTACTCTATCTACATCAAAATTTGCTTTTGCTCTGATATTTTTTGCAGCTTCCTCAGGAATTTGACCAATGGCAGCCATCCCCTCACATGCCAGCACTTCCACTTCCATCATAATTCTTAGTTTGTTTTCCTGAGACCAAATCTTTGCCATCTCTGGCTGCGTATACCGCTCAATCATAAAACCCAACTTCCTTCCTCACATATTTAATTTTTTATTACAATCCGTTTTTATATAATCAACGGAACTTGTACTATAATAATTGCTATTCAATCACCGTTTCCTGCACCCGTTTATTCTTTTCTTCTACCTGCTGTGCCATTTTCTCTTTATAAGCTTTTAGTTTACTGCGCAGCTCTGGCTCTCTGCAAGCCAATATTTGAGCAGCTAAAATGCCTGCATTTTTGGCACCATTAATGGCAACAGTGGCCACCGGAATACCCGACGGCATCTGCACCATCGCATACAAGGCATCCACACCATTAAGCGCAGTGGCATTAATCGGTACACCGATCACAGGCAAGGTAGTCACAGCTGCAAGAACTCCACCCAAATGCGCCGCAGCACCTGCACCTGCAATGATTACCTCCAAACCCCGTTCTTCCGCACTTTCAGCATATTGTAAGGCTTTATACGGCGTACGATGCGCTGAAGCTACAACTAATTCACTTTCTATTCCAAACTCCCGCAATACCTTCACTGCATCCTGCATAATCTTTAAATCAGAATCACTGCCCATTACAATTCCTACTTTTGCATTGCCCATAGTATTCCTCCTCAATCCATCTCAACTTGTTAACCAGAAAATAATATTATATAACAGAAATTCCTGATAGACAACCTATTCTGTCATAATTTACGCTCATCTCTAAAATAATCTATTATTCTTGTATTGCCGGCATCCAGTAATCGTCAATAATACTCTCTCCATAGCCATTGCCTGGAATTGCCCAACGCCCATTTAAATCTGTCCATCGCTCTGCAATCCCTCGCTTCACATAAGCAAATCGACTATCCAATAAATCACACCCTTCAGGTAATGGTTCCTTTGAAGCATACGCATAAAGGTGCTGAATGTGTGCTTCTACTCCGTCGGCAACAGTTAAAAAAGATAATCCATGCAAGCCCGGAATCAAATACACTCTGTGTGGGTCTGCACCGTTTAGAGCCTCCTCTCCAGTATTTTCTACGCCTGAGGCCCCTAATCCGCAAAAGTTATTTTGGAAATCCTTTACAGAGCCATAAAATTGAAAATAGCCTGTTTCTTTTAATGCCTGTGCAAAAGCCAAGTCACCACGGATATTATATTTTTTCCCAATTTCAATATATAGTTCTGCAATATTTTCTGGGAACGGCAAAAACTCCCTATCAGGATAATTACGTTTCATCATGGCCCGTACATCATCTTCTTTACGTTGCAAATAATCATTCAGCTGTGCTGCCGTAGCAATAGAATCCCCTTGAATAGTAAGCGTGTAATACTTATTTTTCACATCCACAGTTTCATTCTGCTCTGTCGCATCTTCAGCCGGCAATATCTCTGCTCTTTTTTCCACAATCACAACGCCGTCCTGCCACTGCACATTACACCGCAGCGCCTCCCCTACCAACCGCAGAGGAACCATTGTTTGCCCGTTTTCTGCGATAAAAGGCGCCCCCAGAGTTTCATCTGCGGCCAACGCTTCTCCATTCAGCCAAATTGTAACAGGTGTATCTTCTGCTACCCGAACCCCATCTCCGGTTAAATTCAAGGTGCTATTTACATCTGCAATGTGTACTTGCCGTTTTATTTCCGACCATCCTACCTGATATCCTAAACTTTCCCCGACAAGCCGCAGAGGAACATATACACGATCATCTAACAACATCGGCCCCGTTTGCTGTTCGCTCTGCATATAAAGCTGATTGTCAATAATTAACTGTAATTCGTCCGCCGCCCAAACGGTTGTTCCCACGGAAAAACTAAAAAAAGATAACAATAACCCCGCCACAATTTTCTTCTTCTGCAACCCCACCAACAACTCCATTTCCAAAATTCATAATT
>OFGB01001549.1_pt1 | contig 13776 bp, 7 predicted proteins | sample 1521491 | NCBI WGS metagenome assembly OFGB01 (sample SAMEA3504095, study PRJEB24116) | mouse gut metagenome | biome: mouse gut; feature: mouse-associated habitat; material: faeces | place: Denmark | collected 2011
AAATATATAGTTTTTAGGAGGTCATGACAAATGGCAAAATGGGTTTATATGTTCAAAGAGGGTAACGCAACCATGAGAAATCTTCTTGGTGGTAAAGGCGCGAACCTTGCTGAGATGACGAGCTTGGGACTTCCGGTACCGCAGGGCTTTACGATCACGACAGAGGCCTGTACACAGTACTATGAAGACGGAAGAACGATCAACGACGAGATCATGGGGCAGATCATGGAAGCCGTTACGAAGATGGAAGAAATCACGGAGAAAAAGTTTGGTGATAAAGAGAATCCGCTGCTTGTTTCCGTGCGTTCCGGAGCAAGAGCATCCATGCCGGGTATGATGGATACTATCCTGAACCTTGGTCTGAATGAAGACGTTGTGGAGACATTGGCAGAGAAGTCCGGCAATCCTCGCTGGGCATGGGACTGTTACAGAAGATTTATCCAGATGTACTCCGACGTAGTTATGGAAGTAGGTAAGAAATATTTTGAAGAGCTGATCGACAAGATGAAAGATGAGAAGGGCGTTAAGCAGGATGTTGAGCTTACGGCTGATGATCTGAAAGCGCTTGCAGGACAGTTTAAGGCAGAATATAAAGAGAAGATCGGAACAGACTTCCCGTCTGACCCGAAGGAACAGTTGATGGGCGCCATCAAGGCAGTATTCCGTTCATGGGACAACCCGAGAGCTAACGTATACCGTCGTGACAATGATATCCCATATTCATGGGGAACCGCTGTTAACGTACAGTCTATGGCATTCGGAAACATGGGCGACGACTGCGGTACAGGCGTTGCATTTACACGTGACCCTGCTACAGGCGCGAATGGTCTGTTCGGCGAATTCCTGACCAATGCACAGGGCGAGGACGTAGTTGCAGGCGTACGTACACCGATGCACATCTCCGAGATGGAACAGAAGTTCCCAGAGGCATTTGTCGAGTTCAAGAAGGTATGCGAGACGCTTGAGAAGCACTACAGAGACATGCAGGATATGGAGTTTACGGTAGAGCACGGCAAACTGTACATGCTGCAGACACGTAACGGTAAGAGAACGGCTCAGGCTGCTCTTAAGATCGCGTGCGACCTTGTAGACGAGGGTATGAGAACAGAAGAAGAAGCTGTTGTGATGATCGATCCACGTAACCTTGATACGCTGCTTCATCCACAGTTCGACGCTGCCGCTCTGAAGGCTGCTACACCGATGGGCAAGGGTCTTGGAGCTTCTCCGGGAGCTGCTTGCGGTAAGATCGTATTTACGGCAGAAGATGCTGTTGAGTGGCATGCAAGAGGCGAGAAGGTCGTTCTGGTACGTCTTGAGACATCACCGGAAGACATCACTGGTATGAAGTCTTCTCAGGGTATCCTGACCGTACGCGGCGGTATGACAAGCCATGCAGCCGTTGTTGCCCGTGGAATGGGTACATGCTGTGTATCCGGATGCGGCGACATCGCTATGGACGAAGAGAATAAGAAGTTTACACTGGCAGGAAAAGAATTCCATGAGGGAGACGCTATCTCTATCGACGGTACGACAGGTAACATCTACGACGGAATTATTCCTACCGTTGACGCTAAGATCGCCGGAGAATTCGGCAGAATCATGGCATGGGCGGACAAGTACAGAAGATTAAAGGTTCGTACTAATGCAGACACACCGGCAGACGCTAAGAAAGCTGTTGAGCTTGGCGCAGAGGGTATCGGACTTTGCCGTACAGAGCATATGTTCTTCGAGGAAGACAGAATCGCAGCATTCCGTGAGATGATCTGCTCTGATACTGTAGAAGAGAGAGAGGCAGCTCTCGAGAAGATTCTGCCATATCAGCAGGGAGACTTCGAGGCTCTTTATACAGCTCTGGAAGGCAATCCGGTTACAATTCGTTTCTTAGACCCGCCGCTTCATGAGTTCGTTCCTACAGAGGAAGAAGATATCAAGAAGCTGGCAGACGCTCAGGGCAAGACCGTAGAGCAGATTAAGACTCTGATCGATTCTCTCCATGAGTTTAACCCGATGATGGGACATCGTGGATGCCGTCTTGCGGTTACTTATCCTGAGATTGCAAAGATGCAGACAAAGGCTGTTATCCGTGCGGCGATCAATGTGAAGAAGGCTCATCCGGACTGGGCGGTTAAGCCGGAGATCATGATCCCGTTGATCGGCGACATCAAGGAGCTTAAGTATGTTAAGAAGTTTGTCGTTGAGACTGCAGATGCAGAGATTGCGGCGGCAGGCATTGAGCTTGATTATGAGGTTGGTACGATGATCGAGATCCCAAGAGCTGCTCTTACAGCAGATGAGATTGCGAAGGAAGCTGATTTCTTCTGCTTCGGTACAAACGACCTGACGCAGATGACATTCGGTTTCTCACGTGATGATTCAGGTAAGTTCCTGGAAGGATACTATGATGCTAAGATCTACGAGAACGATCCGTTTGCGAAGCTTGACCAGACAGGCGTTGGTAAGTTGATGGAGACTGCCATCAAGTTAGGTAAGCCTTCTAATCCGGCGCTTCATATCGGTATCTGCGGCGAGCACGGCGGAGATCCAAGTTCTGTAGAGTTCTGCCATAAGATTGGTCTGGATTATGTATCCTGTTCACCATTCCGCGTACCGATCGCAAGACTTGCGGCAGCGCAGGCAGCGATTGCAAATAAATAGAAGAAGAGTATATAATTTAATGAGGATCCCGCCTTTTATAAGGCGGGATTTTCTGGGTATACTTTACGAAATGTTCCTGAGAGGAAAAAGAATGAGATTACAATTCAAACATCAGAAATTTCAGGCGGACGCCGCCAAGGCGGTAGTCGACGTGTTTGCCGGACAACCCTATCTGACGCCGACTTATATGATGGAAAGGGGAACAGGGTATTATCAGCAAACAATGACTGAAGAGAAAGATTTTACCGGATGGAGTAATCAAAGAATTGTTCCTGAACTTTCTGACGCAGTTGTGCTGGAGCATATTCAGAAGATACAAAGAAGGAACCAGATTGAACCGTCGGAAAAACTTGAAGGAAAGTATAACCTGACCATAGAGATGGAGACAGGGGTAGGTAAAACATATACTTACTGTAAGACAATGTATGAACTGAATAAACATTACGGGTGGAGTAAGTTTATTATTGTAGTTCCAAGCGTTGCCGTCCGGGAAGGAGTTTATAAGTCGCTGCAGGTGACACAGGAGCACTTCGCGGAAGAGTATGGAAGGAAGATTCATTTTTTTATTTATAATTCCTTAAGGCTTACAGAGATCGACCATTTCGCTTCAGATCATTCCATCAATGTGATGATCATTAACTCTCAGGCGTTCAATGCAAGAGGAAAGGACGCCAGAAGAATATATATGAAATTGGACGAGTTTCGTTCTCGCAGACCTATTGATGTTATTGCCGGGACAAATCCCATTTTAATAATAGATGAACCTCAAAGTGTGGAAGGAAAAAAAACCAAGGAAAGGCTGAGGGAGTTTCAGCCGTTATTTACGCTGCGTTATTCCGCGACACATAAATCAGACAGTATTTATAATATGGTCTATCGTTTAGACGCGATGGAGGCATACAACAAAAGACTGGTAAAGAAGATTGCGGTAAAGGGTATTGCGGAATCCGGCAGTACGGCTGCGGAAGGCTATATTTATCTTCAAGGGATCAATATCTCTGGGGCCGCGCCTACGGCGACCCTCCAGTTTGAATGTAAGACAAAATCCGGAATTACAAAAAAAGTAACGCGGGTTGTCAGGGAACGTTACAATCTTTATGATCATTCAGGGGAATTGGAGGAATATAGGAACGGGTTCGTGGTAAAGTGTATCGACGGTCGGGATGATTCGGTTGAGTTTCTGAATGGGATTAAGATTTATGCAGGGGACGTCATTGGAAGGGTCAGCGAGAAACAAATCCGAAGACTTCAGATCCGAGAAACAATTCTTTCTCATATGGAAAGGGAAAGGCAATTATTTCATAAGGGGATTAAGGTATTATCCCTCTTTTTTATCGATGAAGTGAGTCATTACAGAGAATATGACGCGGCGGGGCAGGCGAGAAACGGTATTTTTGCGGATATGTTTGAAGAAGAATATCGGGATATTATTGATAATCTGCGGACGGTTGCGGATGATGAGGAATATCTGAGATATCTTGCGATGATACCGGCGGCGTCTACTCACGCGGGTTATTTTTCTGTCGATAAGAAAGGTCATCTGGCTAACGGCAAGCTTATGAATAAGAAAGAAAAGATTTCTGATGATATAGACGCTTATGACCTGATTATGAAAAATAAGGAGCTTCTTTTGGACAGAGATCCAGAGAGATCTCCTGTGCGCTTCATATTTTCTCATTCTGCGCTCCGCGAAGGATGGGATAATCCAAATGTGTTCCAGATATGCACTTTAAAGCAGAGCGGCAGCGAGGTTCGAAAGCGGCAGGAAGTGGGCAGAGGTCTCCGGCTGTGTGTGAATCAGGACGGTGAAAGGATGGATTCCTCCTTCCTTGGGAGCGATGTACATAATATCAATATTTTGACAGTCATTGCAAGTGAAAGCTATGATAGTTTTGCGAAGGCTTTGCAGTCAGAAATTGCGGAGGCGGTCTCAGGTCGGCCGCGTGCGGTCGTCGAAGCGCTCTTCCAAGGAAAAGTAATCAAAGACGATGATGGAAATGAAGTGGTTATCGATCCAGATATGGCGAGAGCAATACATGTCGGCCTGATTCTTAATGGATATATCGATGAAAGGTATGCTTTGACGGATAAGTATTATGAAGCCAAGGCAAACAACGATATCAAAGTGGCGGACGAAGCGGCTGACTGTAAACAGGCTGTGATTGAAATATTAGATTCTATATATGATCCAAATACAATGCAGCCGGAAAATGCCCGCAGCAGCAATGTAGAACTTACTGTGGAGAAAGATAAATTGGAGATGCCGGAATTTAAAGCTTTATGGAAAAAGATCCGCCGGAAATCTTTGTATAGGGTTAATTTTGATACGGATGAATTAGTCGACAAGTCAATTGATACATTAAATCATAAATTAAGAGTATCCAAGATATACTTTAAGGTTGAGAGCGGTGTTATGAACGGCATCGAATCCAGGGAAGCGTTAGTTTCCGGCGCAGCTTTTGATCGAGAATCAACAGCCGCGTATCATGCAGGAACAGAAATCACGGTTAATCCCGATGTGAAATATGATCTTGTAGGAAAGCTGGTAGATGAAACGGGGCTGACAAGAAAAGCAGTTATTGGTATTCTAAAAGGAATCCGTCCTTCCGTATTTGATCAGTATAGAGGTAATCCGGAAGAATTCATATCGAAAGCGGCGCGGTTGATTAACGAGGAGAAGGCGGCTGTTATTATCCGGCATATTACATATGATGTTTTGGATGAAAATTATGAGGCAGATGTATTCACTGCCCCGACCATAAAAGGAAAGTTAGGCGCGAATGCGATGAAGACAAAAAAGCATTTGTATGATCATCTTGTGTATGATTCTACGGGTGAAAAGGAATTTGCAAAATTGTTGGATACGGACGACAATGTTGCTGTTTATGTAAAATTGCCGGAAGGATTCTATATTTCAACTCCGGTGGGGCATTATACTCCTGACTGGGCGATCGCTTTTTATGAAGGAACTGTAAAGTATATCTATTTTGTTGCCGAGACAAAGGGGGATATGTCTTCTATGCAGCTTAGACTGATCGAGGAGTCCAAAATTCATTGTGCAAAGGAGCATTTTAAAGCGATCAGCAATGGAGCAGTGATATACGATGTTGTAGATAGTTATGAATCTTTGCTGGATCGGTTGAAGGGATAGAAGGAGCCCGCTTGCGGATGTAGAAGCCGAGAAAAGCAGGGACCCTGGGGATTATATCCTCAAGGTCCTATTCTTTTTCCTCTTATTCCATTCTCAGAGGGAAATTCGTTATTTTACAAGTTAACGGCCATCATGTTTGAATTTATTTTTGTTTCTTCAGATAGAACTGGAAGGAACTGTAATCGTCTACTTCCCGGTCGATAGGAAGCCCCGCGTTCATAAGGGCGGAACCAGAGTACACTTCTTCTTTGTCGTTGATCTGGTACATGGCGTCGGGGTCAAGCCCTTTTGCACGGATATATTCCTGAGGTCCGTTGCAGGTCAGATTGGTGACAACAACACTTAGGAGGGCTTCCGATTTGTCTTTCGATACATGCTGCCATGCGGTCAGGTTACCCGGCTCAAAGGGATTCGTCAGGCGGTAATAATCTCCCTTAATGATAATCGGATAATATTTGCGGAACAAATCGCTCTGTTCGCGGCAGATTTCCTGTTCTTCGGCGGACAGATGGGTTGCGTCCAGCTCATATCCAAAAGTTCCGCACATGGCGACCACGGCTTTCGTCTTGATGGGGATGAATTTGCCGTTGTCCGAGACATGCGCGCCCATCGTACATACCGGATAGACGAAGGAGGTACCGTAATGAAGCTTCAGGCGGTCAATGGGGTGGGTGTTATCGCTGACCCAGTATTGCGGATAGTAATGGAGCATCGCAGCGTCATAACGTCCGCCGCCGCCGGAGCATCCCTCGAATAAGATATCCGGGTGCGCCTTTACGATCTCATCCATCACACGGTAAAGTCCGAGGATGTATCGATGATAGACTTCTCCCTGTCTTTCGGAAGGCAGTTCGTTGGACCAGATATCGGTCAATGAACGATTAATATCCCATTTCACATAGAAGATATTGGCGTCATCAAGGATTGCGTTGATATTCTCTATCAGATAATCTTGTACATCTTTTCTGCACATATCCAGAACCATCTGATTCCGGCTGCGAACGGCGTGACGGCCCGGAATCTGCATGGCCCATTCGGGATGTTTGCGGTAGAGGTCGCTGTCTTCCGATACCATCTCGGGTTCGAACCAGATACCGAATTTCATGCCCAGATCATTAATCTGCTCTACAAGCTTATGAAGTCCGCATTTGATCTTGTCTGTATTCACGTACCAGTCGCCCAGACCGCTGTTATCGTCGTCTCGTTTGCCGAACCATCCGTCGTCCATGACAAGCAGGTCGACGCCCATATTCTTGGCTGCTTTGGCAATCTCCACCAGTTTCACGTCGTCAAAATCCATGAATGCGGCTTCCCAACTGTTGATCAGCACAGGCCGCTGAACCTCTTGAATGAATTTGCTGCGGCACAGGTTTGTCCGATAGAAATCATGGTAAAGGTGAGAAAGGCCGGTAAATCCGTGCTCGGTAAACGCCATGACAACTTCCGGGCCTTCGAAGATTTCCTGTGGTTTTAATTCATATACAAATTGCTTTGGATGAATACCCATCACCAGACGAAGCTGGTCATACTGGTCAAGTTCTATTTCTGCCAGGAAGTTGCCGCTGTACATCAGAGAGAATCCATAGCATCTGCCGTAATCTTCCGTAGCGTTTTTGTCACAAAGGACGGCGAAGGGATTCTGCTGATGGCTGGATGAACCGCGTACGCTTCCGATGGTATGAATATGATGCGTCATATGCTGACGTTCTACCTGCCGTTCCTGACCGTAACGCCCAGGAAGGCTTACCATGTCAAAGTCTGCGCCGTTCAAAAAATCGAGGCAGACGGACATAATCTTTTTAAGATGGATAGACGCAGAACCGGAGTTTATGACTTTCACGGCTCTTGTGATGATATCGGCCTCTTCAAATACGCTGTAGAGAAGCAGGACAGAGACGCCGGTAATCTCATCTGTCAGGGTGATCTCAAGAGTATCTGCGGTGTCGGTCTCTCTTGCGAACACACAGGGGAGTGTATCTAATTGATATTTTCCTTTTGTGATCTTGAATCCGGCTGTCTTGCCATGGAAAGAGTAGCTTCCGTCGGAATTGACCACTTCGATGCATGTGGTACGGAAATCTCCCTGCTGCTGTGTGCTGAATTCCTGGGGCTGCGCGTCCAGTGAGAAAGTCCTTTCATTCCTGGATTCATAAGGGTTGCCGGAGAATCCCCGGTCATATTGCATAATCTGATAGGACATATCTGTATCGCGGATAGACGGTCCATAGTAGAGATGAAGAAGGTAATCCAGATTGCCGATCTTCATCTGATAAGACGTATGTCTCGTGTGTAAGGTGATGGTTTTTGATGTCTCGTTAAAAATAATTCCCATAAGATCTTACAGTCCTCCTAATATAATCAATATATCAAAATTATAACATGATTGTCTAAAAATTCACTTGGCATAATGATAGAAAAAAATGGAAAATTTTAGTGTATTTTTTCGGTTGATTATTCGATTGACACCGAATAATAGATATTTTTGAACATCAATTACAACCTTTTAAACGGAAATTCTTACATTTCCTGCAGAATCTCTTGCGCATTTCTGATAAAAAGATAAAATATATACAGAAATAAGGGATGGCCGTCTCGGAGAAATGAATGGGAAAATAAAAATAACGGAGGATGGGATAAGAAAATGGAAGAAAAGAAAAAAGGACTTTCGATATCTCTTACGACACAGATTCTGGTCGCAACAGTCGGCGGTATTATCTTCGGCGCGTTTGTGGGAGAGTGGGCATCAAATTTAAAATTCATCGGTGATATCTTCCTGCGTTTGATTCAAATGTCGGTGGTGCTTCTGGTTATGTCTGCAGTAGCGGCGGCGGTTGGAAGCGGAGACGGGCAGGATGTAGGAAAGATGGGATTCCATACTTTCAAATGGATTATCGGATTTACTGTAATCTCAGCCGGTTTTGGCGTGGTTCTTTCCATGCTTCTGAAACCGGGCGTCGGAATTGAGCTTGTGAGCGCGGAAGATGTGGCAAATGCTACGGTTGAATCAGCTTCTTTACAGGAAACAATTCTGGGATTCGTACCTACGAATGTGATTACTTCCATGTCAGAAGGCGCTATGGTTCCGTGTATTGTATTTGCTTTGTTCTTCGGAATTGCAATGGGCGCTTATACGAAGCAGAGCGGCAATCGTGTCATAGTTGACTGGGTAAAAGGTTTGAACGCGGTCATCACGAATATTATTAAGACGGTAATGAATATTGCGCCTATCGGTATCTTCTGTCTGCTGGCGAATGTTGCGGGATCCACCGGTCTTAAGGTTATTATCCCGATGCTTAAGTTCTTAGGTCTGCTTCTGATCGGCGATGCGATCCAGTTCCTGATATTCGGACCTTTGACGGCGGCGCTGTGTAAGGTGAATGTTGTGAAGATGCCGAAGAAATTCGCGAAGATGTCGATCATGGCGATTACGACTACCTCCGGAGCCATCTGTCTTCCGACGAAAATGGAAGACGCGGTGACGAAGTTCGGGGTAAGCCGCAAGGTAGCGGACTTTACGGGTCCTATCACCATGTCTATGAATAGCTGTGGAGCTGCTCAGTGTTATGTTGCCGCGATATTCTTTATGGCACAGTCGACGGGAATCAATATGTCGGTATACCAGATGGGTATGGCGATCCTGCTGTCCTGCCTGATGTGTATGGGTACGATCTCTGTACCGGGCGGTTCCGTTATCGTATACACGTTCCTTGCATCCTCTCTGGGCCTTCCGCTTGAGAGTATCGCGGTACTGATCGGAATCGACTGGTTCGCAGGAATGTTCCGTACGCTGATGAACGTAGATGTGGATGTTATGGTAGGTATGCTGGTTGCAAGCAAGCTTGGCGAATTAGACCGAGACGTCTACAATGAGAAGAAGACGGCGGCATATAATTAAGGTTTCAAATCATTATTTTGACATACAATACTCTCTTCGGAGCCTCTGATACGTATTACGTATCAGAGGCTCTACTTTTATATTGTAACCTATTATAAAATATGATACATTACAGAGAGTATATAGTTATATGCTCTAATTTATGTACATGACAAAATCATTTCGTGAAATCGAACATAAAGAATTTCTGAGAGCGCATAGCTGCCGAGAGGAGGAAGAGATGCAGGAGAATAAACTAGTGTTTGAATTGATTCTTAATATCAGCCTTCTTGTACTGGTGGCAAATCTGATCTCAAAGTTCCGCCTGATCCAGGATCTAATCGTGCAGGAGCAGCGAAGTCTGAAGAGTCAGACGTTCCTGTCTCTTATCTTCGGAGGCGTTGTGATCCTGTCTACATATACGGGGATAGATATCGGTTCTTATAATTTGAATACACGGGTAATTGGAGCAATGGCGGCGGGATTACTGGGAGGGCCCATTGTTGGCCTGTATGCGTCTCTGATCGGCGCGGTCTACGTATATTTCTTCTCTTTTCCCCAGGCGTTTGCCATGGCGTCGGCATTCTCCACTATGTTGTTCGGACTTTTGGGAGGAGGATTCTATCCATATTTTCAGAGGGGTAAATGGAAGTATCAGGATTTATTTCTTTTGGCCTGTTTTGCGGAAGTCTGCGATATGGTGTCCCTTCTGCGGTTTACGGTTCCGGTAGAGATGGCGCTTAACACCATATTGGAGATCTCGCTGCCGATGATTGTGCTGAATGCATCCGGGATCTTGATCTTTATCTCAAGCTTTAACAATATGTTCATCCAGCAGGACATCGAGAGAAGCCGCCAGCTGCAGCAGGCGTCGGAGCTGATGAAGAAATGTCTTCCGCAATTGTTACAGGGTATTGAGAACAGAGAGAATATGAAGCGTTTTGTGGAGATTATACTTGAGGAGACAGACTGGGTGGGGGCTATGGTCACGAACCGTAACGAGATTATAGCCGATTGCCGGCGTGAAGCGTCGGGAAGCCTTCAGCCTGAAGTGGGGATACCGGATATAGGGATCCGGGCGATGGAGTCCGGCAGGCTTGAAAGGATGTACAAGGTTCCCGTCTCCAGCGCATGGCACGAATGTATGAAAGAATATTCGCTCATAGCGGCGCCCTTTGTCATCCGCGAGCAGACGGTGGGAAGCCTGATCGTATGGGTCAGGAAGCAGTGGGTGTTCCGTCAAAGCGAGTTAGAACTTCTGCAGCATCTGGTAATGCTGAGTTCGTATCAGATTGCCCTGGCGGAATTAGAGCGTCAGAAAGCCATGCGTCAGAAAGCGGAGTTTAAAGCTCTTCAGTTTCAGGTGAATCCGCATTTCCTCTTCAACGCACTGAATACGATCTCATGTGTGTGCCGGGAGGATTCGGAGAGGGCGAGGGAGCTTCTGGTTATCCTTGCAAACTACTTCCGGTATAATCTGAATTATGATGCCTACATGGTTCCTATGGAGGAGGAGATGGATCATGTAAGGGATTATCTGGAGCTTGAGCAGGCGAGGTTCGAGGAGAAGCTGATCGTTTCCTATGATCTGCCGGAAGATATGGATATTGAGATTCCGACGCTGATTCTGCAGCCTATCGTCGAGAATGCAGTGCGTTACGGGATGAATCGGGAAGGGAAGAGGATCGTCTCGATCCAGGCGGAAGAGACGGAAACCGGATATCTGGTGCGGATCCGGGATGAAGGAAAAGGAATTACAGAAGATATACTCAGGAAGCTGATGAACGGAGAAGCAATCGGCGGCAGTATCGGATTGAGTAATGTACATAAGAGGATGAAGAGTATCTACGGGGAGGAACAGGGACTCCATATTACAAGTTCTGCAGAAGGAACCTGTGTGGAATTGTATTTTGCCGGATAATTATGATGTATAAATAATGGATTGCGGCGGAGAATACGATCAGAGGAGGAGCAAGATGAGAATTGCAGTAATCGATGACGAGAGACCGGCGCGGAGCGAGCTTGAACATCAGCTCCTTAAGCTTTTGCCAGACGCTGTGATAGAGGAAGGCGAGAGCGGAGCTCAGGCCCTTGAGATGGTGGGGGAAGCGGAATATGATCTTTTTTTCCTGGATATTAATCTGGGAGATATTAACGGGACGGTGCTCGTGAATGCGTTGAAAAAGATGCAGCCGGATATGAAGATTATATTCGTGACCGCGTATTCTGAATATGCGGTGAAAGCGTTTGAACTGGGCGTGGAAGATTATATCATGAAGCCGTTTGATCAGAAGAGACTTCGGAAGATGCTTAAGAGATGCGGCTTCGGAAACGATGAGGTGCGCAGAAGAGAGGAACAGACAAGGCAGAATGTTCCGAAGGGGAGCCTGCGGGAGGGGATGAAACGGATTGCGATCAATACGGAAGGAAAGACGATATTTGCAGAGATACATGACATCGTCTATATCGAGACGTATAACAGGGGGTGTATGATACACTTGTCAGAAGATGAATACTATGAAGGAAAGTCCATCGGCGAATTTGAGAAACGTCTGAGAGACGCAGGGTTCTTCAGGAGCCAGAAAAGCTATCTGATTAATCTTGATAAGGTGAAGGAGCTGTTTCTGTGGAGGAATAACAGTTTTGCATTGAAGATGGAGGGCTATGAGAAGAATATACTTCCGGTAGGAAGGGATAAGATCAAGCTTTTGAGGCAGCTATTGGAAGGTTAGTGTACAGCCGGCGCGTCATGGAAAAAGTTACTGTAAATTCTGCAATGGGGCGCGATTCTGCTTTTCGTCAAAATGTATAAAAAAGCGACTGTATATTGTTAAAATTTCTACAATCTAAAAGCTTGTTAATTTATTGTCAATGTGGTACGATACCTACAGAAGGCGACAGAAAACGATAAAAAATAAGTACGTCTGTAAGCCAGGTATATGAGTCTACATAGACAAGCAGACTCATATACTGTAACCAGAAAAACATGAAAAAGGAGAAGAACACATGAGCTGCAAAGTCACAATCATTGGAGCCGGAAGCGTAGGCGCCACAATTGCGTACACATTGTCCGGCGAGGACATGGCATCCGAGATCGTCATGATCGACATCAACAAGGAGAAGGTAGAAGGGGAGGTTATGGACATCGAGCAGGGAACCTGCTTCAGAGATCCTGTTTCTATCGTTGCAGGCGATTACGAGGATGCGAAGGGATCTGATATTGTTATTATCACATCGGGAATCGCACGTAAGCCGGGTCAGACCAGGATCGAGCTTACTCAGACCAACGTTAATATCTTGAAGCAGATTACACCGGAGATTGTAAAAGCGGCGCCGAAGGCGCTTTATATTATCGTAAGTAATCCGGTGGATATTATGACTTATGTATTCACAAAGATTTCAGGTATTCCGGAGAATCAGATCATTGGTTCCGGAACTGTCTTAGATTCCGCAAGACTTCGCTGCGGGCTTTCCGAACATTTTAAAGTTGCACAGAGAAATATCCACGCTTATGTATTTGGCGAGCATGGCGATACATCTTTCATTCCATGGTCAGCGGCAAGAATCGCAGGCGTCAATGTAGACGATTATCTGGAGATGATGCCAAGTCTTGGAAAAGAGGCGAAGCCCCTTGATAAGGACGCTATGCTTACGTATGTACAGAAATCCGGCGGCAAGATTATTGCGAATAAGGGCGCTACTTTCTATGCGGTTACCAGAGGTGTATGCAGGTTATGCAGTATCCTGATGTCTGCGTCTGAGTCCGTAACGACCGTGTCTTCTATGATGCATGGAGAGTACGGAATCGAAGACGTATGCTTAAGCACACTGTCGTTAGTCGGACCGAACGGTATCCAGGGTAAGATTCCGATGACACTTACGGAAGATGAGATTGAAAAGATGAAGAAGAGCGCCGACGCGCTGAAAGATGTAATTGCTCAGATCGAATTGTAGGAATTATTATCTGGAGCGAATAATGACTTATAGGTTGGATATATGTGGAGAATGCCGCAGTACAATTGACTTATAAGGATGTTCATATTAAAATTTATATGATAGTTTGACAAAATATATTAAGAAAGGACAGCGAGAACTA
>OFGB01001550.1_pt1 | contig 13776 bp, 7 predicted proteins | sample 1521491 | NCBI WGS metagenome assembly OFGB01 (sample SAMEA3504095, study PRJEB24116) | mouse gut metagenome | biome: mouse gut; feature: mouse-associated habitat; material: faeces | place: Denmark | collected 2011
GGGCGGCTGCCGATCAAGCCGCTCCTTTACTTCCTCCGGAGTATCCTGCGGATACAGGATTCCCGTATATACCCGTTCATAATCTTCCTGCCTAATTCGGATTCTCTTCTCCAGCAGCGTTTGATAGGAACGGAAACGGATTTGCCTTGTCTCCGGTGTCTGCTTCATCTGGTAGACTTCAAACTGATTTTCCATGATTATAATTCCTGCCCCCTTTTCTTACATTCTTTCGGACTATCCCCCTTGTTTTCCCGCTTCCCTATGGCTGCCTTCCGCTCCTTCAATGCCGCCAACACCGATCTCCTTTCCTCATTTCCTGATGCCTGCTTTGTTTCCATACTGCCAGCTGCTTTCGGTGCTGCCCTGCATAATCCGTTCAGCGCCTTTTCCGGCTCCGTATGATCTGATACCAATGGAATCTTCTGTATTTGTGTCTGCCCTGCTTCCTCTGCTTTTTCCATGAGCCAGCCATAATCTATCGTTATCATTTCTGCAAACAGCTCTTCACCCGTAAGGATATCCTCTGCAGCCTCCCAGATCGGCAGAGCCGGGTTCTCATACATGCCACCATCCAATACCCGGTAATCTTCTCCATAAAAAGTATAGTCATATCCCCCTTCCGTTTCTTGGATTGCAAAATATCCATTCTCTATTTTACAGGCATACCCTGCCTCTTCTTCCCATATATCTTCCAGTTCTTCTCCGGATTCCTTCGGAATATAAGAAACTTCCAGCTCTTTTTCCCTGCTGTTTCTGGCAGTTTCTTCTACTATATTTTCCCCTATATCCCTTTCTGGAACATCATCTGCCTCCCGGTCTTCCTCGTCCAGTCCCACTGCCTCCGCGGGGCTTTTCTCGTCCATGTTCAACAACACATTCAGCTCCGCCAGACGCTCCAGCTTTTCCTGAAGCTCCGCTTCTTTCACAAAAGGCTTTTCCACCTCCTCCTTCGCAATGACAAGCTGGCGTTGCACATTTTCAAGCTTCTGCTGTGTTTCTTTCAGTTCTTCCGGTATCCTTGCAAGGGCATTGCTGATGCGCTGCATATTGCCGAGGGCATCCCTGCCGACCTCTACCCGGTAACTGCACTTTCCTCCAATACTGACCATATACTGCTGGCTTAAGGTATTGTAAAAGACTGCCAGAGTAAACCCGTAAAAGCTCCCCACCGGTCTTACCTCATCCGTTATCCTGAGTCCTTGACAGGCATAAAGGAACGCCTCTCCGGCTTCTTTCCGATCCGTATATACCCTGCCTTTTATCTCCATGACAAAATTGTCTTTTCCCTCCGCCTTTTCAAACATAGGGGCTACCATTTTAACGTCCGCTGAAAGCCCGGCAACACGTTCTTTCAGCGCGGTAATTTCCGCCGGATAATTCCTGGCGATGTCCGCTTCCAGCCGATATTTCTGGCTAACATGCTCCGCCTTCAGTAACTTCAGCTTGCTCACCTGTATATCCAGCTCCATTTTCTCTTTGATGTAAATATTCCCGGTGGCAAGGGATTTGATCTCCGCATAGGACAGGGCGGTATCGTCCACGTCCTCGCAGGAACGCACTGGAGATTTGCTGGTCATGATCTGGCTGATAAACTTCTGCTTGTTCTCCAAAATCTGCCACATATACGCGTCGAAAGTTGCTTCTGTCACATACCGATAAATCCACACTTTCTTATTCCGGTTCCCCTGCCGCAGAATGCGCCCCTCCTGCTGTTCCAGCTCCGCCGGCTTCCACGGACAATCCAAATGGTGGAGCGCAATGAGCCTGTCCTGCACGTTGGTTCCTGCGCCTAACTTTGGCGTAGAGCCTAACAGGATACGCACCTGTCCGGAACGGACTTTTGCAAACAGCTCCGCCTTTTTTATCTCTGTAGCCGCCTCATGGATAAAAGCAATCTGCTCTTTCGGTATCCCCACCGCCACAAGCTTCTCTCGCACGTCATCATATACATTGAAAACACCCGCTTTCGGCGTGGAAAGGTCACAGAATATCATTTGTGCAGATTTATCCTGCATGGTTCTTTCCCATATTTCAAAAGCATTTTCCACACAGCGGTTCGCTTTACTCTCTTTCGCATCCGGCAGCATATCATTTAAGAGCCGCTGGTCCAGCGCACATTTTCTCCCGTCATTGGTGATCCGCAGCATGTTGTCCTTAGCCGGATCAACGCCCCCTGCCCGTACAGCTTCCGCCCGCTGTGCAAACGTCTTCACCATCTCCTGCTGCTCCGGGCTTGGCTTTAACACTTCATTGACATATTCCGCCTCCGGCACGGGCAGATTTAAAAGGTCAGCAGTCTGGATATCCGCACATTCCTTAAACAAAGCCATTAATTCCGGCAGATTATAGAACCGGGCGAAACGTGTCTTTGCCCGGTATCCTGTCCCTTCCGGAGAAAGCTCTATGCCGGTGACTGTCTCCCCGAATGCCGCCGCCCATGCGTCAAAATGCACCAGCCCCAGCTTCTGTAAAATGGCATACTGCAAATAGCGCATAATAGTATATAATTCCACCATACTGTTGGTTATGGGCGTACCGGTGGCAAAGGTGATCCCCCTGCCTCCCGTGATTTCGTCCATGTACTGACATTTCATAAACATATCGGAGCTTTTCTGCGCGTCCGTCTGTGATATTCCTGCAACATTACGCATTTTCGTGTATAAGAAGAGATTTTTATAAAAATGGCTCTCATCCACAAACAGCCGATCCACGCCAAGCTCCTCAAAAGTCACCACATTGTCTTTCCGCTCCTGCTTGTTTAATTTTTCCAGCCTTGCTTCCAGCGACTTCTTTGTCTTTTCCAACTCCTTGATGGTATAACGCTCCCCCTCCGCCGCTTTTGCCTCCGTAATCGCAAGGATAATATCATCAATCTGCCTCTCTATGGCCGCAATCTGGCGCTCTATGGAAAGAGGTATCTTCTCAAACTGACTGTGTCCGATAATAATCCCATCATAATCCCCGGTAGCGATACGGGAGCAGAACTTTTTCCTGTTTGCAGGCTCAAAATCCTTTTTCGTTGCCACAAGAATATTTGCACCCGGATACAGGCGCAGAAAATCACTGCCCCACTGCTCTGTTAAATGGTTGGGTACAACGTAAAGATTCTTATGGGAAAGCCCCAGCCGCCTGCTCTCCATACCTGCCGCCACCATCTCAAAGGTCTTCCCCGCACCCACGCAGTGGGCAAGCAGGGTATTTCCCCCATATAGAATATGTGCCACCGCATTTTTCTGGTGCTGCATCATGGTAATCTCCGGGTTCATGCCCACAAACCGAATATGACTCCCGTCATACTCACGGGGACGGATACTGTTGAAAAGTTCGTTATAAGTCCGACACAATGCCTCCCGCCGACCAAAGTCTTTAAATACCCATTCCTTAAAGGCTTCCCGGATCATCTCCTGCTTCTGCTGGGCGACCATAGTTTCCGCCTTGTTAAGTACCCTCTTTTCTTTCCCGTCTTCCGTTGTTATCTTGTCGTATATCTTCGTATCTCGCAGATTTAGGGCATCCTCTAAAAGCCGGTAGGCGTTTGCCCTGTCCGTCCCGTAAGTGGACGTGACGAGAGAATTCCCGTGTGAATCCAGGTTCTTGCCGGAAATATGCCATCGCCCGGTCTCCCTGGCATATCTTGCCTCAATCTTAGTCCCAAGATAATTTCCCGGTGTCTGGAACAATTCCCCCATGAACTGTGTGATATAAGTATCTTCCACCCATGTGGCGCCCAGCCTCACTTCTATTTCCGAAGCGTCAAGATCCTTTGGCTGCACTTTCTTAAGATATTCCACATTAAGGGCATATTCCGAATGATCTTCTGTATAACGCTCTGCAATACGCAGTTTTTCCCTGACATTGCCGGAAAGGTATTCGTCCGCTGCCTCCCATTTTTCCGTCACCGGGTTCTGAAAGATTACTCCGGCAAGTTCCTTTGTGACTTCCTCCTCCGTTTTCCCACAGAGTCCAGCCATAAACGATACGTCCACCCTTGCTTTCTCCCCGATGGATACTGCAAGGGCTTCGCTGGCGGTATCCACGCTGGTGACGGGTTCTGCCTTCCGTATGGTACGTTTTGTAAAGATATCCGCCTTACGCTCCAGATTTCCGTTCTCGTCAACCATCTCCAGCGCTGCCAGAAGGCAGTAGCTGGAATCTTGTGAGAAAGCCCGGCGGTTGGCATTGCTGCTGATCAGTCCGTATTTAGCAGTAAATCTATCATACTCCGTGTCCAGCTTTTTCTGCAGTGCTTCCACTTCCGCGTCACTTTCATCCTCCATCTGGCAGCGGATCAGCTCCTGCGTAATATCCCGCAGTTTTATCATGCCAAGGACACGCTCCGCAGTCTTTGCCGGAAGCTCCACCGGGTTCATCCTTGCATTTTCCCGGTAATACACCTTCCCTTTTACTTCCGCAAAGCTGAAGTTCTTCACGGAAATATCGGCTGGGATGGAAGCCCCCATCTGATCAGGCAGAAGTCCCTCCGGCTCCCGGTCCGTGATATCCCCATGTATCTGCGCTACCGCTTCCTTTAACTGCCCTGAAAAGGCTGCGTCCTCTATGGTCTTTACCGTGAGCACCTGCTTTCCGAACTGGGTACTTTTCATGACAAACTTTCCCAGCACCATTTCCGGGTGGGCAACAAAATAGCTGTTTACGCTGTACCCTTCTGGTGAAACACCAAGATTCACCCATTCCGGCTGTTCCAGAGCCGCCCTATCCCTTCTCTGGAAAAACAGGATATCCGCCACCACTTCCGTCCCCGCATTTTTTAAGAACGCATTCTCCGGGAGCCTTATGGCACCCAATAAATCCGCGCGGTTTGCGATATATTGGCGCACGGAAGAATTTTTCTTATCCATAGTGCCACTTGACGTAACCACCGCCACCACCCCGCCGGGGCGCACAAGGTCAAGGGCTTTTGCAATAAAATAGTCATGGATCAGGAAGTTGAAACGGTCATACTTTGTGTCCGCCACCTTATATGCGCCGAAAGGCACGTTCCCTATTACGCAGTCGAAAAAACTATCCGGGTACTGTGCATGCTCAAATCCCTGTATGAAGATATGGTTTTCCGGGTAGAGCTGCCCCGCAATCCTGCCGGAAATACTGTCGATTTCCACACCGTACATCTTAAGTCCGCCCATCTCTTCCGGCACAAGCCCCATAAAATTCCCGGTGCCGCAGGAAGGCTCCAATATGTTTCCCTGCCTCAATCCCATATTTCCAAGGGCTTCATACATTGCCTTTATGACCACAGGCGGCGTATAAAACGCATTTAAGGTGGATGCCCTTGCCTGTCGGTATTCCTCCTCTGTCAGCGTCTGTTTTAACTGCATGGCTTCCGCCGCCCAGGCTCCGTTTCCTTCCTCAAAAGCCGCCGGGAGACCGCCCCAGCCCACATACCGGGACAAAATATCCTGTTCTTCCGGCGTGGCGGAACGGTGTTCCCCTTCTATTTTTTTCAGGGTAATAATAGCTTCTATATTGGCACGGAACTTCTGTTTCGGGCCACCCACACCCAAGTCATCATCGATAATGCGGAAGTTGACTGGAGCGGGAAAGTTTTTTCGTTCTTCGGTCTCTTCTGCTTCCGCAATATCAACCCTTTGTTCCTGCACTGGTTCCTTCGGGGCTTCCTGTCCGGAATATTCCTTTAGAACTCCCTTTGGAGGTTCTTTTTTCTCCACAGGCGCAGTATTCATATCCATGAAATCAAATAAGGACAGCTGTACGCTGTCCCCGATCTGTATCTCTTCCTGTATGCCTTTTTTCTTTTCTGGGAAAATGGTATAAGTGCCTTCCACATATCCTTGTACCTTCGCCAACAACTGCACTTTTTGATCATAGTCCTTAAAATCTGCCGGGAGCGCCGCCAGTGCCTGCCCCATAGCCTTTAAGGTTACTTTTCTCCCCTTAGAACTCCCTAAAAGAGCGAGAACATCTTCCCTGTGTTCGTAAGGGTAGGGACTTCCTTCCCACGGGCGCATAGTATCTTCCGGAATACGGTAATAAAAAGCAAGGACGCACCCCGCCATCTGCCCCTTTTCATACTCCGACATACGGGAAATATCTGCTGTACTCAAATATCTGTCATGCTCAATCAGATATTTTATCCGTTTTGCCACAGCCGGCCATTTCAGCAAAACTTCCGCTTTTACGTTTCCATATATTCCTCTGGTGAGACGTAGCCCCTTCCCATCATACCACACATTGGAAACCCCTACATTCGCAAAGTTCCCACCAATTCCATATTTTTTCCAGAGAAAAGCAGCTTTCTCTTTATTCGTATTATCCTGTATAAAATAAGAATAGATATCCAGCCGCCAATCCGAATATCTATCGCCCTTTCTAATGCAGGCATCAATCTCATCCTGCGTGATAAATACCGGAAGTTCCTCCCATACAAAGCCTTCCCTCGTCTGATACGGAACTGCTTCCAGCAAAGGCTTTTTAACCGCCGCACCCTCTGCCATATCCTTCCCCGCATGTGCCTGTGTCCCCGTATGTTCCGTATCCGCATTGGAACATGCCTGATCCAATACCTCCTGCGGAGCATATTCTCCCTGCCTAAGAAGCTGGTGGATGCGTCCGCTTATCTCTTCCCATGTCAGGAACGCTTTATGAAGCACCGCGCCGGACACAGAATCCCCGGCGGCAATCTGCATACCAAGATCATCATGCCAGACAGAATATTTCATACCGCCAACGATGATCCCCCTGCCTCCAATCCCGTATTCCTTACGGACAAATTCCGCATATTCCTCTTCTGTCCGTGAAAGCATGAACTGATAAATAATGCGCGGCATGCTCCCATTCCGGTTCCCACCTGCACGGAGCACCTCGTCCACCACATCCTCAGGGATGGCAATCTCCCCGGCATAAAGCGCATGTACCCTCTCTTCAATTTGCCGGATCTGCTGCTCCACAGAAGGAAAACTTCCGCTATGTGCAGAAAAAGCAGGGGCTTTGGGTTCCCCTGCTTTCTCCATATCCTGTCCGTTTCCCTCTCTCTTTAGCTGTACACCAGTTCCTGTAAGACGACCTCTTCCGCTATGGCTGTCAGACTGTTCATATGCGCCGCCCACGTCAGCGGTTCCTTCCCCTTGTCCGGCGCTGGGTTTTTCTCCAAAAGCCCTTCCACCAGGACTTCCATCCTCTCCACTGCCGCTTTCTCTATATCCGCCAGATGCCGGTCCAGCTTCCCTGTCAACATCATGCCCTGATACCAGCCTGCCCGGTTTTCCTTCAGGAATGTCTTCCGCAGCATCCCGTATTTCCCGATAGGTCTCTGCTCCTCCCCTATGGTCAGGTCTGGGAGCAGATAATCTCCCTCCCAGTGATATGTCAGTTCCATCTACGGTTCCTCCCTTCTTCCCTTCATTTTCACGCTTTAAAGTGTTAAATTTATTGTAGCCAATTTCTGTACGTTTTTCAAGTAATTTTTGCTCTTCTTTCAGACAAATTTCCCGTACTGTCCGCCCGATCCCTCTAAGGAGCGGTTCCGTAAGGCTGCTTATGGCATTTCCCAGAACAGCCAACACCGTAGAGGAATTGAAATCCGTAATTCCCACGAAATCCTCTTCCTCAAGGTATTCCATAGGATTTTGCCCACACCGGCGGGATGCTGCATAAAAAATACTGTTTTGCAAAAGCTCCCTGAAGCTTACCCGGACAGCGTCCTCCCCAAGCCCTTCCAGATAGGTTCCTTCCATCTCATACTCCAGCCCCTGCATGGCTTCTTTTAAGTTGTCTTCCGCAATACGGGATGCAATCTCCATGAGTGTCGAACTTATGTCTGCCCCTTCCTTTCCCTTAAGCCCGTAAGTATCCGACAGGTAGGAAAGCACTTCCGCTTCATGCCGCTTTTCCATCTTCCACAGAACGGGCGTCCAGCCGCCCTGCACCAGACGGGTATCGGAAACGTCAAACACATATTTCAGCTTCATCTTCGCCCCGCTGTCATCCAGAAGCGCGATCCCCTTTGCGCCACGCCTTACCCACCGCCCCACTTTTTCATTCCAGTCCTCCAGCGACACACAGGCAGCGGCATTCGGACGCTGGGCATGAATCAGCATAGTATCCGAAAACGGGTAGCGATACAGTCTTGCCGCTGTATCAAGATACCCCATCCAGTCCCTTGGGGAGCTGCTGATCTTTTTCGCCTCATAACCCGCAAGGTACTGTATCTCCTGTAGTCTGCCCATTGTAAAATCCCCCTCTCTGAAATGATAATAATCTGACCTTTATTTTCCTTTCTTCCCTTTCTGCTTTCCTTCTTCCCGTTTGGGGAATGCAAGGCTGAAATTTGCCCGCCCATCCTCTATTTTCATCACGATATCCGCCTCAAAAGTCTGATCCTTTTTTGCAGAATACAAATCTTTTGCATGGCTGCGCCCGATCTTTAAAAGCTCCTTAGCCATCTTTTTGTCAATCTTCTTTTTCATGCCGGAAAGGTAGCGTTCCTCTTTCCAGAGGGAGAAAGAGCATTCACGGTCGCTGCAGTAAAAATTCTTCTTCCCCTCATAGACCTCCGCCCCGCACAGCGGGCAGCTGCCTATGCTTTCCCTCTGGTGGAAGCGGTGGAGCTCACTTTCCGGAATATTCCTGCACCCTTCCAGTATTTTCTCTACCAGTTCCATAATGCCCTGCATGAAGTCCCTGCTTTCCAGTTCCCCTTTCTCCATACGCAGCAGGTCATTTTCCCATTCTGCAGTCATGAGCGCCGACTTTAAATATTCCGGCATGACTGCAATTAACTCCATTCCCTCCGGCGTAGGGATAATCTGCCGCCCTTTCCTCTCCGCATAGCCGGAAGATACCAGCTTTTCAATGATTCCCGCCCGTGTTGCCGGGGTTCCAAGACCTTTTTTCTCCGTATCCCGCTCAAAATCTCCCCTGCCTGCTGTCTCCATAGAAAGCAGAAGCTGGTCTTCCGTATAGCGCTTCGGGGCGGAGGTAAAATGCTCGCTGATCTCTGCCTGAACACCTTCAAATGTCTGCCCCTCTGCCAGCTGCGGCAGTTCCTTATTCCCGGCAACCTCCTTTTCTGCCATATCTTCCCCGATCTTGAAAGAGCTTTTCAGCATATCCTCAAAATCCTTCCAGCCATTGCGCGTAACGGTTTTTCCTGATGTGGTAAAAATATATCCGTTGCAGACAAATTCTGCTTTTACGGTCTCATATATATGCTTCTCTCCTGTCGCGCACAGAAGGCGGCTTGCAACAAGCGCCAGCACTTTCCGTTCCACCTCCGGCAGGACCGAAAGATCAGCTTCCCCGATTCCTACAGTGGGGATGACCGCATGGTGGTCGGTAACTTTCCTACTGTCCAGCACCCTGCTGATATCCGGGGCAGTTATCTCCATACCTGATAAAATACCTTCCCCAAATAAATCCGAATGAATGACCGTTTCTATCACTTTCCCCGCTGTCTGCCCCATATCGTCAGACAAAAACTGACTGTCCGTCCGTGGGTAGGTTGCCAGCTTTTTCTCATAAAGGCTCTGGAGATATTCCAGCGTTTCCTTTGCAGTGAAACCGAAAATGCGGTTAGCGTCACGCTGCAGGGTGGTGAGATCATAGAGTTTTGGCGGAGATACCGTCTTTTCCTCTTTTACCACGGATACTGTCTGCGCCTGCCTGCCACTGCACTCTTTTAGTGTTTTCTCCGCATCTTTTCTGTTATCCATGCGCCCTGTTACCGCCTCCATCCCACCACAGGAAATATATACAGTAAAATACTTTTCTTTCTTGAAATCCCTGATCTTTTCCTCACGCTCCGCCAGCATGGCAAGGGTGGGCGTCTGCACCCTTCCCACCGCCAGCTTTTTAAAATATTTCGTGGTATAGCCCCGCGTGGCGTTCATGCCTACCAGCCAGTCCGCTTTTGCCCGGCATACGGAAGCCTCACAGATATTCCGGTACGCTTCCCCGGATTTTAAATCTGCAAATCCCTCCCGGATGGCAGAATCCTCCATAGAACTGATCCACAGCCGCTTCACCCGGAGGGTACTTCCCGAAAGGTCGTATACATGCTTAAAGATAAGTTCCCCTTCCCGGCCTGCGTCACAGGCATTAACTACATACTCCAGATCTTTCCTGCCAAGCAGCTTTTTCAGGACTGCAAGCTGTGCCTTTTTATCCTTTGCCACGGTCAGCTTCCATTCCTTGGGGATAATGGGTAAATCTGTAAAGTCCCACTTTGCATACCGTTCATCATAGCTTTCTGGCGAAGCGTATTCCGCCAGATGCCCAAAGCACCAGCTTACAAGGCAGTCTTCCCCAGCAAGATACCCATCCTCCTTCTTCTCCGCTTTCAATATCTTCGCCAGCGTCTGCGAGACGCTGGGCTTTTCACCAATAACTAAAAACATATTCTTCCTCCTTTTTGGCGCAAAAAAAGAGCAACCCTTCCTGATTGCCCTGATTATAAAATATGCTGCTTTTTTCAATTCCTTAAATATCCATATTGTTCTTTTTAATTATCTTAAGTATTTATTCTTGAAACCATTGCTCAGTCATAATAGCACATGGCTTTCTCATATAACTTCCTGCACTGCTCCTCATCATGATAAGACAGACAATCATCTGCATAGCATAACGTTAAAAACGGTTCCTTCTGCCCTATATCCCGTGGCAGCTTATTCCACAGGGAATACATCTTCTTTGCAAAAAGCGCAATATCTATGCTTTCATATATCCGTAAAAGTGACCTCATTAATATTTTCCCAAAACATTCCGTGTCAAATTCACTTCTGTCCATAACAGAAAGCGTATGCAGAACAGCCTCCTTGGGCGTCATTCCCTCCAGGGAAAGATAGGTCTCGTTTTCTATGTTTTCCAGAAAGAGTTTATCGAGTACATCTGCATACAAAGACCACACATCGAAACCTTCACTGTATAGCAGTGCATATACAAACAATTTCTCCATTGATTACCCCCGTGTAGCTATGAGTATTATCCTGGTTCCTATAAACTGGAATTTATCTATTCATCAATTCAAGAGTTTTTTCAAATGAAATACATTCTGCGTATCTTCCATTCCACATAAACTCATTATAATATCTATAAGAATTTTCCGCTGTCATATATGCATTATCAAGCGTACTGTTTGTATTTGCTGGAACAATCATTTTAAGTCCATGCTCAAAACCACATTTCACTGTTGCATCTATGCAGTAATCTGTTTGTAGCCCTACAATAATAATTGTATCTTCGTCTTTTTCATGTAGGTAATCCAACAACCCTGTATCTCTAAAAGCACTGTTTACATTTTTATCAAAAACTCGCTCATTTGGCATTGGCTGAAATTCTTCGTATATTTCATAGCCTAATGCGCCTTTAGTTAATTTCTGCCCAACACCATCATCATGTCTAACATAAATAACTTCTATATCGTTATTGCGTGCTTCTTTGATTAGTGCTTTAATACGATATACAAAAGTTTGAAATTTATATAAGTCATTATTCATAATTAAATTTTGAGTATCAGCAACTAGCAATATCATTCTATTACCTCCACAACTTCTTATTTATCTCTTCGTAATAATTCATAATAGTGCTACATATTGATTATTTCTCTATTGAAACAAATGGTGGAAAACTATCAGAACTATTCACACGTTGCATTGTATTTATGTCATAGTCAAAGCTTTTTCCATTATATTCATAATGTAATTTTCCATCTTCACAGTAAAAACGATGTTCTGATTGAAATGCCACAGGCTTAGATTGTCCGTCTTGTATTGGCTGATCACGATACAAAACCTGATCTTCTGAAAATTTTAATACATTGTTTTCGAGACAGATGTCATATATGCCACTAACCACTGCCTCTGCTGCTACATTTCTTCCAGAAGCTGAAATCATTCTAAAACAACCTGTCATTGTATCTGTACTTTTACGCTTAGCTAATTCAAAACGAAATAATGATACAGCACTAAAATCTTTTCGCAGTTCTTCTCGTTGTCCATCAGCTCCCATAAGCCATATCTTTTCATTTGCAACTATAAACATATCTAATTGAAATCCGCTTTGTGAGTATTTTAGATTAGAAAAAGAAATCTGATCCGAGTATACACCCTCTAACGCACCATCTTCTAGTTTGTAAACCAATTCCTTTGTAAACAGCGTTCTTCCATTTACATTTTCTTCGATAAAATCTATAATTTTTTTCATCCTCAAGTCCCTCTTAACCAATTATTTTCTATTTGGCTTTCTTTTGATACATAATAACTTCATGAAATCATCAAACATTGAAGTATCTACCGGCTCAAACATGACCCATTTTCCATCATGATAAGTTTGAGCTTCGTCATATATTTCTTGAACTTCTTTTGAGTAATTTCCCCTATCCGCTTCAAATTTTAATCGTTCGTCTTTCCCTAAGATAATCATAAAACCCACACAGTTTTCTCTTGCAAATAACGCGCATAACGTTTTACCGCATCGACGATATTTATATTCATATTTCCATGCTTTGCCGCCTTTATTCCACAAACAATCCATGTCATATTGTTCATCAATGAAAGCACATAACTTCTTCCATACGTTATATAAAGATTTCCCGTAATCCTGAAACACCTCTAATCCAAACAGATCCTCATAAAACTTTCTTGCAGCGTTAATATCTGCCACCGATAAAAGCATACATACATGTTTCATACAAATACTCCTTTCAAACTGTGGTTTCATATTTGGAAAATGAGAGCCGAAACGCCCTCATCCTTCCTTCACATTTTTCATAATAACTAAATCAACCAAACTGGCACATACCAGTTTTTTTCGTCCACAGGCAACAAATCGTTGGCCATGCAAATAACAAGAGATAAGCTACCAGGCCGGTATCTAAAAAGTGAAGGAGCGGCATTTTTACAATGCGTTTCAACGCGTTGTTGTGGTATGGCTGCACAAGAGCAATGATATGGGACGATACCAAAAAATTCCTCATAGACAACAGGCTTTGAGGTATGTGTGGCCACAATCGTCATAAAATTGTAAAACTGCATCTCATCGGCAACCTGTGCAAGATCACGGATATCTCTCTGCAGGTATGTATCCACATAGGAACGGTAATAGGTCTCCCAGTCCATATTTTCATTCGCATAAAGCTCCGACACTCTGCTGTTCAGAAATATTGCTATATTCTCACTGGAACAAGTTATGGAAACAGTCCAACTCTCCAAGAAATTCATCACCTAATCCAAACTATTCTGAAATAAACATGCAGATTCCGACCTCATATAGTTATTTTTCCAGCATCAGCAAGTAACTGTCCAGCCTTGCATTCACATAACCTGCAAACAGCTTTTCCATTGCACCAAGATTATGCTTTACGTGGTATTCATCAAATGCATTGTAATACGAAATCCGGTCTGCAAACTTAATGTCAATTGGCGGATATCCTGCTTTCATTAATTCCAAATTTACAAGCAGTCTTCCAATTCTGCCATTTCCGTCAGCTTATGTCAAGTATGGGACAAAGATTTTGAATATTTTTTATGAAACACTATGCTTTTTTCAAATGACCCATCAACATATAAAACTTAAAATGACAATAACTCTTAAACACAGATGGATTAACAGACATAACTCCTGCAAGCAAATCGGGATATAGGTATTGCTGATTATCCAAATATAAAAGTAGCTTATATTTTTCTATATTAATAGTATCTTCCTCATAGCATGTATAATATTGAAACTCGGAATAAAACCTTAACTTTTCTTCATCACTTATTTGATTAAATATATTTATAAAATTTACTTTTACATATTTCT
>OFGB01001561.1_pt1 | contig 13714 bp, 14 predicted proteins | sample 1521491 | NCBI WGS metagenome assembly OFGB01 (sample SAMEA3504095, study PRJEB24116) | mouse gut metagenome | biome: mouse gut; feature: mouse-associated habitat; material: faeces | place: Denmark | collected 2011
GGAGGGGCAGCCTGATCGACATTGACTGCGGCTGTGCGTTCCCTGGTGGTCGGCTGGGGTGCTTGTGCCTAGATACTCTTGAAGAAATCTATGTATAAACGCACATGGCAACAGAGCCGCCGCCCTCATACGGGACGGCAGCTCTATACCGCCTAATCGTCATCTTCCAGCAGCTTTGAGGCAGGGATCTGAAGCACAGCAGCCATCTTGAACAGCGTTTCTAACGATACTCCTCTTGTCGTGCCAGTTCCCTCGACTTGGGCAAGAAAGTTGACGCTTTTGTTGATCTTCTCGGCAAAGACCTCTTGTGTATAGCCAGCCCTCTTCCTGTAGTAAGCAATTTTCAAACCAAGTATTCTGTACTTTTCTGGAAATTCAGTCTGCATACGGCATCACTCCCTGATAGTATGCTACCAATTCCCAAATACAATTAAAATTTGATAAAAAGAAATGATTATTTACTTTAAGTAAATGATTTGGTTATAATGGCAGAGTACAACACAAGGAGGGATACTATGCCGACCTGTTTCTTCATCGGACATCGTGAAGCACCTGATAGCCTGTTGCCTCAACTGTTCGCCGCAGTAGAGCGCCATATCATAGAACTTGGAGTAACTGAGTTTGTTGTAGGAAGCTACGGATGGTTTGATTCAATGGCAGCGAAGATCGTCAAAGAAGCTAAAAAGAAGTACCCAGAAGTGACGCTCACACTACTATTGCACTATCACCCATATGATCGGCCCATTCCAACGCCAGATGGCTTTGATAGCACATTTTATCCACCAGGAATGGAAACTGTACCGAAACGGGCCGCTATCGTCAGAGCTAATCGCTATATGGTTGAACACAGCGACTACTTAATCGCTTATGCGTGGCATCCGGCCAGTAACGCACGGGATTTGGTAGAGTATGCAAAAAAGCGTGAAAAAAGTGGGCTTATCCAAGTCACAGAACTGCAAGGGCCACTGTAACTCTACACACTTTATCAAAGGAGATGGAAAATTGAAAGTTGAACTTACAAACCCCATGCTGGGTGATAAACTGCATACCCTTTCAGTCGAATATGACCTGCCCGAAGAATTACTGGTCAACGTGGCTGTGAAGCGGCTGGTGGATGATGTTGACTTTGTGCGGGATCTCCGTATTGGCAAAACGGAGAGGGCGTAGTCTGCTACGCCCCCTCCTGTTCAAAGTATGCAAAAATTGTCCGAAGTACATTGATTGCCATTTGCTTACGCTCCATTGGTTGGTTGTCTATGATCTGCTTGAACTGCTCCATGATGTTGGAATCGCTGTCGGATACGGAATCGGCCAGCAGATAATCCACGGTCACGCCCAGCCGATTGACCAACCGCACCAACGTATCCAGCGTCAGGCTCCGCTCTCCTCGTTCAATAGCACCCATATAGGTATCCGATATGTCAACCGATTCTGCAAGCTGGGCTTGGGTCAAATGCAACCGGAGGCGTTCTTCTCTGATCCGCTCGCCTAACCTCTTATAGTCCATGTGTTCACCCCTTGCTTATTGTACCCAATGGAATCTTCACCAAGAAATATCTGATAGGGGTATCTATATTGACTAATAGAGGTTTTCGTGATAACATGATGTGGTATTGTCCGATTCAAGGCACTAATTCCAGGCTTCTCCTGGTGATATTTTGCGGAAAGGAAGAACCACAAATGGCCAGAGTTTGCAGGACGGCGAAAGAGCTTGCCGAAGCGGTGAAAGACAATGAGGAGTACATCACAATCGAAGGCGACCTAAAAAACGGTGTTTTGCGCATAAAAGCTACCGGGAAGATTGCGTGGGGAGTATGCGTTGCTTCATTGGCTGTAGCAATAACGGCTATCGCTGTGTCCCCAGTTGGAGGTGGTGCTCCGGCTGGTGCTGGCCTTGTGATGGCTGCACCAGCGGCAGCTACGCTAGGTGCAGCAGTCGTACCAGCCGTTACAATAGGCGTCTGCGCCGGGGGTGTTGGTGTGTTGAATACACTGAGGGATAAGTACAAAATCATAGAAAAAAACAATAAATACATAACCCTCAAGCGAAAGTAAATTGTTTCACCACAAATAAAATCTGGAGGTCATGGTTATGGGCGGCGAAAAGGCAATGGCAGTTCTTGCAATTATCCAGCAACTAATACCGGAAGCTAAAAAAATCTCAAAAACTCACGGGTTTGTCCACAAGCGGGCCGAAGCAGAAATCAATGGCATACGGGGATTCCTAGTTTGGGATTTTATCGTCTACAATGAGATCACTTTTGACGATGCAGAGGGAAATATTATGTCATTCTTTACCTCTATGTCTGATGACGAAACCGAAGCCGAGTGGAATCGACTCGTGAAAAAGTACGGAGTCAATACGGACAAATGATTTTGGCAGGATGGAGTGTTCATGTTCAAAAAGAGGCTGAAGAAAATACCCGCGGATTTGGTATCTTACATCCAGATTGAAACAGAAGCCATCAGAGATGCCAACGATAAAATGATGATTTCCTCCTACTGTCTCGGCAAATTGGAGTTGGTCAACTGGTATCTTGAACTTCTGGAGGTTGGCTCCAAGAAATACATCGTCCCGCAAAGCAAGGCATACTTGGAGATGGTCAGAGATCAACTTATGGCCTGTCACAAAGAGATCATGGCCGTAAAAATAACAAAACCTGGGGAACGTCCACTACTGGACATCAAGTACCCAAAAGGATACGAAGGATAGGTGATTTTGATGAAGAAAATAATTGCATTGCTGACAGCTATTTTGTTATTGCTGTCGGCCTGTTCCAGCGCCACACTGGACGGTGCGGGTAAGGAACTGGAAGATACCATAGCAAACGCCACTGATGCCGACAACAAATACGTTCAAATGGTCAAGGGAGGATACAGGGCCGACGATCCCAATGTGACTTATGAGGACGCATTTACCTCCTTCTTCGGTACGCCGCGTTGGAAGTATTTCGAGAGCGAAGACGGGCAAGACGTTGTGGAGTTTACAGGTGACTGTACCTACCAGGACGTTCCGGTAAAAGCTCGGATTCAATTCGTGGTTGATGAAGAAAACGGAACCTTTGAAGCGTCTTATCTTGCGTTCAACGAAGTTCCCCAGGATGCTTTGACGTTGGCCGCAGTAATCGCAAAAGCGTTTGAAAGTGCTGGGGTAGTTGAGACGGGAGGTGGACAGGGGCAATCTACCGATACCACAGGACAAATTATGATTCGTCAGGTTCCTACTCAAGATGTAATTGGAATGACAGCGGACGAAGTTATTGCCGCCTTTGGCGAACCGGAAATATATGCCGAAAATGATAGTATTGAATATGGTGCTGATGCTCCGGAATGGATGTATTTTGATGTTTCCAACGGAAACACAGTGGCCAGTTTCAGTGCCAACGCAGGGGAATTTACATTGAATGGTCAGAGCTTGAAGCGGGATTTTGACTCACTTATCAGCCTGATAGGAGATGACTACGATAGCCTTGGCGCAGGTGGGTATCAATGGATTCGGAACGGCATCTGTTATACTTTCTATATTCCGGATGATACTAAGGAGCCTTATAGTATCAATGTTTATAGAATTGATGACGATGATCCGATTGATAACGATGCCTATTTGGGCGATGAAGGCAATTATGGAACTTATGGCAACTTGGATTCCGCACTGGTCGGTAGATGGCGGTCATTTGACGGCGGTACACTCCAATTTGACGATAATGGGATGATAAGCTCCTGCGACTTTAATTGTTGGAGCTTAGTGGGAGACACGCCGGATCGGGTCTATTGGGAAGCTGATAATGGCAGGGTTACTTGTTCTGCATATTTCGATGAAGATGTCACTTATAAGATTGCAGGTCCATCTAGTGGGTCTGAAATGGAGTACATTACCTTTTCGAGCAACAGCAGGCATAGGTATGAACGTGCTTCAGGTGAAAACGGCGATGGAATTATCGGGAAATGGGTCAGTGTGGAAAATAGTATCTGGTCATACCAATTTAATGCGGATGGTACTGGATTAGATAATGGGACACGCCCAATCACATGGCAGGCATATACAACAGATGATGGTGCCAATGCGGTGAGATATAGCTTGTTAGATAGTACTTACTTTGATTATACTGTGGAGGGGGATTCTCTCGTAGTCTTTCTTTCTGACAGTAGCCGTGTATATACCAAAGTTGGAAACTAATCAGTGATTGACAGCGGGAGGGCGGCTGCGGTCGCCCTCCTATTGTATCTATCAATGAGAGGAGAGAGTGATGATGCACTCAAATGAAAAAGGACGTGCAAAAAGATGAACATAAAAGCGATGCTCTACAAGGTGAAACCGCCTTGTTTCCGTTGCCCTTATAAGCTAGGGTTGGTGCATACGGTAGTCAATCCCTGCCCTCAGTGTAAAGAGAACAATTACAAAACCTAGCATTCAGCCCACAGGCATTTTGACACAAGAAAGAGAATGTCTTCATCGTGCCAAGAGAATCTGTCATGTAGAATAGGAGATGTGACGATATGCAGCGATTCAATATCAACTGGACCGCAAAGGCCCTGGTGAATCAGATGGAGAAGGGCAAAGTCAATTACGACAACGCCGTACAGCGCAATCTTGTGTGGGATGCAGAGAAAAAATCCCTCTTGATTCACAGCATGATCTACGGCTATGCGATCCCCGCCATGTACTTTACCCGTGACGAAAACGGCGTTTATGACAGCCTGGACGGAAAGCAGCGGTCCAATGCCATCAGCGAATATCTCCATGATGAATTTGCGTTGACTCCCGACACCCCTACTGTCGTAGATGATAACGGGTGCGTGGAAGATGTCAGCGGACTGTATTTCTCGCAGTTGCCCGAATGGGCGCAGGATCGAATTAAGGATTATAACCTCACGATTTACTATTATGAGGGAATGACCGAAACGGAAATCAGAGAGTTCTTCCGCAGGCTGAATAACGGTAAGTCTTTGAGTGCTATTGAGCTGACCCGTGCCAATGTCCCCAGCCTGACGATCTTTCAGCAGCTCGCCAAGCACAAGGCGATTCAGTTCGCAGTATCGGAGGCTGGCCGGAAACGGTTCACGGACGAGATGATTGCCATGCAGCTTTACCAGCTAATCACAGAGGAATCCCCTGACTTCTCCACCAAACCTTTCCGGGAGTGGGCCAGCAAAGCCGAGGTTGACGGTGAAATTCTGGACACGATCAGCTCTGGGCTGGACGCCTATGTGGTGTTCGTAAGGAGCCTGATTGATGTCAACAACAAAGTTCTCCGCACCGTCAAGGGCAGGACGCACTTCATCAGTTGCGCCTATTACTGCTGTCTGGCGGTCGAAAATGGCGTGAGCCAGGACGAAATCAACCGCATCCTGACCGAGTTCTTCAGCGGGCACCCTTCCATATCGTCGGAATACAATCACACGGTATCCGCTGGCAGCGCAAAGCCTACTTCAGTACAGACACGGCGGGATGTTATGCGGTCTTTGCTCCCGGCAACAGACGAGACGGAGGGGCCTGACCCGAAAGGCGTTGATGATATGGAAGATTCAGAACAATTCGAGGAGGAAGATCATGCGTTGTATGGCTCCGCTTTCCCGGAGCAGACCGCATAATTGCTGTTGGAACAGATATTGCCCCCGGATTTACCGGGGGCAATATCTTATTCGTTATTCCATCGGAAAACTTCTTGTATCAAATCGACCATTTCGCCGGTTGTCACGATACTTCCCGGGTCAAATACTTCTGTATATTCCAGCCATCCAAGGGTAAAGGCTTTATTTACAGAGTCCTTCGCCCAATGCTCCCCCGTATAGTATTCTGTAAGCGGTTCATCCTCAGTAAACCGGGCAAACACTGTGAGCAATTCCCCCCATGTTAATATACGATCCGGGCAGAATAGATCATCTCCGCACCCGACCATGATCCCGGCATTTTGCAGAGTGCCAACTGCCGCTTCGTACCATGATCCAGATTCTACATCACGAAAGGGGGATTGGGTTACTCTATGGATTTTCACGCTCTCGGTATCCATCATGAAATAGACAAGCTGGGCCAAGTCCGCCCGTGTGACGGTTCCTGCACCGTTATCCCTGCCAGTTTTATATCCTCCCCAAAACGAATCATCGGGAGCAATAAGCGTGGTTTTTCCGTTAGTCAGTGTGGGCATCTGAACTTCTGTTCGTGATGGCAGCGAAGTAGTGGTAGGCTGGGTATTGCCACCGTTCGGATGATATGAGGTAGATGGTGTTCCGGGGACATATGTTGAATCTGGCCCGGATTGTGGAATCAGCTCAAAAGCAGCAACTAACGTCCGATCTGTTTCTGCTACGAAAGAAAATCGGACCTCTATGCTGACCTGTACGCCGTTTTCCTCCCAACACAGGAAACGATAGCCATTATCAGGTATAGCGTTTACGGTAACAACTTCCCCCTCTTTATAACTGCCGCTACCCTCTATTGTCCCGCCTTGTGTGGAACTGACATGAATTGTATAGATTGGCTTGGGAATTGGCATGAAGATAGCAACAATCGTTCGGTCATGATCTGCGATAAACGTATAATTTTCATCGGTGCTGATTTGTTCATCATTTTCTGTCCATGCGATGAAACGATACCCGTTTTCGGGTGTGGCGGTAAGCGTTACGGAACTTCCTTGCTCATATTCGCCCCCACCGCTGGCGGTCCCTCCTTCGGCGGCAGATACGTTGATGGTATAGGTAGGCTTAGGAGTAGGCCCGGGGGCAGGCTCGGAGATGGGTTCAAAAATTGCTGTCAGCGTTCGGTCGCTAGTCACTGTAAATGTTAAGCTGGCCTCTGTACTGATCTGTGTGCCAGCTTCTGTCCACTTCAGGAAACGGAAGCCCTCATTGGCAACGGCAGTAACCGTTGCGGTGGCACCTTCCTCATATTGCCCGCTGCCGCTGACTGTGCCTCCCTCCGTGGGGCTGACACTGATGCTAATAGAGTAGGTTGTTGCTGGCACCTCTTGAACAGTTACGAGGCATGATGCGGACGCTCCTCCAACCGTTGCCGTAGCAATAATTGAGGTTGTCCCTGCTGAGTGCGCAATTATAAGCCCGCTCTCGGTAACGCTGGCAACAGAGGGATCACTGCTTGTCCATTGAATACTGCTGTTTGTACCTTCAGGGTAAAGCGTGGCCGTCAATGTGTCTGCCTCACCGACGTAAAGGGTCAGCTCTGATTGATCCAGCGTTATAGAAGCGGGTGAAGGCGGGGGCGAAGGTTCGTTATCTGCAAAACTCATTGAGAAGATCATATCTGCACGCATGTAATCTGTCCCAAGGTTATTATCATAGTGGCTATCCACAGTCCACCTGTTAGGAACCACCCCGTCAGGCTTATACAACTCTACCAAGGCGGCGTAGTTGTCTGCTAGGGACAAAAGGCTTGTGTAGTCCTTTGTAATATCGTCTGCGACACCGTTTGCTGTATTGCCATAAATCTTACATCCACTGATATATAGCTCCCCTCCTTCAAGATAAATACCACCGCCCATCGTTCCTGCGGCATTGCCAGAAATGGTGCATCCAGACAGTTCGGTCCGTCCTTGTGTACGCATATAAACTGGGCCTCTGTCGCTGGCAAATCCATCTGTAAACGTACACCCCCAAATGTGCGCACTACGACAACCGAGTCGTATATGTGACCCAGATGTCCCGGTATTATTAGCAAAATTGCAGAGCTGAATATTAGTATCGCAATTATAATCAATTTCTAATGCAGCACCTCCAATGCAGTTGATAAAGTTACAGTCTGTAATAAATTGTGAAGGACTACTGACGAAGAGGATAGGGGAGTATGATTGAACCCCCGCACCATCAAACGTGATATTTTGTACTATGACATCCTCTACCTCTAAGCTCCCGAGAGATAAGCGGGCCTCAGATGTAGTGCGACGAAGCGTTACCGGGCAATCAGCACGACCGAGTACCAGGTTAGAGCCAGAATATGCCTGGATACTAGCGTCAAATTCAATCACATCGTTCGCGTTGGCATTGGCAATGGCATCAAGCAATTCTTCAAGGGTTGATACGGGACCAAGGGTCGGTTCAGTGGCACCAACTTCGTCAATAAACGTGCCATTTTCATCAGCGGGATTTTCAAGCCAATCGGGTGTGCTTTCGCTCACCGCTGTTTCCGCAGCAAAGGCGGGAAGGGTTAAGAGCATCACCATGACCGCAACAAATAAAGCGGTCAAAAGATGATTCCTGTGGGGTTGCCTGTTCTGCGATCCTCGCTTGCAATTTGTGGTGCTCATGTTTGTACCTCCTGTGTTGTTTCACCCGCAGTTTACGGGCGAGTATTAGATTTCACATTATGACAGAATATCACGGCAAAATACATCTACACAGAGGGGTTATAGGGCAATTTTATTGAAATTATAGAAAGGATGTCGAAACTATGAGTCATGAGTGGGGAAACTACCCCGAGAACTTCACCCCGAAGATGTACTGGGGTGCCAGGGCCATCCTTGAACGGGATAGTGGCGGTCCCGGAAAGGCACTGTACCTTCTGCCGGATCGCCAGAGCTTTGAGCGGTTGGATGGGAGCCAGAGGGACCAGGATGCGTTCTTTGACTGGATCAACACGAAGGCCCTGCCCGAACTGAGACGCCTTGCCAGAGAAAACCGCTTTTATGAGTGGAGCGATTTGGCAACGATTCAGTCCGAGGACGGAGCCTTTCTGTGTCAGGCAACGCCGAAGGGCAGCTATGGGGAATACCTCTACATCGGCTGCTGGGAGGTCGAGCAGCAGTCCACGATAACAAAACTCATGCTGCGGACACAGCTCCAACATGGACATACCCTAAATAACCTTCTGGCATTTGGTCCTGGCCAGGACTGCGAGATATTCAAGGCCGACAAATTCTATCCTGGGGATGTGGTTATCTATGTTCCTGATGTGGCTTTGAATCATATCCCTCTTGACCGCCCAATCACAGACCAAGAGGAATTTTCCGATGTCTTATCCAACTGCTACACAGGCCAGGACTTCATCGACGAGTGCCACGGTGATACAGAGAAAGCCGAGCGCCTGTTTTGCTACTGCGACTGGCAGCATCCATCCTCTGCGGTGGACGAATTAGCCGATGACGGGGAGGAATCCTAAATGAAATACACGCTTATTGATGAAAACGGGCAGTATGCGCTTATTCTGCGAGGGGAGAGTATGACCCAATATGCCGTTGTAAGCGGCCTGGACAAGAAAGCTGGAAGCTGGGACTGGACCTGCTGCTACTACGATTTCGGCAAGTTCTCTGGTCTGACGAAAGCTGAGGCTCTTTTCAGGGCGGTGGACTACTACCTGATGCGGACGAACGAAAAACATATCCCCTGGACCAGAATGAGCGAAATCGCTACGGTTCTGAAGGATGGGCTGATCGAAGATGGCGAGGAAGAAGCCTACCGCTACATGGTTGATGTTGCCGAATTGTCGGACACCGAGGCTGGATACTTTGGGCTGAATATGGAGCGGTACAGGGATGCCACAGGTGAAGATGCCGATAACCCCACGGCTCCGTCCAGCATAGGCGGCGATTACGGCCCGGCCCATCCGTGGGATGCACCTGGAATGAGTGTGTCCGATTTCATTTAGGCGTCATGCTGGAGTATCCCATAAACGGTCGTTATTGAGACTAATTTTCTGGAAACGAGATACCCCTCGAAATCGAGTGATTTTGAGGGGTATTTTGTCCCAAAACTCGTTTCAAAATCTACGTTCCATATCTCATACGATATTGGGACGATTGGAGGTACTATGAAGAACTATACTTTCGGATACGCCCGTGTCAGCACCGAGCAGCAGAATCTTGACCGCCAGCTTGACGCTCTCAGGAAATACGGAGTGGATATAATCTACAATGAGAAGATGACCGGAACCAAGCGTGACCGCCCAGAGTTGACCAAGCTGCTTGACCGCATGACCGAGGGGGATACTGTGGTAATTGAATCCTTATCCCGGCTGGGACGCAGCACCAAAGATTTGATTGAATTGACAGAACTGTTTCAATCGAAGGGCGTTCATCTTGTCAGTCTGAAGGAAAGCATCGACACCAGCACCAGCACAGGCAAGCTCCTGTTCACGCTCATGTCAGCTATTGCCCAGTTTGAGAGAGACGTGATCGCTGACCGTACCCGTGAAGGATTGAAGTCAGCCAGGGCCAGAGGACGTACAGGCGGCAGGCCCAAGACAGATCCCGATGCTGTAAGGAAAGCTGTTAAGCTCTACAATACACGACAGTATTCCATCGTAGAAATTGAAGAGCTGACCGGGGTTAAGAAATCAACCTTATATCGAAACTTGGCGAAGTAACTTCAAAGCAGATGCTATCGCTGATCTCGTACCAGGAAGCAAAGTGTTCCCAGCTGGGGTTGGCTAAGTCTGTGCGGTTTAGATGAAGGGCGGTTTAGTACGCCCTTCATTTTTTGTAATTTATTTTTCAAATTCGCCTCCACAGGGAAATAAAAATCCCAAAAGGAGTTGAAATTATGGATCAATTCAGAGTTAGTGTCAACAAGATTCAAAGCAAACAAGCATCTTCCCCGGAACAGCTAAAGGCGTTGGAAACCATAGTTGTTGACCATCCAGAAACAGTAAGCAGTAAAAATGTCAAATCGTTCGTAGAACGAGTTGGCTCGAAAGGCTGCACGTTCTGCCCATCTACTTTCAAGGGAAGCAGTAAAAGTATGGAGACATTTGAGCAATCGCAACTACTAGCACTTTCCTTTGATAGTTTTGATGGCGTAAATAATCGTAATCTTACATTTGAAAAAATTAAAGAACGGGCCGAAAAATATAATCTTCCAATTCTGCTTGCTTACGATTCCTTTTCCGTTGCACAACGAAAAAAATTCGGTATTGTGTTTCTGAACAGCACTCCTCTTTCTTCTTTTAGGGAGGCTGAGGTGGTACAGAAAGCCCTGATGGAGATTTTTCCTGAAGCAGAGAACAACTGTAGTGTTCTCAAACTGTACTCAGGAGGAAATAAGGTCTTACATTTCGATGAAACATTGCCTGAAATAGATACTTATTCCTTGCTCATGAACACCTGCCTTCACTGGAAAAATCGCTATGGAGCGACTAACTACAAAAGAAAATCTGCTGAGTTTTCCAGAGAAACAGGCATTGCATTAAATGAGAGGAATCTTCCTCATATTTCTGTTAATGATCGACACGCTGAGCATTTCAGAGATAATTCAGATGATAAAAACATGACAAAATGTATTATAGAGTATGATCTTGTCAAGAAATTATCATCTCTGAATTATGAGATCCATTTCACAGATGAAGAGAAATCTAGTGAAGTACCATCAGATCATGAAGGATCATCTTCATTTAACTCATTTCGTGCTAAAGATTTGCAAACGCTCGGCTCTGCTTGCAAACTTTATCAAGAGTTCATAACAGGAAAAAAGAAGTTGACTTATCGGGAGCTGCTCGGCGTAGCCACGAACACCGTTCAGATCAGAGGTGGAGCTACAAAGTTCAGTGATACTCTCAAAACAAAATCGTACTTTGATGATTGCATCGAAAAATATGATAACTGGGTCTACTACTTGAAGTACATTAAATCGGATGGACCTCAGCCCTGTAGTTCCTTTTGCCCCTATCATGGAATTTGTCCTCATGGAGAAAATATTCTCTCTACACTGAAACCCCCAAAACATACAATAGAGCAAATCGCTAATGCAGGTAAGCCTTTAGTGGAATTGAGTGAGGCTTGGGATGATTTTATGGGAAATTTTCAAGAGGCTATATCGTCTAATGAACCTATATGGCACGTCATCAAATCTCAGACTGCTCTTGGTAAGACTCAGGCTATTCTGGAATTACTCAAGCGCACTAATTTGAGGATTCTGATAGTTGTCCCTACTAACAAACTGAAGCGTGAAGTGTGGGAAAGAGCAAGAGAACTGGGGATTGAGATTATTGTATCCCCGTCATTGCACGAAATCAAAGATGAAATCCCTGACCATGTTTGGTGTGAAATACAGGCTCTATATGATGAAGGAAAATCGCCAATGCCAGTATTAAAGAAAGCAATAGCCGAAGGTGATGTTGAGTTCTGCTATCGTTCCGCTTCAGAGCAAGAGAGTAACTTGGAAGAGGATAGCGTCACCTTTATCAACCCTGTTCAGTTCCAAGAGAATGTTAAGTATATCATGCTCTCAGCAACAGCGGACAGAGATATTTGTGAAGCCTATTTCGGTGCGGATAATGTAAAATTTTATGAGTGCAAGGAGGCGGCAATTACAGGTAGACTAAATCAATACGGGGATAAGGCAATGGGTCGAAGTTCGATGCGAAAAAATTCTGATATTATAGAGAAAATTAAGAAATGGACAGGCTTTGAAAACACCATTTCATTCAAGGAATTTCACAAGTTCTATATGGGCGATCTGCATTTTGGAAACTGTGCAGGCTGTGACATATTGAAGGGGGAAAATATTGACGTGATTGGAACGCCGCATCAGCCGGAATGGATATATAAACTATTTGCCTATTCTCTAGGATATGATGTTGATGACCGCCTGAAGCCCAACACCCAGGTCGAACATAATGGGTTTCGGTTTTATTTCATGACATACACCGATAAACTATTGAGGGCCATCCAGTTCTATATCATCGAGTCAGAGCTGGAACAAGCTGTTGGTAGGGCGCGGTTGCTACGATTCGATTGCGTAGTCAATTTATTTTCTGATTTTCCTCTTCGACAAGCTACACTGAAAGAAGCTAAATACGACACAGAATAAGAGGATAATTCATACTAACGGTGCAGCCAAATGACTGCACCGTTTCTCATTAAAAACTGCATCATTAGTTGCAATCCAGAATTACAGATCCCAATACTCGCTGTAGATCAGTGGTAGAAACATTATGCACTTATACTCTGCATCTGTTCAAATGGAAAATCCTACCGAACGCAACTCTTTTGTAAAAAGATTTTGTATTAGGGGGCATTTGAAATGAAGTTAAATCCAATTTTTGAACTGTCAATGGTGTTAGACACTGAAAAATTCCAAAAGATATTCGACATGGCATACAATAAGACCGGGTACTTGAAAGAGCTTGACGATGAATACCTCGATACATCCCTCATGGAGAAGGGGATCACCGTTATCTACCGAGACAGTCAGTACAAAAAAAGGATTCGCTTACTTATCAATTTATCGTTAGTCGTGGATGATCCATCTGATACGGATAAACTGCTCCGAAAACTCGATAAGAGGATTGGCAAATATTTCAATTTCAAGTTTAGTATAAATGATTTTACGTTGTCAGGCTTGAATTTAATTACCGATATTGACGTTGGAAGTTGGGAGAATGTGGCGGCCTACTTGAAGGTCTTGCAACGGGTTAGCAAAATAAAGGGATTCTCCCCCGCAAGCTATGATGGCATAGATGAAAACAGCAGTTTTTGTCTATCTGGAAACAGTAACGCAATCGACTTTCTGCTATATGACTTGGAGCAATCATTTGCAGATCAACTTCGAGATAGCGGCATGGGCCATAAGAAAACAAAGTCTGCGAGTAGTTATACGCAGGGTATCCTTCGGGCAGAAGTGAAGCTGACAAAGCCCAAGGCGGTCCGGGCCTACACCAATGCGGAGGATACTGCTGGACAGATTGTGGAACTGATAACGGATCGACAGCAAATATTCTTGGACACTTTCGCACGGATCGTTCCCTTTGGCGACTTTTATAAAAAGGATG
>OFGB01001564.1_pt1 | contig 13687 bp, 9 predicted proteins | sample 1521491 | NCBI WGS metagenome assembly OFGB01 (sample SAMEA3504095, study PRJEB24116) | mouse gut metagenome | biome: mouse gut; feature: mouse-associated habitat; material: faeces | place: Denmark | collected 2011
TTCCAATACAAAAAGACCATTTTAAAACGGCCTGTATCCAATAGGCACGGCTGTGACGCCTTTTTTCTACAATTTCACGCCTGCCGTCTTTTTCTCTGATATATTTCATGCTTTTTCCTCATCCGTCCTGTTTATTTTTTTCCAAAAGCTACCCTTGTCCACGAAAGGTACCCAGATAGTATAACACAATCCCACCCCAAAAACCTATGATCATTTTGTAAATGATTCTTAAGAAAAACGAAAGATGTATGGTAAACGCCTCAGGTGTGGGCGGCCGCAATAAAAGATAAGGAACTCTTTTACGAAAAATATACCAGTTCATCCTCCGGTTTCTCTGCCGGTTCGATCAGCACCGGGTATAACACCGGCCCTTTTCCCTTATATTCCATGGCAAATTCCACCTGGATTTTCGCTATAATATGAATCCAGGATTTATGTGGAATCTGCTTGGAATCCGGATATTTGCACTTAAATCCTAAAAAAGTGACGTCTTCGATACAGCAGGTCATTGCAAACCTGCCGGGTACCATTACGCCTTTTTTCAGCTTATCCGGATTGTAGACAAGCCCTGTAAATTCCACTTTTTTACCGTCGTATTTTTTGTAGTTTTCCTGTGCGTCCATATACCAGATTGCATAATCGGCGTCCGAAATTTCTATTACGTCCTGGTTGATATCAAACGGAAGATCTTCTTCCGTTTCATCTATGGTCCCGTCCGCCCGTTCATATACGATCTGAGCCGGGCGGTTTACGGCTTTGACGGCGCGGCGGAATTTCCCTTTGGGCGTCGTATCCGTACAGCGGTTAAATATAATCACGTCCGCTTTAAAAAGCTGTTCCAGAATCATGGCCCGCATGTTTGTTAAATACATATCAAAAGTTGCAGCGTCCACGGTAGCAAGGGACTGTACAATTACCCATCCTTCCGGAAGCTGCATTTCAAGGAGCGTGTCCATCCCCCATGTGCCGTTGTACTCCAGAAAGACCTGATCCGGAAGATACTGCGAATGGATATTCTTTAACAGCGCTTCCGTAAAATCTTCCTCTTCTTCTATCATCAAAAGCCGGGTATTTACCTTCTTTAACGCATCCTCATCGTATTCTTCCTCGCCGTCTTCACAGGCAATCAAAAGTGTTTTTGCACCGTCGCCGAACTGTTCCGCCAGAAGCGTCTGGCAGATCAGGCTGGTTTTTCCGCTGTCCATAAAACCGGTAAACAAATATACGGGTATCTCTTCTATCATTTTTGTCCCTTTCCCTCAGCCTTACGAGATTTTAAACAGTTCTTCTAGTTTATGTTCGTCCATATCCGTTCCAATTACACAAAGCCGTCCTGTGTAGTCCGGCTCCCCGCTGCGGATTTCATATTCTCCTGGCACCAAATCAAAATAGAGCCAGAAGCCTTCCGTATCTTCCACCATGCCTTTTGCCCGTAAGATTTCTCCATATCCGCTGCCTTCGGACAGCGTTTTCAGAATCTGTTCCAAATCATCTTTTGTATATTTACGCGGGGTTTCTTTCCCCCAACTCATAAAAATATCGTCCGCATGGCGGCGCCCATGCTCATGTCCGCAATTATGTTCATGATGCGCATGATCGTGATGGCATCCCTCATGATGTTCATGTTCCTGACGGCATCCCGTATGATGCCCATGTTCGTGATGGCATCCTTCCTGATGTGCATGTTCCTGATTGTGACAGCATCCCGTATGATGCCCATGTTCGTGATGGCATCCTTCCTGATGTGCATGTTCCTGATGACATTCCCCATGCTGTCCATGATCGTGATGGCATTCCTCGTGATGCGCATGCTCCTGCTCTTCCCTGCGGCGGTCTTCTTCTGCAAGCGTCTTCATTTCCAGGGAGTCCTGTCCTTCGATGACCTTTAAAATCTGTTCCCCGGAAATCGAATCCCACGGCGTTGTAATGATCGCCGCTTTTTTATTTAACGCCTGCATCTGCTTTACGCAAAGTTCAAGCTGTTCCGTCGTTGTGTTCTGCGTCCGGCTTAACACAACTGTCGTTGCGTATGCAATCTGGTTATTAAAAAATTCCCCGAACGCTTTCATCTGCTTTAACGCTTTTTTTGCGTTTACAATCGTCACAAGGGCGTTTCGTTTTACATCCTGTTCTTTTTCGATATCAACGACGGATTTTATAACGTCCGACAATTTCCCGACGCCCGACGGTTCGATGATGATACGATCCGGATGATAAGCTGTAATCACTTCGTTTAAATTTTTTCCAAAATCCCCGACCAGGGAACAGCAGATACAGCCGGAATTCATCTCTGTAATATTTACCCCGGAGTCCTTAAGAAATCCGCCGTCAATGCCGATTTCACCAAATTCGTTCTCAATCAGGGCTATTTTTTCATCCGTATAGACTTCATCAATCATTTTCTTGATAAAAGTGGTCTTTCCCGCGCCCAAAAAGCCGGAAATAATGTCAATTTTTATCATGCGATATGCCTTCTTTCTTTTTTGTTCATCCTATTCTATCCGAAAACTATGAATTTTCTATGAATTTTTCCATGAAATCCTGTTCTGCTTCCTACAGCTTCACATAAGCGGATTCCGTCTCCGCCATAGCCGCCATATGCTGCCGCTTGAGGTTCCATTCCAGCGAATCCACATCCCCCATAATATCCCGGATATCCGAAATCATCTGTACCACATCCTTGGCCGGATAGATATGTTCGTCCGCTACATAATCTTTATCGTGCGCCGTTTCCTGGAATGCAAAGATCAGCTGGTTATGCAGAAATGCCCTGCGGATCGCCGAAACGATCTGGGCGCCATGGTTGATATCAAAATAATAATCGCATTTTTCAAACAGCGCGTCTAACATTTTCATTGTTACGTTCGGATACAGGACGACGTTTTCATATTGTTCCATCTGCATTAGTTTGGAAGACATTTCCGTTAAAGCCGCAATATAAAACTGCATCTGCGGCAAACCTTCCGCCAGTTTGCGGCACTGTTCAATCTGATCGGAATTGGTACAAATTAAAGCCCTGTGGCGGTAGCTGTTTTCCCGCTCAAACGGATAAATAAATCCCAGCTTATGCACCAGGTTTTCTTTTGCGCCAAGCGCAAGCAGCTTATAATAGGATTGCCTTTTCTGCACCATAATATTTGCGGTGCGGCTGGCCTTCCCGTTTAAAATGATCTGCATATTGCCCGGAATTTCCTTTCCGATGGGTTCCTGCCAAAAGAGCACGTCTTGTTTCCCCGCGCCGCCAAGCCGCTGGGAAACAAAAAACGGCGTGGACAGCGAATTAAAGAAAATCCTGCTTTGCCCAAACATAGTCCTGGTAAAAAAATAAAGGATAAAATCCGTCTTTGTCCGGAAAATATGCACCGCCCCGTTATCGTTTAATATAATATCCCCGGTCACATAGTTTTCCACAATTATTTCCCGCCCTCCGGCGGAAAAGTATGCCCGGTTGACCTTCTGTCCGCTTGCATTAAATATAGTTCTTGCAAATATGGCGCCGTAACGGTTATAATGATCGCTTGAACGCACAACGCCCCGTTCGTCACACCAGTCTACAATCTTAACCAGGCGCTTGTGCAGCGGCTCGGCGTAAAAAATCCTGCCCCGTTCCAGGCTTTTATCATGGATTTTGCCGTTGCTGTTCGTCCCGCTTACCGCCCAGTAATCCGGGACTGTAATTTCATTAAAATACCGCGGCCTTGCGGCGCTCCCCCTGCTCTTTTTAAAATCGCCCAAAAAGAATCCGTACACCGACATTACGTCTTCCGGCAAAAACCCGTCGTCTTCTATGACAACCGCCGGATAGCCGCAGCCCGCTAATTTAAACGAAGTATGCAGGCTTTTGCTGTCGGCGGAATACTGTTCAAAAAACAGCATCGTATCGTTTAACTCAGCGTTTCGTTCCATCGTCTTTCCACCTCCACTGTAAGATAGGATCTCGCCTTCTGATAAGAATACTGACGGAACCATTCCAAATCGGCTTCCGTAAACAAACGGACAATTGCCGCCGAAAGCCGTTCTATGCGTTCCTTTTTTTCCATTTTATCCGTTACCGGAATTTTATAGCCGTTCTGCCCGTCGTCAATAAAAGCCTGGTTGCCGTAACGCACGTCAAAGCCGATAATCGGAAGCCCCGATCCGACTGCTTCCATCAAAGTCAGCCCAAAGCCTTCACTGGTGGAACCTGACACGTACGCCTCATACTGCTGGTATACGTCGTCTAATTTCCGCTGTCCCATCAGACGCACAAACCCTTCGCAGGAAAGGCGTTTTATCTGTTCGCGCAGGTTGTTTTCCTCCCCGCCCTTCCCATAAATATCCAAGGACAGATCCGGAATACGCTTTTGCGCCATGCTCACGGCTTCCACAAGCCAGTCCACATGCTTTTCCCCTGCAAGCCTGGACGCGGTAATCAGGGAATGCTTTCGCCTTTTTGCGCGCATTCCTTTTAATTCGTTTAAGCTTCCGACCGGAATCGTCGCTACATGCGGCGAAATTCCCTTGTATTTTAAAAACTGTTTTTTTAAAAGCGTATTCTGCGCATCGGTTGCTGTAATATAAAAACGGATATGGCTATGCTGGCGAAATGCATATTCGTAATAGTTGTTCCAGAGGATATGTTCATCGTCCGTTCCGCTTTCGCTGAAATGATCCGCATGTATCACAATCCCGATCCGCGCCGGCGCGGCATGTTCCAATATCGCCTGCCCAATCCCGGTCGTCCGGTCAATCAGTACGGTATCTTCTTCGGTTAAATTCAAACGGGACACCATATAACCTACCAGTTCTTCTTTGGAAGTAAGCAGCCTGTCCGGAAACTGGTACATCACCACGTCGTTGTCGGTTATCTCTTCGTAAGCTACGCTCCCGTCTTCATTGAAAAACCTGCGCTGATAAAGATGCGCTTTCCCATCAAGCGGCGCATAGTATTCCGTATAGATACGGCAGTATGTAAAATAATCCTTCCGGATCAGGCAGCCGTTTGAAACCATTTCCACGCGGTGTACGAGGTCGCTGAGCGGATCTGTCATATAGGCCGTATAAAAATTGCCCGTCCCAGCAAACAGATATTTTACAATAGCCCCTTCCCTGTTTTTGGTAAATTTCCTTCCCCCAAACGTTTCTTCCAGTTTTTCCAGAGTATAAGTCACCGGGGAAATCTTACAGTCGGTAAAGCTGGTATACAGCCAATCCACTTCCGAATCCAGAAAACCGATGTTTTTTGTCATATGCTCGATATTGTCCTTCGGGAACATATCGGTAAAAATAAATTTGGCTTTTTTGCCAATGTTCCGCAGCGCTTTTGCACGGTACGCCTGCGCGTATTCCATGCCGCTGCTGGCCCAGCCAATCCCAAGGTTAAAATTATATATCATAGTTCTTCTCCTTATGGCAGCAGTATATGGAGTTTTTGTTCCGCGTCCACATACACATTGCTGAGTAATATATTACGCATAGCATCTTTTAAGATCGTGCGTTCCATTTTATGAAATGACTCCAGCGCGTCTTTGTGGTACTCAAACACCAGGTTGCGCTGCGCCGAAGCCCTGCCCGCCACCGCTGACTGAAGCTGCTGTAAATAATCTACCTGTTCCACCCAAGCATTGTCAATAGCTTTTAAGACGCAGGCGCGCACAAATTCATCCATCCGCCCGTCGTTTTTTAAGCGCTGTTTTTGCTCGGCAAGTCCTGCTTTGACTTTTTTTAACAGATATGCCTTTGTGTGCTTCCGATCCAGGCAGACGTCCGCCGTTCTATCCCCGTCCAGCCGGTATGAAACATTATCCAGAATATAGCGGTTTAAAATACGTTCGTTTAACGCGCCGCAGGAGTTTAAGAAATGATGGATATTGCCCGACGCAATTTCCAAAATCTGCTCCTCCCCGGGCAGCCCGCCGTCAAGCAGACTGTTTCGCTCGGCATAAATTAGTTCCCTCTGCCGCTGCATTACCTGATCGTAATCCATCGCGCGTTTTCGGGATAGAACTGCAAATTCTTCTCCCAGCGCCTGGGAACGGTTAATGATTTTTTTCAGCTTGTGCCGGCGTATCTTTTTTTTGCTCCCGGTATAGCGGTTTAAATTGGACGGCCCGCTGTTTTGCACGGTTTCGTCCTCCAGGGACACAAAAAAGCGGCTCGAACCAGGATCCCCCTGCCTTCCGGCGCGTCCTCTGGCCTGGCGTTCCTGCCGGATATTTATCATACGTCCAATTCCGATTACCGCCAGCCCGCCGAGTTCTTTTACGTCCTCTGTCAGCCGGATATCCGTACCGCGTCCGGCCATGGAAGTTGCAACCGTAACCGCGCCTTTGCGCCCGGCTTCCCGTATAATGTCGGCTTCCCAAAAAGCATTATTGGCGTTTAAAACGTTGTGCGGGATTTTATGCTCTACTAAAATTTCCGATATCAGTTCCGTTTCTCCAATTGTCGTAACGACAATCAGGACGGGACGCCCCGTTTCATGTTCCGCAAGCGCCGCGCAGACCGCGGCGTCTATCTGGCTTTCGGCGTCTTGATAATAAAGATCCGGCAAGTCCTTCCGTTTGACCGGGCAGTTCGGCGGAATGACAAGTACTTTCCTGCCGTAAACCTCCAAAAGTTCTTCCGACGCGTCCGCAAGCGTCCCGCTCATCCCGGCCATTTTGGAAAACAGTAAAAAAAGGTTCTGGTAAGTAATCGAAGCGACGGAACGGTTTTCCATGGAAAGCGGGAGTTTTTCCTTTTCTTCAATTGCCTGGTGCTGCCCGCCGCGCAGCTTAACGCCCGGCATCATACGGCCGGAACGTTCATCCAAAAGCATAAGTTTTTCCTGCCCGGATACCATATACTCCTTGCCTTCGGCAAACAGCGCGTGCGCGCGGAGCGCCAATGTCACATGGCGGTTGATTTCAAAATATTTTCTGCCGTAAAAATTATCAATCTGAAAAAAAGTTTCCGCGCGCCTTACGCCTTCGTGGGTCAGCCAGACTTTTTTTTCTTCTTTTTCATAGTCTTTACCATATGCGAGCGTCCGGACAAAAAAATCGGCCAGTTCGTATAAATTAGACTGTACCCTGGGCGATCCTGAAATTACAAGCGGCATCTGGGCGCTGTCCAACAGGACGGAATCCGCTTCGTCTATAATGACATAATAAGGTTTTCGCATAAAGCGCTCTTTTGCCGAAGTCACCAGGTTATTTAAAAGGTAATCAAAACCCAGTACGCTGTGCGTGGTATACACGATATCCGCCGCATAAATGTCCCGCTTCTGATCGTTGGTCAAACGATCCGAAGGCCGCTCACATACGCCGGCGGCTACGGAAAGCCCCAGAAAATGATAAACCTGCCCCATTTCCTTTGCATCCCTTAACGCCAGATATTCGTTTGCCGTCACCAAAATCACGCTTTCTTCCGTAAGCGCATTTAAATACAGCGGCAAAGCCGCGCACAGCGTTTTTCCTTCGCCCGTATTCATTTCGGCCAGATACCCCTGATGGAGCGCAATCCCGCCCAAAATCTGCACGTCGTAAGGAAACATCCCCAAAACCCTGCGGGATGCTTCGCATACCGCCGCAAAAGCCTCCGGCAGGATACCGTCTAACTCCTCCCCGGACGCTAAGCGTTTTTTGAAAGCTTTCGTCTGCTGCTTAAACCCGTCTTCCGTAAGCTTTTCCATCGGTTCCCGGAAGCTTTTGACACGCGCTAAAATTTTATTCAATTTTTTAATTGTTCTCTTCTGTCCCATCTGCAACAACTTCCCAAATCACAATAGAATGAAAATGAAACTGCGTTACGCCGCCGTTGATTAACTGCAGCCTGTAGCTGTATGTCTTAAGCGGGCATCGAAAATCCGTTTCTTTATCACGGACGGTAATGCTTCCCGCTTCTTTTTCGTACCGGTCATAAAATACCAGGCGCATCAGGCATTCCTCCCCCGGCTCACAGTCCAGATTCAGCCGGATCCGGTATGCGCTCTCCCCGTCAATCATAGGCAGGGACGGCTCAATTTTCTGCCTCTGGAAATTTGTTTTGGAATACCACTGTTTGATAATTGAGCCGGGCGGCATCCTGTGATTGACAAACTCCACATCGTCTTTTTTATGGAACGATATTACTGATCCGTGAAGATAGGTATCGGAGGAATATTCATTCCAGTAAATAATCCACTTTTGCCCTGTCATTTTTTTTCTGTCCTTCTTCCAAAATCTTCGTATAAAACCTGATCATACTGGCTGGAAAACCAGCTTACAATCGCAGGCGTATTGTCGTTATGCCTGCCGTGGATGCCCTTGCCGTAAACCTGCACCCCGCCGGATGAAAGGTGGGAAAGCAGATCCTGGTATCCGTTTGGATCGTAATCGTCCTCTATCATATACGAAATGATAAATTTGGATTTTCCCCAGTCCACCGTATCAAACTTATCCCAGAACTTCCGGTTTAAACCGTCAATGGCTTTCTGATTTGTGCCGCTGCACAGATACAAAAGCATATCTAACGAGGCCGGAAGGCCGCCGGGCCTCAGGTGTTTTTCATTTGCCGCCACATTTCCCATACTGGCCACAGGCTTTCCCAAAATCAGGGCATGGGGCCTGATATCGCATCCATAATACAGCGCCCCGAAGGTACCCCCTGAAATCCCGGACAATATCACCTGATCGGAAGTAAACCCAAGTTCCTTCATATAGCGCCGGAGCGCAGAAAGCAGCATCCCTTCATATTCTTTCGAACCCATATAACAGCAGCCGCCCTCAAGACGCGGTTCCGATACCAAAAGAAACGGGCATCCCTTGCTTCTCATCAGATAATAGCCTTCAAACCCCTGCGCCGTTTTATAGCCCGAAAAATAGACGTTCAGAGGCGGCTTTTTGTCTCCCGGATCAAAATAACAAAATACCTCTTCCCGTTTTGACGTCACATACCGCTCTCCGCCCGGCATAAAATAACCGTGTTTTCCCCTCGAATACCTGTCATGCAGCGCGATTACCCGAAGCTTGCCTTTGCCCTTGGCATGAATCGACATAAAAACAGAACCGCTCCGGTAACTGTTTTCAATCTGAACCACCTGGTCAAGCTCTTCTTCTTCAAAACGCCACCGTTTCAGAACTTCCGACAGGCTCCCCTGGGCAAACAGCGTGACCTCCAGGGCAATCGAAATATCCGGGCTTTTGCGGTATTCCAGCCATAGATCAATCACCTGCCCCAAAAACAACGGAATATTATTGCGCCAGAATACAATCTGGCACATCTCTTCCCCAAACGTCCCTTCCAAATCCACGCAATAGTTCCCGTACCATTTGACATTTCCGGCAAATCCCTGCGCTATGCCAAGATTCTTGAACTCGTATTTTTCCCCATAAGGCTTGGAATAAAAAAACCTCGTTTCTTCCGACAAAAACGTCTGAATTTCATCCTCCGCAATCCGTTTTGCCTTTTTACATTCCAAAAACCAGGCCGCCTTCCCGGCCGCTTTCACATGTTCCGTCACAAACACCGTATACGCCTTCGACGACTTATGCAGGGGAATTATCTCTTCTTCTTTTAATTCCCTGTCCAGAAAAACCATATCATACAGCTTTTCGGAAGGTTCCTTAAAAATTTCGGTATATTCTAACGAAACGCCCTTCGGAACCGTATACCTGTCGTTCCAATTTTCATTTCCCAACTGTAAAATACGAATCTCACCCAATGAAATCAATAACCTCTTTCCATTCTTCTACCAGCTTTTCGGCCGTATATTTTTTGCCCAGTTCAAACGCGCATACCATGGCTTTATTCCAGTTTTCAAGCCCGTTCAGATAATAATCCAGCGCTTTTCCAAGCTGTCCGGGTTTTTTTAGGACAATGCCGTTTTTTCCCTGTTCTACAAATTCCGTCTTTGTGCGTACAATCTGCGGGACGCCGATACTGATAGCCAAAATCTGCAGATAAAGCTCGGGAGATTTGCGCATATCCACAATAAGCCTCTGTTCCCGCATACATTTGCTTACTTCCAACTCGTCCACACACTGTTCCACAAAAAATTTGACCGGAAAGGAATCTTTTGCATCCTTCTCCCCATGTATTTGAGCGGATGCGGCCGCTAAATCCTCCGGCAGCCTGGCTTTTGCCAGATATCTGCGCGTATCTCCCAAAAGCTGCTCGCACCGGTCCCTTTGAGCCTGCCTGGTAAACAAGTGGATCTGCGCGTTTTTATGTTCGGACACATACGCCCCGAACAGTTGGATCATCCACTGAAATACCATATCATGAACGCCGTCCACCGGGACTAAAATTTTCTGCACGTCAAGCTGCTGGCTGATTCCAAAATCCACCCGCGAATCATACGGCGAAATATTTTTGATTTGTTTTACCGTAATCCGCTTTTCTTTTTGGAACCGTTTTAAATTCTCCCTGGAATCCACAATAATATAGTCGGCCTGTTCTGCCATATCAAACGTTTCCGGATGATCTTTGACCGGATACCGATCTGAAAAATAAGACAAAATCAGTTTTTTGCCGGAAAGCGCTTCCTGTAACAGCCCGGCATGGCGCTTATGCATTGCGGCGCAGAACAAATCCGTATCTTCAGTCAGGTTCAGATATTCCGAAAACACCTCTCCAATTACCTGTTCCATACTTTCATACGAACGTTTCAAAAACGGCTTCTTTTGTTCCTGCCCTTCATATTGCAGCAGATACTGCGGGCATTTTGGATTGATTTCCACATGGCCGTCCGATGCAAAACAGCGCATCTTCCACGTCCCGTCTTCAGTCAGATAATCCTGGCAGAACGGTTTTCCCTTTTTAAAAAGAACCGTAGCCGACACAAATCCCCTGTCGTCGTAAATATTACGGCGGCAGATACGTCCCTGTTCGAATAAAGCAATCCGGATTGGGTTTCCGTCCTCCCCAAATTCGATCTGCGCATATTTTTCCCCTTTGAGCATGGCTACTACGACGAATGGCGTATAAATAAATTCTATCCCCGCAGGCCAGTTTAAATTGTGGAATGAAAGCACCATCGGCCTTTTGCGCCGGATTTCCTGTAATGCGTCAAAGCAGGACAGATACGGCGCGTGGAATACCCCCTGCCTGTGCAGAAAGTGACGGAAATTCGGCGTAAATCCAAGCAGCAAAATCCGGTAAGGGCAGGCGCCGTTCCGGTGAAAAAGCTGTATCTGCTTTACCGTATCGTCAAATTCCGTATGCATGCGCCTGACATTCCAGACTTGCTCGTTTTCACACCATTCATCCTGTTGATACCAGGCTGGAATAAAATATAACATTGCCCCTCCTAAATAAACGGCCGATACGCGTCAAAATTTCGAATCACTATAAACTCCTGGTAAAGATTGCAGAAAATACCCGAAAGCATCATAAACGACGACGGAAGCATGACCAATGTACTGTCTATTCCGCCCCGCATCTGCAAAGCCAACGGCGCTCCCAGGCAGATTCCCATAACGGTAGCGCTGAAAAAACTGATCCGGAATACTTCCCTGGACAGATAGCGTTTCGTATCGCGCCCCGCATGTAAGTTCAAAATACTGTCTCCGCTTTTTAAGAACTGCTCGGTCAAATCGCCCGGCCCGATAAATACCATGGAAAATACAATTGTAAGCGCATACAATACCAAAATGTATACCACGGCTCCAAGCGGCCTGGAAAGAACCATATTTTGCTGCCACCAGAGGATCCCGGAATGCTCCGGAAACAGCAGAGCCAGCAGCAGGACGATAAACTGCGGCAGCATAAAACACGCTGTGGAAAACATCACCGGCATAACCCCGATGGGGTTCATTTTAATCGCAAGGTAATTTTTGTCCGCATAAATATTATGTATGGAAATACGCTGTACGGGAATCCGCTTTTCGGTATTTTCCATCAGGATCATAACAAACATCATAACAGCGGACAACAGCAGCGGAATAACAAGTTCTCCCGGCGTATGCCTGCTGGCCGAAACGCGTATCCCGTCTAAAATATTGACAAAGATCAGAGTGGTCTGTCCGCCGATTCCGTATTTTTTATTCCTGCCGGACAGCCAGAGGATCACCATAACGCCGGTTACCATCTCAAGGACAACCACGGCTTTTGTCAGAATAAGCAAGTTCCCTGCTTCTGCAAATTTCAGGCTTTCCGTACGCATGAACGCCTGCACCGTAGCCAGTACAAACGTCAGAAAAAGTGATAAATGGTTTATTTTCTTCGGGGAAATTTTGGCCTTTGCATCCGCTTTTTTTAATGAAACAAAAATCTGTACAAACAAGGAGGACAGCATATAAGGAGATATCCCGAGTGCGAAAACGGAAAAACGGTATAAATCGCCGCTGATTGTCTGCATCAGCAATGTTTCCGCATTGACCGATTCATTTGCATATGCGGCGGTATCGATGCCATACAAAGGTATGCCCCTTCCCAGCAAATATACGAAAAGTATCAGCCCCGTATACAAAAGTTTATATTTCATTGTGTTATCTGATCTGTTTGATTTCTGCAAAACTCTCCGCTCCTGCTTTTGCTTTTCAGGAACCAGCGGCCATTAAAAGCCCGGCCGCTGGTTCCCGTTCCGGATGGCGCAGTTATTGTCTCGCCATATCGGATTTATTTATTATCTTTTTCTACAAAAATACCTTTTTTGTGTTTTTTATCGTAGCCTACTTTTCCTGCTGCAGCTGCGACAGCAACCGGTAACCACCACCAGAAACCATGTTTCGTGATTTCCTGGGCTGCGTCTGCTGTAACATTTACTGCTGCAAGCGGCACTTCTTCATCCGCAAGTTCTGCGTATCCGTCGTCTTCTTCGTCCGGCGTTACTGCAAGCGGCACTTCCTCGTCTTCAAGCATAACCAATCCGTCGTCCATGTCGGCATCCAAAGTATCATTTTCTGCCGTAGGAGCAGCCGGTGCATTTGCAGCAGGCGCATTACCAGCGGTATTTGCATCCTGAGCATTTGCTGCCGGAGTTGCTGCTGGAGTTGCCGCCGGAGCTGTCTGTGCCGGAGCTGCCGGTCCTTGTGCCGCCGGGGTTTCCGGATTCACGCTTTCTATTACGCCGCGGCCTCCATTGCCTCCGGAAGTCCCGTCAGGAACAACTGTACCTGGCCGTTCGCTCGTTGCAAAGCTTTCACTTCCGCTTGTTGAAGCGCTGGAACTTTCACTGGTTGACGTGCTAAAGCTTGTACTTTCGCTGACTACCGCGCTTGTGCTTTCAGATGCTGATGTACTGAAGCTTTCAGACAAACTTGCGCTTTCACTAATTTCTGCACTTGCAGATTCACTTGCTTCGGCGCTTATGCTTGCCGATGTTTCTGCGCTTTCGCTCTCGGATACTTCAACGCTTGCACTTTCACTGATTGATGTGCTTGTGCTTTCAGAAATCTCCATGCTTGCGCTTTCGCTGGTTTCTGTGCTTACGCTTTCACTTTCCGATGCTTCCGCGCTTGCGCTTTCACTCTCTGATGCTTCTGTGCTTGCACTTTCACTCTCTGATGCTTCCGTGCTTGCGCTTTCACTCTCTGATGCTTCTGTGCTTGCACTTTCACTCTCGGATACTTCTGCGCTTGCGCTCTCAGAAACCTCCGTGCTTGCACTTTCACTCTCTGATGCTTCTGTGCTTGCACTTTCACTCTCAGAAACTTCCGTGCTTACGCTTTCACTTTCCGATGCTTCCGTGCTTGCGCTTTCACTCTCTGATGCTTCTGTGCTTGCACTTTCACTCTCTGATGCT
>OFGB01001569.1_pt1 | contig 13659 bp, 12 predicted proteins | sample 1521491 | NCBI WGS metagenome assembly OFGB01 (sample SAMEA3504095, study PRJEB24116) | mouse gut metagenome | biome: mouse gut; feature: mouse-associated habitat; material: faeces | place: Denmark | collected 2011
CCGATTCGTGGTGATGAAGTTGCTAGTTGCTCTATGATATTAAGTGACATTATTATGTGTTTTGCAATATGGAATGGGAGTATGATTCAATTAAAAGATTTTATTCCTCTTTCTAAAAGCCCGATTTTTATCGACCTATATAGTACAATAAATGAAGTATACTCCAAGAAAATGATAATCAGGTGAAAATATGGGTACTTACAACATCGTCGCCCAGACCACGGAAAACACAGTGGTCACAGAATACGAGCCGGTCAAGACCCGCTCCGACAGCTACCAGAGCGAGGCCGCGCTGGAACAGGAGTTTATCCGCCTGCTCTGTGAACAGGGGTATGAATATCTGCCCATCCACTCGGAGGCGGAGTTGATCGCCAACCTCTGCCAAAAGCTGGAGGAGCTGAATGGCTACACCTTCACCGATTCCGAGTGGGAGCGGTTTTTCAGTGAGTGCATCGCCAACGCCAACGACGGCATTGAGGACAAGACCCGCCGCATTCAGGAGGACTTTGTGCAGGTCCTCCGGCGGGACACCGGTGAGAGCAAGAACATCACCCTGATTGACAAGAAAAACGTCCATAACAACCGCCTCCAGGTCATCAACCAGTACGCCGTTGGCAAGGAGGACGGGGCGCGGTATGATAACCGCTATGACGTGACGGTTCTGGTGAACGGCCTGCCCTTGGTGCATATCGAGCTGAAACGCCGGGGCGTGGCCATCCGGGAGGCGTTCAACCAAATCGACCGCTATCAGCGAGACAGCTTCTGGGCGGGCAGCGGGTTATATAACTATGTGCAGCTCTTTGTCATCTCCAACGGCACGAATACCAAGTATTACTCCAATACTACCCGCCGCAACGCCATTAAGGACGCTTCCGCCTCTGCCGCCAGGAAGAAAAAGACCAGCAACAGCTTTGAGTTTACCTCCTTCTGGGCCGATGCCAACAATCGGGTCCTGCCGGATTTGATCGATTTCACCCGTACATTTTTTGCCAAGCATACCCTTCTGAACGTGCTGACCCGGTACTGCATTTTTACCTCTGAACAGATGCTGATGGTCATGCGGCCCTATCAGATCACCGCCACCGAGCGTATCTTGAACCGCATTGAAATCGCCAACAATTACAAGAAATACGGCTCCGTCGCCGGGGGCGGGTACGTCTGGCACACCACCGGTTCCGGCAAGACCCTCACCAGCTTCAAGACCGCCCGTCTGGCCTCGTTATTGCCTTACATAGACAAGGTGCTGTTCGTGGTGGACCGGAAGGACCTGGACTACCAGACCATGAAGGAATACGACCGTTTTGAGAAGGGCGCGGCCAACTCCAACACCTCCACCGCCATCCTGAAAAAGCAGTTGGAGGACCCCAACGCCAAGATCATCATTACCACCATCCAGAAGCTCTCCACCTTTGTGGTGAAAAACAAGGGCCATGCCGTCTATGACAGGCACGTTGTCATCATCTTCGACGAGTGCCACCGCAGCCAGTTCGGGGATATGCGCACGGCTATTGTGAAAAATTTCAAAAATTACCACCTGTTCGGCTTTACTGGCACACCGATTTTTGCGGTCAACGCCAACAAGAGCGGCAATCCCCAGTTCCGTACTACCGAGCAGACCTTCGGAGACCAACTGCATACCTATACCATCGTGGACGCCATCAACGACAAGAACGTCCTGCCCTTCCATGTGGACTACTACAGGACCATGGGTATGGACGAGGAGATGATCGACGAACAGGTGTGGGACATCAACCGGGAAAAGGCATACATGGCTCCCCAGCGGATCGAGCTTGTCACCCAGTACATCCTGGAGCATTTCGATACAAAGACCTATCGCGGGGATAAGACCTATGTGTTCAACGCCCTGACCAATATTTCAGAAGTCGCCTCCGCTGGAAAGTCCCAGGTGGAGGAGATCAAGCGAAAGCAGCGGCTCAGCGGCTTTAACTCCATTTTTGCGGTGGCTTCCGTCGCTATGGCGAAGCTCTACTACGCAGAGTTCCAGCGGCAGATGGCAACGGACCCCAGTAAGCGGCTGCGGGTCGCTGTCATTTACAGCTACGGGGCCAACGAGGCGGAGACGGACGGTATTCTGGACGAGGAGAACCCGGAGGACACCTCCGCCCTGGACCAGAACTCACGGGATTTCCTGGAGCGGGCCATCGGGGACTATAACGGGATGTTCCACACCAACTACGACACCTCCAGCGACAAGTTCCAGAACTACTACAAAGACGTGTCCCTGCGCATGAAGAACCGGGAGATCGACCTGCTGATCGTGGTCAATATGTTCCTCACCGGCTTTGACGCCACCACGCTGAACACCCTGTGGGTGGATAAAAACCTCAAGATGCATGGCCTGATCCAGGCTTTTTCCCGCACGAACCGCATCCTCAACTCCATCAAGACCTTTGGGAATATCGTCTGCTTCCGCAATTTGCAAAAGCGGGTGGACGATGCTATCGCGCTCTTTGGGGACAAGCAGGCGGGCGGCATTGTACTGCTGCGGAGCTTCCAGGACTATTTCAGCGGCTATACGGACGAGGACGGCGCCGAACACCCCGGCTATGAGGCCCTCATTCAGAAGCTGCTGTCAAAATTTCCGCTGTCAGAGCTACGGATCGTTGGGGAGCAGAACGAGAAAGATTTTATCTCTCTGTTCGGAGCGATCCTGCGGATGCGGAATATCCTGACCTCCTTTGACGAGTTCCAGGGCTGTGATGTCCTGTCCGAGCGGGACTTGCAGGATTATCTGGGGCGGTATCAGGACTTGAAGGACGAGTGGGCCGAGCGGAGGAAGAGAGGGGAAAGCTCCGATATCGACGACGATATTGTCTTTGAGGTAGAGCTGATCCGGCAGGTGGAGATCAATATCGACTACATTTTGCTGCTGGTAAAGAAGTACCACGACTCCCATAATGAGGATAAAGAAATTCTGATTACCATTCGGAAAGCTGTGGATGCCAGCCCGGAGCTGCGGAGCAAGAAAGCCCTGATCGAGAGCTTCATTGCCGGGATCAATGATGCGGAGGATGTTTTCCTGGAATGGCGCGATTTTGTGATGCGGCAGAAGGAGCAGGAGCTGGCGGCTATCATCACAGAGGAGCGGCTCAAGCCGGAGGAAACCCGGCAGTTTATCGAAACTGCACTGCAAGCCGGGGAAATCAAAACCACCGGAACGGATATTGACCGGCTGATGCCGCCGGTGTCACGCTTTGGCGGTGGGAACCGTGCAACGAAGAAACAGGGTGTCATTGACAGACTAAAAACATTCTTTGATAAGTTCTTCGGAATTGCTTGAATGCTGGTTTTATATATTAAAATCTTAGTACACGGGGTGGGCGTAATGACAGATCAAATTTACAATGAAATGATACACAGCATTATCGTACCAGCGAATTTGTCTATTGAAGAACAAGTGAAACGATATCAGCCGCTGACTGAGTTTTTGCAGACAGAGACACCTAAACAGCTTTACCGTTTTCGTCAGTGTAATGAATGGAGTATATTTGCATTTGACCAAGACCAATTAGGTGTTACACCTGGGTATAAAATGAACGATGATTTTGATGCCCTACTCTATTTTGATAAAGACCTGATTAAAGATAATCTAAGACATTTTTTGAATGATCTTCAAGTTATACAAAGCCTAAGAGAATATATGGGACAAACAGAGGCTTCGCAAATTACTATATTTGCGGACCAGTTTTACAATGTGATGGCACAGCAACTAGACGAAAATTCAGATTATATCAGCAACTTAATTCAGAGAAAAATAAATTTTGCGAGTTTTTCAGAGCATATTTCATCGGCGGATATGTGGGGCTATTATGCGGATTCCAGTCAAGGATTTGCATTATCCTACGATTTTAGAAATGGAAATTATACAGTTTGTGACTCATGTAGGACAAAATCTCAATGCCCGACATCTAAGAGTTGCACATTGGCTCGTATAATATATGATGATGTCCGTTTTGATGCGACTTCTTATGCAACATGGCTGTTTCAGCGCGATGTACTGCAAAGGATGGTAATGGAAAAGAACCTATATTCTTTGTGGAACTATTTTGAAAATCTCATACCCTGTCCTGATATGTTTATGATTACAAAAATTTTGCTTCATAAAGCAAGCGCGTGGAAACACGAAAAAGAGTGGCGTCTGATTTGCACATGCAATTCACCCGATTTTATGCAGCAGGAATTTCCTTATGCCACAAAAAGGCCAACAGCAATCTATCTTGGCCGAAAAATCAGCCCAATCTATGAAAAAATTCTTCGCCATATTGCGGTCGAGAAAAATATTCCTGTCTATAAAATGACACTTAATAACCATGAGTCTTCATACAAACTTTACCCAGAAATATCTTAATATAGCTTCATTTACCATGTAATTTATCCTCAGCAAATCTTCCTTAAATATCAGACTGTGGTGTTACCACAAGGAAGGGCCGTCCCGTTTCTTGGCCGGCCCTCTTGGTTGCTATTTACTTACGCATAGAAGTTGACGCTGTTGGGGATTCCGACGAACATGTAGCAGTAGGTGATGCCATCGCACTGAGTTACGCCCACGCCGATGCAGTCGCATCTGGGGTCAATCATGGTCTCAAGGTGTCCGGGGGAGTTGATCCAGTTGTCGACAGCGCGTCGGGCGGCGTCGGCTGTGCCCGTGAACACGGTCAGGTTGTCACCGAAGCCGTAGGGATATCCGGCCTCGGCAGCGGCCTGTCCCTCCTCCGGAGCGTGATGCCAGGTGTAGCGACGGTTGGAGCAGGCTTGGGCGGCGTTCATTAAGGCCTCGTTGACCGGCAGTTCTGACACTCCGTTGTCCTTTCGGGTCTGGTTGATGAGCCAGATCATCTCCTGCCGTATCTCCATGTTGTCTGTCAGGCCAGCGCTGTCCCCGCTGGCGGGTGCTTCCGGCGCGGCAGGGGCGGCGGAGCCGACTGTCAGCGTCATGCTCCCGCGCTCCCCGGCGCTGTTGAAGGCGGTGATCTCTGCGGTCCCCTCTGCCTTGGCGACAGCCACCCAGAAGGACAGTATCTGCTCCACCGCTACCGTGTCTGGGTTGCTGGAGGTGACGATGTATTCCGTACCGCTGGGACCAATGATGAGGCCGCTGCGCTCTCCCACCTCCAGGGTACTGCCCTTGTAGCTGCTCACTCGAATAGCTGGGGTATCCGTTGCCGTGGCGGGGACAGTGAGGACAGTTGTGAGAATGGCTACTGTCAGTGTGGCGGCAAAGCGCTTTTTCGTACTGGTCATTTGCTTTTCCTCCTGCTTTCAGTATTTTGTGGGGTCTTCGCAAGAAGCACAATACCGAAATAAGGGACGAAAGTCGATAGGAATAAACGGAGAAATACAGAGGTGAAAAGCAAGCGAATTACACAGTGCTTCGTTGTGTTTGTGGAGGAACCCTTTCGGTGTGACGATTTTCTTGACCACATAATCAGCCACAGACAGACGTGGAATATACGGAAACACTGTTTTCAAAGAGTGTCGGAAAGCAAATGAAATAGAGCAAAAACAGCTATAAACAAGTAAAAAATATGTAAAAAATATTACCATGGCAGTTGGTAAGGATGAGGTCCCCAGTTCAAATCTGGGTAGCAGCTCCACTCAAACCCGTTGTCCCGTAAGGGATAGCGGGTTTTTATTTTTTACCTAAAGAAGAAACTACCTGGCAGGAAACCCATACAGAAACCCATACCAACAGGTTTTTAGGGATCAATTCATACTACGCCTGACCAGCTTTTTTCAAAGCATCTCTGAAAATTTGGCTGGCCCGTTTTATACTTTCCTGGTCTGCGTGTGTGTACATACGGAGGGTGACGGCCTTGTCGCTGTGCCCCAACTTTTCGGATACGCTGGCGATATCGGCACCGTTGATAATAGCGATGCTGGCAAACGTGTGACGCAATTTATGGGGGTGAAGACCGGGTACATCATACTTCTTGGAGAATTTCTGCATGTACCTGGCTGGAGATTGAGGGTGCATCGGCTCTGGGCTGTCCTGCTGAGTGAAGACATAGGTGCTGATGGCGTGTCCTGCCTGCTCCAATCTGAGCTGCTGGAGCAGACCGATGATCTCCGGGTCAACGTCAATCGTCCTCACCTTGCCGCTCTTAGGTGTGTCCAAGTAAATGCCCTTTTGTGGTGTATAACAGAGGTTTCCTCGAATCGTGATCGTTCTGGCCTGGGAGTCTATATCCTTCCACTGCAATCCACAGCATTCGCCCCGACGGATGCCGGTGTCGATTAGTAAGCGCATCAAGGTACGCCACTTCAACGGCTCATGTTCCAGTGCGTTAAAGATACGCTGGACCTCATCAATTGTGTAAGCCTCTACGTCCTTGTCCTTGATTTCGCCCTTACGCGGTTTGGGCCGCTCCACCTTGTCCATGGGGTTGACGGGAACTACATCGGTCATATATGCCATCTTGAACAGACTGTGCAGGATAGTGTAGACCTTGACGCAGGTGGCGTGGGCCTTGCCGACAGACTGCATGGACAGAAGCAGGGCGGTGATGTTGGCCGGGGTGATGTCGGGCATTTTCAAATCGCCCAGGGCGGGGTATATCCAGTGGTTGAGACTGCCCTGGTAGGCGCACCGTCCGTTCTCGCTCATAGTGACGCTCTTAGCGGGCATAAAGACTGTCTCTCCGTACTGCTGTAACGTCAGAATCTTTGCGGCCTCCCGCTTCTGCTGGAGGTCGCTCTCTTTTTGCTCCGCCCGACTGACGACTTCGCCCTCACGACAGCGGCGCTCAAATTCTGCGGCCTCTTTTGTCAGAGCCCGCTCAACAGCTTTCTGGCTCCAGCCATCAGGGGGATACCAGCGGGTGGTCAGGTAGGACTTTCCGCGTCCACGGCTGACCCGGATCTCATAGAAGGTTTGCCCATCTTTGGTTGCTCGTTTTCTGGTTGATGCCATAGTGTTCCTTTCTTCTATTCGCGTTGGTAGGGGTGCTCAATAGAGGTTTCTCGCTTTTTCTGGTCCTGTGCATCCAGAAATTCTCCGTAGGACACCAATTTTTCCTGGGTTCTGGTATCGAGAGAGGATACCAATTCGCTTAAAATCCGCATGGTGCGCATCTTGGACCCCTGATCGGCTAAGTTAATGTGATAGAGCGTCAGGAGCAAGGAGCGGAAATTAGATTCCAATTGGCCGCCATGTGTGGGGGCTTTGAACAAGATATATTTCTGATTCTTGCCCTCAACAGAAATACCGTCCACGATCAGCGGTAGAATCTCGCTCATTTTGTCCTGACGCTCCGTCTCACTGATCAGCAGGTCGCCCCAGTCCATCAGCTCATCGGGGATGGTATCCAGTGCATCAGCCAGAGGCTTCAGCAGGCAGGCTGGCATTTCAATGGTATCGCTCTCATATCGGTAGATGGTGGCGCGGTTTTTGCCCAGCTTGGCAGCCAGATCATCCACCGACATACCAAGCTGCTTGCGGCGGGTGCGGATTCTTTCTCCAGTGGTCATGGTGTTCCCTCCTGTTTTGTAATAGGGCCTCATTATACCACGAGTGTTGCAGAAAAGCAATATATAATTTTATAAAATTAAATAATTTCAAAAATAGAGAAATAAATATTGACAGCGACACAATGCAGGTGTATGATTTGAATATCGCATATAAGCAACACAAGAGCACAAGGCTAATATGCAAAATTAAGAAAGGGGTGATGCCTATGGTTCCATTCCAGAAAATCACGGAGGCCTGCAAGACCACAGGGCTGTCGCAGTATTTTCTGCGGCAGGGGTGTAAGGACGGCACAGTTCCGCACATCAAGAGCGGCGGCGTGTACTACATCAATGTCCAGGCGCTTCTGGAGCAGCTGGGCCAAAAGGAGCAGGCCAATTGAATATCGGCAAAAAATACTGCGATGCGCGGAGAAAGGAGGTAAATGCTTGTGGACAATAGAGCGACAAACAAGCTGCGGCGGGAGTATCCCAACTTTACGCCCCTGAAGGTGGCCTCGGAGCTGCTGGGCGTCTCGCCCCGTCAGCTGTCCAAGCTGGTGGCAGAGGGGCGGGAGCCGTTCTGCCTGCTGGGCGCTAACATTGGGACCCGGCAGCGGTATATCCGCATCTACACGGAGCGGCTGATTGCGTATCTCAACGGCAACTCTCTGGAGGACTAGGCGAATGCTTTAGTGATTGAGGGGGTGATTGTTTTCCGTGAAAGCAGTCACAAAAATCGGGCGGCAGGTCAACAGCTTTGAAAGAAGTCGCTGGCCTGACCGCCCAACATTTTATTTGGAGGAAAAAATGAGATTACACGAAAATCAATTAAAGCTGATCCGCCACCTGGCCCGGTTTAATCTTCTGGACTATTCCAGCTGTCTACACATGCTGGATGAAATGGGAACCGGGGATCAGGTGGCGCTGTCCTATGTGTTTCGGCCTCTGACCAAGAACAAGTACCTCACCAAACGCAAGGAGGGCAGCGTGGCAATTTTAGCGAAAGGCAGGGCGCTGTTCCCCGATATCAAACCACTGATCTCGGTGGGAGGCGGAGCGCAGTCCGCCCAGCGGGTGATAGAGGTCTCCCGCATGGCCGCTCTCATGGAGGAGCACGGTATTTCCGCCGTCGCGGAAGTACCGAAGTCTTCAACGCCGGTTTTTATCCCCTCAGCGTGCTGGCGAAATATCGCGCCGGGCGTCCTCTCGACTACCCGCTTTGTTGGGATGCTGTTAGCTGGGCAGGAACGGCTGGCAGTCTATGATATCGGGGATGGGAGCATGGAGTGGCAGGTACGGGCGGAAGGGTCGCTGTTCTATACGAAGTACGGCAGTTATGAGACAAAAGCGACCGGGATGATTTTGATTTGCTGAAGTATGTTTATTTCTTCTCAGCAGTAAAGGGACTGATAAAGCTGCTTGAAAGCGATATGCCCGCACCGCCGCAAGTTCGATATGCGATTTGCTATCGGAAACTGGACAGACCGATTCTGCGAATGTATCCAGATATTTTTGAGTTGGAGGGATTGCAATTATATGAATATCAGTCTGAAGAAAACGATAGCCCAACTTGACCGCTGTTTACAGGATGGCGGCGAGACCGATATTGTCCGGCTGCACAGGATGTACAAGTTGGCGCTTCGACTGCAAAGCCAATTGCTGTCGGTGATTTACGATATGGAAACTTTTGGCGGTGCCAGTACAGAAAAACGTTTTGCCTGGGAGCAGAGTTGCGGCAGGAACAGCGGAGCATCCATTACGCTGACCATAGACGAGTCGCTGCCCTCTATGAAAAGGTTAACTGAGGCAATAGAGGAGCACTGGAAGACTATGCTTCATGCGGCTATTGAGGAGGCTGCCCAGAGAAAGCATCTTCCCTATTTTAATAAGGCGATGGTAGAAATTGAGATTGTTACACCAAGGGGGAGCAACAACGCCCGGTTGTGGGACACCTCCAATCGAGCCATCAATGTTATTATCAACAACCTGAAAGGTATCTTTTTTGAGGACGACAACATGGAACACATGGCTTTTTCGATAGTTGGGAGGTGGGGAGAAAAAGGTGTCACAATGATCCATATTTTGGACTTTGACAAATCACGGCAAATCAAAGGCATCACATGAAGCCTGATTTTTGGGCGAAACTATGAGATTTGAAAAATGTCATGGTGAATGGAGCGGAGCGCAAAATGTATGATTCTCTTGGACCTTTATTGGTTATGTTACGCTACAAATCGAAAGCAAAATCGGACATGGTGAAATGGTCACAGGGAGGGGTTCTGCTCGTCGTATCTGCCTGGACAGACGCGACGAGCAGAACAGGCCAAGAGAGGTGAAGTGCATTTTTGCCGATTTCGGAAAAAATGCACTTCACCTCTCTAACCATTATTGACGATATAGAGACAAAAAGTGCGATTACCATGAAGGCGCCTCTGCCAGTTGATATGAAAGCATTTTGATATTTTAGCTATTGCATTGATATATGGGAGACAGACTTTAAGATATAATGAATAAATAAGGAGGGGACGACGATGTTTCATCCAGACAGCTTTCTAATACGATTTCTGACAAAAGTGTGTGACCTGTTGTTTCTGAATATCGTGTTTGTTCTCTCCTGCGCTACCATCGTCTGCTCAGGGGCGGCGGTCACATCTCTATACGCCGTGACGCTGAGGATGATCCGAGGGCAGGATTACGCCCCGATGAGGGGCTTTTTCCGAGGGCTGCGGGAAAATTTCCTTCCCTCCTTTCCTGTCACGCTCCTGCTGTTTGGGGATGTGACCCTCCTGGCAGTCCTTCGCAGTACACTCTACGCCGAGACGCTGCTTATGCCGCCAACACTGTTCGTTCTGCTGGCGATTATAACTGTTTTTTTGACGGCCCTGCTGTCCTGGCTGTTTCCCCTGCTGGCCCGCTTTGAGAATACTTTTTCCAGGCATCTGGGCAACGCGGTTCGGCTGGCCCTGGCCAACCTGCCGGTCACCTTTCTGATTACAGTGGTGAATTTCCTGCCTGTCCTGTTGTGCCTGTTGCTTCCCGTTTCGATGGGTGTGGTGTTCGCTTTTTGGCTGCTGTTTGGCTTCGGGGCGGGGGCCTGGGTGAACTCCTTCTATCTGAACAGAATTTTTGAAACGATGCAAGGAGGCTGAGCTGAAGTGGACAACACGCTTTCTTATGATGGATACGCGCTGGTCTTTGCGGACGATTTCGACGGTCCGGTGCTGGACCGGAGCCGCTGGAATGTGGAGCTGCATGAGCCAGGCTGGGTCAATGAGGAATTGCAGGAGTATGTGGACTCTGAGGAGAACGTTTTTCTGAGAGATGGCAAGCTGCTGATCCGCCCCGTGAAAACGGTCCACGAGGACGGCCATGTCTCCTATACCTCCGGGCGAATCTCCACCCAGTGGAAGCACGACTTCACCTATGGGCTGTTTGAGGCCCGGCTGAGGGTGCCAAAGGGGAAGGGCTTTCTCCCCGCCTTCTGGCTGATGACCACCGACGAGGACCGGTACGGCCAGTGGCCGGAGTGCGGGGAGATCGACATCATGGAAATCATGGGGGACCGGACCGGGACAAACCACGGAACCATTCACTACGGTCTGCCCCACGAGCAGGACCAGGGGACGGTGACGCTGGACCGGGGAGACTTCGCGGAGGAGTTCCACAACTTCGCCTTGCTCTGGGAGCCGGGGGTCATCCGCTGGTATGTGGACGGCAGGCGGTTTCACCAGGTGAGCCGATGGTACTCCGCCGGGAAGGACGGCGTAAAAAAGCCCTTCCCAGCCCCCTTTGACCACGACATGTATCTCATTTTGAACCTGGCTGTGGGCGGAAATTGGGTGGGCTATCCCGACGAAACCACAGACTTTACAGATGCCATATTTGCGGTGGACTATGTGCGGGTCTATCAAAGAAAGCCATAATTTTTGGAGGTGGAAGCCATGGAACCAATTCGCTTTTTGGACGACGATGGGACCTTTACACTGAATGATCCCGAGGCGGTCAGCTGTCTCTACTTCCCCCTGGCCAGCGAGGCCGGGCTGAAGAGCGCCATTACCCCCGGTCTGGGCGGGGACTGCAAGCTGGATCAGGAGACCTTCCTGCTGGAGCCGGTGAGCTCGGAAAATCTCCACGCCAGCCGGAGTACCCGGAACTTCTGGTGCGTCACGGAGGAGGGCTGCTGGTCGGCCGCGGGGGCATCCGCCCAACAGGAGGCGGACCGCTTTACCCAGGCTCAGGACGGGAGCGCCCTGACCGCCGGCCTGATGTGGCAGACGGTGGAGCGGGAGTCGAAGGGGGTTGGCCTCAAGGCTGAGATTACCTCCTTTGTCCCGCCCCAGGAGAACGTGGAGATCATGGAGGTTCAGCTCACCAACACCGGGGCTGTTTCTCAGAAAGTGACCGGCATCGCCGCCATCCCCATCTACGGCCGTAGCGCGGACAATATCCGGGACCACCGGAACGTGACCTCCATGCTCCATCGTCTCCAGACTACAGAGCATGGCGTTCTGGTGAAGCCCACCATGTCCTTTGACGAGAAGGGCCACCGGGAGAACCACAACATCTACTATGTGCTGGGCTCTACCGGAGCTGGTGAAAAGCCCGTGGCTTTCTATCCCACGGTGGACAGCTTTATTGGAGAGGGGGGCACCTTCCTCAAGCCCCGGGCGGTCTATGAGGGGGCGGAGGGCGTCCCCGCCGGAACAGAAATCGCCGGCCGGGAGGCCATGGGGGGCATCCGCTTCCCCGCTGTCACCCTGGAGCCGGGGCAGAGCACAGAGTATATCGTGCTGCTGGGCGTCTCGGAGGATGAGGCAGAGATCGACCGCGTTCTCTCCTCCTTCCACACAGTGGAACAGGTGCGGGCGGCCCTCAGCGTGACCAGGGCCCACTGGCAGGAACAGGTAAACGTCCGCTATCACACGGGCGACCCCAATTTTGACCGCTGGATGCGGTGGGTCAGCTTTCAGCCCTTCCTGCGCCGGATTTACGGCTGTTCCTTCCTCCCCCACCACGACTATGGCCGGGGAGGCCGGGGCTGGCGGGACCTGTGGCAGGACTGCCTGTCCCTGCTGCTCATGGACCCCCAGAACGTGGGGGATATGATCCGAAAAAACTTCGGCGGTGTGCGGGTGGACGGCACCAACGCCACCATCATTGGCGCGGGGGACGGGAATTTTATCGCCGACCGCAACGGCATCGCCCGGGTGTGGATGGACCACGCCCTCTGGCCCCTGATGACCACCAAGCTGTACATCGACCAGACGGGAGACCTGAACATCCTCAATTCTCCCGCCCCCTATTTCAAGGACCCCCAGGCCCTCCGGGGGACGGGCATCGACCAGGATTGGAACGACGCCTACGGGAACCGTCAGCGGACGGAGAGCGGGGAGGTGTATCAGGGTACCATCCTGGAGCACCTGCTTATCCAGCACCTCACCGCTTTCTATGAGGTGGGGGAACACAATATCTTCCGCCTCCGGGGGGCCGACTGGAACGACGCCCTGGACATGGCTGCCGAGCACGGGGAGAGCGTGGCCTTTACCTGTGCCTACGCCGGGAATCTCCGGGACCTGGCCGGGCTGCTGCGCCGGCTGACGAAGGAAGGGGATACCGTCAGCCTGCTGGAGGAGATTCAGGAGCTGCTGGCGGGCGGGCCCGCTATTTACCCGGATGTCCCGGCAAAGGCCAATGTTCTGGAGCGGTATACCCGGCGGTGTATCCACAACGTCAGCGGGCGCACCATCCGGGTCTCCCTCCGGGAGCTGGCGGACAATCTCGAGATTAAGGCCGACTGGCTCATGGAGCACATCCGCCGCCAGGAATGGATATCGGACGGGGAGAACGGCTGGTTCAACAGCTACTACGACAACCATGGCCGCCAAGTGGAGGGGGTACAGCCCGACGGCAGTGTGCGCATGATGCTCACCGGGCAGGTGTTCGCCATCATGAGCGGCACGGCCACGGACACCCAGGTGGAGGCCGTCGCCCGCAGCGCGGACCGCTACCTCTACAAAAAGGAGGCGGGGGGCTACCGGCTGAATACCGACTTCCACGAACTGAAATTCGACATGGGCCGGATGTTTGGCTTCGCCTACGGGGAAAAGGAGAACGGCGCGGTATTCTCCCACATGACAGTGATGTACGCCAACGCCCTCTACCGCCGGGGCTTTGTCCGGGAGGGGTACAGGG
>OFGB01001572.1_pt1 | contig 13648 bp, 8 predicted proteins | sample 1521491 | NCBI WGS metagenome assembly OFGB01 (sample SAMEA3504095, study PRJEB24116) | mouse gut metagenome | biome: mouse gut; feature: mouse-associated habitat; material: faeces | place: Denmark | collected 2011
TCGACTGAAAGTATGCTCTCAGACAATATAAAATAATTTCCACGACTTACTTAAACACAGACAGTTTTTAACCGCAACCCCATAGATACAATACAAAAAACGGCGCTGTGTCACATTTTGACACAACGCCGTTTTCTTGTATCCAGAATACTCTTCAGAAGAAAACCTGCAGAGCTATCTATATCAACCTATAGTTTCGGGCGCGGGACGCATATCTTCCTCACCGACTACGATGCCTTCGATATCGTCGCGAGAACCAACCACGAGACGTTCGTACTGGCGCAGACCTGTACCGGCAGGAATCAAGTGACCACAAATCACATTTTCCTTCATACCTTCGAGGGTATCGGTCTTACCGTTGATTGCAGCCTCGTTCAACACTTTGGTTGTTTCCTGGAAGGAAGCGGCCGACATGAACGAAGAGGTCTGCAACGCAGCGCGGGTGATACCCTGCAGAATCTGCTCGGAGGTTGCGGGAACCGCATCACGCACGGTAACAGTGCGGAGGTCGCGGCGTTTCAAAGCCGAATTCTCATCGCGGAGTTTGCGGGCAGTGATAATCTGACCGGGTTTAAGGCTTTCCGAATCCCCGGCATCAACAACCACTTTCTTACCCCAGATGCGGTCATTTTCGTCCATAAAGTCACGCTTGTCAACAACCTGCTGCTCCAGGAAGCTGGTGTCGCCCGGATCAACGATATTGACTTTACGCATCATCTGACGCACGATTACCTCGAAGTGCTTATCATTGATTTTCACACCCTGCATGCGGTAAACATCCTGAACCTCGTTGACAATGTACTCCTGCACAGCCGTCGGCCCCATGATGTTAAGGATGTCGGAAGGTGTAGTGGCGCCGTCAGACAGAGGGGTACCGGCACGTACATAGTCGTTTTCCTGCACAAGAATCTGCTTCGAAAGAGGCACAAGGTATTTCTTTTCCTCGCCAAGTTTGGAGGTGACTGAAATTTCACGGTTACCACGTTTAACTCGTCCGAAACGCACTTCACCGTCGATTTCCGACACGATTGCAGGGTTCGACGGGTTACGTGCTTCGAACAGCTCGGTCACACGCGGGAGACCGCCGGTGATGTCACCGGCACCACCCGCCGAACGGGTAATCTTGACGAATACCTCACCGGGCTTGATTTCCTGGCCTTCCTCCAACATGAGGTGGGCATTCACAGGAAGGGCATATGTCTTGAGGATATTGCCCTGGGCATCGACAATCGAAGCCTCGGGAACCTTGGTGCGGTCACGCGATTCGATAATAATTTTCTCGCGCAGACCCGACTGCTCGTCGGCATCAACTCGGTAGGTGACATTCTCCACAAGGTTTTCATAGTGGAGCTTGCCGCCGACCTCGCTCACGATAACGGCGTTGAAGGGGTCCCATTCGCAAATAACGTCGCCGTTCTTAACGGTATCGCCATCCTTGAAATAGAGCTTCGAACCGTAAGGGATATTTGCCGTGGTAAGCATCATCTTTGTCTTTGGATCGATGATACGCATTTCTGTCAGACGGCCGATAACAACCTCTACAGGTTCGCCGTTGATTCCCTTTTCTTCAGTCTGGACTGTGCGGAGTTCGTCAAGTTCGAGAATACCTTCGTAACGCGATGTAATGGTGGAAATGGCAGCGATATTCGAAGCCACACCACCGACGTGGAACGTACGGAGGGTAAGCTGGGTTCCCGGTTCGCCAATCGACTGAGCCGCGATTACACCCACAGCCTCGCCCATCTGGACCGGACGGTGGGTTGCAAGGTTACGGCCATAGCACTTGGCGCAGACGCCATGCTTTGACTCGCATGTAAGCACCGAACGGATTTCAACCGACTCAATCGGCGAAGCATTGATGCGGTCGGCAGCGGAATCGTTAATCTCCTCCCCGGCCTTGACAATCAGCTCGCCGGTGGTGGGATCCACAATGTCGTGAACCGACACACGTCCGAGGATTCGTTCGCCAAGCGAAGCCACAACCTCGTCGTTGTTCTTTATTTCACGGCATACGAGGCCGCGGAGAGTACCGCAATCCTCTTCACGTATAATAACGTCGTGAGCCACATCGACCAGACGACGGGTAAGATAACCGGCGTCGGCAGTTTTCAAAGCGGTGTCGGCAAGACCCTTACGGGCACCGTGGGTAGAGATAAAGTATTCCAACACCGACAAACCTTCCTTGAAGTTCGCCAAAATCGGGTTCTCGATAATCTGGCCACCTTCAGCTCCGGCCTTCTGCGGTTTCGCCATAAGACCACGCATACCGGCCAGCTGACGAATCTGGTCCTTAGAACCACGGGCACCCGAATCAAGCATCATGAACACAGAGTTGAAACCTTGGTCAGCCTCGGTCATCTGCTTCATAAGCACGTCGGTAAGACGCGAATTCACATGCGTCCAGATATCGATAATCTGGTTGTAGCGTTCGTTGTTGGTGATGAAACCCATCGCATAGTTGTTCATCACTTCCTCAACCTGCTCGTAACCCTCCTGCACAATCTTCTCCTTTTCCGGCGGGATGATAACGTCACCGAGGTTGAACGACAGACCGCCACGGAATGCCATGTAGTAACCCATGTTCTTGATGTCGTCAAGGAACTGGGCCGAACGGGGGATACCGCATTTCTTGATAACCTTGCCGATGATGTTACGCAGCGATTTCTTGGAAATCAGCTCGTTCACATAGCCGATTTCCTTGGGGACGAACTCATTGAAGAGTACACGGCCAACCGAAGTGTTCTCGATAAGACGACGCACGGGATTGCCCTGCTCGTCAACATCATCAACCATCACGCTTACAGGGGCATGAAGTGTTACACGACCTTCGTTATAGGCAATCTGTGCCTCTTCGGGTCCGTAGAATTTCGAGCCTTCACCTTTCGCACCCTTGCGGAGCTTTGTGATATAGTAAAGACCGAGCACCATGTCCTGCGAAGGGACGGTGATAGGCGCGCCATTGGCGGGGTTAAGGATGTTATGCGAACCGAGCATAAGCATCTGAGCTTCCAGGATAGCCTCGTTGCCAAGGGGAAGGTGCACAGCCATCTGGTCGCCGTCGAAGTCGGCATTGAATGCCGTACAAGCCAACGGATGGAGCTGGATAGCCTTGCCTTCGATCATTTTAGGCTGGAAAGCCTGGATACCGAGACGGTGAAGCGTCGGGGCACGGTTAAGAAGAACCGGGTGCCCTTTCATCACATTTTCAAGGATATCCCATACAACTGGTTCCTTACGGTCGACAATCTTCTTTGCCGATTTTACCGTCTTCACAATGCCGCGCTCAATGAGCTTGCGGATTACGAAAGGCTTGTAAAGCTCGGCCGCCATATATTTGGGGATACCGCATTCGTGCATCTTCAATTCAGGGCCTACGACGATAACCGAACGTGCGGAATAGTCGACACGCTTACCGAGAAGGTTCTGACGGAAACGGCCTTGCTTACCCTTGAGCGAATCGGAAAGCGATTTCAGCGGGCGGTTGGCATCGGTCTTAACTGCCGACGATTTGCGGGAATTGTCGAGCAGCGAATCCACAGCTTCCTGAAGCATGCGCTTTTCATTACGCAGAATCACTTCCGGGGCCTTGATTTCGATAAGGCGTTTCAAACGGTTGTTACGGATAATCACACGACGATAGAGGTCGTTGAGGTCGGATGTGGCAAAACGGCCGCCATCCAGGGGCACCAACGGACGGAGATCCGGCGGGATAACAGGCACAGCCTGGAGAATCATCCACTCGGGCTTGTTGCGGTTAGCCGACGCACGGAACGATTCCACAACCTGCAAACGTTTCAAAGCCTCGGTTTTACGCTGCTGCGAACCATCGGTGTTGGCGGTGTGGCGGAGCGAATACGAAAGCTCGTCGAGATTTATGGTGCTCAACAATTCGAGGATAGCCTCCGCACCCATCTTGGCGATGAACTTGTTGGGATCATCATCGGGCAGGCTCCGGTTATCTTCGGGAAGCTTTTCAATATAATCGAAATATTCCTCTTCGGAGAGGAGATCCATACGCGCCAGTTCCTCGCCGAACGGCCCGGGATTTATCACGATATAACGCTCGTAATAAATCACCGCGTCAAGCTTCTTCGAGGGGAGCCCGAGCAAATAGCCGATTTTGTTGGGAAGCGAACGGAAATACCATATATGTGCCACGGGCACCACAAGCTTGATGTGACCCATGCGCTCGCGGCGCACTTTCTTCTCGGTCACCTCCACACCGCATCGGTCGCACACGATACCCTTGTAACGGATGCGCTTATACTTCCCGCAATGGCATTCGTAATCCTTTACCGGACCGAAAATGCGCTCGCAGAAAAGACCGTCGCGTTCGGGCTTGTATGTGCGGTAGTTGATGGTTTCGGGCTTGAGCACCTCGCCTGACGACTTCTCCAGGATTTCCTCGGGCGAAGCAAGCCCGATGGAGATTTTGGAGAAAGCTGTCTTTGACTTGTTTTCTTTTCTAAAAGCCATATTGTGTTAAAGAGAGTTTTTCGTTTCTTTTATTGTTCAAGATTGATGCTCAGGCCAAGACCCTGCAGCTCGTGCAGAAGCACATTGAGCGATTCGGGGATGCCTGCGGCGGGCATCGGCTCACCCTTGACGATAGCCTCGTAGGCTTTCGAGCGGCCGGTCACGTCGTCACTCTTGATGGTCAGAATCTCCTGAAGGATGTGGGATGCGCCGAATGCCTCGAGCGCCCACACTTCCATCTCTCCGAAACGCTGGCCGCCAAACTGGGCCTTACCGCCCAACGGCTGCTGGGTAATCAGCGAGTACGGGCCAATCGAACGTGCATGCATCTTATCCTCTACCATGTGGCCGAGCTTCAGCATGTAAATCACGCCCACAGTGGCAGGCTGGTCGAAACGCTCGCCGGTGCCGCCGTCGTAAAGATAGGTCTTGCCATAACGGGGGATACCAGCCTTGTCAGTCCATTCGTTCAGGTCGTCCATTGTGGCACCGTCGAAAATAGGTGTCGAGAACTTCTCGCCCAGTTCACGGCCGGCCCATCCGAGCACGGTCTCGAAAATCTGACCGAGGTTCATACGTGAAGGCACACCCAGCGGGTTAAGGCAGATGTCGACCGGCGTACCGTCAGCAAGGAAAGGCATATCCTCCTGGCGCACGACACGCGAAACGATACCCTTGTTACCGTGGCGGCCTGCCATCTTGTCGCCGACACCGATTTTACGTTTTTTGGCTATATAGACCTTGGCAATCTGCATGATGCCGGAAGGCAGCTCGTCACCTATCGAAATGTCGAATTTCTTGCGGCGCAGCTCGGCATCAATCTCCTTCGATTTACGCAGATAGTTCACGATAAGCTCACGCACAAGTTCGTTTGTATGCTCGTCGCCAGTCCACATGCTGAGGTTCACGGTGTCGAAATCAACATCCTTGAGCGCCCCGGCGGTAAACTTGCCACCCTTGGGAATAATATCCGTTCCGAGGAAATCCTTAACACCTTGCGAGGTCTTGCCCGCAGTAAGGGTCATAAGCTTGCTGATCAAAAGATCCTTCAGGTTGCCGAGCTTTTCTTCATACTCTTCGTCGAGCTTGGGCAGAAGTGCCTGTGCGGCCTTGTTCTGACGTCCGCTCTTGGTGGCTCGCGAGAAAAGGTTGCTGCCGATTACCACACCCTTGAGCGAGGGTGACGCTTTCAACGAGGCATCTTTCACATCGCCGGCCTTATCGCCGAAGATAGCACGGAGAAGCTTTTCTTCAGGAGTCGGGTCTGACTCACCCTTAGGTGTAATCTTACCGATCATTATATCGCCAGGCACCACATGTGCGCCGATACGGATAATACCACGCTCGTCAAGGTCCTTTGTAGCGTCTTCGCTGACATTGGGGATGTCGGACGTAAGTTCCTCCATACCGCGCTTTGTCTCACGCACCTCAAGACTGTATTCGTCAACATGCACAGAAGTCAGGATATCCTCCTTGACCATACGCTCATTGAGCACGATGGCATCCTCGTAGTTATATCCCTTCCAAGGCATGAATGCCACCTTAAGGTTACGTCCCAGGGCAAGTTCCCCTTTCTCTGTGGCATAACCTTCGGTAAGTATGTCACCGGCCTGCACTCGCTGCCCCTTGTTGCAAATCGGGCGGAGGTCGATTGTTGTGCTTTGGTTGGTCTTACGCCATTTCGGTATGCGGTATTCCTTTACAGGCTCTTCGAACGAAACGAAATCCTGCTCCTCAGTGCGGTCATAGCGGATACGGATAGTGGTGGCATCTACGAATTCGATTACACCGTCACCTTCGGCCATAACCTGGGTACGTGAATCACGCACAAGCTGGCCTTCTATACCGGTACCTACAATCGGAGCCTCCGAACGCATCAGAGGCACAGCCTGGCGCATCATGTTCGAGCCCATGAGCGCGCGGTTGGCGTCGTCATGTTCGAGGAACGGGATAAGTGATGCCGCAATAGAGGCAATCTGCTGCGGAGCCACATCCATAAGCTGGATTTCCGCAGGTGGCACAATCGGGAAGTCGGCATCAAGACGGGCCTTTACTTTCGGATTGCGGAAAGTACCGTCGTCAAACAGCGGGGCATTGCCCTGGGCAATCAACTGGCCTTCCTCAACCTCGGCGGTAAGATAGGTCACATGCTCGTTGTCAAGGTCAACCTTACCGTCGGCAACCTTGCGGTACGGGGTCTCGATAAAGCCGAGATCGTTGATTTTCGCATATACGCATAACGACGAAATCAGACCGATGTTCGGGCCTTCAGGGGTTTCAATCGGGCAAAGACGTCCGTAATGGGTATAATGCACGTCGCGCACCTCGAAACCGGCACGCTCACGCGACAGACCGCCGGGGCCGAGGGCCGACAGACGACGCTTGTGGGTGATTTCAGCCAACGGGTTTGTCTGGTCCATGAACTGCGACAAAGCGTTGGTGCCGAAGAAGGTGTTGATAACCGACGAAATCGTTTTGGCATTGATAAGGTCGATGGGGGTGAACACTTCGTTGTCACGCACATTCATGCGCTCACGGATGGTTCGCGACATACGGGCCAGACCCACACCGAACTGGTTGTAGAGCTGTTCGCCGACCGTGCGTACACGACGGTTGCTCAAGTGGTCGATGTCGTCGACATCGGTCTTTGAATTGATCAGCTCTATGAGATACTTGATAATCTCGATCATGTCCTCCTTGGTGAGCACCTTCACATCCATCGGGGTTGTAAGCCCGAGTTTCTTGTTGATACGGTAACGCCCCACCTCGCCGAGGTCATAACGCTTCTCGGAGAAGAACAGGTTCGTGATAACCTCACGGGCACTTGCGTCATCCGGTGGCTCGGCGTTACGCAGCTGCCTGTAAATATATTGTATTGCCTCCTTTTCAGAGTTCGTTGTATCTTTTTGAAGTGTCTCGAAGATGATGGAGTAATCAGAAGTGTTGGCATCCTCCTTATGAAGCAGGATGGTGCTTACGCCGGAATCAAGGATTTCCTGTATGTGATCTTCTTCAAGCACGGTTTCACGGTCGATTACCACCTCGTTGCGGTCAATCGACACAACCTCGCCGGTATCCTCGTCGACGAAATCCTCCACCCACGTGCGCAACACACGGGCGGCAAGTTTACGTCCAAGAGCCTTTTTGAGGTTGGTTTTGGTAACCCTGAGTTCCTCTGCAAGGTCGAAAATCTCAATGATGTCTTTATCGCTTTCAAGCCCGATCGCACGGAGAAGCGTAGTTACGGGAAGCTTCTTCTTGCGGTCGATATAGGCATACATCACGTTGTTGATGTCGGTGGCGAACTCAATCCACGACCCACGGAAAGGAATGATACGAGCCGAATAAAGCTTGGTACCATTAGCATGGGTACTCTGCCCGAAGAACACGCCGGGCGAACGGTGAAGCTGCGACACCACGACACGTTCCGCACCATTGATAACGAAAGTACCCTTCTCGGTCATGTAGGGAATCGGGCCGAGATACACATCCTGTATGACGGTTGCGAAATCCTCATGGTCGGGATCAGTGCAATAGAGCTTCAGCTTTGCCTTGAGGGGCACACTGTAAGTCTGACCACGCTCCAGACACTCTTCTATGGTGTAACGCGGCGGGTCGATATAATAATCGAGGAATTCAAGCACAAAGTTGTTTCTAGTGTCTGCAATAGGGAAGTTTTCTGCAAACACCTTGTAGAGTCCCTCGTTGTTCCTCTTCTCGGGTGGAGTGTCGAGCTGCAGGAAGTCCTTGAACGACTTCAATTGCACCTCAAGGAAATCGGGATAAGGTAGCGGGTTCTTTACCGTGGCAAAGTTCACGCGTGGTTTAACTGTTGATGACATCTATTGGTTTTGTTAGGGGAACTCAATAATTCTTTGGAAAGAGAAAAACGTGTTCTGCGTAATTGGTAATCCTATGGGATTCAGGGAGAGAAGCAGCCTACCGGCGCAGGGCCTGTCGCGGCTTGTCCAAAGTCCTGGTTTACAAGCCCTAAAGCCCACGACATAGGCTATATAACAAGCAGTTTGTCACAGTTAAATAAAAATAAACTTAAAAAAACTATCACAAACTTTGTTAAATAAAGCCCTATTGTTACGCAAAAAGGTTAAGTATCTGCCATGAGGCAGATACTTAACCTGAACGCCTGTTGGGCAGGTTCGTTATTATTTAAGCTCTACTTCTGCACCAGCTTCTTCGAGGTTCTTCTTGAGATCCTCAGCCTCTGCCTTAGCAAGACCTTCCTTAACAACGCTGGGTGCGCCGTCAACCATTTCCTTAGCTTCCTTCAAGCCAAGACCGGTAAGTTCCTTAACGAGCTTAACAACCTGGAGCTTAGCTGAACCGGCCGATTTCAGAACCACGTCGAACGAGGTCTTTTCTTCAGCGGCGGGAGCACCAGCAGCGGGGCCGGCTGCAACAGCAACAGCAGCAGCGGCGGTGACTGTGGCGGGTGCCCCAGCGGCGGGACCGGCTGCTACTGCAACAGCTGCAGCTGCGGGTTCGATGCCATACTCGTCCTTGAGGATCTGAGCGAGTTCGTTTACTTCCTTAACGGTGAGGTTAACGAGTTGTTCTGCGAAAGCTTTTAAATCTGCCATTTTAGTATGTTTTATTTGTTTTGTTCGTAAAGTGATGATTTAGTCTTCTTTTTTGGAGAGGGTTTCGAGGATGCCGTGAAGCTTGCTGCCACCCGACGTGAGGGCTGAAACGACATTCTTCGCAGGCGACTGAAGCAGGGCCACAACGTCGGCGATAAGCTCGTTCTTACTCTTGATGCTTGCAAGGGTGTCGAGTTGGTCTGCACCAACATAAACTGTTTCCTCCACATAAGCTGCTTTCAGGCGGGGAAGAACATCGTCCTTCTTAACGAAATCCTTCAGCAGTTTTGCAGGCGCATTGCCCACATTGGAGAACATAATCGAAGTGGCACCTTTGAGAGCAGGATAGAGTTCGTCGAAATCGCCGCCTATCTTTTCAAGGGCTTTGTGGAGAAGGGTATTCTTCACTACCATAAGCTTGATATCACCCTTGAAGCATGCACGGCGCAGTTCCGAAGTGCGTTCGGCGTTCAGCCCGGCAGTCTCGACAAGGTAGAAACAGCCGTACTCCTTGAGGTTTTCTGCGATTTTATCAATGATTATACCTTTATCTTCCTTTTTCATTGTCGTCAACTTTTTTGTGATTAATCGTCAATGGTCTTGGAGTCGACCTTGATGCCGGGACCCATCGTACTCGAAAGATAAATGCTCTTGATATACGTACCCTTAGCCGTAGAAGGCTTGAGCTTGATAAGGGTATTGATGAACTCGCGCGCGTTTTCCTTCATCTGCTGGGGAGTGAACGAAACTTTGCCGAGCGATGTGTGCACGATACCGTTCTTGTCAACCTTGAAGTCGATTTTGCCCTTCTTGACTTCCTCAACAGCCTTTGCCACATCCATGGTGACAGTGCCGCTTTTGGGGTTGGGCATAAGACCACGGGGGCCGAGGATACGTCCGAGCGCACCGATTTTACCCATAATCGCAGGCTGGGTGATGATAACGTCAACGTCAGTCCATCCGCCTTTGATTTTATCAATATATTCGTCCAGACCGACATAGTCGGCACCGGCTGCCTTAGCGGCTGATTCAGCATCGGGGTTGCAGAGTACAAGAACACGAACCTGTTTGCCGGTTCCGTGAGGAAGGGTAACCACGCCGCGAACCATCTGGTTGGCCTTACGGGGGTCTACACCCAGACGCACGTCGATATCGAACGAAGCGTCGAACTTGGCATAGTTGGTTTCTTTTACTTTCTCTGCGGCCTCGGCGAGCGAGTAGGCTTTCCCGGCTTCAATCTTCTCTAAAGCTAACTTTTGATTCTTTGTAAGTTTACCCATTTCAATTGAAGTTTTTAAACGTTTTCAGGGAATGCCCCTTTTACGGTGATACCCATGCTTCTGGCCGTTCCGGCTACCATACGCATTGCCGATTCAACAGTGAAACAGTTGAGGTCAGGCATTTTGTCGGTTGCAATCGTCTTAACCTGCTCCCATGTAAGCTCTGCCACCTTCTGACGGTTAGGCTGAGCGGAACCTTTCTTGATTTTCGCTGCTTCCATCAACTGGATTGCCACAGGGGGAGTCTTTACGATGAAATCGAAGCTCTTATCTGTGTAATAGGTGATGATTACAGGGAGAACCTTTCCGGCCTTGTCCTGAGTGCGGGCATTGAACTGCTTGCAGAACTCCATGATATTGATACCCTTGGAGCCAAGTGCGGGACCTACTGGAGGTGATGGGTTTGCCGCGCCGCCCTTAATCTGCAATTTGATCTGTCCGGCTACTTCTTTTGCCATTGTTTCAAAATCATTATTTAGTGTTACGAATCGCGCCTTGAGTTGTCACGGCCAAAGTGCGTAACCACTTCTGCCGCGCCCCTCACGGGCGCATTTTACTTGCGAACGCTGTCCAAAACACTATGGACTTTCGATTCTCATGCCGGTTCGCGGTCTTTCCCTCGTCGGGTCAGCCCTGTCGGCCGGTACAGGAATGTATTCCTAAATATGTAATCACCTATACCTGCCGCACTTACTTCGCCTGGGGAACGAACGAGGCGAACCAACGCATTTCTCGCATTAAAACCCTTTGTCACCTAGGGCGACGAAGGGCTTACTGCTCGACTTGCGTCATTCGCGTTCAACCTGCGAGTTTTCCAACTCCAAAGGAGTCTCGCGGCCGAAAATCTTGACCATGACCCTGAGTTTTTTCTTCTCGGGCAACACCTCTGTAATCTTACCGTTAAAGCCGTTGAACGCGCCGGAATTGACTTTTACAATCTCCCCGACCATATAATCGTTCACGCCTTCCTCGATATTCTCATTGATGTCGTCAGCTGTGCCAAGCATGCGCATAACCTCGCTCTCACGCAACGGTTCGGGTTTTGCATCCTTACCGCGACCTTTAAGGAAGTCAATAACATTGGTGGTGTTAACCAGCTCGTGCACAACTTCACCGATAAGCTCAGCCTCTACAAACACATAACCGGAATAGAGGTTCTTCTCTTTGACAACCTTTTTTCCGTTCTTAATGGTCAGAACCTTTTCGGTGGGAATCAACACCTGGAAAACGTGGTTGCCAAGGTCGGTATTCTTCATCGCCCCTTCGAGCAACTCCTTGACCTTAGCTTCCTTTCCCGAAATGGCACGCAGAACGTACCATGCTCTTTTTGTTTCAGCCATTGATTTTATTCCACTTTTAAAGATTACTTGCCGAGGCTGTAAATCAGGTGCATGATGTTGTCAACCACTTGATCCATGACGAAAATTATCAAAGCGATAATCACGGAAGCTATCATCACGATGCAAGCGCTCTTGATCAACTGCGTCTTAGTAGGCCAAGAAGTCTTATAGCGTAACTCGTCATAAGACTCCTCTATATTCGTAAGTAATTTCAATTTCTTCATTTCGATATTTTTGGCACGGGTTGAGAGACTCGAACTCCCGACACCTGGTTTTGGAGACCAGTGCTCTACCAACTGAGCTAAACCCGTGTATAAGCCCCGGCTTCGGGGTTTGCGGAAACAGACTCTTCCGCCAGGGCTTTGTATCGCTATATCAGATGCCTTGCGGCAGCAGGATATTAGTCGAGGATTTCGGTAATCTGACCCGAACCAACGGTGCGGCCACCTTCACGGAAGCGGAGACCCTGGTCGCAGGCAACCGGAGTGATGAGTTCCACGATGATTTCTACGTGGTCACCAGGCATTACCATTTCTACACCTTCGGGAAGGGTGATTTCACCGGTTACGTCAAGTGTGCGGATGTAGAACTGGGGACGATAGTGGTTGTGGAACGGAGTGTGACGGCCACCTTCTTCCTTCTTCAGGATATATACAGAAGCCTTGAACTTGCTGTGGGGCTTAACAACACCCGGATGGCAGATAACCATACCGCGCTTGATTTCTTTCTTGTCAATACCACGGAGAAGGAGACCAACGTTGTCACCGGCTTCACCCTGGTCAAGAAGTTTGCGGAACATTTCCACACCTGTTACGGTTGACTTCAAGCTTGCGCCGAGACCCATAATCTGAACTTCGTCGCCAACCTTAACGATACCGGTTTCGATACGGCCTGTAGCTACAGTACCACGACCTGTAATCGAGAACACGTCTTCAACAGGCATAAGGAAGGGCTTGTCGATGTCGCGGGGAGGCAGGGGAATCCAGTTGTCAACGGCATCCATGAGTTCCATTACCTTTGCTTCCCATTCGGGTTCGCCGTTGAGGGCGCCGAGAGCGGAACCGCGGATGATGGGGGTTTCGTCACCGTCATATTCGTAAGCCGAGAGAAGTTCGCGCATTTCCATTTCGACGAGTTCGAGCATTTCTTCGTCGTCAACCATGTCGCACTTGTTCAAGAACACAACCAAACGGGGAACGTTCACCTGACGGGCGAGAAGGATGTGCTCGCGGGTCTGGGGCATCGGACCGTCAGTAGCGGCAACCACGATGATTGCGCCGTCCATCTGGGCAGCACCGGTAACCATGTTCTTCACGTAGTCAGCGTGACCCGGGCAGTCAACGTGAGCGTAGTGACGGTTAGCGGTTTCGTATTCAACGTGAGAAGTATTGATAGTGATACCACGTTCCTTTTCTTCGGGCGCGTTGTCAATCTGGTCGAACGACTTTACTTCGGAGAGACCGTTTTTAGCCAACACAGTGGTGATAGCGGCGGTCAGAGTGGTCTTGCCGTGGTCAACGTGACCGATAGTACCGATGTTAACATGCGGTTTGGTTCTTTCGAATTTCTCTTTAGCCATAACTTTGCTATTTTTGATAAAATGATTAAAATCGTTTAACTTTTCCACATCTCCGATTGTTCTAACCGAAGAGAGGAGCAGGTCTCGAATCCGACGCAAGCAAAACTTGAACAAAGGATTCATTTGAGACCGAACGGGGGAGGCGGAATGGCTCCCGCCCTAGCCTCTCGCAAAAATCGCCCGCCGGTTATGCCTGACGGAACCCCGCCGATTGGCTTAAGCCGGAGGCCGGTATATTGCAGCACCCCATTTTCAATGACACACCACGGCAATGACAACGCACTGTCGGGGTTGTGTTCTTAGAGCGATAAGAGAGCCGATGACGGGATTTGAACCCGTGACCTCTTCCTTACCAAGGAAGTGCTCTACCACTGA
>OFGB01001582.1_pt1 | contig 13595 bp, 16 predicted proteins | sample 1521491 | NCBI WGS metagenome assembly OFGB01 (sample SAMEA3504095, study PRJEB24116) | mouse gut metagenome | biome: mouse gut; feature: mouse-associated habitat; material: faeces | place: Denmark | collected 2011
TCAGGCGGATGGGGCGCGGGAATCAGCCCTGCCGCGTACAAGCCGTCCAGATGGGCGAAAAAGTCCGCGACATAGTTCTCTGGTGTATCCGGTTCCTCCGGCACTGGCAGCTCCGGTGTGGTGAGATCAATGCCCCGCTCCTTGCATATCTCCGCAAAATGCTTGTCAATCGTGGTAATGAGGCCATTCACGGTCTTGGTGATGGTATCCAGGCTGGCTTTCAGCTCCGGCAGGGACTTGTCCTTACTCCAGCCGGCGATGTAGCCTATGGAGTTGGCGCTGGTGTCGATGCCATAATATTGGCAGACCGCATAGGACACGCTCTCGGCCTCCACCTCCATGGTGTTTTCGTCCTTGGCCTTGGGCGGTTCCTTGTCTGTATTCCCGGCAGCGGCGGAGAGGCGGTTCTTCTCACGGTCATGAAGGACCGCGTGGCCGATCTCATGGACAGCGGCGCACACCGTCTGCACCTGGCTCATGCCCTCCCGGATGGTAATGGTCTGTTTGGCATGGTTACAGAGGCCGTCTGTATTCTGGTCAAGAGCCCCGAAGGATATGGGCATGGGGGATGTTCGATGCAGGGCCTCCATGAACGCCTCGTACTGCTGCACATCGCCGGTCAGACCGGCGGCGAGGCTGGGGAGGGGTTTGCCCTCTGTCTGATCGGCGGAGAAAACCTTCACCGGCTTGAACAGGGGGATTTCCACAGTTTTCTCATCTATGATGATGTTCCCGTCCGGACCCAGCACCGGGGCCATGGTGTCCGGGTCCAGCCGCATTTCCTCAACCTTCCTTTTCATCGGCGTGGGTGCAATGATAGTCAGGCCCTTCTCCCCCTTCTTCACATGCTGCCCGGCCTGTTTCCATTTGTGGAAGCCCGCCACAGGTTTGGCGGCATGGGGACGCTGCATGTGAATGAGGATCGTATTATTGACGGAATAGCTGTGAAACCGGGACATTGTGCGGAGGTAGTCAAAATACCGCTCACTCTGAAAGAGCTCCTGGATATTCTGCTCAATCCCCAAAACAATTTCCTTCACCCGTTCCCGGTTGGTTGGCTGGTCAGCCATGACAGATCAACTCCCTTCTTAATTTGTAACGGTTTAGAACCGTGTTTTTGGCGGGGTGTGGAAAAAGATACAGGCGTTTCCGGTCCAGCGCCGGAAACGCCTGAGAGCAAAGGCTTTCCCTATGCCGAAAGCGTTACAGCCGCCCTCTGTACCGGCGCACCCGATCCCGGGTTCTGCGCCGCGCCTCCTGCCGGGCGCAGCCGTCGCAGTACACAGCCCGGTTACTCCGTGGGAGAAACCGGCCGCCGCAGCGGGCGCACCGTTTCCAGTGATGAACACCACCCATGATCTCCGCCCACAGCTCCCGGTCAGAGGGAAGCACGGCGGCGCGGAAATATTTGCAGATCAGGGTAGGCGTAATCATCTGGGGGCATGGACAGGTATCCCCATCATCCAGCGGGAGGCAGTTCCCGCCGTCATAGTTGGCGCACAGGCGGCGGATGAGCTTTTTGGCGCGGCGGAATTGGGCGTCACTCATACGGCACAGCGCGGGCGTCACCGATCCGCCTCCTTGGGCTTGCGGCTCCTGGCCCTGGCGGGCTTCATGGGATTGCCCCGCACATCGTAGCTGGAGACGCGGGCGGCGGGAGAAGCCCACCCCTTCATTGCCCCGCCCAGCATTGCCGCCTCCATCTGTGGGGTAATCCGCTGGCGGGCATTCAGGCTGTCCGCTTTCCGGCGGTTTGTCTGCGGATCATCTGTGGAGAAGCCGCATTTCTCATAGCCCTGTTTGCCTTTTTCAATGCGGATGATCTCTCCGGTGGTGGGCAGGATAGAAAAACACTGGGACGGCAGCTGAGGCAGCTGCTCCGGGGCGTAGGTGTTCCCAACCCGCTCCATCAGCTTGGCAAACTGGCAGATATGATAGGTCTCCCGGCCCACGCGGGTATGGTATTCATCCAGGAAGGTGCAGGCCCGCTTCACTTTCCCGCCGTCTGAACGGGTGACAATGATCGTGCCGCCGTCCGGAATAAAAAACAGCGTCCTGTAGCTGCTGTCAATAAATCGGATCATGGTCTGGTTTTCGTCATTCATGGTTACGATCTCCTTTCAAATTCCAGACGGTAGTTGGTCTGAGCGCCGTCATCCTCCAAAATAACAGCGGCATCGTAGGTCCTGCCGGTTTTCTCGGAGAAACAGCCGGTAAGCCGCGCCCGCCCGTCCTTCAGCAGCGCGGCGGCAACAGATTTTGTCAGGGATTTCTTTTTTGCAGAGAAGAATTTACTGTCTTTCCAGAGTGCAAAGCGGCAGTCCCGGTTGTCACAGAAAAAGCCCTTTTTGCTCTCAGTAACAGCGCGTCCGCAGCGAGGGCAGGGGCCGACAGCCTCCCGGTCAGAGGGGAACAGGACCTCCCAGCCGGGGACCGGCTGATAGTCCCGAACCAGATTGCGGACCAAAACTGCGATGCCGTCCATGAAGTCCTCCGGGGTAAGCGTCCTACGCTCTACCTCCCCCAGCCGCTGCTCCCATTCGGCGGTCAGCAGGGGTGATTGCAGGGCCTCCGGCAGAACGGTGATGAGGGAGCTGCCCGCCTGGGTGGGCAGAAGATTGGTGATCTTCTTTGCCTTTTTCCGCTCCACCAGCCCGGAGGCCACCAGTTTTTCCAGAATCCCGGCGCGGGTGGCGGGAGTTCCGATGCCCCGCCGTTCTGTGTTCTCCGGCATATCCTCCGCCCCGGCGGTCTCCATGCTGCTTAATATCGTATCCTCCGTGAAGTGCCTGGGCGGGGACGTTCTGCCGGTCTTTACCCGGACCGCCACCACCGGCAGCGTCAGCCCTTCCGACAGTCCCTCCGGGAGAGCCGTATCCTGGGGCAGTTCGGCATAGGCCCGCCAGCCCGTGTCCAGCAGTACCTTCCCCTTGGCCGTAAAGCTGTGGCCGCCGCACTCTGCCACCACGGCAGTCTCGGCATACCGATAGGGCGGGCAGACCGCCCGGAGCAGGCTTTGGGAGACCAGCCGCAGAATCTCCCGCTCTCCCAGAGGCAGGGCGGCAATATCAGCGGCAGCGGCGCTCCTGGTGGGGACAACCGCGTGGTGATCGGAGACCTTTTTGCTGTTGCAGACCTGGGATGCCAGGATTTCCTCTGGCGCGTCCAGACCCCAGACGGCAGCGGCGGCGGAGACCAGCTCCGGAACCGCGCTTTCCATATCATCGGTCAGAAAGCGGCTGTCCGTTCGGGGATAGGTACACAGTTTCTTTTCATAGAGGGCCTGGAGGTAATCCAGGGTTTGTTGGGCGGTGTAGCCCAAGGCGCGATTGGCCTCCCGCTGGAGGGTGGTGAGATCGCAGAGGGCCGGGGCCTTTTCCGTCTTTTCCTGCCGCTCCACTGTCCGGACGGCGGCGGGGCTATCCCGGCAGGCGGCGGCAATGGCGTTCGCCTCCGCCGGGTCAGACAGCCTCTCGCCAGCAGCCGTCATGCCGCCGCAGTCCAGCTCCACCGTGTAGAAAGGCACCGGCTCAAAGACGGAAATCTCCGCCTCCCGCTGGACGATCAGGGCCAGGGTGGGCGAGATCACCCGCCCGACGTGCAGGGTCCGGCCATAGAGCAGGGAGAACAGACGGGTTGCGTTGATGCCCACCAGCCAGTCCGCCTTGGACCGGCACAGGGCCGCTTGGTGGAGGCCGTCATAGTCCCCGCCGGGCCGGAGATTGGCGAAGCCCTCCCGAATGGCCCCGTCCTCCATGCTGGAAATCCACAGCCGCTGGACAGGCTTGGTGCAGCCAGCCAGATGGTAAACTGTGCGGAAGATCAGCTCCCCCTCACGGCCTGCGTCGCAGGCATTCACCACCTCCGATACATCCTCCCGCCGCAGCAGCGTCCGCAGGAGGTCAAACTGACTGCGCTTGTCCGCCCGGATGGTAAACCGCCAGCTCTCCGGCAGGATGGGCAGGTCCTCCTGCCGCCACTTGGCGTAGTCCGGGTCATATGCAGCAGGCTCGGCCAGCTCCGCCAGATGCCCGACGCACCAGGAGATCAGCCAGCCGCCGCCCTCCATATAGCCGTCCTTCCGGCCAGTTACACCCAGCGCGGCAGCAATGCTCTGTCCTACGGATGATTTCTCCGTGACAACTAATCGGTACAAAGATTTCACTCTCCTTTATAAATTTTATTTCTGGGGCTTGTAGCTTTGAAATAATAGTGATAGAATACTATCAAGATAAGAACAAGGAGGAAGCCATGATGATTATTAAACCATCCACCGCATTGCGGAATGAATACAGCTCCATCTCTGATATGGCCCACGAGGAAGACGTGCCTATCTATATCACCAAAAATGGCGAAGGTGATTTGGTTGTTATGAGTATCGAAGCATTTGAACGCCGGGAAGAAATCTGGAGGCTGCGGGCAAAGCTGGCTGCGGCAGAACAGGCTCGTGTGTCAGGACAGCCTGCTATATCTATGGAGGAATCCCGCAGCCGCTTGGAGGCGATCTATGGGCAGCAAGCATAGATTGGACATTCTTTCCCCAGCACAAGCGGAGATGGAGGAAATCGCCCGGGTACACATGGCCCTTTCCGGACCGCAATCCGCCCGCAGCATAACAGATAAAATCTATGACGCGATGGAGCAGCTGACACGCTTTCCGTTGTCCGGGCCTCCAGTGCGTGATGCCCAGTTGAACGCCGCAGGATATCGCTATATCCTGGCGGGAAAATATCTGGTTTTCTACCGTCTGTTAGGGGATACGGTGGTGATCTACCATATCGCCCACGGTGCGTCAGACTATCCTAAATTACTCAAAACTGCATTCTTTTCATGATGAGGGGCCCCGTTTTTGGGGCCCCTCATTCATTATAGATTGCGCTATGGCCTGAAGCAGGCGGAGACGCGGTACAGCTTTAATCCTCCGCCCGTTCTTCACTATCAGATTCCGCCACTTCATCTTCCTCCACCTCGCCATAATCATAGTCATCCAGATCGGCGCTGCCCCTGGTCTCTGGCTTCTTTTTGAAGAATTTCAGATAGCAGGCTGCACCGCCGCCAGCCAGAACCGCCAGCAGCAGAACCGCCAGGATGCTGCCTATGCCGCTCTTTCTCTCTGGCTCCTGTTCGGGTTCAGGTTCGGTGACAGGCTCCGGCATGGGCTCCTGTTCCTTTCCGGCGCACTCAGTCATATTGACGGCGCAGACCGGACAGGCTGTGTTGACCGCGCCAACAGCGCACTTCTCCCCACAGGAGCAGGCCGGGGGAGCGGCAGCGCCGCTGTCCCCCACCAGGGCGGCGAGATCGGATTCATCCACCTGATTGAGAAAGTACACCTTGTACTGTTCCTCTCCCTCACCGACTGCCACATCATAGTCAATCACGATGTAAAAGAGATTGCCGTCCCGTCCCTGCACGGTGATGAACTGCTTGTGCGTGTCCGCGTCATAGAGCAGATCGCGGGTGTAGAAGCCGCCGCTGTCCGGCTCCGGATTTTCCGATGTGTCCGGCTTGGCAGGCGCAGTATCCGGAGGCGGCTGGGCGATCTGCGCCCAGGTCTCGATCACGCCGCTGTCACCGTCCACCTTGGCAGACGCGGTGGCGGAGAGGGTCAGCAGGCAGACCACAGCCAGCAGCAGAACCCACAGCTTACGTGTCCGCATCATCGCCGCCCTCCTTCCTGTCCTGGGGATGGTCCGCCGCAGCCGGGGCGTTGGCCCGGATCAGCGCGGCCAGCTGGTCCGGGGTCAGACCGATGCCCCGAACAAGGCCAATAATGTCCAGGTTCTCCAGCTTTGTGACCTCCTGGTCAATCTCATCGTTGCGGGCAGAGAGCGATTTGATTTTGATATCATTTTTGGCCCGCTCCGCCCGCAGCTTCTTAATCTTGGGGTTCATAAAATGCACAGCTCCTTTCTCACGGCAGACGGCCAAATTGGAAGAAATGGTCCTGCCAGTATGGATTGTTCAAATTGGTGTAGGAGATGGGATCTCCGCAATGCAGCATCATGTGATTGCCCACGTAAATGCCGCAGTGGGTCACGCCGTCCGGGTCTGGCGCCTTGTAGGTGTACTTGAAGAAAACCAGATCACCGGGCTTGGCATTGGCTGGTGATACGGGAGTACAGATATGATACAGCCCCTGTGCCCCCAGCCGCCCCACATCCCAGCCGGAGTGGTTGAGCACCCAGCTGACAAAGCCGGAGCAGTCAAAGGAGGTGGAGGGGCTGCCGCCTCCGAACACATATGGGTAGCCCAGATACTTCTCCGCCTCCTTCAGCATGGCGGCAAAGGTCTCATCCTCCAGGGCCTCCGGAGGCACATCATAGTCCATATAGTCCCCACGCCCGGACGCGTTGGGGTATTCGTCCTGTGGGAACAGATCAGGCCGGTTGCCCTGGTTGGCCATGTACCCAGCGTACAGCTGCAAGCCCGGCTCATCCAGGAGGTAGGCGGTGAGGTGGGCCAGATCAAAATTGTCCAGCGTCACCGTACAGACAGACCATGGATAGGGCTGACCATCGCTGTCATACCGGGTCTCTGTGGTCACATCCTCCGTCAGCCGGTACTGCCGCTCAAAGAACAGGCTCAGTACCGATGAAACCTCGGCCAGCGTCCAGCCGCCGTGCTGGTAAGCGGTCAGAAGGGCGATCAGCACATAGGGGTCATGGCCGATCTCATCCAGCTCGTAGCGGTACGCATCATAACTGTGGGTATGCTCAAAATTGTCCAGGCAGCTTCGCAGTACATCCTCCATCGCAGCATACGCGGCCTCCGCCCCCAGCATATCCGCGTCGGCAGAGGGGAACGTGGTGATGCTCAGAACCGACAGCCCGCCTTGTACCAGCGCAGTACAGGAGGACAGGACGTTGAGCAGCAGGGCCAGCGTGAAGAATATGGTGATGATAACACCCACAACACTCCTGTGCCGGATGAAAAATGCTGTGGTGCGCCTGGATTTCTCAGCAGCCTTTTTTGCGGCCCTGGCGGTACTCTCCATCGTGGCGGCGGCGCTCTGGCCGGAGCGGACAGCGGACGCGTATTGTTTACGGATGGCCCGCTTTTGCTGCCACCGGGACAGGGAGCTGCTGGCAAGCTGGGGATTGTCCTGGATGTGCTTCTGGTACAGCAGCTTTACATTTGCTTTTTCCAGCCGCCGCTCCGCCTTGACCGATTGGCGGTAGGGCCTCAGCTTGTGGGCGTGATAGGCGCTCTCCGCAATACGCCCTGCCGTTTCTGCGCCCAACTCCAGCTTATGGATACTCTCCAGGCCCACATTGTCCTGCTCTGCCCGCTGTACCTCCCGATGGACTGCGCCGGAAACCATGAGGCCGGGGGCCTGTTGGAGGGCATGGGACAATTTTGAGGGCGGCTTGGGCTTGTCCACTTCCTCAAAGTACAGGCGTTTTCCAGGCGCGGCAGGCCCCATATGCTGGCTGGTCATGCGCCGCCTCCGCTTTTTCTTGTCCTTGGGCAGCTTGGCCCGCGCCCTCTCCGCCTGGTCCGCCGCTTTACCGGCGCGGCGGGCGTGATGCCGCAGTTTCGGGTTCAGCTCCGCGTCTGTGAATTGGAGCCGGGGATTTTTCTTAGCCATTATCTCTCCCCCTCTCAGGGCATGTAGGGAACGCCGTCCTTCCCTGCGGAGTAGGAGACCGCCACCTTGCCGCCATAGTGGTAATACCACTCCAGGATTTTGGCCTGGGTCACTTGAATTTTCCGCTCCAGGGGCCACGCCTGCATGATCTTCAAATCCTCGCGGGTGTACACGCTCATGCCTGTACCTCCTGGGAAGGTGAGAGGTCCGACAATTTTGTCGTCATAATGCGGTACAGCTCCGTATCCCTGGGGAATCGGTCCACAAAGGGCAGGATAACGCTGCCATAGAACAGCAGCCCCTCCCCTTCGCCGGAATGCGTAACATAAGAGAGCTGGTGGGGGCTGATATTCAGCTGCTTGGCGAGAATCTGCCGGTCCCCGGCGGCTTGGTTGAGCATGAGGATAAAGTCGCTGTTCTCAAGGATGTTCTCAATTTCCCGAGAAGCCAGCAAATCCTTGATATTTTGCGTAACGCCAGTTGAAATCCCGCCCCACTTCCTGAACCGTTTCCAGATTTCCACGCTCCACGCTGCCAGCTCCCCCTTCAAGAGCAGGTGGAACTCATCCACATAATATCGGGTGGTCTTTCCTGCGGCCCGGTTGACGGTGACGCGGTTCCAAACCTGATCCTGGATAACCAGCATCCCCAGCTGTTTGAGCTGCTTGCCCAGCTCCTTTATGTCATAGCAGACAATCCGGTTGTGAATGTCCACATTGGTGCGGTGGTTGAACACATTCAGAGAGCCGGTAACATAGATTTCCAGCGCGGTGGCGATGAAGTGGGCCTCCTTTTCCTCCTGGGCCAGGAGTGTGTTGTACAGGTCCTCCAGAATGGGCATATTCTCCGGGCGGGGGTCCTCCAGGTACTGCCGGTACACCAGCCGGACACAGCGGTCAATGACCGTTTTCTCCACCGGCTGGAGGCCGTCCTTGCTGCCCACCACAATGTCGCAGAAGGAGAGCAGGAAATCCACCTTCAATGACAGCGGGTTTTCATCGTCCGAGTAGTCCAGATTGAGGTCCATGGGGTTGACGTACTGCCTGCTGGTGGGGGAAATCCTGATAACCTGACCATTCAGCCGCTGCACCAAAGGGAAATACTCCGCCTCCGGGTCCGCAATGAGGATATCGTCGTCGGAGACCAGAAAGGCGTTGAGGATTTCCCGTTTGGCGGAGAAGGATTTGCCGCTGCCGGGTGTGCCGAGGATAAGGCCGCTGGGGTTTTTCAGTTTTTTGCGGTCTACCATGATAAGGTTATTGGACAGGGCGTTGAGGCCATAGTACAGTGCGTCCCCGCTCGACTGAAAGAGCTCCATGGTGGTGAAGGGGACGAAGATTGCCACGCTGGAGGTGGTGAGGGTGCGCTGGATTTCGATCTGGTTGAGCCCCAGAGGGAGGCTGCTCATCAGCCCCTGCTCCTGCTGGAAGTCCAGCCGGACCAGCTGGCAGTTGTGCTTCTGGGCGATGCTGGATGCCTGGAAGATGTTGTTCTCCAGCTGCCGCTGGTTCTCCGCCGTGTTCACCACCAGGAATGTCACCAGGAACATCCGCTCATTCCTGCTCTGGAGGTCTTGCAGCAGCTTCTTGGCCTCCGCGCCGTAGGTGGCGAGATCGGATGGGATCAGGTCCATATCATACCCTTGCCTGACCGCCTTTTTCTGTTCGTCGATTTTGGAGCGGTCCAGATCGGTAATCTTCCGCTTCACGGTCTTGATGGCGCTCACCTGATCCACCGGCTGGATATGGATATTGACAATGAGGGAGGATTCCATATCCAGGAAATCGGCCAACATGCGGTCATTGAGCTCTGGGGCCATGATCTGGACAAAGGAGGCAGCGCCAAACAGCCGCCCCACGCGGAACATCCGCCCATTCCTGAACTCGAATGAGCTGGGGGCAATAAAGTCCTTGGTGGACAGGCCGCTGGGGGCCAGCCATTCCCAATGGAACCGGAAGGGCCGCAGATCATCCATATGGAAGATAGCGTGCAGCAGCCCCAGCCGCTCCCTGCCGTCCATGGGGGCGGCAATCACCCCCAGCCGCTTGAAGTTATTCAAAACAGCCGTCTCAATGCGCTCCAGCCGGGGCTTGGCGGTCCGGATGTTCTCCGCCTCTATGCCAAAGGTCAGGTACTTGGTTTTGGTCAGGCCGCTGCTGCCCTTGGCAAACTGGTTTTGCAGGATGCCGGTATACTCCCGCCGTACATCGTTGAAATCGTCCTTTTGGAGCGGAATGACGATGTTGGCGGCGGCGCTGTCGTGGGGCGTGGACAGGTCCAGGCACGAAATCTGCACATGCACGGAGCTGTCAAAGAAGTTGAGGAAGTCGCTCCAGCCCTCGAAAATGGCGGCTTTGTCATCGTTCTGGCTGAGCTGGTAGTTGATATCCTGGAACTGCACAGTTTTGGTGTAATAGGTATCTGTCACCCGGCAGATGCCGTCCGGGAACATCCGCTGGTAGGGGATGCTGTCCTGGGCGGACAGCTCCCTTCTCTCGTTCCGCTTTGATCCGGCGATGACAGCCTCAATCTGTTTCCGCTCTGCGCGGGTAAGCCGTCTGTTTGGCCTTGCGGGCGCGGGTTTTTCCTGCTGCCCGTCCTTCCGTCCGAACAGGCGGCGGAGCCTGCCTGTGATTGCCGCAGACAATGCGATGCACCTCCTTGTCTAAGTGGTTCTGCCGCTCCAGGGCGGCATAAAAATTGTTGGTTTTGTAGGGCCGCTGCCGGGGCCGCAGAAAGCAGACCCGCAGGAAATTGCGCACCACCTTCTCCATGGGCTGGCCGTTCTTCTCATACATAGCCAGCAGGAAAAAAGGGAGCATGACCAGGATCATGCACAGGGAGGCGGCGCTGCTCCCCAGCGGCCCTTTGGCAAAAAAGAAAAGCGGAACGCCGAGAAGCGCACCGCCGCTGAAACAAAGAAGCTGGCGTTTCGTCAGATTGAACGCCAGCTTACTTTTTACTTTGGATAAGTCCTTGGGGACTGGCACGTATGCCATATTACCGAGCCTCCTTTCTGGCTGGGAGATAGTCCGCAAAATGGGGTACGGTGTGGAAAATCTGCTTGCAGTTCACCCAGCGTTGCAGATGCCGGGTAATGGGCGGGGCAGTTGGCCGCTCATAGATCATGACGTAGGGGTCAAAGCCCATGGCCCGCAGGGTGTTTACCCGGTACAAGTCCTGCTGGTGGGTGCTGCCAAAATTGGTGAGCACGTACACCTTCCGTTTGCGGAAATTCTTAATCGTTGTCAGGTCCAGAAACCTTTGGAAATGGCCGGTCAGGTCCTCATTGGGGTTGTCCCAGGCGAAATGGACCGCCTTTGTCCGCACCTTGTTCAGCAGGGCCATATTGTCCGGGGTAATCAGCCGGATATCCAGGCCCTGTGTGAAGTCCACCAGGGCGCGGCTCTCTGTCAGCTGCACCAGCAGCCTTTCATGGTCCGGGCAGGCCAGCAGATTGGGGTCCAGCAGCTTGATCTCCTTCTGTCCCTTCCAAAATTCGGAGAGGTCCGCCACATGCCGGCTCCGCCGCCCCTCCTTGCCTGACACGATGCAGAACGGGCATTGACGGGGACAGCCCCGCGTCAGGAAACCGTAGGCGGTGCCGGAAAACTGTGGATAAATGCTGTAATCAGGGCAGATATGCTCCACAGCCTCCGGGAGATCGGGGCCGGGACCATAGCCAGTGCCGCCCTGTACCACCTGCTCCGCGTTGGAGATAGCAACCGTGTCCTTGGAGTATGTATCGGTGAATACCCGGCTTTTATAGACCATATCATACCGGCCCGACGGCTCCCACCACGCCACCTGATCCCCCTGTGCCTTATGATATGCGGCCAGCTTCATCAGGCATAAATTGGGGAAATGATGCGAATCAACGTCGAATAATCCTATTTTCAAGATGTTTTACCGTTCCCTCTGCGGCATTCCTGTTATGACAGGCTTTTTATCATGAACAGGTTTTGCCGCCAGCCGTTCCCTCACGGAGCGTTTATGCGCCTGCTGCTGGTCAGCAATCCGCCTGTCGGCCAGCTCCCCGGCGCATTCCTGGATAGCGTTCATGAGGCCCGTATCCATATCGCGGAACTCACGGTAAATGTCCTCCAGCGGAGACGGAGATGCCAGCAGCGCCGTCAGCTGACCGGCGCTCAGCTCATCCGGCTCTATTGTCATCAGACATATGAGAATGTTTGACTTGGCGGTGTACTCATACGTGTGCTCCAGGATTTCCTCTGGAGACTGCTGTAGCAGATGATTGTGGTATGCCTCCAGCTCGTCAGCGGCCTTCTGGTATAATTTCTCGCTCAGTTCTTCATAATCCATGCGTCTCTCCTTACTTCATATTTTTATCCAAATACTCAAATTCCAGCTGGTTTTCGCAGATTCCGCTGCATAGGTAGCCACTTTGGAACGGTGCGCTCTGGAACAGTTTCCCATCCTCAGCTATGTATCCCACCCTGGGATGCAGCCAGAGCATTTCCACCTGATGCTCTTGGAACATTTGAAAACGCTCACGGCTGCTGAATATGCCCTGGAAGTTGATAAGCAGCGCAAAAGGTTTTCCGATCCTGTACAGCCTTTCCAGCACCTGGTTTTTCAGACTATATGGCGGATTGCTGATGATGTAGTCGCACTCCGGCACATCCATTTGGAAGAAGTCCTGCCCCGTCTGGATATGGCCGTAGATGACGTGAAATCCGCTATTGGAGAATACCTTCACAAAGGCGCTGTCCTTTGTATCAAAAGGGCACCATATTGTGGCCCCTGGCCGCAGCCGCCTCATAATGGGGTAAACCGCATAGGGAGGCGTGAAATATTCATCCCTTTTGCAGAATTGAAATTGTATCTGTGCCATAGTTCCCTCATCTTATAATTCCTTTTCATAGCGCAGCTTCATCTGCGCTGGATAGAGATCGACAGCAGGGCGGCGCGTTCCTGTCCACCGTTTGCCGCCAGCCAAGCCCATACACTCCCAGCCAGCAGCCCGGAGGCTGGTCCCCGGCTCCGTGTCCAGTGTATATGTGACTATCCTCTGATAGCCCAGCGCCTTTCCCGCTCGTGCCGCTGCTCCATAGAGAAAGCTGCACACATTTTTCTCCCCGGTGCTGCACAGGCGGTTGACCTCCAGTGTCAGGCCATCGTCCAGATAGCGGCTCACCGGACGGCCTACGATAGCCACACCCACCAACTGCCCTTCTTGCATACAGCCCAGGGAAAACTTGTGGCCGGTGACAGATTTATGATGCCGGTGGTGCTCTGCGACAAAGGCATTTGCGGTTTTTAGTGAAACAGGGATGAGTTTCAGCATGGCGGCATCGGTTAATGGGCCTGGAATACTGCTTTTGCGAGGCTCCCTGTCTTAAAGAGGGTGAAGCACAGCAGCACCGTATAGCCCATGCACGTCCAGATTGCCTTGCTGATATCGCCGCTGACAGCGATGCTCTGCACCAGAATCGCGTAGATTGCCACACACACCATAATAAGGAACGCCTGAAAACCCAGGGCAAACAGGGATTTCAAGTAGTTCTGCCCCATGCCTCCGAACTCCTTCCCCAGCATGGCCGCCATGGGGATGGGCGCAACGCTGGTCACTAAATACACCTCTATCATCCGCCCATAGGTGATGATAAAAATACAGATGGTCAGCGCCCACATGGTTATGCCGATGAACATGGACTGGAACCACAGCCCCAGCAGCGGCCCCAGCTCCATGGCCCGCAGCTGGGCCTCCATATCCGGAATGACTGCGGTAAGATCAATGCTGGCATCGCCTGTGATTACACCGGCGCTCCGGCTTACCACCTCCTGGGCCGCATCAAACGCGCCCATAACGATATTCCACGTATTGGAGACAATCAGGATGGCGCAGGCAGTCTTGAAAATCCAGCGAAAGAACATCCAGCTGTCTACGTCGTGGAGGCTGTTGCGTTCCGTGACCATCTGAATAAGGGAAACGCTGATTTAATTCCCCCAAATGATAGAAGATGTGATAAAATAAGGGAAA
>OFGB01001585.1_pt1 | contig 13588 bp, 13 predicted proteins | sample 1521491 | NCBI WGS metagenome assembly OFGB01 (sample SAMEA3504095, study PRJEB24116) | mouse gut metagenome | biome: mouse gut; feature: mouse-associated habitat; material: faeces | place: Denmark | collected 2011
AGAATAAGATAAAACATACATATCTTCTATGTATGTTTTATCTTAATATGATCCGGCTCTATTTTCAAGAATTTCTGTCAGACAATTTAAGACAGATTTCGACAGCCGCTTTTATTACTTTTGTATTTCCACAGGAATATCATCATCACTGCACTGATCAGGAGCATGCCGTAGAAGCTGATTCCCCGGTTTACCAGGGTAACCGCCGCGATAGGGTGTCCGGTGTATACACCGGAGAAGAGCTTCACAAATGCATATTCGCTGATTCCCGCCGCTCCCGGGAAGGGCAGTAACGCCGCCGTCATATACAGGACCGTCTGGAGCAGATATATCTGCGGATATCCCGCCCCATATTCGCCCATAGCCAGATATACCATATAAGGAACACTGAACCAGCAGATAACCTGACATATACTGACTGCCGCCACCTTACCCATAACCTTCGGTTCTCTGCGGATCAAATCGGCGCAGGTCTGGAAATCATGGAACGCCCCGTCTATTTTATCTTCCCATCTCTTTTTATTTCCTACCGGGAAGCGTTCTATCAGACGATGCAGGATACGCAGAATGCGCTCTTTAAGTCTATAAGAAAACAATACTGACAGGAGTCCCGCAATAAACAAAATGTTCATCAGAAAACCTAACGCGGCGAGTACCAAAAGCTCTCCGGAAGGTTTCACATTTCCCTGTATCCATGCGGCGACCGCAAGAATCTCCATGAAAAACACGGCGATCTCAAAGCTTGCCAGCTCGGCGATCAGGGCGAGGGTTCCGTGAGCCAGTTCTATCCCGTCCTTCTTCATTGCATAGAGCTGGGCGGGCTGCCCCCCTGTAGAGGACGGAGTGATAGAACTGAAGAAAAAACCAATATAAGCGTACTTCATACCCTGCCAGAATGTAACCGGATATCCGAAAGAAGTAAGCAGGATCCGGATATTTATCCCTTCTGCAAGATGAAATACTTCCGCCAGTAAAACGCCTGCCGCAAGAAAAGGAACAGAAGTCTGAGCCAGAGCCTCTCCCACCGTTCTGATATCCGTTCCCCGCAGCAGCAGGAAAAATACGACAGATATGAATATGAGAAAGATTACCGCATACCGAAGTATCTTCTCCACAGACAGATTAGTATTCATAAGCGTCCATCCTTTCAAACACATATCCCTGCTCAAGCAGGAGCGGAATCGCCTCTCTCAATGCTTCCAGCGTCCTTCCCGGCGCCCCCGCCGTCCCTCTTCCGTCATGAAGACATAAAACCGCTCCCGGAAATACGCGTTTTAATATCTTCTCTTTGATAGAATTTGCCGTTTCCCTGGCAGACCAGTCCTGAGCCATCACATCCCAGAGGATTAATTTCAAATCCATAGCCCGGATGAAGAACAGCGTCCACAGGTTCAGATGTCCCCACGGAGGTCTGTAGTAGCGCGCCCGGCATCCCATCGCTTCCAGCGTCCCTACCGATTCCCGGATATCCTCGCGTATGAATCTGCGGCCGCGGAAAAGAGCGTTCTTATGCTCTACAGAATGAATCCCGACAAGATGTCCCTCTTCCTGCATCCATTCGATGAGGTCCGGATTCTCCCTTGCAAATTCTGCAACTACAAAGAAACTTGCTCTGATCCGGTACTGCTTTAGAAGGCACAGGAGCTGCCCGGTATATTCCCTGCTTGGTCCGTCGTCAAAAGTTAGGTATATGCGCCTGTCCGCGCGTCCCTCCTTTATGCGCTTTCGGCTTTTTTGTTTCCAGAGATATTTCAGACCGGCCGACGGGATCAGGCTATAGCACAATAATGCGGCACAGATCAACATCAGACCGAACACAATATAATCGTTCATGTTCAATTCCTCCTATTTATTTAATGGCTCCCTCATGACCCGTACCGCGTCGGAAAGCTCCGTCTCCATGATCTCCCGGCGCGCCTGAACCATACACTCCTTCATCACTCCTAATTTCCCGGAATCTTGCAGGATACTTCTTAATTCCTCTGTAAAATCCTCTCCCTCGCCCCATATCACCCGCGCGAAACCTTTTTCCTGCGCATATCTGGCATTCACGATCTCCTGCTCCAGAAACGGACGGATAATAAACATAGGAACCCTGCTCTGGATCAGCTCAAACAACGTAATTCCGCCCGCTTTCGTTATAACCAGATCCGCCTTTCGCATATAACTTCCGATATTATCCACGTATCCTAACATTTCCACATCGTCAAAATGTCCCGCCCATCTGTCGTATAGCTTCTGGTTCTTCCCCGTGATCACGGTTGTCCGGATTCCCGGCATCTCATGAAGAGTATATAATATATCCTCCAGCCCTGGTATAATGCCGAGTCCTCCCCCCATGACCAGGACATGTTTCTCATTTTTCTGTTCCTCAGCCTCATATTCGGTTTTTCCAAGAAACTGCTGACGTACCGGTACTCCCGTTACCAGGATATTTTCGGGAGAAGCCCCGAGGCTGACCAGATTATCCTTCACTTCTCTTGTCGGCGCCAGATAAAGATCTGTCTGTTTCGCATACCACTCTTTATGCATACTGATATCTGTGATGCTGGTGACAAGCGGGATCTGGCTGTCCGCCTTTGCTTTATAGGTCGCCGCCGCCTTCTCGCAGAACGGATGTGTACATACGATCACATCCGGCGTATATTCTTTCATCATTTTCCGAAATCTCTGATAGACGACCGGCCCTCCCGGTTTGTTTCCGGAGTTCATTCTTCCCGATATCTTATAGACCAGATTATAGATCCCATGATATCTCTCCGCCACAAGACCAAATATCTTATATAGAACCTTACTGATACGAGGATAAAAGTACTCCGGCAGATCTTTCTGTATGATCTCGGCATACTTAGCCTGCCGCCTGAATTCTTCCTGAATCGCATTTGCCGCCATCTCATGCCCAAATCCAAATCTTCCGCTTAATATCAATATCTTCATATGTATCCCCCTTCACTTACAAAAGCATAAACTCTGTACTGTCATTTTTTGTAAGTATTATTCTATCCCTCAAATCTAAAGAACTCTGACATGTATTTCTAAACATATTCTGAAGATATACTTGCCCTGTTCTTTCAATTCTTAAGATTCTCTAAAGAGGATACAAAAAAACTGCGCGGATATATCTAAAAATATCCGCGCAGTTTTTCAATCGCACTCTTTTCAATTCTCGAAACATAAGAACGGGAGATACCTAATTGTTTCGCAATCTCCCGCTGGGTATATTCCTCTTCATTGTACAGACCGTACCGCATCTTCAGCACCATCCGCTCCCGCGGCGACAGCTCGGATTCTACTTTGTGATATAGCACCTTGATATCGTCATTTAACTCCACCTTCTTGTGTGCGTCGTCTTCTTCCGTCTCAATAATATCAAAAAGCTGGATCTCATTGCCCTCCCTGTCGGTTCCGATAGGCTCATATAAAGATATCTCCTTCGACGACTTCTTCTTCGCCCGCATATACATCAGAATCTCGTTCTCGATGCAGCGGGCGGCGTAGGTTCCAAGCCTGACGCATTTCTCCGGATTAAAGGTCACAACCGCCTTAATAAGCCCGATCGTACCTATAGATAACAAATCCTCCGTGTCTTCCGGGGAAGATTGATATTTTTTTACAATATGTGCAACGAGGCGCAGATTCCGCTCTATCAGGATATGCTTTGCTTCAAGATCTCCCTCCGTATATTTTTGCATATAATATCTTTCTTCTGCAGCTGTGAGGGGTTGGGGAAAAGATTTCAAGAGAAGCACCTCTAAGCGTATTTAATATAGTCTATGTGAGGTCTTCTCTTTTTGTGCTTTTCCACTTAAAATAGTCCGTTATTAGGTTGTCCTGCAAAAATCCTGTTCTTCCGCCCGCCTCAGGATATCGTACCGGTCGGCCCTGCACCCCAGATCAACATACAGCACCTGTTTCGGATGCGGCGCGCTTTCCTGTTCCCTGCCTTCTTCGTCCACAATTTTTCGCACCGCCGTTTCTATATTCCTGCCGTCCGGCTTCATGATCTCAATACGCTCTCCCACCGAAAACTTATTCCTCTGCTCTATCCGGTACATCCCTTCCTTTTCCTCTCCGATGATTCCAAGATAGGTATATTCTTTCACATACGTATTATTGTCATATATCTGGCTGGTCTCATCCGGTTTACCGAAATAAAATCCTGTGGTAAATTGCCGGTAAGTACAGTTTACAATCTGATCCAGATACCAGGGCATATTCGTCCGATATTTCTCCGGATCTTCCAGATAATCGTCGATCGCTTTCCGATAGGTTCTGGCAACCGTCGCCACATAAAGCGCCGTCTTCATGCGGCCTTCGATCTTAAAGCTGTCGATTCCCGCGCCGATCATCTCAGGAATATGCTCAATCATACAGAGATCCTTGGAGTTGAAGATAAAGGTTCCCCGCTCATTCTCATACACCGGCATATACTCTCCCGGACGCGTCTCTTCCACAACCGAATATTTCCACCGGCACGGATGGGTACAGGAGCCTTGATTAGCGTCTCTTCCGGTGAAATAATTACTCAGAAGACACCTTCCGGAATAGGAAATACACATAGCGCCATGGATAAAGCTCTCGATCTCCATCTCCTTTGGGATATGCTCCCGAATCTCCCGAATCTCTTTTAAGGACAGCTCCCTGGCGGAGACCACCCTCTTCGCTCCTAAATTCCACCAGAACCGATAAGTTCCGTAATTAGTGTTATTAGCCTGGGTGCTGATATGCCTTTCAATCTCGGGACAGATCTCTTTCGCCAGGTCAAAAATTGCCGGATCCGCGATAATCAGCGCATCCGGTCCCATTTCTTTTAATTCATACAGATATTCTCTTACTCCGTTAAGATCGTCGTTGTGGGCAAGGATATTCACTGTAACATGAACCCTTGCTCCATGAGCGTGTGCGAAATCAATTCCCGCTTTCATATCCTCCCTGGAGAAATTCTTCGCCTTAGCCCGCAGCCCAAAAACTTCTCCCCCGATATAGACCGCATCCGCACCGAATACCACCGCCGTCTTAAGTACCTCCAGACTGCTTGCCGGGATTAATAATTCCGGATGTCTCTTATTCATATATCTTTCTCCTCCTCCCAGTTTCTTATCCTTTCACACTGAGCGCCACTCCGTCGCCCAGCGGAAGGATCGATGTCTTAAGCCGACTGTGATGCTTCAATTCATACAGATACTCACGCATTCGACTGTGGATCGTCCGGTTGCGCCGTTCCACAGCGAATCGTGACTCGATCACATCCCCGTCCTGCAGCACATTATCCGACAGCAATACTCCATTGTCCGACAGCAGACGGACCGCCTCCGGCAGATAATGGATATACTGCCCCTTAGCGGCGTCCATGAAGATAAAATCATACGGTCCCTCAAGCGTCTGCATCACCTTAAGGGCGTCTCCTTCTATCAAGGTTATCTTCTCTTCTTTGCCGGCGCGCCTGAAGTTCTCCCGTGCAATCGGGATTCTCTTCTCGTATTTCTCTATGGTTGTAACATGCCCGTCTTTCGGCATATATTCGCTCATCAAAATCGCTGAAAAACCAATGGCCGTCCCGATCTCGAGGATTCGGGACGGTCGTTTTATCATAAGAAGCACTTTTAAAAAGCTCTGCGTTTCTTTGCGGATAACAGGCACGTACGTATCTAACGCTTCCTGCTCTATCTGCTCAAGAATCAGGTTCTCAGGACTTTCCAGAGACTGGATGTATGTGGTTACTCTCTGTTCTTTCCAATCCGGCATTACGATACTTCTCCAATCTTTTTGAAGTCTATTTTAACGACTCTTCCTGCAATCTGTCCAATTCCGCCATACATTCGTCTACAGACGCGCCGTTCATCAATTCACGCACGATTAAGCAGACGTTTCCCCACTGCTCTACCTTCATGTTGGCGTTGGTCGCAAGGACATAGGTTCCGTCGTTGACCAGGTCGTTCAACGGCCTCAATGCAGGAACACACTCCACCTCTACATTCTTGGACGGAGAGATTACCTGATTGGTTTCGGAATACACCTTCAGCGCTTCGTCGGAAAGGATCACATCAAGCACATCCATAGCGTCGTCCTTATGCTCCGCCTCAGCCCCGACTGAGAATCCTGTCATAGACACAACCGGCATCTGGCCGCGTTCACTTGGAAAACCGATCACTTCCATATTAAAGTCCAGATCTCTATAAGCCGTCTCTGCATTCGCCGCTCCCCAATACGCCATTACGATCGGGGTTTTCTGCTCCTTGAAATCAGGACCCTCCCCCTCGATCGCCTCATAGGTGTATGCCGTCTCGGCATCAATATAGCCCAGATCAAACATCTCCTTTAAATACTCAAATCCCTTACGCATATAATCGCTGTATTTACGCTCTCCCTCATTAAGCGCTTCAATCTCTGCTTCCGTATTGTCCCCGTTATACAGGTCGGCATATGCCTGTGCGAAGACAAAGGTCTCCAGCCACCAGCGATTCGCCCCCACCGGAGTCTCGATTCCATTCTCTTTGAATACCCTGCAGCATTCCAGAAATTCTTCCGGAGTATTTGGTAAATCCAGATCATACTCGTCAAACATATCCTTATTTACGAACAATCCATAGACTACAACCTCCTGGGGGATCCCTATCAGTTTCCCCTCTACCGTATTTGCCGTCTTCACCACTTCTCTTAAATTATCCACGCAATCAAGTTCCGACAAATCCGCAAGTTTCCCTTCTCTCCCCATCTTCTGCAAGACGTCCGGGTTCAGCAGATAGAAATCATCCATATTGTTCCGAATCCGGTCAAGGGATACGTCGTCATAAGTCTTCTCCTGATAATTTTCAGACGTATAGGTATTATATTCTACTTTCAAGTTAAGTTTTTTCTCCGCCATGATAATCGTCTGATCAAAGGCCGTCCTTGCTATATTCTCGGCATCCGGTCTCGACCGTTCCATCGGCGCGAACAAGACGACCATCTTCTCTTCGCATTTATTATCTCTGAGCAGATTCTCATCCGGCGCTTTCCTCCCCCCGCAGGCTGACAATGACAAAGCCATGGCTCCGATCGCTAAAATAACCGCTGATCTTCTATTACTTCTTCCCATGAAATACTCCTTTTACTACACAATCACTTAAAACTATCAAACATACGGCAATCTTTACCGCAGATACAGCTTAAGCACCTGCTTCAATAATTCCATATCGACCGGCTTTGCTATATGGGCGTCCATTCCGGCGTCCATAGCGTCTTTTACATCCTCCGCAAAAGCGTTCGCCGTCATCGCTACGATCAGTATGAGTTTTGAATCTTCACGTTCCAGATTCCGGATCGCCCTCGTAGCCTCATAACCATTCATAACAGGCATCTGGACATCCATCAGAATCGCATCATAATCTCCCGGCGCAGACTGCTCAAACCTTTCCACCGCCAGTTGTCCGTTTTCCACAATCTCGCATGTCGCTTCCTCTATATCCAGAAGTTCCTCTATAATCTCTGCATTGATCTCATTATCTTCCGCCACAAGGAAATGTCTGCCCGCAAAAGAACCTTCTTCTTCCTGTCCGTTATCTTCCTTCTGACACTGTTCCTCAAAATACTCGATCAGCTTCTCCTTAAACGCGGATACGAAGAAAGGTTTTGACAAAAATCCGTCTATTCCCGCCTGCGATACTTCTTCTTGCATCTCCTCCCAGTCATAGGACGTCAACAGAAAAATCGGAATCCGCTTTGATATATCAGTTTTCATCCGTTTTGCCGTCTCTATGCCGTCCATACCAGGCATATTCCAATCCATCAAGACAACCTGATAATCCTCCCCTTTCTCACGGGCCGTCTGTGCCATGCGCAGCGCTTCTTCTCCTGTATACGCCGTATCCACCCGAACCCCGGTATCCTCCATAAGAACCCGAACCGTATTGCAGACATCTGCTTCATCATCCACCACAAGAACCTTTGATATACCATGCTCTTTCCAAAACTGCGCGTCCGCCTTCGTATCCGGTATACGAAGCTCCAGGTCAACGGTAAAGATGGTTCCGACGTCCACTATGCTGGCAACCTCTATTGTTCCTCCCATAAGCTCCACGATATTCTTCGTGATCGCCATGCCAAGACCGGTACCCTGTACTTTATTCGTCGTGCTGTTTTCCGCTCTGCTGAACGGGTCAAAAATAGTCTTCAGATACTCCTCTGTCATCCCGTATCCGTTGTCCTCTACCTCTATCCGGATACGCTCATACTGACTGGAAAGCTGACTAAGCCCGACAATGCGGAACCAGATATTCCCGCCCTCCTGAGTATATTTGACAGCATTGGAGAGAAGATTGATCAGTATCTGATTCAGCCGCGTCTCATCGCCCACCAGATATTCGTGCTTTATCCCCGTCACCGCAATCTCCAGCGACTGTTTCTTTGCCTTCGCCGCCGGACGGATGATCGTGTCGATAGAAGAGATCAGATCGTTCATCGCAAACTCTCCCATCGTGAGTACGACCTTCCCGCTCTCAATCTTGGAAATATCCAGAACGTCGTTAATCAAACTCAGGAGATGCTGTCCGGAAGCCCTAATCTTCTTCGTATATTCCCGTACCTTTTCCGGATCATCCACATCTTTTGCGAGTAGCGTCGCAAATCCCAGGATTGCATTCATCGGAGTACGGATATCATGGGACATATTCGAAAGAAACGTAGTCTTGGAGTTATTGGCGATCTGCGCCGTCTGCAAAGCCTCCGTTAACTGCCGGTTATGAACCTCCCTTTCTTCCTCCTGCTCCAGCCGGATCCTGTTCTTCTGTCTTTCAAAGAACAAGTAGAAAGTGCAGCTCCCAAAAAAAGCGGCCAACATAACAATTATGACAATTAATATATTCTGATTGACGGCGTCGCCCTCCCGCTGTATTGCCTGAACCGGCACATAACCGATCAGGTAGATCGCTCCTTCATTGACAGACCACATATAGATCAGAGAGTCCTCGTTCTGGATATCATGATAAAACATGACGTCGCTCCCTTCCTCTATGCTGTCGGCAACCTCACGACGGATATCCTCTTCCATGATCTTATTGGCATAGTAAAAATTATCCAGATTCATATGACCGGCATCCCGTTCTCCTATGCCCTTTGGTTTTAACACCAGCCTCTCGCTTCCGGCATCCATAAGATACAGTTTCGCGCTACCGTTATAAAATTTGTCCGGTAATGCATCGTCAAAAGAATCATAGATATATTCGATATAAAGCGACGCGATCTCCGCTTCTTCTTTTACGACCGGGCACTTCATGGTGTATGCCCATGTTCCCATATCATTAATATATGACTGGGACAGTTGTAAGTCTCCGTTTACTTTAATCCCCGCTGAAAAATCTAGCTTATCTTCAGAAAACACTTCTCCGGTATTCGAAATTCCTTCCGTCTCTCCCGACTGTATCAGAGATATCTTCACCATCGTAGAATTCCGCTCATAAGAAAGAATGAACTTCTCAGGATCCCCGGCTTCCACCATCTCCTGCGCGATCAGTTTCTGAAACTCGGCTTCTTTATTCAAAATAGTTTCTATTGTATTGCTGATCAGTCCCAGACTTTCACTTAGATTATCAATCGCCGCCTCGGACATCTCTATCGATATCCTCCTGAAAACGGAAAAAACAACGCCTCCCAGTATACTGAAAACCAATATAAACGGAAGTATCACAACAATTTTTCTGCGTATTTCACTTCTTTTTTCTCTCTTTCCCATAATAATCAATATCCTATCCACAACAAAGAATTATTATAATATTACTATATCATTAATATCCCTTAAAGTCAAAAGAAGGTTGAAATATAAACCTGCATGAATGTAAAAAGTAACAAAAAAGCTGCTGTAAAATTGACATATTTTACAGCAGCCTTTTCTATAAGTCCTGATATATCCTATACATCCATAATAATCGGAAGTACCATCGGCCTTCTCTTTGTCCTCTTCCAGATAAATTCGTTCATGGTATCTCTGATCACCATCTTAATCTTGCTCCAGTCTGCGTTCCGCTGATGAAGCAGACAATCTTCCACCGCATCTGTCACCACATTGCGCGCTTCTTCCATCAGCCCTTCGGACTCTCTGACATACACGAATCCCCGGGATACGATATCCGGTCCTGCCAACAGTTGGTTACTTCCTTTTTCCAGTGTCAGCACTACAATCAGGATACCGTCTTCCGCCAGATGCTGTCTGTCACGAAGCACGATATTGCCCACGTCTCCTACGCCCAGACCGTCTACCAGAATCTCCCCGGTATGCACCTTATCTACAACCTTCGCTTCTTTCGAACTTAACTCCAGCACGTCTCCCGACTGCAGGATGAATACATTCTCCTTCGGAATCCCAAGCGTCATTGCAATACCCGCATTCGCCTTGAGATGACGGTATTCGCCGTGTACCGGGATCGCATACTTCGGCCTGACAAGAGAATAGATCAATTTTAATTCTTCCTGGCACGCATGTCCGGATACATGCGCGTCAGAGAAAATAACATTGGCTCCCTTAGCCGACAGCTCATTGATCACTCTGGAAACCGACTTCTCATTGCCCGGTATTGGGTTCGAACTGAATATTACCGTATCCCCGGGCATGATCGTTACCTTTTTATGCACATCCGCCGCCATCCGCGACAGCGCCGCCATCGATTCCCCCTGACTTCCAGTGGTAATCAATACAGTCTTCTCCGGCGGATAATTCTTCAGCTGATCGATCTCGATCAAAGTCTTCTCCGGCACATTCAGATATCCCAGCTCCTGGGCTACCTGAATGATATTCACCATACTGCGTCCTTCCACGATAACTTTACGGTCATACTTACATGCCGAATTAATGATCTGCTGCACCCGGTCTACATTAGAAGCGAATGTCGCGATAATGATCCTCGTATTCTGATGTTCCGCAAAGATATGATCAAAGGTAATCCCAACCGTACGCTCCGACTGGGTGAATCCCTTCCGCTCCGCATTGGTACTGTCCGACATCAACGCCAGTACGCCTTTCTTTCCAATCTCCGCAAAACGCTGCAAATCAATCGCGTCGCCGAATACCGGCGTATAATCTACTTTAAAGTCTCCGGTATGAACGACGATTCCCGCCGGCGAATAGATCGCCAGCGCAGCCGCATCCTGGATACTATGATTTGTCTTGATAAATTCGATCCTGAACTGTCCCAGATTAATGGACTGTCCATGCTTTACCACTTTCCGCCGCGTACTGCGCAGCAGATTATGCTCCGTCAGTTTCCTCTCAATAATTCCCATCGTAAGCTTTGTCGCATAGATAGGGAGGTTCATCTCTCTCAACACATAGCACAGCGCGCCGATATGGTCCTCATGGCCATGGGTGATCACGAACCCCTTCACTTTCTGGATATTGTCCCTTAGATACGTTACATCCGGTATTACAAGATCGATTCCCAGCATATCGTCCTCCGGGAAAGCCAGTCCGCAATCTACGACAATAATACTGTCTCCGTATTCGAAAGCAGTAATGTTCATTCCTATCTTCTCTAACCCTCCAAGAGGAATGATACGCAATTTCTCGTTGTTTTCTTTCTTCAAATTTACACCTCCACGTGTGTCCGTCGTACTACTTCTGCCCTGTCAGGCACTCCTCGCATTGTCCGTAGAACTTCAGTTCGTGGTCTGACACGCGGAATCCCGTCTCCTGCTCAACCAAACGCTCCAACTCGTCCAGGAGATCTTCCTCAAACGGGACTACTTTCCCACATGTCTTACATATCAGATGATGATGGTGATGCTTTGTTTCCCCGTCGAACAAATCGCTAATCTCATAGCGCAGGCACCCGTCATCCAGATTAATCCGATCCACCAACTGCATTTCCCGCAACAACTGCACAGTCCGGTAAATAGTAGCCAATCCTATCTCCGGATAGTCTTCCTTTACCAGTTCATAGATGTCTTCCGCAGTCATATGCTTATCACGATGATCTGCAAGTACTTCTAATACAAGCAACCTTTGATTGGTCACTTTCAGCCCTTTTTCTTTCAGCATTTTCTTAAAATTCTCTTTACTGATGGACATAGTATATTACCTTTCAATCTCAATATCTTCAAGCAGTTCTTCAAACACTTTCGATATCGCCGTAAGCTCCACATCATCCTCCACGATCTCATAGATACCGTCGGATGCCCCCTCGTCCGATTTATCCTTAAGGATCAGACATTCCGCGTCTTCTTCTTCCGAATCTGTGACCAGAATGTAAGATACACCGTTCACTTTTGTCTGTTCCAATACAAAAAAATCTGCGTCTCCCTGAATCTCTTCCGACCTGAATCTTATCTTCTCCATATATGCTCCTTAAGAATTAATTATAAAACGACACGGCAGACCCGAAATCAATCCAATGATGTGCCAAGAGAATCCAAATATCCCTGCAATATAAAAACAGCCGCAATCTTGTCTACATACTTCTTGCGGTCTTCTCGTTTCACTTTACTCTCGATTAAAGTCCGTTCTGCTTCTACTGTAGTCAGACGCTCGTCCCACATCACGACCTCAAGGCCGGTCCGCCGCGCGAGCATCTTTCCGAATTCTATAGATAATTCCGCCCGATCCCCAACATCATTATTCATATGCTTCGGAAGTCCAAGGACAATCCGCTCCACCTGGTATTCTTCTATCAATGCTTCGATCCGCGCACAGGTCTTACGCAATTTGTTCTCGTCCTTACGGCAAATTGTCTCGATTCCCTGGGCGGTAATTCCCAGAGAATCACTTATCGCTACGCCTACGGTCTTAGACCCATAATCCAATCCCATAATCCTCATAACAGATTATACCCATCCGTTGTGCTCAATATACGTCTTAAGCATCTCTTCTACCAGCTCGTCCCTCTCCATCTTCATGATAAGGCTCCTCGCGCTGTTGTAACTTGTGATATACGTCGGATCCCCTGACATAATATATCCCACGATCTGGTTCACCGGATTATAACCTTTTTCACTCAATGCCTCGTACACAATTTCAAGTATATCTTTTGCCTGAATCTGCGGAGCGCTTTCTACCTGAAAAAACTGTGTGCTGCTTAAATCTCTCATATACTCACGTCCTCCAAAAATACTTCATAATCATTCTACTCCATTGCAGAAAAAAATTCAATGAATTATTTGCGAATGACTCTTAATTTCTACATTTACTATTTGATTTACTCTATTTTCGGTCATTTTCTGTCCAATCTTTACATATTCTCTGGTGAATCCTGTCTGATATCTCTCGCCTTCATGCAGGATCTCTTCCTCGATCAGTACCTCCTGCACCGTTCCCATCAGCGTCTCTTCATATTCCGCCTGTTTTCGCCGTCCCAGTTCGATCAGTTCATTGCTCCTTTTCGCTTTCACAGATTCCGGCACCTGGTTTTCCATAACGGCCGCCCTCGTACCTTCCCGTTTTGAATATTTAAACACATGTGTCTCGTAAAACCCGACTTTTTCTATGAAATCTTTCGACCGGGCATATTCTTCTTCCGTCTCGCCGGGGAATCCCACGATTACGTCTGTGGTCAGCGCCGGATGTCGGAAACACTTCCGCAAAAGTTCACATTTCTCATAATATTCTCCGGATGTATAACGGCGG
>OFGB01001590.1_pt1 | contig 13561 bp, 7 predicted proteins | sample 1521491 | NCBI WGS metagenome assembly OFGB01 (sample SAMEA3504095, study PRJEB24116) | mouse gut metagenome | biome: mouse gut; feature: mouse-associated habitat; material: faeces | place: Denmark | collected 2011
TGTCGAGAGCCCGCCTGCCGCCGTTCGCGCCGCGTAGCGCTGCGCGCGGGGCGGCCACGGCCTCCACCGCTGATGTCATGGCCTGGGACAGCGCCGCTCCCATCGGGAGCATTCCCAGCCTCGAGCGCAGCTTGTCTAAAGACCGAGCCAAGACGCGCTTCACCGTGGCGCGTGAAATACCCATCGCTTCAGCCACTTCGTTCAGTTTGAGGCCCTGGTAAAACCGCAGCAGCACCGCTTCTCGCTCTTGGTCGTCCAGCGCTTCGTAAAGGGCCATCGTCAAGCGAGCTTGTTGATCTTGATCGGCGATGGCGATGACCGGGTCGTCGGTGGCGGTTGTGTCGAAGAGCGCCTTCCGATTGTCGCCAGCGTCTTCTAGGAATTCATCGCTAGTAGGTAACGGCATTTGCGAGGTGCTCCGGCGGTTCAGATGACGCAGGCACAGGTTGCGTGTGGTGGTGTTCAGGTAGCTGATGAGCGCATCGGGGTGGATGCTGCCGATGTTTCGCCAGACAACCAAATAGAGCTCCTGCAGAAGATCGGCCGCCGCATCGACGCCCACCTTGCCAATCATGGTGAAATACTGGGCCTGGGCTGTGATGGCGTAAAGCTCTTCGAAGGCCGTACGGTCGCCTTCCTGGGCGCGATGTACCAGGATTGCCAACTGTCGGTGCTGCTTTCTGCCGTCGATCATTGCGAGCTGTTTCCTTCCCGATGGGCTTCCGCAAACGCGGGAATTCTATCACAGGCGAACCGTGCGCCGGCTTCCTTGGCCTGGTCGATGGAGAGTCTCACGGGAAGGCGTATGCTTCGAGAATTGGCTGTGACGGAGTCTTTAGGGTTGCGCTTGTGGGTGAGCAATGAAGATGAGAGAAACCTCGAGACTTTTTTGAGCCCTTTTTTCTAAGTGGTGGATTTGCTTTCCGATCTACTAGCGAGAGAAGGAATTCCCCTTCGGGGGTGACGCAAATCGTCTATGAGGAGATTGGTTATGAAGAGCTTATGGGGAAAGGAAAGTTGTCAGTACGGTAGGTTTGGCCGTCTCGTGCTGGTGGTCTTGCTAGCTTTCATGACCGTGCCTGTGCTCCCTGCGATTTCTCCCGATCAGAAGGTCGAAGCCCTTGAAGGTACGGCGAATTACGCCGATATGTTCCGGGGAGCCAATAGATTCGGCTTCGATTCGGGAGTTTCAGTAGGAAGCGATGGAACGGTAGGAGCCGCTTCGACCAGCAATTTCGTCCGAGTACCTTCCTCGTCGACCATATCCAGCAGCGCGTGTTTTGCCAGCAAGCGGTCAGTCTCTCTGCTCAATAGCTGGGAGATACGTCTTCAAGGAAACTTGCCAACCATACGGGCAAACAGTAAGTACGAGTCTATTTTCTGCTACACAGCTATTGGCTTAAGCTCGATGGCTGACGCTTCGTCTATTGACGGGCTTGGCATGGGCGCTGGCCAAAATTGGATAAAAACGCGTGGGACGCTTGAAACTCTGGTCACATCAACTTATCTTAAGAATGGCACAACACAGCATGTCATAGAATCAAAGACCTTCTCCCATTGGTTCCCGTCTTCAGCTATCACAGTATCGTATGATTTTGCAGCCAATAAACTGACGTATAGCGATAATAACGGCAGCGTAAGTTACACTGGAGTTCGCGATTGGTTTGGCAGTAGTGCGTACATCTTTCTTATGGGCGGCCTAGATTGGGATCTCGGAGCAAATACAAGTGAGATGACCCCACCTCAGCCCATGGAGGTCAAACTGAAATTCCAATCCATGTCTCTTCCGCATCTCAGCCCTTCTATTACGAATATTCAGCTCGTGAATCCCGAGACGAACCAGGCATACGGCAAAGATGATGTGGTCGAAAAAGGCACTATTGTGCGTGTGGAATGCACCGTGAAGAATACCCATGCACATGCGGGCAGCGAACAGTTCCCGATGCATGTAAAGCTGGCGAATACAGCCGAATATCCCACTCAGGGGCTCACTCCTTTTGGGGATGAGAACCATCCTTTGCAAGTGAATGGCACCACTGTGGCTACTGCGCCCGGTGACAATACGGTGACGGGGGCAAACGGGGTTCCCATCACGCTGGTGGGTGGGGCCGAGACAAAGATTACCTATTATGCGACGATCGATCAAAGCGGCGGTCGTGCTGTGACGCTCTCGCAGCAGCTCATAGAGGACTCTTTCCAGGGCTCTGTCTTTCAGAAGGCGGAATTGCTAGCTGAGAAGTCCCTTGTTTCTGCCCCTGATGATGTCGATCCCGATGATCCTAATGCTCCTGTTGCTGGAACTGACTACCACTATGCTCGCAAACCTGCACCCAATGAGAACGGCTGGAACAATATCTCTCCTGTATCTGTAGAATTTTTTGGTGGCGATTTTGATAGCTTGAGCATTACGGATTCTGCGGGCTCGATAGTGGGAGTCCTAGGGGATCGCGAAGTGTGGAAGCGTACTGAAGATACCAACGGTTATGCAGTGGTGTACCAAGCGGATAATTCCGAAAACGGGGCGCTTTCTTCATCTCAGAGTGACACTATTAAGATCGACACATGGAAGCCGACTCTTTCTTACAATGAAGTGTTGGATACTCTTGTTGCCAGTGACGAGCCGCCGAAGGGAAGCAGCCAGGCTACTTCGGGCATTTGGAAGATTCAACGGGTTAACAACTCTGGGGACGCCATTGTAGCGAGTGGTGAGGGTGACGGTGTGTTCGATCTCGATGATGGGGCGGGTGAAGTGCGACGCACTCTATCGGCGCCTGCGAACGGCTATTATGTTGCTGTAGATGCGGCAGGCAATCGAAGCCTGCTGATGCAGGTGAGTTCCACACTGCCGCCTTCTGTGAGTCGACCGCTGGAGAGCACGGGCAACCCCGATGATCCTGGCAAACCCGTGAATCCGCCCGTGGGGCCGCCGGTTGGTCTGGACGACAAAGTGCCCGAGCCCGTCGTAATACCTAGCCCCGATGGTCTACTGCACGCGGTGATAGACGAGGCCATCACCGAGATCATCGACCCGGCCTCGCCACCCTTTGGGGGCTCGCTGGGCGCTGCAAAGGCCAAGGCTATGATGGACTACCGCTACGCTACCTCCTCATCGGTCGGGATTGCCTCGACCGTCGACGAGCTACTCGATGCGTCGGGGAATCCGATCACTTCCCTTGACACTACCTCCCCGGGGGAGTGCCTGCTTCGCCGTGTCGTGACCGATGACCAGGGCAATACCACGACTATCAACTTGCATTATCGGGTCGTGCGAGACAGCTGCCCTACGGTGAGCCCATGGGTGCCGAAGGATCCCGATGATCCGGCTGGTCCCAAAGAGCCGGGCGACCCCATCCAGCCTTCGAGCCCCGTGACCACGGATCCGGACGGGACGCAGCACACCGAGGTTTCTGCCGACATTACCGAAGCTGTTACGCGCGGGGTCATGGACTACGCCGGGGCCGAGGAGCTGCTGCGCCGGCACTTCGCCCTCTCAAGTGTCGATGGAGGAAGCGGCCCTACAGTGACTGTGCAGTCTATAAGCACGTCCGGGGGGGGGGTCATCTCTGCGATCGACCTGTCCCGAGTGGCCGATTACAAGATCGTCTACCTCGTGAAAGATGCGACTGGTAATACCACTACCGTGCGTTTGGGCTACCATCTGGTTGCTTCCCACGTGCCAGGTGTGATTGTCACGCCCGATCCGGGCACCGACCCCAACCCGCAGCCGGGCGACGATCCGCTGAATCCCAAGCCGCGTCCCATCGATCCGGCCTATCCGCCCGAGATCGCGCCGGACGGCACTCAGCACGCAACGATAGAGGACGAGATGCGTGTGCCTGTCGAGGCCGGCAAGTCCCTCTCTATGGCCGACGTTCGTAGCTTGGTGCAGCGTCGTTATGATTTCACCCCCGAGGGCGGCGGAGCGGTGACCGAGGTTTCGCTCTCTGTGGCCGATGCCTCCGGAGCTCTCGTCAACTCAATCGACAAGTCACGCCCTGGCTCCTGGTTGGTAACTTATAAGGTGGCCGATCAAAACGGAAACACCATCGCCATTCACCTTCGCTACCTGGTTGTGGCTGAGCCGCCCTCGGTGATTCCCGCCGATCCTTCCGAGATTGATCCATCGCTGCCAACGATTATTCCCGACCCGGGTCGTCCTGCGCCTGGTAAACCGTTGGAGCCAGTATCGCAGACGGTGGATCCGGAAACCGGTCTCGTCCACGCCGTGGTGGAGGACTCCATTATAATTCCCACCGCTAAAGAGCCGGTGACGCCCAATCAAATGGCGGCGCTCATTCAAAGCTACTATAAGGCGCTTACAAACTGGGGAGATGGCAAGATAACAGCTGGTGTGGTGCATCTGTTCGACGCCGTCGGCAACCCTGTGGACGCTATCAATCGCATGCTGCCTGGAGTGTGGACAGCCGAGCAGCTTTTCACTGACGGCGCTGGCAACACCACGCTTATGCGGCTGCATGTGAAGGTGGTAAACGGCAACGCGGATGGCTCCATGGAAGCTGGAGACAATGGCTCCAATGCCGACGGCGACGGCGATTCTGGTGCAAGTGCAAGCTCCTCGAAGGGCACGCGCTTCGGTACGGCGATCACTCAGTTGCCCCGCACGGGAGGGCCGCTGGGGCCGTGTCCGCTGCATGTTCTATTCGCGCTCATGGCGTTGGTGGTGTCGTCGTATTCGCTCATGCGTCTGCGTAGCGGCAAAGGCCGCGCTGAAGAGCGGCGCGCCCAAGCAGGTGCAAGTGCAAGCGTGGACGCGGCTGTAGCCGTTTCGGCTTCCAGGGACGAAAGCTCTGCCCCGTCCTGCTACAAAGTGCTAGACGGCATCGTTCATGGCACTATTCTCTGCTGCACTATAGCGTTGGGGCTCCTGCGTTTCTGTCCTTACGATCTTCTATTTGCCCTGGTGGTTGCGGCCATAGAGGTCTTCTGGGTATGGCTCATGCTGCGCCGGTCGCGTCGCGAACTGCAGTCTGCCGAAACAACGCGCTAACCACTCGTCGGCGCCCAACATCCCAATGAGGGGTGCCGACGAAGCGCTCATCATCCTCAAAGAGCCAAATGATCGTTAAGTAAAACTGCCATGCAGCAGTACCAGTAACTGCGGGCCTCCTTTCGCAGTAAGCGTCCCCGGCTCAGCCATTGCCGGGGGCGCTTTTGCGTAGAGGCTGGTGCGGTTCGCTGCTGGCTCTATTTACGCCGCTTTCGCCACTTTCTCGGCCTTCCGCGCCTTGCGTGCGGTGATGCGCTTCTGCATGGCGTCCACGCAGGTGGCCACGGCGGCGTCGCCGGTGACGTTCACGGTGGTGCGCATCATGTCCAGGATGCGGTCCACGCCGGCCACGAGCGCTACGCCTTCCACTGGCAGGCCCACCGACTGCAGCACCATGGCCAGCATGATCATGCCCGAGCCGGGTACGCCGGCCGTCCCGATGGAGGCTAGCACGGCGGTCATCACGATGGTGAACTGCTGTCCCAGCGTAAGATCGATGCCGAACACCTGGGCGATGAAGATGGCGCATACACCCTGGTAGATGGCAGTGCCGTCCATGTTGATGGTGGCGCCCAGCGGCAGCACGAACGAGGTGACCTCCTTCGACACGCCCATCTTCTCGGTGCACTCCATGTTGATAGGCAGCGTGCCCACCGAGGAGGCCGACGCGAAGGCGAAGCCCATCACGGGCATCTCGCCGCGCAGAAACTTCAGCGGGCTCATGCGCGCGAACACTTTGATGATGCCCGAGTACACCAGTGCGATCTGACAGATCATGGCCACGTAGGCCACCACAATGAGCCACAGCAGCGGTCGCAGCACGTCGATGCCGTTGTTGGCGATGACGGGGCAGATGAGCCCGAACACGCCGAAGGGCGCCACCAGGATGATGCCCCGCATAATGGCGATGCACACGTCCGACAGCGCATTGCAGATGTCGATGACCGGTTTGGCCTTCTTGCCGGCGGCGATCATGCCGAAGCCGAACACGACGGCGATGACGATCACCTGCAGCATGGTGGCATCGGCCATGGGCTGGAAGAAGTTGCTCGGGAAGATGTTCACGATGGTATCGATGAACGACGGCGGATCGGTGGCCTCGTAAGAGAGGTCCTGGGTGTCCATCACATAGCCCGCGCCCACGTTCATCACGTTGGCGAAAATGAGGCCGAGTGTGACGGCGAAAGCGGTGGTGACCAGGTAGAACAGCACCGTCTTGCCGCCGATGGCCCCCACTTTCTTCACGTCTTCCAGCGATACGACGCCGGCAATGATGGAGAACAGCACCAGCGGCACGACGATCATCTTGATCAGGTTCAGGAAGATGGTGCCGAAGGGCTTGATGTAGGTATCGGCGATCTCCGGCGCCCCTTGCAGCGCCACGCCGGCCAGAACGCCTAGAATGAGCGCGATGAAGATCCACGTGGTCAGCGACAGGCGCTTGTACCAGGGCTTTCCCTGGTTTGATGCGGGCGCGCCGGTCGGCCCGTTCGGGCTGGCGGCGTTCTCGGTGTCGTCGGGTGTGCGCATTGTCTGCAAAGCGGCATCGTTGGCCATAACCATGCATCCTTTCCCCATGAGATAAATCGTTCCCATTATAAGCAAATCCCCTCGAAATACCAGGTCGTCCCCGTTCCGATCTAACAGCCCCGCAACAAAACAGACAGGATGTCGTGGGTGTGTCGGCCCGAACCGAAGAGACGGCTCGGGCCGAACCATTAAGGGATCTTAATCTTCCTAGGCAAAAGACAACCGTACCTTTAAAGCCGTACTATAGAGTGAAGACAGCGCTTTTCGTAGACTCGTCTCGTCGCTTAGTCAATGAGAGGAAAAGAGGGGATATGTCGAAAGACATGGCACAGAGCCGGTCAATCTCGCGTCGGGGTTTTCTCGAGGGCACGGCACTGGCGGGGGCGCTGGTGGCTGCCAGGTCTCTTGCTGGCTGCGCTCCGGGAGATGACACGGAAGAGGAGTCGCTCGCATCAACCGCTCCCGAGGAGTCGGTGTTCGTGAACAGTTGCCATGGCAACTGCGGTCGTAATTGCGCCTGGGACGTGACCGTGCGCGACGGCTACATCGTTAACTGCGCGCCGCACCAGTACGATGACGATCCGACCAACCGTCACCGCGGGGGATGTTGGAAGGGATTCCTCAACATCAATCGCGTCTATGATGCTGACCGTCTGAAATATCCCATGAAGCGCGTGAATTCCAAAGAGGAAGAGCCCGAATGGGAGCAGATCTCTTGGGATGAGGCTATCGAGATGCTCTGCTCGACGTGGCAGGGCATTATCGACGAAGTGGGTCCGACTGGGTTTGCCCTCCATCATGTGTACGGCTCCTCTGCTTTGCTGTCGGGCAATGGCGGGGGTTGCTGGGGCAAATTGATCGGCGCTCTGGACGCCGATACGGTGCTGACGGGCGCTGACATGGCGACGATTTGGGCCATGTCGATGGATTCGGCCGTGTGTGCCGCCGCACCCGATTCGCTGCGCGACGCAGATACCATCGTCTTCTGGGGAATCAACGCGGCCGAAACGAAATGGGTAGCCTGGCGGTACGCCTGCGAGGCTCGCCAAGATCACGGGTGCAAGCTGATTGCGATCGATCCCAATTCCACTATCACGGCTCTGCACTCTGATCAGCACATCACGATCAAGCCTGCCACCGATGGCGCGCTCATCCTCTCGATTATCCAGCAGACTTTTGAAAACGGTTGGGAAGACGAGGAATTCCTGCGTCAGCGTTCCTGCGCTCCCTATTTGGTTAAGGAGGATGGCACCCTGCTGCGCGGAACGGATCTTGGGGAAGCGGCTCCGACGGACGGCGCGCCTTCGCCGATTTATGTCTGGGATGAGACGGCTCAAGCCGCCAAGCCGATTGCGGAAGTGCCTGATGTGGACAACTTGGCTCTGTCGGGCGCATTCGAAGTGAACGGCATGACGGTGCGTACGGCTCTCGATGCGTTGAAGGAGCGTGCGAGCTTGTACACGCCCGAGTACGCCGAGGGTATAACGGGCGTTCCGGCGAGTACGATTCGCGAGCTGACCGATACGCTGGCTCGTACGAAGTCGGCCATTGTTAAGGACAACGGCTATGCTCACTATGCCAACTCCGTCCACACGGCCCTGGGTCTTGATACCGTAATGATGGTTCTGGGCAACTTGGGGAAGCCGGGCTGCGGCGTGTACTACTGGTACGGTGGCGGCCCCACGAATACCGAATGGGGAGTGGTGGGCGTCCCCGGACCCTCGATTCCCGATAGCCAATTGCTCCATGTGGTGGAAACGGGAGAGCTGGGCGGCGCGCCGATTCCTCTGCGGGGCATGTTGAGTTATGCGGGAAATATCGTGGGCAGCACGGCCGATAGGAACGCCATAGAGGCAGCGCTCAAGCAGCTGGTATTCCTGTGCGTGGTGGAGATCCGCATGACCGATGCCTGCAAGTACGCCGATCTTCTCCTGCCGGCCTGTCATTGGTGGGAGCGCGACGACATTATTGGTTCGGGACTTTGCACGCCATACCTTCGCATTGCCGAGAAGGCAGCGGAGCCGCAGTTCGAGAGCTTGTCCGACTACGAGATTTGTCGGCGCGTTGCCGAGGGCATGGGCGTGGGCGAGTTCTTCCAGGGCGATGATCGGGCCCAGCTTGCGGCGCTGCTCGACTCAGACGCCAACCGCGACAAGGGCTGCACCTACGCCGATCTGCAGGAGAAGAAGGCCATTCGCATGGTGGAAGACGGGCAGCTTGATCCTGCCGAGGGGTCGTTTGCCACCGAGAACGGCCGCGTGAACTTCCTGATCGACCGCCCCATGGCCTACGGAGGATGGAATGCCGGCATCGATCCGCTCGATTTCAACCTGCCCGATTTCGTCGACAATGCCGAGGTGTCGGAAAATCATCCGCTCGCTGCAAAGTACCCGCTTGTCTTCATGACTCCGCACACGAAGTACGGCACGCAGACCACTTTCCACCACGCAGCGTTTCTCCACGAGATTCTGGAAGAGCCGGAGATTCACATCAACTCCGCCGATGCCACCGCACGCAACGTGGCCGATGGCGATTATCTGCGCCTGTTCAACGACCGCGGCGAGGTGGTGGCCAAGGTAAAGCTGAACGACGGCATCATGCCCGGTGTCGTGGTGATGTATCACGGGTGGGCAGAGCAATACTTCAAGAAGGGCCATTACCAGCGGCTCAGTTCTTTCGATAACACCGACAAGTTCTCGAACAATTCCGCGTACTTCGACGTTCGCGTCGAGGCTGAGCGCTACGAAGGGGAGTAGATCATGCAGTATGGAATGGTAATCGACACCACATTGTGCGCCGGATGCAACGCTTGCGCTGTTGCCTGCAAGATCAGCAACAACCTCTCGAAGGGCGTGTGGTGGAACCATGTGTCCACGGAAGGCGGCGCGACGCGGGATACTGCTTCGGGTACGTGGCCCGACAACAAGATGAGGTTCTTCCCCACGGCTTGCCAGCAATGCCGCAACCCGCTGTGCGTGGCAGAGTGTCCCACAGGTGCCAGCCAGAAAGGCGAAGACGGCGTGATTGTGATCGATGACGGCTTGTGCATCGGGTGCGGGACTTGCGTTAACGTGTGCCCCTACGAGGTGCGCACCGTTATGCAGGACGATCCCGAGTGGTACCAGGAAGTGGCCCTGGGTGCCTTCGATGCGCCGACCCACGAAGCAGGCAAGGCCGAGAAGTGCACCTTCTGTGCGAACTTGCGGGCCCGTGGTGAAGACCCCGCTTGCGTGCGTGCCTGTAACTTGCATGCACGGGTCTTCGGCGACTTGGATGATCCCGAGAGCGATGTGAGCAAGTTGCTGGCTACCGGTTCGCGCGAGCAGGTTCGCCTCTTCGAAGAAGAGGGTACTGAGCCGTGCGTGTACTATCTCGTGTAGAGGGACAGCGGCCATTTGGTAGGTGAAGTGACAAACTGATAGGAGCATCCGGCTGCGGCTTTTGCGGCAGTCGGATGCCGTTGCTTGGGAGAAAGAGGGATGCAATGGATGCTGCGCGGGGTGAAGAGTGCGCTCGGGCATTGAGGATATTGACCTTAGGGGTGACGTGCCCCGATGCGGAACTTGCTGCTATGGTAGCCGATAGCACTCTGGGGCATGCCATGACTGAAACCGCTGACGAATTGGGATTGTCGTGGGAGCGATCGGCCTGTTCGACGTGGCTTGATGGGACTGATGCGCAGAATGCCATTTCCCTCTTGCGCCGCGAGTATACGCGGCTGTTTTCAGACCCCTCCGGCGCTGCGGTGCCTCCGTGGGAAACGGCCTTTCTCGATCCGCGGGGAGAGCACAGCGAGTTCGGTCCGCAGCTGGTGCGTACGGCGGCGGCCGATGATGCCCGTCGCTTCTATCGTAGCTGCGGATGGGACTTGGCGAGCAACGAGGCTGCCGATCATATGCGGATCGAGCTTGAGTTCGCCGCTTCTCTCTTGCACTGCGACGATGAAGAAGCGGCTGTGGACGCTGGGCGTATGTTCGATCGGTTTTGGGACGCGCATCTCTCGCGATGGATGAGGCCCTTTTTCGAGCGGGTAGCCCAAGAGGCGCGCCACGGATTCTACGGTGACATCGGGCGGTTCGGAATGGAGGTCGGTGCCGCGCTGGGTCAGGGCGTACAATAAGAGGGACATGCGCGGAAGGGGACACGTTTGCCGGTGAGAAGGGGGGCGGCCGATGAAGCGCTTGCAGACTATGAGGCTCGGAGCTTTGTTCTCCGTGGTGCTCGTATGCGTTGTGGTACTCTCGTTGGGCGCCTATGTGCTCCTGATCTCCCACCAGCGTGACCAGCAGGCAGAAGAGCGGCTGTATGCTCAGGCCGACGCCTTTGCTGCCGAGATGGACGCGGTATGGCAGTTCTTCGACGTCAATCAGAACAAGATCAATTACAACTCAGATGGCGTCTATGATTTCAAGGGACTGTACTGCTCCATTGTGGGGAAGGGAATCGGCGCGATCTTCACTCAGAACAGCGACTACACTATCCGCTACACTGGCACCCATGTGCGCAATAAGTTCGATCGGCCCGATGAGTTCGAGAGCATGGCTTTGGAGCAGGTGACCGATCCGACGAAACCCGATGACTATTACGATTTGGTGGACTACGAGGGCGCCCCTTCCTTTCGATATGTACGGGCTATCTACCTCAAGGAAAGCTGCCTGGGGTGCCACGGCGAGCCGGCGGGTGAGCCAGATGTGACGGGATATCCCCGGGAGGGTTTGAAAGAGGGGGATTTTGCGGGTGCGATCAGCATCATCATTCCCGCTGAGCCCTACGTTGAGGACGAGCAGCAAGTGCTGATCACCTCCATTGTGTTTTTCGGGGCGGTGCTCGTTCTTGTTGCGCTTACGGTGTTCCTTGCCATCGACCGTTTTGTGACGCGACCTGTAGCGCGTCTGTCGACGGTGGCGGCCGAGATGGACGGCGGGAATCTGGACGTCCAGCTTGATGGTGTTCGGGCCTACGGGGAGATCGATGGCCTGGTGAGGAGCTTCTCGAAAATGGCCGGTCGTCTTGGCGATGCCTATGAGGGGTTGGAGGAGAAGGTTGCCCTGAAGACCGAGGAGATCCGCCGCGCCAACCAGGTGCTCGAAAAGCAGCGGCAGCGGTTGGCCCAGAGCAATCGTCTTCTGAAAGAGGCCAATGATCGCCTGTGCGCCGACAACCAATACAAGGATGACTTCCTTGCCGTTATGAGCCACGAATTGCGTACACCGCTCACAGCAATTGCCACCTTCATCGAGGTGCTTGACCGAGAAGGGGATAAGACCGAGCGAGAGGAGAAGGCCCTGCGAGAGCTGAAGGGCAATACGCTTACACTGTTGAATATGATCAACGATACATTGGAGATGGCGGCGACCCAGGCAGGGCGTGGCGGCCTTGTCACCGATGATATCGATATTGTTGACGTGGTCAACTACGTTGAGACCACCATGGGCGTGCTCGCTGAGAAGAAGGATATCTGTCTGAAAAGCCATGTTGACCGCAACGTGCCCATTATCGAGGGGGATTGGGATCGCATTCGCCATGCGCTTGAGAACCTGGTGAGCAATGCGATCAAGTTCACCGATGTCGGAGGTCGGGTGGAAATGACGGCGCGCTTTCGCGAGGAAGATCGCGCGGTTGTCATAGAGGTTAGCGACACCGGCATTGGCATTGCCGCTGAGGATATCCCCCACGTGTTCGAGCGCTTTACGCAGCTTGACGAATCGACGACTCGCGGGTACAACGGGAGTGGATTGGGGCTCAGTGTGGTGAAGGACATCGTCGAGCGCCATGGCGGCACCGTGCGGGTGAGTAGCGAGGTGGGCTGCGGATCGACTTTCTCTATCGTGTTGCCTGCAGGGACACGGGAAGATTAGGGGCGTGCTATGGGTAGAAGAATTCTCGTGGTAGATGACGAAAGCTCCATTGTGAACGGCATCGTGGAATTGCTAACCGAAGAGGGCTATGAGGTGGTGGTGGCCGGTGATGGCGACGCGGCCCTTCGAATCTTTGCCGAGAGTCAGCCTGATTTGGTCGTGTTGGATATCATGATGCCCAAGAAAAACGGGTTCCAGGTATGCGAGGAAATGCGCCGGAGCAACCAGGCCATGCCCATTCTCTTTCTCTCGGCGAAAGGGGATATTGTCGATAAGAGCATCGGGTTTGGCGCGGGTGCCGATGACTACATGACCAAACCTTTTATTGGGGAGGAATTGCTGCTGCGCATTGAGGCGTTGCTGCGGCGGAGCGCGCCGCGCGCCGTTGACGAAACGACCCAGCGCGACGTGGCTCGTATCGGCGAGTTGGAGATTCACTTCAAGCGGCATCGCGTCTACTTGCGTGGCGAACGGCTTGATCTGACTCCCAAGGAATTTCTGCTGCTTTCCACGATGGCTGACCGCCCGGGCGAGGCCTTCACCACCCAGGAATTGGTTTGCGCGGTGTGGGGAGAAGACTACGCGGCCGACGTGACGAGCATCGCGGTCTATATCCGACACCTGCGGGAAAAGATAGAAGAGGATCCCTCGAAGCCGGTTTATCTGACGACGGTATGGCGAGTGGGCTACCGATTGGGCTGGTCAAGCGATGAGGAGGGTCCAGCGATCTAACAGCCCCGCAACAAAACGGGCAGGGTGTCGCGCCTGTGTCGAAGCAGCGTCATAATGGCAACGATGTTGACTTGCGGAGACTGAGGCCGAAGCTGTGTGGAACGTCGATTCTGGTCGCGAAAGCACGGGGCGCGTGCTATGGTGTGCCGCATTTTCGGAGAACCCGACGAAAGGAACAGGGATGGAACGCAAAGACGTTATCGCCGCTGCCGAAGCCTATTGGGATGAAAACCGCGACGCCATCGTGGCCGACATCGCCAAGCTGGTGGAGATCCCCAGTACCGAGGATCTGGCCGCTGCCGCTCCCGGCGCGCCCTACGGCCCCGGCCCCGCCGCCGCGCTGGCCGCGGCGCTGGAAATCGCCGAGGGCATGGGCATGGCTGCCACCAACTGCGAGGGCCACATCGGCTTCGCCGACCTGCCCGGCGAGACC
>OFGB01001599.1_pt1 | contig 13515 bp, 11 predicted proteins | sample 1521491 | NCBI WGS metagenome assembly OFGB01 (sample SAMEA3504095, study PRJEB24116) | mouse gut metagenome | biome: mouse gut; feature: mouse-associated habitat; material: faeces | place: Denmark | collected 2011
TAGCCGCAGCTACCGCCGCGGCGCTTGGAGTGCTGACCCCGCAGCCGTGTATGCCGACGGCGGCAGGAACGTGGACGCCGGTGAATCCGAAGGTATTGATTGGGGGAGCCCCCTGTCTGGCGACAGGCGCGGTCTGCGTCTGTGCGAACGGAATGGGAACGATTCAGATTACGAATCCGGGGCAGACAAAGGTAATCGTTTGAAAATGGATAGATGAAAGGAGTTATAAATATGGCAGAATATTTTTCACCAGGAGTATACGTGGAAGAAATCGATAATTCTCCGCGTCCAATGGAAGGAGTGGGTACAAGTACGGCAGGTTTTGTCGGCCTTTCCGAGAGAGGACCGGCAATGGGTGCCCCTTCGCTTGTTACGAGTTTTGCAAATTATAAGAAACAGTTTGGAGGATATCTGAGTGAATTTACGCACGAGGAATTCCGTTACCTGCCCTCTAGTGTAGAGCAGTTCTTCGCGAACGGCGGAACCCGGTGTTACGTATCCCGGGTGATTCCGGCGGATGCGAGAAAGGCCAAGGCAGACGCGGGAGTGGTCTCTTTTGAAGCGGCTAACGAAGGAAAATGGGGCAATAAGATCAGAGTAGCGATCGAGGGGCTTGAGAGACGCAAGATGCAGCTTCTGGCGGAAGATAACGGGGTCTATACCGCAAAGACGGTAGAAGGTTTCCGGGAGGGAGACGTCATAAGAGTCGGAGAGGAATATAACCGCATTGAAAGTATCATTGAGAATAAGGTTACATTCCAGAGACCCTTCGAGACACAGGTGGTGGATGCTTCTCTGCTTCCGTCGGTTATGTTGTATCTTCAGGAGCTTGAGGTGGTAGTCTCTTATATGGAAGAGGCGGAGAAGTACACAGGAGTGACGTTAAATATCTCTTCGCCGTCTTACATCGGTACGCGCATGGAACGGTCGGGAATTGTAAAAGTAGAAGCGCTGCCTATGGACGTGCCGGGAAGCCTTATGGGGATGATCTTTGAGGGAGAACCCTACACGATCCGGCTGGCGGACGGATTCGATGGAAGCATCGGGAAAGTGAACGCCGGGACCTTTATCGGAGAAGACAACGGACCGGGAAGACGCACGGGAATCCAGTCTTTTGTGGAGAATACGAACGTGAGTATGATGGCGGTTCCGGGAATTACGATTCCGGAGGTTATGGTTTCTCTTGTGGCCCACTGTGAGAACCTGAAAAGCCGGTTTGCAGTGCTTGATATGCCGAAAGACGCGGTAAAAGTCAAAGAGCTGGCGGATTACCGCAGCATGATCGACAGTACTTACGCGGCGATGTATCATCCGTGGATTCAGGTGTTTGATCCCTGTACGAAACGTCCGGGATTCCTCCCGCCGTCAGGAGCGGTGATGGGCGTATATTCAAGGACGGACATTACCCGGGGTGTACATAAGGCGCCGGCGAACGAGACGGTAGCGTGTACCGGACTTAAGGTGAATTATACGAAGGCAGAGCAGGATCTGTTGAATCCGGAGGGCATAAATTTAATCCGTGCGCTTCCGGGACAGGGAATCCGCATCTGGGGCGCGAGAACGGCCAGCAGCAACAGCGCTTTCCGATATGTCAACGTACGCCGTCTGTTTATTTTTGTGGAAGAGAGTATCAAGGCGAACACGAACTGGGTCGTATTTGAGCCGAACGATACGACGCTTTGGTCGAGAGTATCTATCTCTCTTACTTCCTTCCTGGAAGGCTTGTGGAGAGCGGGAATGCTCGTGGGAGAGAGTGCAGGCGAGGCATTCTTTGTCAATATCGGACCGGATACCATGACGCCGGACGACATACAGAACGGAAAACTGATCTGTGAGATCGGTATCGCTCCGTCGAGACCGGCGGAATTTGTGATCTTCCGCGTAAGCCAGAACACGGCGTCCGAATAAAAAGAAGGACTTATTTTATGTATATGTAATTTTACTATAGAAAGAAAAGAGGGATAGAATTATGGCAAACGAAAATTCAGTTGGGGTAACATACCCGATGACAAGTATGAACTTTGTTGTGACGGCCGGAGACGGCGCGGTCGCGGCATTCAGTGAGATATCGGGGATAGAGGCAAGCGTTGATGTGGTGGAGTTCCGTCAGGGGAATTCACCGAGCCTGGCTCCTATGAAGATACCAGGGCTTGTGCATCACGGCAATATTACGATGAAATATGGATACATTCTGGGAGATTCTTTCAGAGATTGGGTTGCGCAGTGCGTCAGCTCCGAGAGAGGGGCGACTACGAATGAAAGCAACTTCCGGCGGGACGTGCGGGTCGAGCTTATGGATACCGCGGCAGCGAAACCGATGCAGACCGGCGTAGCCAACGACGCGGCTGCGGCAGGGCAGGGAAGCGTATGGGTATTCAAAGATGCCTGGATCACGAAATATAACGGCCCGGATATGAATGCGATGAACAGTGAGGTGGCAGTGGAATCTATCGAGCTTGCGTACGAGTCGCTGATTATCGGCGGAAAAGCAGCAGTTGTGGCGGAGGGCGGCGCAGAATAAGAAATGATCGCCTGATTTTATTTCCCCGGGCAGCGAATCAAATGTGTATATCCGCAGGTCTTGTATGTACATTTGGTGGCTGCCCGGGGCAGCGGGACACTATTTCAATGAAATGATCAGATAGGAAGAGGAGAATTATGCAGACGATATACGAGTTTGAACTGCCGAAAGGGATCATTGACGAGGCGGGGCAGGTGCATAAGAAAGGGAAGATGAGGCTTGCGACGGCGGGGGATGAGATCAGCGCCACGAGGGATCCGCGTGTCCTGGTGAATCCTTCTTTTCTCACGATCGTAATCCTGTCGAAGGTTATTACGGAGATCGAAGGGATTGATATTATCTCGGCGACCCTGGTTGAACGGCTATTTACGGCGGATCTGGCGTTTCTGCAGGACATGTACCAGCGGATCAATGATATTGAACCGCCGGTGATGAAGACGGTCTGCCCAAAGTGCGGGGAGAGCTTTGAGGTGCCGTTAAATTTTACACGAGAGGGCTGAGCCTGTATCCGAAAGACGAGCTCTACAAAGAGATGGCGTTCATCTCTTATTATTTCCACTGGAGCGGCCAGGAGGTGATGAATATGGAGCACGCCCTGCGGAGGCGCTGGTGTGAAGAGATTTCTTCCATCAACAGGAGCTTGAACCCCTCGAAAGAAAGCGGCAGGAAAGAGAAGAGTATTTTTGATTTGAAACCGACGTTTTAGGAGATGAGAACATGGCAAACGGTTTGTCAGGCATACAGAACCATTCCAAGGTGTCCCAGGGAAGAACCCCGCTTTCGGGATATAATTTTCTTCTGCGGGTAGAGGCAAAATACGATCTGGCATGCAGATCGGTTCAGGCTTTCCGCCGGGAAAATGAATATGAATATATTCAGGAAGGCGGCCTGAACGACTATGTACATATACTCAGGAAGCCGTCGGCGCAGCCGTCGACTCTGGAGGTTGAGAGATATGTACTGGATAATGACGCGGATCCGCTTCCGGTGGGCGCCGTTCTGACTATGCCTTTACTTTTGATGGTAAGCAGACAATTGAATAAGTTTGAACAGGCCCGAAGAAGCTATGCATTTACAGGGTGTGTGGTGACGGGAAAGGAATACAGTGAGTTGAATGCCGAGAACAGTGGATTGATGACGGAGAAGATATTTGTCGCATATCAGGAAATGTTTGTGATTGACGAAGAGGGGGCCTAGATGCTGATCTTAAAAGAACCGTTGGAATTAAAGAGTCTGTCCCCGATTATAGGTCAATCAGATGGTTTCTTTGACAGGATGAACGCGAATTATCAGGTACTCTGGGCGAAGTATAAGCAGGAGGAGTTATTCCATATGATGAGTCTGCCGCCGGAGATTTATATCAATGAGGGAGAGTCGGCGACGTTTATCACACAGAACGAGAGCCATGCAACTCAGGAAATGCGCCTTGAGATGGTGTATAATCTGCTGAATCGCCTTATGATGGCGGGGGCGCCGCAGTTCACTTATCAGGACGGCGTATATGTACAGACGATGCTTCACAAACTTGGAGTAAAAAACGTATCGGAATTCATGCGGCAGTTATATGAGATGCAGGAGGATACGCAGAATGTAAAGCAGTTGTCAGAACTGTATGAAAGGAATCTGACGGTTCTTAAAAAAGCCGTTAGAAATGTGAAGGAACAGTCTGAGCGGGTAATACATAAGCCGCAGAAGATACTGGAAACCAGGAAGGAAAAAGAATTAAGGAACATACAAGAACCGCCGGAGGAGATACAGGAATCACTGGAAGAAAGAGACCGGGAAAGGATTCTTGGCCGGCTTCATCAGGAGATCTTCCGGCGTTTAAGATCTTCCGACGTCTATCACACCGTGACCGCATTTCAAAAAGACGCAGTGTATCATAACCGTCAGATCAAAAGCCAGGAGGCAGGAATGGCGGAGCAGACGCGGACGCTGTCCATGCTCCGGCTTCATGAACTGGAAAGCCGCGTACTTGAGGAAAATTATCCGCTTATGAGCCATAGAGTGAATCTCTATGAGGAGGGTATGGAGGAGAATTATCAGGAAGAGACCGTGCAAAATGAATTGGCAGGAGCGGTTCTTTTGAATCTTTCCGATAGTTTCTATCAGCTGCGCGTGAATGAATTGAGAGAGAATCGGATATTGTGGTATCAGTTTAAGGGAGACTTAAGACAGATATTGGAAGATACTCTGAACCGTTTTCAGAACTGTCATCTCCAGAGAATATCTGGAAGAGACTATGAGTTCTATCGTTCTTATCAGGAGTCGGTGAATGCGTTCCGAAGACAGGAGATTACCCGGCTTAAGGAAGTACTCAGGGCGGAAGCGGAAGAGGCGCCGTCCGGAAACGTATTTCTTTTGAATGAAGGGGGAGTGGCTTCTCTTTATTCACAAGAAGGGGTACGAAAGGTACTTCTGGATATGAGAGAAGAACTTAAGAAACGGCAGGAAGAAGAACGGGCGGTCATTATGGAGCTTACAAGGCTTGTCAGTGAAAGAGAGTTGATTCGGCGCCGGCTGGATACGGAGAATAAAAGTTGGGTATTCACAGACGAGAGAGTACATCGCTTAAGCGGTACAGAAGAACTGCAGGCGATCGAAGAGATCAATCAGGTAAGCCGGGAGATTTCCGAAGGATTGGCAAAGACAGCCGTGGACGCCGGGCAGATCAGGAGGCTGGAAGAGGAAGTACGCAGGCTGAATGAGGAAAACCGGCGAAGAATGAAGGAAGAAAAGGAAACCAAGAATACGGAAAGCTTCAGGAAGATAAGGGAATCGAATATCGTCAGGCAGACCGTACCGGTACAGATAGATAAAAAGAAGACTCGGAAAGAGACGCTGCTGTTGCTGGAGCATCCGGAACTGACCGAAGAATATTACCGGGAAGAGAAAGAATTGCCCGGTCAGTCTTTGAATCAGGAAGAGAAGGAATGGATTCATCGAATTCTGAGCAGTCAGGAAGAGGGGAATAAAGAGCATTCCGGTCAGTCTTTGAATCAGGAAGAGAAGGAATGGATTCATCGGATTCTGAGCAGTCAGGAGGATGAGAATAAAGAGCATTCCGGTCAGGTTTTAAGCCCGGAAGAAAGGGAACGGTTTGAGAAGCTTCTCCGCCGGGCGGAAGAAGAAGTTACCGTCCGGCTGACAGTGCAGGAAGAAAAGCAGTTACATATAGCAGAAGAGATTCATGTTCTAAGACAGACGATTGACTCGCTGGAGCGGCAGAATACCCGGACTGATGCGGCAATTCAGATCAGAAACCACATAGCGGAGTACCGGCGGGCGGAACAGAGAGACGGTAAATATCCGGCCGATTATGAGGGAGCAGATATCCGTTATCGTCAGGATGTATTGGTCTATGAGCAGATTCGTAAGGAACTGGAAACATTTCTTACGAATTTAAAGTCTTTAAGTTCGCTGAGTTCACCTGGTTCTTTAAATTCCTGGGAATCTCCGGGAGATCAGGAAGTTTTGGAGCCAGAAAGGCAAAGAGAAGTAAAAGAGAGTATTTCGCGGATCCAGGAGGCGCTGGAAGGAAAGAAAAGGGTCAGAAGAGAGCCGGACGGCAGAGAGATGGCCGTGAAAAAGCTGATTATTCTAAAGGAGACTTTAACGAAGCTTGAGGAAACGATGAAGACAGAAGGATTTGAAAGGGAGAATATTAAGAATGATCGTCAGTATGAGACGTCGACGGAGGAGCTTCAAAAGACGCAGACGATATTAAACAGACAGGAAACCCGGATGCTTCAAAAGACGAGAGCAGAAGTTGAACAGTTTAAGAAGACAAAGACAGAAATTGGACAGCTCAATAAGACGAAAGCGGAGGAAGAACAGCTTAAGAAGTCGAAGACAGAAATTGAACAGTTCAATAAGACGAAAGCGGAGGAAGAACAGCTTAAGAAGACGAAGACGGAAGAGATGACAGAAAAGATGATAGAAAAGGAACAGGAAATCCGGCAGATATATGCAGAAACACTGGGGCAGATCCGCAGGATCATCGACGGCTTCAAGATTGAGGAGAAAAGCGGCGGGGATGTGAGCAAGATCCGGAAGATCCGGACACAGCAGAAGACTCTGTTAGAGCTGTTACATTCGTCTGAGGTTGTGATCCGGACGGAGGCTGACAAACGGCTTGAGACGATGTATATACCGAAAGAATTTTACGAAAAGAGAAGGGAAATTGTCCGAAACTATCTTCACATTATAGGAGAGCGCCACATATCCGAGGAAAGGATGATGCGCGGAGACGTCAGAGAATCTATGCGTATTCACCGTGAGACGGCGGCTGAGAGACAGAAATTAGTCGAAATACATCGGACATCCGAAGTTCAGAAGACGTCCGGGGACCGGAAAGTGCAGATGTATCATAAGCCGTCGGAAACATTTGACCGGGAAATGGTGACGGAGGAGATCCAAAAGCAGAGAACCCGGACTCTGCGTCAGGATGCGGAGAACATCCATATTACCAGTCAGTCTCATACACAGAAGAATTTTACAGAGCAGCAGACGCAGGTACAGACCGACAGCCTTGTGAAAAAAAGTACGGAAAGTATAAATGAGATGATTCAAAAAGGGGTTCAAAGAGGAGTCCAGAGGCAGATCGACGATATATCGAACCAGGTCTACCACAAGCTGGAGCGGAAACTGTCCGACGACAGAAAAAGGCGGGGACATTAGTACAGCGAAGAATAAGTGAGGAGATGTAATGGCAGAATTTGCAAACGACGGTTTGCTCCAGAAGGCAGTCTTAGAGATCGTCAATCAGCAGCCGGAGGAGATTACCGTGACGGACGCCCAGGCTAAAAACAGTCCGGGAATCAGTACAAAAGGGCTGAATCAGAAAGCTTCTTCTGCGCTTTCGCCCGGGGGAGCGAAAGGGACGGCGGATACCGGAAAAGAAGTAATCCGCTTCGCCGTTCAGTTTAATCCGACGGAGCTTAACGTCTCCGCAGAGGGAGAGGAGGAAGCCGAAGATTATGTGTCTGATGCCGCGGGAAGCGGAAGTACGATTAACCGGCGGCAGTTGTCGTCCCGTGCAAGGGTAAGTTTCCGGCTCATCTTTGACGATACGGACAACGAAGACGCGTTTATGTCGGAAAGCGCCGTATTACATCCGGAAACCATGAACAGAAACGCGGGGAATTACCATAATTCTCCGGATCAGATTCTAAGCGCCCGGGACAGCAGGCAGAAGAAAAAGGAGCATACCGTGCGCAGGCAGGTGGAAGGACTTTTTGCCGCGCTTCGAAGCGAATATACAAGAAGGATCAGTTTTATCTGGGGAAATTTATGTTACAGCGGCTGCCTGAATACGATACAGGCAGAATACACTATGTTCAATCCGGACGGGAACCCCATCCGCGCCGAAGTCCGGATCGGAATTCTGTGTATGGACGAGAATCTTGGACAGGGAAACATGGGACAGTGGCAGAAGCATTATGAGGAACTGACGGATAATCTGAGAAGATAGCTGATATAGAAGATAGCTGATATATACGAAGCAGATCAAAAGTTAGATATATCCTAATCTGACTGGAGAAAAGGGAGACAGCGCAGTGGGTATACAAAAGGCAGTATTACGGATAGGAAAATTGAATAAGAATGCCAAAGAGGCCGTCGAGTATTATGATATGCCGGTTCAGTATAATCCCTCGTCCCTGTCCTTTTCATCCCGGGCAGGGCTGATTGAGGAGGAAGGTCCCGGAGAGGCAGGTATCGGTTCCCGCAAAAGCGCGGTTCTTCCGCCGGAGACAACATTGAATGTAGAGCTTTTATTCGAGGCGGTCGAGAATGACGACGCGTTCCTTGGCGATACGAAGCAGCAGCAGATGGAAGAAGCATTGGGAAAGAAAAGATCCTGTCAGCCGGAAACCAGGAGAAAGGCCGAAGGACGGGAATATTTTGTGCAAAGACAGGTGGACGGGCTATTGTCTTTGGTTATGCAGGTCTCGACGAAGCAGGTCGTCTTCGTATGGGGGGATATGAATTTTGGCGGGGAACTGGAAGACGTCAGCGCGAGATATACGATGTTCGGGCCGAAAGGCAATCCGATTCAGGCGAGTGTCGAGCTGACCATCCGTCAGGCGTCGGCAGATTCGGATCATAAGATGTATTCATCAGAGGAAGCTTATTGGAAGGACGCCTGGAAGAAATTTAAGAAGCTGGCGGGGAAGCAGAAGGAAGAGCAGTCTCTTACAGGGCAGTATGAGAGTGCGCAGGAACTTTTGAGTCTTAACGAATAACAGGCAGGGATGAGGATATGGCATCATACAAATATGGAGATCTGAAGAAAATTTATCATGATTTTGAGCATCCCATAGCCGTATTGAAGGTGGGGAATAAGGATTTTGCGGATAATAAGAACGCATGGATCTTAAATGATATCGAGGTTGAGCTTACCTGTGGATTCGAGGCGTCCATCGCGACTTTTTGCATCTACAATGTGTTTTCAAAATATACGTCCACATTTGAGTTCGACGATCTTAAGAAATACATTCAGCTCGGCCAGAAGACAGAGATAAGCCTTGGATATTTGGATCAGACCAGGACCGTATTCATCGGCGTGATCACACGGGTAGAATTTATCTATGAGAATGAAGAGCAGCCTTATGTGCGGGTGACGTCTATGGATGTGAAGGGAATCATGATGGCGTGCGGATTCGCGAAGCAATTAAAGGCAGAGAATTATTCCGACGCCGTAAAGGAGATCTTCACGAGAACCGCCTACAATAAGATGCAGCAGTATGGAATACTGACGCTGGAGATCGATGATACGCCGGATAAGCAGTCGTCGGAGAAAGACGCCGCGAAGACCATAGAAGTTCTGAATGAAAGTGACTATGAATTCGTGGTAAGGGCGGCCAAGCAGTTCAACTATGAGTTCTTTGCCCACTGCGACACGGTCTACTTCAGGAAGGCCAAGAAGAACAAGGAAGTCCTGATGGAGATCGGACCGGGAACGGGACTTCTCGGATTCGATATCGGTTATGATATCACAGGGCTTGTGGAGCAGGTAGAGGTCAGGGGGATGGATACGGGAAAGGCGAAGGTCATCCAGGCAAAGGAGAAGATAAAGAACAAGATATCTACGGGAAGCCATGCCAAGGCGCTGTTAAAGGGGAGCATAAAGGTCCATACAGACCCGTCGGTTACATCAAAGGCAGAGGCACAGAACCGGGCGGAGTTTTTGGCCGAGCAGACGGCCTACCGGTTCGGAAACGCAGATTGTAAGAGTGTAGGGCTTCCGGAGCTTGTTCCGGGGAGATATGTCCGGATTGCGTCGCTTGGGACGGCGGCGGAGAATCTATTTTATCTTCAGACCGTGCGGCATGTGATCTGCCAGGGAGAGGGTTTTCGGACATATCTGGAGGGCAGGACCTGTGCGATTGATTTTAAGCCGTGATCCTACAGATTGTCTGAAAACCGGGAAGCAGTCCCAGGACAGCCTGTATGCTGACCGTGTCAGGAAAAACAGGCGGAGAGCAGGAGGATAAAAGATGTCTTTATATGAAATAATGGACGAGATCACTTCCAGGCAGATAACGAAAACAGATACGGGCGAGAACCGGATCTTCGGACTTCTGACAGGGATCGTGACGGAGAACTATGATAAAGAGATGCCCGGGCGGGTCTGCGTGCAGATTCCGGTCAGGGACGAGAATGCCAATATACTGAAATGGGCTCGGGTGGCCATGCCCTCCGGCGGCGAGAAATGGGGACATTACTTTATCCCGGAAACGGGAGACCAGGTAGCGCTTGCGTTCGACGAGGGAAATATTGAGAAGCCTTATATCATAGGATGTATCCCGAAGGACAATTCTAAACTTCTCTCTTCTTCGGCCGACGCGGATAATCAGTATAAACGGATCCGGACGAAGCATGGTTCCGTGATTACATTCGTGGATAGCAAGGACAATGAAGACGGGGAGAAAGACAAGATCATGATCCAGACGGCAAAAGAACTGCACAGGATAGAGCTGGAAAATGACAAAAAACGGATTACCATCAGCGATAAGGATAAGAAGAACGCAATTGTGATAAAGACCGAAGACGGTAAGATGGAAGTGACTTCAGAGAAGAAACTGACGATCAGGGTGGGGGACAGTATCGAGATCACTATGAACGGTGAGAACGGAACGGTGAATGTGAACTGTAATACTCTTCAGGTGAAAGCCAATAAGGCGATAAAGATGGAGACAAACGGAAACGGAAGCCTTAAAGCGTCCGCCGGGCTGACCCTTGAGGGAGGCAGCCAGGCGAAGCTTGTAAGCAGCGGCCAGACGGCGGTGGAAGGAAGCCTGGTAAAAGTAGGATAGGAGTAAGGAATAAAAGGGGAGGTAATGGGTATGACCGAGAAGGAATTTTTAGGAAGCGGAATGAAGTTTCCGCTCCGGACGGATCCGGCAACGGGGAGATTTGCCGTATCTTCGGGGGCGCAGTCGGTCAGAGAATCAATCTATCTGATCCTGATGACACAGAAGACAGAACGCATGGTCAGACCATTCTTCGGCAGCGCTATTGTGGAATACACTTTTATGGATATGTCGGATACGATGCTTTCGATGATGAAGAGAGATATACAGGCGGATATCCTGACCCAGGAGCCAAGAGTCTCGGATGTGGAGGTTGAGATAGAACCGCTTAAGAGACAGGGGCGCCTGGTGGTAAATATTTCCTATACGATAGCAGCGAGCCACAAGAAAGACAGCTTGGTATTTCCGTTTTATTTGAATGCAGATACAGAAGGGGAAGGATATGAAGAAACCGATGGAAGCCGGACAATTTAAACTGGATGAAAGAGATACGGCGGACATAAGAAGACAGATCGCCCGTCTTGCCGGAGCGTATACGCCGGAATGGAATTTTGACGAGAAGAATCCGGATATCGGTACTACGCTCGCACTTCTCTTCGCGGAACAGACAGAGTGGAACTTGGGGAAGTTCAACAGGAAGTTAGATCAGTTCCGGATGGATTTTGTAAATATGCTCGGGCTTTCCCTGATACCGGTGTATCCGGCCCAGGCGTATGTGCTGTTCCGCCCTGTTCAAGAAGCGTTTGGCGGGACATATCTGAAAAAGGGGACTAAGCTGTCAGCCTCCGGAGAAGAGAGGGATATCGTGTTTGAGACGGTTTCTGACTGTTATATAACGGACAGCAGGCTGACTCACTGTTTTCAGGCAGAGGGAAAAACAGGGGTTATCATGCCGGTGTTCGGTGAATTTACCCGTCAGGATTATTTTGAAAAAGATATTCCGTCAGGAGAGGAGACATTTGATAAACAGGAATTGTTCGCGTTCCCGGAAAAGGGTATAGAGAAGAATGCCCTGGTACTTTCTCATGAACAGATCTTTGATCCGAAGAATGACAAGATATATATGAAGCTGATCGGGCGGAGAAACCTGGCGGAAAAGATATTGAATAAGGAGTTCCGGATTCTCTATCCCGGGGCGGAGGGGATGACGGAAGCCGAAGATGTGGAGCTTCTGTCGGACACTCTTGTGATCGGGAGGAAGTATCCAGAGAGTCCCATCCTTGCCATCGAGGCGGCAGGACCTTTAAAAGAGAGTATAGTGCTGGATGAGATACTGGTATCTTCATCGGGAGAGGCGCATGCGGCGTCTTTTGCGGGAAACGGGATCACGGATTCGGCAGTAGAGAGATTCCTGCCTTTCGGAGATACTCTGCAGCTTTTCAGCGAGTTCTATATCGGGGACGACAGTTACTTTTCCAAGGGGAACTCTGTGATACGGATGCATTTTTACATGCAGTTTCCGGTGCATACCGTGGGACTGAATCCGACGGAAGAGGAGAAAGATCTAAGGATCATCAAAAGAAAGCCGCCGGTTCAGATCAGACCGCAGCCGGCGGATACCTTCGCAGAAGAGATAACGATTGAGTATTTTAACGGGACGGGGTGGAAGCGTCTCGTCTGTGAGCAGGATTATACAGGAATTTTTGCGTCCTGTAAGCCGGGAGAGCATGAGATACGTTTCTTATGTCCTGCGGACTGGGCGCCTTCTCAGATCGGGTCTTATGAGGGAAGATGCATCCGCATACGGCTTATGAAAGCAGATAACTGTTATCTTCTTCCATGTAACCATACGTTTCCGGTGGTGGAGAATTTTGAGATCAGCTATAGCTATGAGGGGAAATACGAACGGCCCCTCCGTCTTGAGAAGTTCTATGGAACACAGAGGAAGGATCTTACGGGGGAGTTTCAAAAGAGAGAGCCCATAACTGCTTTCAGCGTCTCCGGACACAGACAGAACGCGCTGTATCTGGGGTTTGAAGAGAAGTTCGAACATGGTCCTGTGAATCTGTATTTTGAATTTGTGCATGATTCAGGATTTCAGGGGGCAAATCTGATATTTGAGTATTCTACGAGGCAGGGGTTCAGCAGGATGAGGGTTCTTGACGGTACGAAGGGATTTCTGAACACGGGTATCGTAAGCTTTCTTCCTCCGGACGACATGGGAAAGCTTAAGAGGGAAGGTGTCTGCAAATACTGGATCAAGATTATAGAAGAAGAGGAGTTCTCAGGGGATCAACCCCCTTTCCGGGCAGTGTTAAAGCAAGTGTGTCTCAACGGAGTGATGGTGCAGAATATAGAGTCGTTAAAAGAAGAAGATTATTATATGGAGCAGATACGGCCCAATATGTCATACCTCCTGTCCGACCGGAATATCGTAGACGCCGATATCTGGGTCAATGAAAGAGACTGTCATACCCAGGACAGGATGGAAGAGATGCAGAGGGAGAATCCGGAAAAAGTACGGGCCGAGTATGACCTGTGGGGAAATATCCAGGATTTCTATGTGAGATGGGAAGAAGTAGAGGATTTTGAAAATTCGGGACCCCAGGACGGGCATTATATTCTGGACCGGGCCCGGGGAGAAGTGAAGTTTGGAGACGGGGTACATGTAAAGATCCCGAAAGTGACGGGCAATGTGGCTTTTACGGCGGCGGTCAGAGTTTCTGACGGGAATCTGGG